>Ga0209579_10000101_pt1 | contig 152907 bp, 158 predicted proteins | sample Coa_R1_2_FD_187152 | JGI IMG/M metagenome (GOLD analysis project Ga0209579, IMG submission 187152) | Surface soil microbial communities from Centralia Pennsylvania, which are recovering from an underground coalmine fire - Coalmine... | ecosystem: Environmental > Terrestrial > Soil >... | reverse complement strand
ATCCTGCGCAAGGATTACGCCAATTACGGCCAGATCATCAAAGATGCGAACATCAAGATGGAATGACCGGCCGGCATGACCGCTCCCGATTCCATGGCCACGCTTGCCGCGCTTACCCGGGCCGGCGACATCGACGACGATGCTTTGAGCAATGTCAGCCTTACCGGCCATGAGCCGGTGCTGCCCTCCTCGTTCGCGGTCGGCACGGCGGCTCAGGCCACGATTGCGGCTGCGGCGCTGGCCGCCGCGGAACTCTGGCGCATGCGCACCGGCAAGCGCCAACAGATTCATGTCGATATGCGAAACGCCGCAATCGAGTTTCGCAGCGAGCGCTACCTCCGCGTCGACGGCAAGCCATACAAGGAATACCACGACGCCATCGCACGGCTGTTTCGCTGCGGCGACGGCCGCTGGGTCCGGCTGCACACCAATCTGCCGCATCATCGTGACGGCCTGCTCGCGCTCCTGAAGTGCGCCCACGATCCGGCGGCAGTGCAGGCGACGCTCAATGGCTGGAAAGGCGAAGATTTGGAAACTGCCGCGGCCGAGGCTGGCCTAGTCGTTACTGCGTGCCGGACTTTCGCAGAATGGGACAACCATCCCCAGGGACGCGCCGTCGCAGCCTTGCCGCTATTCACGATCGAACAGATCGGCGACGCACCGGCGCAGCCGCTTCCGGCTGGCGAGCGCCCGCTGAGCGGCGTCAAAGTGCTCGACCTTACGCGCGTGATTGCCGGCCCGGTTTGCGGACGCACGCTCGCCGCCCACGGTGCCGACGTCGTCCTGATCACCGCTCCGCACCTGCCGTTCATTCTGCCGCATGTCATGGATTCAGGACGCGGCAAGCTGTCGGCCTCGCTCGATCTGCGCGAGGAGGCTCCGCGCGAAACTCTTGCCGCGCTGGTCAAGGATGCCGACATTTTCGTGCAAGGCTACCGGCCCGGCGCGATCGCCGGGCACGGCTTCGGACCACAAGATGCGGCGCGGCTTCGTCCGGGCATCATCTATGTTTCCTTGTGCGCCTACGGTCACGAGGGTCCGTGGGCGAAGCGGCGCGGGTTCGACTCGCTCGTGCAGACCGCGAGCGGCCTCAACGCCGCCGAAGCCGACGCGTTCGGCCAAAACGAACCACGGGCGCTGCCTTGTCAGGAACTCGACCACGCGACGGGTTACCTGCTGGCCTTCGCGACAATGGCGGCATTGGTACGCCGCGCCGAGCGCGGTGGCTCCTGGCACGTGCGATGTTCGCTGGCGCAGACCGGCAATTGGTTTCGGCATCTTGGCCGCATCGACGGCGAACGCTGTCCCGACCCGAAATTCAACGATGTGCGCGACCGCCTCGAGGACAGCACGTCGGGTTTCGGCCAATTAACCGCGGTGCGGCACTCCGCGGACATGTCCGAAACTCCGGCGCACTGGGACAGACCCAGCATGCCGCTCGGCACGCATCAGCCGGCCTGGCCGCAATAGGCTTCAAACGCCGCAGGATTTCAGGTTGCGCTCGATGCGCGGCAGCACCGGCGTCGCGCCGTATTGGAATTTCACGCCGGCGATCTGCTCGTACATCTGGATGTAGCGGCGCGACAGCTCTTGCACGAGATCCGCCGGCGCCTCCGGCAATTTCGCGTCCGCATAGGGATCGGAGTTTTTGATGAACCATAGCCGCAGGAATTCCTTGTCGAAATAGTGCGGCTCTTCGCCTGCCGCGAAGCGCACTTCGTAGGAATCGAGCTGCCAATAGCGCGACGAATCCGGCGTATGAATTTCATCGATCAGCACCAGACCGCCGTTCGCATCGGTGCCGAACTCGTATTTGGTATCGACCAGGAGCAGTCCGCGGCGCAAGGCGATGTCCTGACCGCGGCGAAACAGCGCCAGCGCGGTCTGTTTTATGCGCTCGAACAGGTCCCGGGTGACAAAACCCTCCGCGATCATCTGTTCAGGCGTCAGCGCCCGATCGTGTACGGCCTCTTTTGTTGTCGGGTCGAACAATGGCTCCGGCAATTTCTGGTTCTTTTTCATCCCCGCCGGCAACACAGCACCGCCGAAATCCCGCTGGCCCTTGCCATATCGCGTCCAGATTGCCGTGTCGGTAACCCCGGTCAGGTAGCCGCGCACGACCGCTTCGACTGCCACCAGCTTGCACTTCCGCGCAATCGTCACATTGGGGTCCGGCACTGCCAGCACGTGGTTCGGCACGATGTCATTGGTTATCTCGAACCAGCGTGCGCTCACCTGGTTGAGCACCTGCCCCTTCCAGGGGATATGCGCAATGATTCGGTCGAACGATGAATGGCGATCCGTCGTGACCAGGACGAGCCTGTCGCCGCGGTCATAGATGTCGCGCACCTTGCCGGTCGTTTTCGGGCCGAGAAAATCGAAATTCGTTTCTTTCAGGAGGTCGGCTGTGACGTTAGACGCACTGCTCATTTCGCTGCCGTCAGTCCGAGGACTTTGGCGATGGATGTTATCCGGTCGCGTTGCGCCTGAACGCTGGCGGCGAATGCGGCCGGACCCTGAATGTCCATGATCGTGCCGATCGAGGCAATCCGCTCGCCAACGGCGGGATCGGACGACACAGCAAGAATGTCGGCCGCCAGGCTCTCGCGCGCTTTCTCGGGCATGCCGGGAGGGCCGAATACGCCGCCGATACTTTCAAAGGTCAACGCCGGATAGCCAACCTCGGCGGCGGTCGGCACATCCGGCGCGGTGGGAGCGCGGCGCTTGCTGGTGACCGCCAGAATCTTGATCTTGCCAGCTTGCATCAGCGGCTGCACCACCGCCAAGGAAGTCGACAGGACCTGGATTCGCTCCTCGGCAAGATCGTTCGGCGCCTGCATGATGTCGCGATAGGGCACCTTCACGATCTGCAAATTCATATCCTTGATCCAGCCGAACAGCAAAAAATCCGAGATACCGGTAGCCGCGGCGGCGTTGAGCTTTCCCGGCTGCGCTTTTGCCAGCGCAACAAGCTGATCGATCGAGTTGATGTGCATCGATGCCGGCACGGAGACGGCCAGCACGACATCCGAAACGCTGACGATCGGCACCAGGTCGTGCACAGGGTCGAAGGGCAATGTATCGTGCGCATAGGGAAGCACTGTGAAAATGCCGGCAGGCCCGAACCAGAGCGTGTGATCGTCGTTAGCGCTGACGAAGACCTGGAGCGAAACGATTCCGTCACCGCCCGGGCGATTTTCGACGATCACCGGCTTGCCCCAGCGCGCCGACAGCCGATCCGCGAACAGGCGCGCGGTGATATCGCTGGCGCTCGCCGGATTGAACGGCAGGATGAACTTCACCGCCCGCGTCGGATAGCTCTGTTGCGCCACCGCACCGCCAGAGAATGGCAAGCCGGCCGCAAGCGCGAACAGGATTAGCGCGAAATTCGAGAACGCCTTGAATCGCCGCATTGGTGTTTCCCCTGGCATTCGTTCATTGATCGAGTTCCTTGAAGTAACGATAGATGCCCCATTGGCTGAACGGAATGCGCCGCTTCGAAGCCAGATAGGCCTTGATGCGCGGGCGCTTCGCCACGTGATCACGCAGTGCGATCAAGCCGGGTATCTTCTTCTCAAAGCGCTTCATGCGCTTGGGGAAGGCATAGCGCAGGCCTTCGACAATTTCGAACAGCGACAAGTCGACATAGCTCAACCGGCGGCCGACCATGTATGTGCCGCCGTTGTTTTTCAGCACACGCTCGAAATAGCCCAGAAACTTCGGCACGCGATAGCGCCAGAAATCCTGCGTGCGCCGTTTGGCAGCAGGCTTTTGCTCCTCGTAATAGAGCCAGCCGGACACCGGATGGTGGGTGTCGTGGATGTGCACGACCATGTCGGCGATGGTGAGCTGGAGCTGATGCGCCCACAATTTTCCCGCCTCGTCGCGCGGCGCCAAATGCAAATGCGGGCCGAGATAGAGCAGAATGTTCGCAGTCTGCGCGATGCCGAGCTTGCCGGCCTTGAGGAACGGCGGCGCGTAAGGCGGGCGCGCGCTCCGCTTGTCCTCCAATATCTTCATCATCGCCGGCACGCCGCGCTTGCCCGGCCGTCGCGCGATATCGACGTAATCGGCGCCGGCCTCCTCGAGCGCCAACCTGATGAATTCGCCGCGGCCCCGGATGCTCGGCCAGTAATAGAGCTCGTAACGCATCGTCCGCCCTCGCCTGAATTATGATCCGATCAGCTTGGATCGAATCATAGTCCAGGTTTTTCGTTGGCGCATGAACTCTGCGGGAACCGGTCCCCTTTCACCGATCATGCTTTAGCCCGCGGTTTTGTACTGCTCGTCGGTGACCGGCTCCAGCCACTCGACATGCTTGCCGTCGAGCGCTTCCTGCATGGCGACATGGACCATGACCGTGTTCGGACCGGCGCCGTGCCAGTGCTTCTCGCCCGGCGGAATCCAGACCACATCGCCGGGGCGGATTTCACGCATCTTGCTGCCCCAAACTTGAACCCGGCCGAACCCGGAAATGACGGCGAGCGTTTGGCCTAACGGATGCGTATGCCAGTGAGTGCGCGCACCCGGCTCAAACCGAACCATGCCCGAACGCACCCGCGCCGGCGCCGGCGCCTCGATAATTGGGTCTTGCCAGACTACGCCGGTGAAAGAATCCGCCGGTCCCCGACGTGACGGCCTTGAGCCGCAGGGGTGGATATCCATGTTTGCCTCCCATCATGATGCGGCCCCCTTCCCGGCCTATCGAAGGTCGCGAAGGGCCACCACGCGGTAAGATAGTAGAAATTTTGCCGCGATACTCTCGGTAACGCCGTATTCAGGCCAGCATAACAGGATCGCGGGCCGCTGGCGGATGCGGTAAGAGGTGGGTGGGGTGAAACCGCGTGGCAAAAAGCTTCGGTAATATTGCGTTGCGGCTCGTTATTTTGCTTGGCGTCGGCCTGATGCTCGGGGCCTGCAGCAAGTGCGATATTCCGACGCCCTGGGAGAATAGCATTTCGAAGAATTCGCCCGGGTCGTGCCACGACGAGCCGAAGCCGCAATAGAGCGGGCGACGGCGGGTGGACCGCTATTGCTTCACGGATTCATCCGCCACCGACGCGGCCGGATCTTTGCCGATGCCTGGACCATCGCTGCTTGCCGTAAAGACACCCCCCGGCGGCAACTCTGGGCGCGAACGCAGATAGGGATCGGCGAGTTGACGGGGCGACAGCCCGGTGAAAGCCGGCTGATTGCGGCCGCTCCACCAGGTCCAGATCAGCCGTAACAGCATCGCTACCAGCGCAAGTTGGAAAATCAGGCCGAGCAGCGATGCAGTGCCACTGAGGCCTCCAAACAGCCCGTGACCGAAGAACAGGCCAAGCAATCCCGCGCCGAGAAATCCGGCGGCAAAACCGCCCAGCAAACCCGGGCGGTTGAACAGTTCGCCAAGCGTGCCGCTTTGCGTGCCCGGGGCTGGACGATCGAGCGACGCCACGACGAGGTGCGATGATAAGGGTGAAACCGGCAGCACGAAACTCGGGAACGAACTTCTGACGAAGCTGCTTTGACCCTTCAAGCGCGCATCAACCTCGCCGCTCCAGATCACCACCATCGCGGCCAGGACCGCGAATGCGGCGAGCTGCCGCAGCCCCCATATTTGCGATCTCGCTTCCAGCACTCCATTCACGGCAGCCGCTCCACCGCGCGCATCGACCTGCGTGCTGATCTACAAGTACGTGATAGCGCCTAATTCGGACCTGTCGCAAAGCGTCGCACGCGCCATAAGTACAGGGCAGCTCTGCGATGAACTCAGGGTGGAATGAATTTCTAATCCAGCGGTTCAAGCCGCAAAATTTCGGCTCCGTGATTATTGCCGGCCCAGAACGTCACGGGGCTGGTTGAATTATCGACAAAAACACGACGGATATTTGTCGGCCGCGGCAACAGATATTCGACCGCACTCCCGCTTTGCGGATCGAACCGCAGCACACGGTCGCTTGCCATTCCGCCGCTCCACAATTGGCCGTTCTTGTCCATAAATACGTCATACGGGTAGGTGTGCGGCGTCGGTAGGTTCCATTCCTTATACGATTCCGATCCAGTGTCGAACATGCCGATCTTGTTGGCGGCAAATTCGGTGAACCAGAGTCGGCCTTGCTTGTCGAGCATGCCGCGACGCGGGCGGGATTTCGGCGTCGGTGTCGGATAAATCGTGGCCTGGCCGGTCCTGGCATCGACGCGGCCGATATTCTCGTCGCCGAAATCCATGAAATAGAGATTGTTTTGCGCGTCGGCGACCATGCCGTAGGGCGCGTGTTGATGCCCTGGCAAGAGCCTAAACGGATCGATCAGCTCGTATTGGCCGGTCTTCAGATCGAGCCGCATGATCGACTGGCGGGCGACGTCGTTGGTCCAGACTTTGCCGTCCACCTCCCAGGACCGTGGCATCACCATCGACTGTTGGGTGGCGTTGTCGTTGAGAGCGGCCTGCACCGGGAAAATCCGGAAGGTCTTTGTCGTCATGTCGAACTTGGCGAGCGCGGCCTGGAACATCATCGCCAGCCACAAATTGCCGTCGGCGTCGGCCTCGAGGTCAAGCGTGCCCGTGGGCGAGCCGGGCTTGAGCACAGGAATGGGATAGTCGCGGTTCTCGCCGGTCCTGGGATCGAGCTCGCCGAGCACGTTCTCGACAAAATTCGAATACCAGACATTGCCTTGGGCGTCGGTGCGCACGTCGTGTGGCGCGATGGTGCTGCGCGGCAGTTGATATTCGGTGATGACGACGTGAGTGGCTCTGCCTTCGGGTCGCGGCAGCGTCCGCAATTCGTAAGGCCACGCCTGGCCGGCGCTCAGGTTCACAGTCGCGAGATAGGCGGCGAGCTTGCGAACGAGATCGTCGCGCACGTCGCGCTCGACAAGCCGCGACTGTACCCGCGCCTGCGTCGTGTTGTTGGCATATTGCATCATGCGCAGGAGCACGGGAATAAACGTCTCGGCATTGTAGGTCGAGCGCGCGATCCGCTCGAAGGTGTGGCAGCTCATGCATTCGATCAGCGGGCGCTTCTGCTCGGCCGTGCCCGGCATACTCATGAACCACTCGGTATTGGTCAGTTGCGCGGCAAGATCGGCCGTCCGCCGCAGCCTGATGGCCACCTCGGACGCGGCCGAACCGAGATCCACCGTTTGCGGGCCGTCGAGATCGTATCCGACAGCGCGGATACGCAGCGCGTAGTGTCCCGGCGAAAGCCGCCCGTCGGGGAAGTGGAAGCGGCCATGCTCATCGCTGACGACGGTGACGGTAATGGGAGAACCTGCCTGTTGCGCGCTGACCAGCACGCCCTCCATGGCGCCTTCGTCGGCGGAACTGACCGAACCTGACAATGTCTGGGCCCGCGCCGGAATCGTCCACAGGCTGAAAATGATGAGCGCGGCCGCCGTGCAACGCCGCAGCAAGCCGTGCGCACGGACATGGCGGTGCAGTGTGCGGGCGATCACTGCTTCTGAAGGTAACACTCGATTTCGACCGGTTCTTTGGGATCGCTGCTTGGGCGGCGCTCGACGTTCGTTTCCCTGTAACCATCCTTCGCGCAGCTGATGGATACGTCTTTCGGATCGACGTCCTTGCCGAAGCCCGGGATCTTGTAGACGCCCATGATGTCGGTACGGGTGACAAGCGCGCCGCGATCCTTGAGCGTCGCCGTCACCTTGGCGTCGGATATGCCGGGACCGTCGACTTCGCGCACGAAGCCAAAATAGGACTGGCCATCATCATCGTTGGTATCGTCATCGCCGAAGCCAACGCCGCCGGCACGCGACGAACCGGAAATGGCAACGGATAGTGCAAGAATGAGTGTAACGCGCAGCCACAAATGATCGAGCGTCATGCCGTCTCTTCCCAGATGAGCCCGCCCTGCCGCCGCGCCGAAACCGTCAGCGCTGACGCGTGACGCAACTTATCGCGTCGGCGAAGGACTGAGAAGGTCGGAGCGCTACGGCCGCTGCAACTGCTCAGTCAGAGGCATCTTCAGCGGAATCGGCCTGCCAAAACCAGCCGGATATGAACCTGATGCAAGCGGCGCTGTATGGCGCGTTCTCGTTGCTCTGCGGACAAGCGGGTGCAGGGATGCCAGCTGGCTTGTGCCGGTCGGATACCGCCGCGGGCCCGCTCCCAACTCTCGCATTCTTTCGCACGTGGACTTCGGCTAGATCACCGCCACTGAGAAACCTGATGCAATCGGCGCTGAATGGAACATCGTCGGTATCCGGGCATAGCGCCGCGGCCGGCTGCACGGCTTCGGCGGCCGCCGGCGTTGCAACGACGACGCGATGCCCACGCTCGATCCACACCATCCCGACCGCCAGGACGGCTACCATCGCCAGGTCGATCCTTGTCGGCACCATTATGTCGACCTCAATGGCTGGCGGCGAGCGTCCACCACGGCATCAGTGAATAGACGACGTAGGGAATCGCCAGGATCGGAAATATCCAGACCAGCGACAGCGGGATTTTGCGCGTGATGTGCTCGGGAAGCAGCATCGCAATGACGCCGAGTGCGGCCGCAATGAGAACAGTCGATAGAGTCCACCCGTACCACAGCATGTTCGGACCTTCGCCGCTCCTCGCCCCTTCGTAGCCCCACACCAGCCGATCGGTGGCTGGCCAGAACGTGACCAGCGGCCAGTTCAAATACTGGATGACGCAATACACGACGGGACCGGAAATGGAGAAGGTCGTGGCGAATGTCTTGAACTTGCTTGACGCCGCCAATGACGATTTCGCCGGCGTCGCTGCCGACGTGGTTCGCGCGGTCGTGCTCATGATCCGAATCCCCTGGTGTTGTTGAGGACGTGGCCGACGATGAAAAGGAACCAGCACATGATGGCCAGAACGAGCGTCACGCCCTTGCGCGCGTTGTCGTATTCAGGGTTCTGCGCATTCTTCCAGAAAAACCAATAAGCCGGCAGCAGCACGAGGCCGAGTGTCGCGACATGCTCCTTGAAATCGAAGAAGCCACCGGTCTTGTAGTAATGCCCGGCCTCGAGCGGAATGCGGATGGCGATACGGTACTTGGTATAGATGTACGAGCCGACGATGTAGGTGAGGATCCACAGCACGCAGACCGCCGTGGCATATCCGGCGGCGGGCACAGCGCGAAAGCGCGTGACGATGCCGACGGCCGGCTGACGGGCCGGCAACGCGACCGCCATGGCCTGGTGGGTCAGCGCGCCGAGGAGCCCAATCGCCAGGATCAGATGAACGAACAGCCAGATGGTCCAGAATGCATTGATGGATATCAAGCCGGTCATGATCCTCCCTCCATGCGCGTCCGCCCGTTGATCGAGATTTTACGCGTACGTTACACAAATGCGCGTCCCTATGCGGGCATCGATTGAAAAGTCTACTGCGCGGCGGCGCATTCGACAATTTCCTGGTGAAGGAAAGAGCGGACAACTTATTATAACGGCTCCAATATCCGGCGTGATCAACGTGCTTGTTCGCCGACGCCGGACCTGATGAGCTGCAAGGCCGATCAGTTCTGAGGTTTGACGTGGAAAATAACCGGCAACTAACGCTTGAACTTGTCGAGCTGCGCCGTGGCGGCCAAGCGGCCGACGACTGACGCGGCAAAAAGGCAAACCGATCAGATAGCCCACGTACGCGCGATCACGCGGCCATCGTCTCTTTCACCGCATTGACGAGCTGCTTGAGCGTGAAGGGCTTGGCGAGGAATGCGTATTTGCCGTCGGTCGGCAGATGCTTCTGGAATGCATCCTCGGCATAGCCCGAAACGAAGATGATCTTCAAAGCGGGATTGCGGCTGCGCAGCTCGCGCAGCAGCGTAGGACCATCCATTTCCGGCATGACCACATCGGAGACGACAAGATCGACCCGCCCGTCGGAGCGCTCCAGCACCTCGATGGCTTCGACGCCGTTGCCGGCTTCAAGCACGGTATAGCCGCGCGACGTGAGCCCGCGCGCATTGAGCTGGCGCAGACCTTCCTCATCCTCGACCAGGAGGATAGTGCCTTCGCCGGTGAGGTCGCTATTGGCTGCACGCTTGACCTGATCGATGGCTGCAAGTGTATCGGCAAACGCCGGCGTCTGCGCCTCCGCGGCACGCTCCGCCGCCGCTTCCTGCGCGGTCGCAACGTGCCGCGGCAGGAAGATGCGGAACGTTGTGCCCTTGCCTTCCGCCGTGTCGACGTAAATGAATCCGCCGGTCTGCTTGATGATGCCATAGACCGTGGACAGGCCAAGCCCGGTGCCTTTGCCGACATCCTTGGTCGAGAAGAACGGCTCGAAAATCTTGCCGACGATCGCTGCGGGAATACCCGTGCCGGTATCGGCGACTTCGACCAGCACGTAGTCGGCCGCCGGCATGCCCTTGGCGTGATAACGCTCGCATTCTGCCGCGGTCACATTGGCGGTGCGCACATTGAGCCGGCCGCCTTCCGGCATGGCGTCGCGCGCGTTGACGGCGAGATTAACGATGACCTGTTCGAACTGCGAGATATCGACCTTCACCGGCCACAAGTCACGGCCGTGGACTACCTGGAGGCTGACTTTTTCGCCGATCAACCGGCGCAGCAGCATATTGAGGTCGGACAGCACTTCGCCAAGATCAAGCACCTGCGGACGCATCGTCTGCTTGCGCGAGAAGGCCAGCAGATGCCGCACCAGGCTCGCCGCCCGGTTGGCATTCTGCTTGATCTGCATGATGTCCTGGAACGACGGATCGGTCGGCCGGTGCGCGTTGAGCAAAAAGTCGGTCGCCATCATGATGGCGGACAGGACGTTGTTGAAATCGTGGGCAATGCCGCCGGCGAGTTGGCCCACCAGCTCCATCTTCTGCTGCTGGGTGACCTTGGTTTCGAGCTCGCGCTGCGCGGTGGTTTCCAGCGCATAGACGATGGCGGCTTCCTGGTCGCGTTCGGCTTCCTCGACCGCGGCAACATAAAAGCGGCCGAAGCGGTCTTCCGCTCCCGCCAGCGTCGCATCGACCGGCGCAATATCGCCTTTGCCGTCGGCCGCCTGCCGGATGGCGGCCTCGAGCGCCGGCCGGTCGCTCTCGGCAACGATGCTGCGGATCGATCGATCCGCACTTTCGCCGTCGCCGGCGCGGGCGCCATGAAACAGGCGAGCGAACAGCGGATTGGTGCGAATGACGCCGCCGTGCCTGTCGACGGTCGCGATCGCCATCGGCGTGTGATGGAAGAAACGCATGAAGCGGACTTCCGCCGCGCGCTGCGGATCGGTGCCGTCGTCGCGCGCGCGATTGAGCACCAGCGTGCGCGACGCGCCGGGCGCACCGTCAGCGCCGTAGGCGAGCTTGTGGAACAGGCGCACCGGCAGCGTGCGTCCGCTTCGGGTACGCAGATCGAGATCGAGGACTTCGGTTTTGACCTCGCCCGGTGCGGCCTGCAGCGTCGTCAGGAGAGCCGCGCCGTCCCCGGCGACCAGATCGGCGAGCTTCAGTCCGCCCGAGCCGACCTGCGCCAGATCCTGATCGAGCCAGCCGGCCAGCGTCGCGTTGAGATAAACGATTTCGCCCTTGGCATCGACCGAGAAAAAACCGGCCGGCGCATGGTCGAGATAATCGATGGCGCGCTGCAGGATCTGAAAGGCGTTTTCCTGCCGCTCGCGCTCGTGTGTCACGTCGGACAGCGACCACACGGTCAGCCGGCCATTGCGCTTGCCCTCGCCGAGCGGCCTGATGCGAAATCGCAGCCAGCGCGGCGGCCGCCCCTTGATGCCGGCAACGCGCACCTCCTCTTGCAGGCGTTTGCCTTCGCGGGCCGCCTTGAGCAGCCGGTAGATTGCTTCGGACGCATCCGCATCGCCGATGAATACACGCTCGACCGGGCGCATGTCGTCGGCGTCCGAAGCATTAATGAGAGAGAGGTACGCGGCATTGGCGTAGACCACGCGGCCGTCGCCATCAGTGACGACAATGCCATCGAAGGCACCGTCGATCACCGACCTGATCAGCGGGCTGACCGCGGCAGCAGCGGACAGCCGCAAAATCCCGCAGGCGAGCGCAAACAACGAGAACACACCCACCGTGGCAAGCACCGCGAGGAATGCCAGGATGTAGGGTTCTGACTTGTTGCGGCCGAACACGACGATGCCGGTAGCTGCCGCGACCAGCATGCCCGCGACCAGCAAGACCAGCAAGACACTGCCGCCACGATCAGTTCCGGCGCTGCGGTCGACGGCGCGGCGTGCCAGCGCCGTGTCGAGCGCCTCATCACGTTCGGTAACGGTATCCTGGGTCGTCATCCGCCGCCTGCCCTCTGACGCCGCTCCCGGCGCCGCATCGCCGGCTCGTGTCTAGTGCCTTGCGCCGTCGAATCGCGCAAGAGTCTTTGCGTATCGGCGCACAGCTACCGCGGCACCAGGCGGCGCAACCGCATCAGGTAACCGATGATTTCGGCGACAGCGCGGTAATGTTCGGTCGGAATTTCCTGGTCGATTTCCACCGTTCCATGCAAGGCGCGGGCAAGCGGCGGGTTCTCGACCACCGGTATGCCGTGGGATTCCGCAACTTCGCGAATTTTCCGGGCAACAAGATCGACGCCCTTGGCGACGCAGACCGGCGCATTCATGCCGCGCTCGTATCGAAGGGCGATGGCATAATGGGTCGGGTTGGTGATGACGATGGAGGCTTTCGGCACCGCGGCCATCATGCGCCTGCGCGCGCGCGCCTGCCGCATTTGCCGGATCTTGCCCTTGATCATCGGATCGCCTTCGGACTGTCGGAACTCCTCCTTCATTTCGTGCACGGACATTTTTTGCCGGTCGTACCACTGGCGGTACTGAAACAGGTAATCGGCCGCTGCAACGACGGCGAGAATGGCGACCACCGCGCCGAGCATCTGCATGGTGAGCGATTGTGTGAACGGCAGGATCACCGCCGGATCGACCGAGATCAGGCCGCGAAGCTGCTGGCGCTGCGGCCACAACAACGCGGCGATCACCGTACCGAATATCGTGAGTTTGGTGAGGCCCTTGGCAAAATTGGCCAGCGCCTGCTTGGAAAACAACCGGGCCAGTCCGGCGCCCGGCGAGATTTTCGACAAGTGCGGCGTAATCGGCTCGACCGAGAACAGGATACGGTGCTGGACCATACCGCCGAGCAGCGCCGCAATCACCAGCATCAGGATGGGAATGCCCAATGCAGCGAGGACCCTGATTGCAAGCCCTTCGGCGAAGTGAGCGAGCGCCGAAGCATCCGACGGAACCTGGTAGGAATTGGCGAGGATGCCGCGAAACGACGTTTCCAGCGTCTGCGCCATTGGGCCGGCAAAGACCATCAGCGTCATTGCGCCGCCGGCGATCATGAACCAGGTATTGACTTCGGGACTGTGGGCAACGTCGCCGCGCTTGATCGCTTCGTCAAGCCGCCGCTGTGTCGGGTCCTCTGTATGTTCGGTTTCGTCGTTTTCGCCGGCCATTGCCGTCTCTTAAGCGTGCGGCGCGAGTTGGTGCAGCACGCCGCCGGCATAATCCAGAAAAATGCCCATCATCGTGCCGAGGACCAGAAGAAGAAATAGCAGGCCGATCATGATCGAGGCCGGCAGCGCGACGAAAAAAACCTGCATTTGCGGCATCAGCCGCGACAACACGCCAAGCCCGACATTGAACAACAGCCCGAAAGCGAGAAACGGCGCCGACAACTGAATGCCGATGCGGAAGGCACCTGAGACTGTTTTGGTCACCAGCGCCGCAACGTCACCGACCGCCGGCACCTCGCCGGGTTCGAACAGGGTGTAACTGTCATTGAGCGCTGCGATGACCAGATGGTGCATGTCGGTTGCGAAGAACAACGTGATGCCGAGCATCGTCAGAAAATTGCCGATCAGCACCCCCTGCTCGCCCTGGGTCGGATCGACGGCCGTGACGAAGCCCAGCCCGAGCTGCTGGGCAATGACCGAGCCCGCGACTTCGAGCGCCGAGATCGTCAGCCGCGCCGTGAGCCCAAGCACCACACCGACGATGATTTCCTCGGCCAGCATGACGATCACCGGCCCGAGCGCGCTGGTGTCGATCTGATAGGCGGCGCGATGCAAAGGCAAAAGGACAGCGGCAAGCACCATCGCGATGGTCAGCCTGATCCGCGCCGAAATGTTCTGCTCGCCAAGACCGGGCAGCAGTATCAGCATGGTTCCGGTCCGGGCGAATACCAGGAGGAACGCCGCGCCCAGCGCCGGCAGGAAGGACACGTCGATGTTCACGGCGCGGGCCCGCTCAGCCGTTGACGATGTGTGCGGTGAGCCTGAGGAAATTCGAATGCAGCGCATCGGCCATGAACGGCAGCGCGATCAGCATCGCGATGAAAATCGCAAGGATTTTAGGCACGAAGACCAGCGTCGCTTCCTGAATCTGCGTAAGCGCCTGCAACAGCGAAACCGCGACGCCGACGATCAATCCGACCATCATCAGCGGCGCAGCCACCAACAACAGGGTCACGATCGCATCCCGCGCCACGTCTAAAACCTCCGGTCCGTTCATGCTTTCCCCTACCCTTCACGCCGTGGCGTGAAATTTCATATCGGCATCTTCAGAATGTCCTCGTAGGCGGCGATCACCTTGTCGCGCACCGAGACCAGCGTCTGCACCGCAGTCTCGGTCTCGGCGACCGCAGTGACGACGTCCACCATATTGGCTTTGCCGGTGGCGACAGCTTGCGTTTGCATGTCCGATTTCTGCGCGGCGTCGGAAACGGCGTTGATGACGTCTTTGAGAATTCCGCTGAAATTCGGCCCGGCACCCTCGGTCGCGGCGGCGCGACCGATATTGGCGGTCTGCTCGCCCATGCGGGCGAGCGATGCGTAGGCGTTGGCGGCAGTGGCGCTCGGAATCGGCATGGTTCACCTAGCTCTTGAGAATGTCGATGGTGCGCTGGAGCATACGGCGCGTCGCCGTGACGATATTGAGATTGGCCTCGTAGGAGCGTTGCGCATCGCGCATGTCGGTCATCTCAACCAGCGTATTCACGTTCGGATATTTGACGTTGCCGTTTTTGTCGGCAGCCGGATTGTCAGGCTCATGCCGCACCTGGAAATCGGAAGTGTCTGTCTCGATATGGCCGAGCTTGACCACATTCGCATCGAGCGAGCGATCGAGCTCGGAGGTGAATGTAACGATCTTGCGCCGGTACGGATCGCCGCCTGCAGTCTGGGCCGTGGAATCGGCATTGGCCATGTTCTCGGCGATGATTTCCATCCGGCCGATCTGCGCATGCAGCCCGGAGGCCGCGATCGCCAGCGCTTTCATGAAGTCCATGATGCACCGCCTTTACGCTTTGCCGATCGCAAGTTTGATGAGCGCAAGACTTCGCGTGTAGAGGTTCGTCACCGCTTCGAAATCCATCTGATTGGACGCAACTTTCATCATCTCGTCTTCGTGCGTCACCGTGTTGCCGCGCGGCCGCACTTGGTAACGGGAGTCCGTGTCGGTCTCGAATTGCGGGACGCCGCCCCCGCTGCCGCCCGAGATGTGGCCGGGTGTGGTTGTCGCAAGTGAGACCGAGGCGAGCGACACTTGCCGTTCGAAATCAGGCTGAGCGAGATCCTTCGCCTGGTAGTTTGGCGTGTCGGCATTGGCGACGTTCTCGGCGAGAACGCGCTGCCGTTCCTGATGCCATTCCATGCGCTCGCGCAGCATCGAAAGAATCGGAATATCGGAGATCGGCATGGCCTTTGCCCAGGATCGCTAAGTAGTTCCACTGGGCAGACTTTGCCGATCGTATGGTTAATGGGCGGTTAAAGCCGGTCTTACGGCGGTTTCGCCATTAATTCGCCGTTTACCATGAGAATGCTTGACCTGTCGGCTTCGGGGACGAAATCGGCTATTGTTCTTAAGACTTTCTTAGTAATCACGGCGGCAAATGTTTCCGGCGCCGTTAACCATTGGCGTTCCGATGGGCCGCCGAAACATCGCGGGGAGTATGTCCGATGTTTGAGACGTTGTTCGGTTCGGAACTACCGCTTCCCGTGCGGTTTTTCCTCGCATTCCTGATCGTTCTGGGACTGATCGGGGCGACCGCATGGGCGGTGCGCCGGTTCGGTACCGGCCGGCTCGGGGGCGCGAACGCCCGCGGACGCCAGCCACGCCTTGGCGTCATCGATTACGCCAGTGTCGATGCGCGCCGCCGTCTGATCCTGGTCCGGCGGGACAATGTCGAACATCTTCTCATGATTGGCGGACCGACCGACGTCGTCGTCGAGGCGAACATCGTACGCGCAGTGGCGGCAACGTCGCGCGACGTGCCTTTGGCGCGTCCGCCAGTCGTAGACTCGCTGCCGCGCGCCATCCCGTTGCCGGAAAACGGCAACGGCTCGTGGCCGTTGCAGCCCGAACCGATGACGCCGCCGGCACCGCGGAGCACGCCGAAATTCGAACCCCCGGCGGAAGAGCCTGCCGGCATTCCGCTGCAACCAGCCGCCGAAACTCCGGCCAAGCCGCCGCGCGATACGCTTGCCGCGCTCGCCAACGAGCTCTCCGCGCGCCCGGCACCGCCGCCGCGCAACCGTCCGCCGCTGCCGCCGCGAACGCCGCCGGCCGAGCCGCGCCTCGAGTCTCGCTCCGAACCGCGGATGCCGGCGCCGCAACCGGCTCCCGCGCCGGCTGAAACTTCTGCCGCGGATCAAAGCCTTGCCGAAATGGCGCATCGCCTCGAAGCGGCGTTGCGCAAGCCCACCGCGCCTGCTGCGGCGGCCGCACCACGCACGACGCCCCCCGCGGAACAGAACGCCTCGCCTGAGGCTGCACCGCCGGAGCCGTCGCCGCGCGCCGCGCGGCTGGCCGATCCAAAAGCGCCGCGCACCGAAGCGAAGCCGAACAAGTCCGCGTCGCTCTACGACAACCTTGAGCAGGAGATGGCAAGTTTGTTGGGCCGCCCGACAAACAAGAACTGAATGATCAAATCTTGTGGCCGCCGCGTCCGGTTCAACACGGTGGCGGCCTCAGTAGCGGTACTTCTCGTATCGGCGACTCCGCTCGCCGCGCAGGACATCAGCATCAATTTCGGCCAGGGTGCCGCCGGGAGCGGCGGGCTTAACGAGCGCATCATACAATTGATTGCGCTTTTGACGGTGCTGTCGCTGGCGCCGTCGATCCTGGTGATGATGACATCCTTCACGCGGATCGTGGTTGTGTTGTCGCTGTTACGCACGGCACTCGGCACCGCGACCGCGCCGCCCAATTCGGTCGTCATATCGCTGGCGCTGTTTCTCACCGCTTTCGTCATGGGTCCGGTGCTGACGAAAGTCTACGACGCCGGCGTAAAACCCCTCGTCGCCAACGAGATTACCGTCACCGAAGCGTTCGACCGCGCCAGCGGGCCGTTGCGCGGCTTCATGGAGAAGAATGTCCGCGACAAGGATCTTCAGCTGTTTATGGACATGTCGGGCGAGGCTCGACCGAAAGGCCCGGACGATGTCTCCATGCGCGTCCTTGTCCCCGCCTTCATGATTTCCGAACTGAAGCGCGCATTCGAAATCGGCTTTTTGCTGTTCCTGCCGTTCCTCATCATCGATCTCGTGGTGGCATCGGTTTTGATGTCGATGGGCATGATGATGCTGCCACCGGTCGTGGTGTCATTGCCATTCAAGCTGATCTTTTTCGTCCTCGTCGACGGCTGGACGCTGGTCGCGGGATCGCTGATCCAGAGTTATGGTCCCTAGAGCCGCTAGCCCCACACCTGCCGCGCCGTTTCGACGACAATGTCCAGCTTGCGCTTCTGCTCGTCGGGGCCGAGCAGATTGCCGACCACGTCCGACGCAAAGCCGCACTGCGGCGAGATGGCAAGCTGGTCAAGCGCAATGAACCTCGTCGCCTCGTCGATGCGCCGCTTCAGCGCGTCGACTGTTTCCAGTTCCGCCACCTTGGTGCTGACAAGACCGAGCACCACCACCTTGTCCTTCGGCACGAAACGCAGCGGCTCGAAAGAGCCGGCGCGGGGCGTATCGTATTCGAGCAAAAAGCGGTCATGAGGCAGTTCGTTGAACAACCGTTCGGCAATCGCGTCATAGGTGCCCTCGCGGTGCCACATGCTACGCTGGTTACCGCGGCACAGATGGATGCCGAAGGTCACGCCGGGATAATTCGCTATAACCGCGGCCTCCGCCTTCAATGAGCGGGCGAAGTTGCGCATCGGATCTTCGCCGCGCGCACGCATCTGCGCCATCGTCGGCTCGTCGACGTAAGCCGTAAAGCCCGGGGCGTCGATGTGCACATAACGGCACCCGGCCTCGACCAGGCTGGTCACGATCTGCCGCTCGATCGCGACGACGTCGGCCACGAAGGCGTCCATGTCGCGATAGATCGCAGTCGAGCTTTCGTACTCGAAGCGCTGCGAAATGCGATCCGGGCCGATGAGCGACACTTTCGCCGGCTTGTTCGCCGCCTTGCTGACGAAGCGATATTCTTCGAGCGGAATATTGTGCGCAAGCGTCAGCCGCGCCTTCGCCGGCCGGCGGTGCGACACGGCTGTGCCGGCGTGGTGCATCTGCGCAATATCCCAGCGCTGCCCTGGCGCCGAGCCTTCGACCCGTTGTTCGTAGACTTTCAGCGTCGAACGGCTGGCGTCATAACCCTCGACCGACGCGCCAAAACTGTCCTGGAAATTGAGCCGGCGCATTTCGCCGTCGGTAATGACATCGAGGCCGGCATTTTCTTGCAGCCGCACCGCTTCGCGCACCGCCTCATCCTCGATCGCGCGCAATTCGTCGGCGCCGATCTTGCCGTCATCGAATGCAATGCGCGCTGCCTTGACTGCCGCCGGGCGCAGCAGGCTTCCGACGACGTCAGTGCGGACTTTTGCGAGCTCGGGACTGTTCGAACTGCTCTGCATTGTCGCTGTGCTCATTCCCCGCTCCGCTTATGCGTTGGAGAAGTGTGCACGACGGCCAAAGCGTCAGCAAGCGAACGCCGTTCAGCGGCCCTAAAGCCGGGCGGACCGCCCCGCGGCGCGCGCGGGGGGAAAGGGACCTTCCGGTCCCGCAGGCAGGGTCGTGGGCGCTTGCCCGGAGGCCGGCCCATCGCTTGAAACGGCCGGGCCTGCATCGGCTGCGGGCGTTGATTGCGGGCTGGCATCGGGATAGCGCGTCTGCATTTCGCGCAGGAAACCATCGAGCGTATCGAACGCGGCGGCAGCATGAGCGATTGCGGCGAACTCCGCGCCACCGGCGCCGAGCGGGGCGGCGGCGACCTGGAATGCGTGGGCATCCGGCGTTTCCGCCATCTTGGCTGCATATTTTTCACGGAAACGTTCGAGCCCGAGCGCGTCTTCGCCGAGGGCATAACCGACTTCGGCGCGCAAGATGTCGGCGCGCTCGACCTCGTTCAAGGGTAGCCACTCTTTCCACCGCTCGCCGTACATCAGCTCGATCTGCTCGGCGGATTCGCGCCACCGCCGCGCCGCCCAGTAGATATCGGAACGAAGGCGAACGGCCTGGCGGCCGTCGACGTTGCCGATCACTTCGATGGCGAGATCGTGCCGGCCCATGTCCGATAATGCGCGCGCCTCGAACAGCAGGCGCTGATTGCGCAGTTCCTCGGAAAGATCAGCCGTGCGCGTGGCCCGCAACGTCGCCAGCGCGCGGTCGGCCTTGCGATTGAGCAGGTAGATGATCGCAAGCCGCGTCGCCACCTGCGCCCGCGCCGCGCCCTGCAGGCGATTGTCGACTTGATACTGCAACAGATCGGTCGCCTGATCGAGCAAATCGACCGAGACCAGCCGGTCGGCAAGCCGCCGGATCATCTCGTCGCCGCGGCGGCCGATCGGAGTGAGCTCGCGGAAATCGTAGAACAACGCCAGAGCATCGATGGCAGGCAGCGCGTCGCCCTTGCCGGACAGGAACAGCACGTCGAACGTCTTCGCCGCTTCCTGCTGGATGCGGCGCGTCATGTCCGAGTTGGGACGGGCTGCGAGCGCGCTGCGCATGACATAGAACGAGTCGCGATAGCGGCCTTCGTCGGTATAAAGCCGCGCCAGCATTTGCAGGGCTTCGATTTCCGTATCGTCACCGCGCCAAATCGTGGTCAGCCTTTCGAGCTGGGAAACGACGGCGTCGCGCTTGAGATCGCCGAGCGAGTAGCGCAACAGCGTTTCCCGCAACTCACCCTGGGCCGCGGCGCGGCGGTCCCAGGAATCCGCCGCTGTGCTGTAGGCGGCAAGCGCATCCTCGGTGCGTCCCATGCCCTCCGCCAGCCGGCCAATCAGCACGGACAGCGCCGGCTCGAGATCGCGCGGTACGCCGATCGTCTGGAAATCGTCGAGCTGGCTCGAGGCGCCGTTGAAATCCCCGACTTCGATTGCCGAGCGCATTTCGTCCTTCAGCGCGACCCGCTGCAACTCGACCGGCAGCGTCGCGACCGACGCTTCCGCACTCTTGAAGCCGTCCCGCGCCTGCCCCCATTTGCCCTGACGTGCATAAACCAGCGCGCGCCACAGCGGGGCATCGTGCTGATCGCCGACGGTGGGATTGGACAAGTCCTTGAGCGCGTCGTCGGGACGATTGATCATGATCTCGGTCAGGGCGCGCAGGACGGTCGCCGTGGTCTTCTCGGCGGCCGGCCGGTCCTCCGCGAGCGCGACGTCGAGAACGCCCTTGGCCTCCGGATACATGCCGCGCGCGATGTAAAAGCGGGCCAGATCAAGCCGCGGCAAAAGACGCTTTCCATCCGGCGCATCGGCAGCGGCTGCAATGAGCTTCGACTGCCGCTCCGTGTACGACGCCTGGCGGTCGAAGCCCCAGAGTTGCGAATCGAACATCGCCGGGCGAAGTCCGCTGCCGTGCAGCAAAGTTTGCAGCGATGTCGACAGCGCCAGGCCGAGCGGACGGCTGACGATGATCTGGTCGGGCTGAAGCTCGACTTTGACGTCGTCGGCAAGCGGCTCGATCACCACGCCTTGAGCCGAGGCAAGCGCGCGGAACTCGACGAAGTCCTTGGCATTGATGAAGCCGCGCGCCGGAGCATAGGCAGTGACGACGATAAGTTGATCTCCGGCTTCGGGGTCGGCGAGGTGATGGACGAGATGCGGCCCGTCGAACGGCACGGTGACGCTCGACCGGTTGGGGCCAATCAAGTTGCGGGTCAGGTCGAGCGCGCGCGTTGAATTGATCGCACTGTCGCCGATCTGCACCGTCCATACCGGACCGTCGATGTCGACGGTCGAAAGCCGCGGATGATCGAGCTTGATCCGCACGATGTCGGCGTCGGGAGTGCGGGTCAGGGTTGCGCCGCGGATGGTGCGGCTCGATTCACCATCGAGCGGGCTCAGATCAATGTCGGCGTTGCTGTCGAACACGATCCAGAGCGTGTCGGCGCGATGGAAGATCGCGGCGGCTGTCGGCATCATGAACGGAAACGACAGTTTCAAATTAGCGCCGTCGCGGACAAGCTGGACGGCGAACTTGCCGCTGTCGCCGGCGGCTAAACGTACTGGCACGCTGCCGTCGGAGGCCGGCGGCGCGGCGATCTGCGGCAGCGTCGATGCAGGCGCAGCGGCTTTCGTATCATCCTTCACAGCGTTCGGTGATTTTGCTTCGGCGGCCGGCGTTGCGGCCGGCGGTTTAGCCAGCGAGGCAGCGGGAGGCAAAATTGTCTCCGCCTGCGCGGAACCGGGCGCCGTCGGCGGCGGGATGGCCGGCGAGCTTGCGGCGTCCTTGGGCGCGGCAGGCTTCGCCCCTGCCGGAGGAATCGTCGCCGGCGCGACGACGTCGGGTTTGCTGTCCGCCGCCGCGACCGATGCGCCTGAACCGGCGGCCGCGCCTTGCTTCGGCAGCGTCGTTGGCGGCGGAGCGACTACCGGCGCCATGTCTTGCTGTAGAGCCGGCAGTACCGCACTTGGTTGCTCTGCTTTATTATCGGCGTTGACGACATCGACCACATAGCCCTTGTCGTCGCGGAAAGTGCGCACGTCGACCTGATCGGCCAAGGCAAAGCTCACGGACGCGGACGCGTCCTTCAACGCAGAATCGATAGCGCTGACGGTCTTCGGCAACGCAGCCTGGGCATCGGCGAGATCGAACTTGATCGGCGCGTCAAAGCTGAGCGTCAGCTTGTCCTTGGCGCGGTCCGCCGACACCGCGGTATTTTTCGGCAGATCGAACACGTAGCGCGTGAAAGTCGGCTGGATCGCGACATGCACCCGCACCGGATCTGGCTTCGCCGGCTGTTGCGCGGCCTGCTCCTTGCGCTCGAGACTGTCAGCCAGGCGGGCGCGGCGCTCCAGGTCTTTAAGGACGTCCTGCGGCAGACCCGGGAGCGGGCCGCTCCACGGCTGCGGAAGCAAATCGACGAACAGTTTTTCGCCGGCGGATATGGCATTGACCTTCACGTCCTTGGCGAGCGCCATCCGGACGCCCCTGCCATCGGGATCGGTACGCGCGGCGCCGACATAATCGGGAATTTGCGATGGGATGCGATCGACGACGACGGCGACGGGATTCTGGAAACTGACAATCAGGACATTGTTGGCGATACGGGCATGCACGTCGTCAAATGCGCTCAGCGTGAAGATGAGCCGCGCATAGGCGAAATCGCCGTCGCTGACTTTGGCTTCGATCGTGGCTTTGATCGGGTCGGTCTGGGCAGCGCAGGGCGCTGCATACGCAATGGCGAGGAGTATAACGCTGGCGAGCGCGGCCGCGCTTCGCCGCACGGCAAAGCAGATGCGAAGGCAAACCCGTGGAACGGTGCGACCGTACGCCATGACCCGACTCGACTACGCTACCGTTGCCAACGCGGCCATGCGCAGTTTTCCCGCTGCCGGCCTCTGGTTAATTTAGACTGAAGCGTTTAACGTCGGCTTAATGGCTTTTCCAATGATTCCAGAAGGTTATGGCGGCGCACCGACAATGATCCGCTCATGCTGAACGCCTACCCTGCCTACCCTGCCGACCCCGCCAGCGGCTCGTCGCTTGCCGGCCGCGTCTGGATCGACCTTGTCGATCCGACGCCTGCGGAACGCGCGGCGTTCGAAGCGGCGTTCGGCCTGCGCGTTCCGGCCCAAGACGAGCTCGGCGAGATCGAAGCAACGAGCCGCCTGCAAATCGATAAAGGCGCGCTTTACATGACGGCGCCGCTGATCTTTGCCGCGGAAGGCCAGCCATGGATCCCCTCGCCGGCCGGCTTTGTGCTGTCGAAGCAGGTTCTGTTGACCATTCGGTCCAGCAAATCGGCCTCTTTTGACGCTGTGGCGAAGGAATTTGCCGGCGGAAAACTCGAGCCGAGCGGCGCCTTCGCCTGCATCCTCGAGGAACTGGTTGACCATCTGGCCGATCTTCTCGAAGCGAGCGGCCGCGACCTCGACGAGGCTTCGCATGTCATCTTCCGGCAGGACGATGCCAAGCGCCTGTCGCATGAAACGGCGAAGTTGCGCCAGCTCATGTTGGGCACCGGCCGCACCAGCGAGCGCATGTCGCGCGTCCACTACACGCTTGTCTGCCTCGACCGCATGGCGAAATTCACCGTCGATCGCGCCCGCGACTGGCTGGCGCAGGACATCGCGGCGAGGCTGCAATCGGTCAGCTCGGACATCGCCTCGCTGGTGCAGTTTTCCGAAGGCCTTGTCAGCCGCGTCCAGCTCCTGCAGGACGCCGCAACCGGCATCATCAATATCGACCAGAATGACGTGATGAAGGTTCTGACCATCGCTTCGGTGGTCGGAATTCCGCCGGTGCTGGTCGTCGGTATCTACGGCATGAATTTCAAGAACATGCCGGAGCTCAATTGGACGTGGGGTTATGAGTATGGGCTGGCCCTGGTCGTCATAACCGCGCTGTTGCCGTTGCTGTGGTTCAAGTGGAAGGACTGGATCTGATCCGCGCTACTCCGCAGCCTCAAGTTGCCGCGCCCCTGACTCTTCCGTGTTCACGTATTCGATCGCCCTGCGTGAACTGCCGACCAGCGCGGCGACCGCTGCGCTCAGCGCGGCAAACCCCTTGCGGCCGAGCGCCCCGAAGAACAAGTCGTTGATGGCGCGGATCTCGGCGCCGATCCGGGCGATCGCCTGCCGTCCGGCGGGCGAGACGCTGACCAGAACGCCGCGGCGGTCGTGCGGATTGGTCCGCTTGGCGAGCAAGCCGCGCTGCGCGAGCTTGCCGGTTTCCGATGCGACAAACGCGCTCGACACATGGAGCGTGTCTGCCACAGCGCCGACGCTCACGCCGGCGACATCCTGCAGATGCGCCACCGCGATCAGCACACTGTATTGCGGACCGCTGATCCCGATCCGGTCGCCAAGATGTCCTCGCACGATCTCCATCCGCGTCGAGATGGTGAGGAGATCGTGCACCAAAGCGCGAAAGCGGCGATCCGATCCCGCCTGGAGCAGCGCCGGCCGCGACACCGTCGGTGGCAGGACCACGCCAGGCGCAGGCTTCCGTTTCGCACGCGGCCGCCGCCGCGCTGCCTTAGAGATCGACATATCCGGTGTCGCCGAGCAGCGAGGACTCGACTGGGATATGCAGACTGTCATGCACGGCGTTATAGAACTTCCAGAAGCCGACGACGCATGCGAGCTCGACGACCTGCGGCGGCGTCAGATGCTTCTTGAGGTCCTGCAAGATTTCGTCCGGCACCGAGGTCGGATCCTCGGACGCCGACCGCACATAGGCAAAGCAGGCACGCTCCAGGTCATTCTTTGGCTCGTAAGCGCCGGTGATGATGTCCTGCAATTCCTCCTCGCTCATGCCCCAGCCCTCGAAGTCCGAATCTTTCGGCTTTTTCAGCATCGAGCAGCTATGCGCTGTGCAATAGGCGCAGCCGTTGGTGGCGCAGGCCACCGCGGCGAGCTTGCGTTTGAGCAATTGGTCGAGCGTCGACGTCGGATCGCGCATGATGTTGCTGTTGAGCCGCCACAGCGTTTCGGCGATCTCCGGCCGGTGCGCGTACAGCTTCAGCGCGTTCGGCAAAAACCCCATGCGCTTCTTGTAAGGCTCGACCACGGGCCGCAGCCGCGGATCGAAGTCCTCGTCCTTCACGTAGGGAATAAACGGTTGGCCTTCGACCAGGACTTTCGGTTTGGGCGGGGTCATTGCATCCATGGCTTTGCTCCTTTGCTCCTATTTCATGCTCCGCGCAGGCGGAGCATCCAGTATTCACTGCCGTTGTTTGTCGCGCTCAGCGCATCGCCCTTTTCTCATCGGTTACTGGATCGTCCGCCTTCGCGGACGATGACGGCAAAGGCGTGCAGACACTGAGAGTCATAAATAATCCTCTAGCTTCACCTTGCCCCAGTTCTTCGGCCAGGCGCGCTCGAAGTCGGCGGGGTCGTGCCGCGCCTTGGCGGTGGCGTCGATGCCCATCTTGCCGACGATGCGCCACGGCGCCTGGCCTTCGAGCGGCTTCGCGGACGGATCGTAGGGTGAGCCGCGCGTATGCGGCACCACAATAATGTCTCGCGCCGGATCGCAGCGCGTTGCGATGGCGTGGTAGACCTCGCGCGCATCGTCGATATCGGTGTCGTTGCTCACCGCGACGACGAGCTTCGTGTTCAGCCACGGCGCGCCCATCGCCGTCATCAGCGCATCGTTGACGAAACCTTCGCGCGGATAATTGAATTGCAGGATGCAGGACAAAGCCGCGCCCCAGGTCGGGAAGCGCACGTCCTTCACGTCAAGGCCGATCTCGGTAAGCCGGTTATAAAGCACTGCTTCGTGACACAGCCGCGGCAGCGGCTGGTGGTCGGTGTCCGGGCAGGTCTGGTGATTGCGGTAGATCGGCCGGTCGCCGCGCATGGTGATCGCAGTGATCTCGACCTCCGGCAGTTCCTCATGGTGCGGCAGGTGATACATGCTCGGCGAGGTGACGTCGCCGACACGGAATTTGCCGTTGAGCTTCACCCTGCCCTCGACCACGATCTCGGCCTCGGCCGGCACCGTGAGATCGAGCGTCTCGCACGGCACCATCTCGATATCGCGATCCATGATGGTGCCGACCATTTCCATTTCGCCCCAGGCGTCCATGTGCAGGCCGGAAAAATTCGCCATGATCTCGTAGGCCGGCGGCACGCCGAACACGAACGCGATCGGCATCTCGCTCGCGCCCATGTCGCGATACTTTTTCATGATGGCGTGGGAGTGCGGCGTCACGAAACTGATGAGGCCGCGCCTCGGGCCGACCGCGTGCGTTCCGGCGTGGCAGGAATTGTAGAAGCCGGTCTGCGGATCCCTGATGATGTTCATCGCCGTGACGTAGGGCGTGGTGTCCTTGTCCTTGTGAAACGGAATCGGCAGCGCGGTCCAGTCGACGTCATTGCCGAGTTTTTTGATCTCCTTGACCGGCCCGGTCTTGACGTTCTTCAGGCCGCGCGGCGGCTGGCGCAGCCGGAATGCCAGCGTGCGCAGGAATTGCTCCGGCTCGACGCCCAGCGCGCGCGCCTGCGAACGGCGGTTCTTCACCAGGATGTCGCACAGCCGGAAGCCCGGTTTCTCGACGATGTTTTCGAACAGGATCGGCTGATCGCTCTGCGCCGACAGCGCGCCGATGTCGTCGATGCACACCGGCTTCTTGATGCGGGTGACGATATCGGCATTGGTCTCGAGATAGCCGCGCAGCGAGGCGTCGAGGCCCTGGTTGCTTGTTTTGCGATCGGCAATGGGCGCGGCCATGTGCGTTCCTGCGGCGCTCCGCATTAGTTAAGTAACTTTACTATTTGCCGGAACCCCGTCAAGGGCGCTCACGTACCGAACCATCCGTCGTCCCCGCGAAGGCGGGGGACCCATAACCCCTGCAGGAGCGAGACCCGCACAGACTGTGGTTATGGATTCCCGCTTGCGCGGGAATGACGCCAATGATGTTCTCGCCACTCCCTCTCTCCGCTGCGCATATCCCGTCATCCTGAGGTGCGAGCCGTCAGCGCGTTCATGCGCGTCTTCGACGCGCTATGGCGAGCCTCGAAGGACGACGGCCCGAACGCTTCGGCGCATCCTTCGAGGGCCGCTTCGCGGCCACCTCAGGATGACGGAAAGCAGTCAAGCAATCCCGTTCTCGCGGCGCACTTTGCGTCCGAGCTTTTATTCACGCCTCAAGAAAACGCCCCGGACGGACGCGAGCGATGTGTTTGCTCCCCGCGCATGATCCCCGAAAAGTGGTGTCCGGTTTTCGGACAAGGATCATGCGCCACTAAAGAAGGGAGGCGGAGCGCCGAACGGCGCACCAAGTCCAGTGGCCGCGCCCGGAGAACGGCAAGGTCCGGGCCTGGCCGCGATCCTGTAACAGGACCGCTCGCCTTTCGGCGCTCCTCCGCGGTTATGCGCCGGGGACTCTCCATCCCCAACTCGGCCCGGGCCGCGCTTCCTGGAATCACCGGATGCAAACGGGAGGACCCTCTCCGGCACCAGTGCAGTGAGCACCTCACAGTCCGGTCACGCGCCGGACGGGACGATGCCCAGGCCGCCTGCGAATAGAAGTGACGAACCCTGTCCGCAGGAACCGCACCCGCTCCGTCAGTCGGCGTCACCGGTTGACGTCCCTCACGATGAGCGGGATAGCGTCTCTTATATCACAAGCCGCGACTTAATGTCAATGAAAAAGCGACAATGAATGGTACACACCGGCGCAGCATCGCGTGACGGCGGGCGCATGTTCCGCGACGGAACCGGGGTGCGACTTCCGACATTGTCATTGGTGGAGAACGGGGCGCAAACCAGCATCGAAACCAGACATTTGAGGAGCGGCCTCCTCGTATGGATGGCGCGCATTGGCTATGCCGCACGCGGCATCGTATTTCTGATTATCGGCGGCTTCGCCCTTCTGGCCGCGGGCGGTCTCGGCCCGCATCCGCAAGGCGCACGCGATGCGCTGGAGATCGCCTTCGAGAAACCGTTCGGCGGATATTTTCTTTGGGCGCTCGCCGCCGGTCTTTTATGCTTCGCCGGCTGGCGCTTTCTGCAATCCATGTTCGACGTCGACCTGCACGGCAGCGATCTCTACGGGCTGATGCGGCGGAGCGTGCTGGCGTCAAGCGGGTTGTTTTATCTGGCGCTCGCGGCCGCAACCGTACGCATCACTATGGAGGAACGCCGCGTCAGCGAGGACCAGTCGGCACGCGAGTGGACGGCCTGGGTCATGGCCCAGCCGCTCGGCCGCACCGTCATCGCGCTCATCGCACTCGGATTTTGCGCCGTCGGCATCGGACTCGCCGTCAAGGCAATCCGCGCCCCCTACCGGCATCACCTTGACGCAACGCCGGGCCAGCGCGTGATGGCGGTTGCGCTTGGATCCTATGGAATTCTGACGCGCGGCGTCATCTTCGTCGTGTTCGGAGTCATCCTGGGTATCGCAGCGTTTGATTCCGATTCACGGGAAGCGGTCGGCCTGGCGGGTGTCCTGCGCGCCATGCAGCATCAGGCCAATGGTGGTATCCTGCTCGGCATCGCAGCGCTTGGACTTCTCGCTTTTGGATTTTTCGAGATCATCGAAGCGGCGACACGTCATGCTGCCGCGGTGACCTCATCGCGGCAGGAATAGACAACAGCGCGGCTCCAGGCCGCACTCGTCCGGCCGCCGACCGAGCCGGCTGGATCGATTGACCTGACACTCTCTTTGGGAGGACTCACATGGGCGCCAAACGCAAACTGAAGGCCGCGATCAAGGCGGAGAAGAAGGCCGCCAAAAAGGCGGCCAAGAAAGCCAAAAAATCCGGGTCAAAGGTCGATCGATCCGACGTGCCGACGGGAACGTCCTTTTCGTCATAAAGCCGGCGGACAGACGGGGATCGCAGCCCGCGCAGGCAACAAGCGCGTCCAACCTCACTCCGCCGCCACAACGCGTCCCGCCGCCTGCTCCTCCTCATGCAGCCGCGACAGGATGCGGCGCGCGGCGATGGTGCCGGCATCGGCCGAGATGTCGACTTGCGGCGCATCCGGCATCAGCAGCAAATTGCGCTGCTGCGCTGAGAACACCGCGACGTCCTCGTGGAATGCGGTCTGGATCTGCTCGAAAATCCGGTTGGTGGTTTCGGCATTCTTGACGTCGAAATCGTGCGCCTGGCCCCAGAAATAATGCGAGGTGGTTTCGGTCTCGGGCGTAATGGCGTTGAGATTGCGCATGCCGATGCCGCCGATACGCTTGCCTTCCGGCGCGCCGGTGCCTGTCGGCGTCGCCCCGACGTCGAGGCGGAGAAACGCCGGCGGCACGAAATCGACGATCTGCCAGCGGTCGACATGGCCGGTGAATTTGCCGACCTTCTTGAACGTCGGCGGCGGCTCCTGATCGATGATCCAGCGGGTGACGACGACGTTGTTCGGCGTGCGGTCGACCTTCACCTTGGCATGCTCGGCGAGCGCCAGGTTACCGATGGTGGTGTCGTGCACGAAGGCGAGATGGGTGAGATCGAGAAGATTGTCGACCACGAGCTGCCAGTTGGCCTCGACATGCAGATAGGAGCTCTTGGCGCCCCAGTTCGGATCGTCGAACCAATGGAAGTCGGTGATCCTGGCGGGATCGGCCAGCGCCGGGTCGCCCATCCAGATCCAGAGCCAGTGGTAGCGCTCGACCACGGGATAGGTCTTGACCTTCGCACCACGCGGAATCTGGTCCTGCCCCGGAATGCGGACGCATTGTCCGTCGGTGCCGAAGCGAAGCCCATGATAATGGCATTGCAGCGCGTCGCCGACGAGCTTGCCCATCGACAGCGGCAGGTGGCGGTGCGCGCAGCGATCCTCCATCGCCACTGGTGCGCCCTTTTCGGTGCGGAAGAAGACAATCGGCTCGCCGAGGATCATGCGGCCGAACGGCTTGCGGCCGACTTCGGCATCGGACGCGGCGACGTACCAGTAATTGCGCAGGAACATGGCGGTCCTCCCTGGCAGGGATGTTATACTGGCGCGACGCGTTGTGGGAGTGTCTCCTGCGCTTCCCCTTCCCCGCTTCCGGTCAGGCGGCGCAAGCGAATGTCCGCTTCCTGGCTGAAGCGGACTCGACATCGGTGGCCTCTTTCGGTCGCTTTTGACCCCAAGCGGACACGCGCCGAGCCGTTCGGCCACTAGCGATTGGGGCCTAGGGGAACCCCGGTGCCCGATGCATTCTCGTCACCACGGCGTGGCGGCAAGGACACCCAATGTCGATTACTGGTGGGTAACGCGAGAAAGCGCCATACGTTTTGTGCGAATCAGCTACTGGTAGGCGTTCAACTTTACAACAGGGGAATTGCACTATGGCGAAGAAGACAAAAAAGAAAGCGAAAGCGAAGAAGAAAAAGTAGTTTTCCGCATTGGCATCAGCCTAGCTTTGATGCCTATCGGCTTAGAAACTTTGGTTCGGACTTTTGCGGCTGGAAACATCCAGCCGCTTTTTTATTTGGACTGGCATGCGGCGACCGAGCGGCAGTCCCCTCGCTCCGTTTCGCTCGCGGAGGCGGATTATTACTGCGTCGGCTGGCCCTGGATTTTCGGCAGGCCGGACGCCGGGCTGCCGGCACCGGGCTTGCCGTCCTGCGCCTTGCTGGCGAGTTCGACGGTCAGGTGCTGGGCGGAATCGGGCGACATCTGCGCCATGATGTCGGCCATATGGCGGGGCTCGATTTTCGACGCCACCTCGATCAGGACACCGATCTCGAGCCGGTCGAAGATTTTGGCGGCGTCGCGCGGTTTCATGTTCTCGTACATGGTGACGAGGCCCTTGAAGCGGGCGGCTTGCGCATCGCTTTTCTGATCAGTCGCGACGGTTATGCGCTGCTCGGTTTCCTTGATCTCGGCGAGTTGGCCTGCCATTCGCTTCTCGGCGGCCTGCATCAGGCTTTCGCGGATGTCGAGCTCGCGGGCGCGTGCGTCGAGTTCCTGACGCCGCTCCTGCAACCGTTCCAGGATCGCGCGCTCGGCGCCGGACGGCGGCGCCTGGCCATTGATCGAAATGAATGTGCCGGCTGGCTTGGTCTCGGGCGGTTTGGCGTCGGACCTGGCGTTGACCGTCTTCGCGTCCGCGGGCTTGACCGCGCCGGGCGCCGCCTCGGGGACCGACCCGGTGATATCCGGATTCATCCGGTCTGCCGGCAGAGGCGCGGCGGCGGGAGTCGGGGCCGCACCGCTGCCATCGGGAAAGTTGAACATCTGCGACGCCCACGACAGCGCCGACGACGATGGCTGCGGTGCACCGCCGGTGGTGCGAATAACGGAACTGTCGGCATCGACCATTTTGCTGCTGCCGACGAGGGACTCGTCATCGAGCAACAGGTCGGCGAGAATCAGCGCAAACAGGCACGCGCATGCGACCACCGCGATTGGCAGGAGCCGCAGATCGCGCAGAAAACGGGTCATGCCGCGAGACCGTGAACCTTCGTGCGCAGCCTTTCGGCGAAGGCCTGGACTTCGACGGCGACCGATTTCGCTTCGTTGGGCGGCGCCGTCCGCTCATGGGGCGGCCGCCCGGCCGCAACGATCTGCGACAGCCGGTGCAGCACGTCCCTGCCGGCAGAGAGCCGGAGGTCGAGTTCGCCGGTCATCGCCTCGGCGCGGCTCAACCGATCGCCCAGGCCGACGTCGCATTCGTGCACCGTGATTTTCAGCCCGGCGATGGCGCGTTCGGCGATCTCGGTGGCCGTCATCAGCTCCGAGATGGTGGCGCGCAGCGACATCTCATCGGCCTTTAAGAGCTTCAGCCGCCGATTGAGCACCATGCAATAACCCACTGTCAGCATGAGCAGAATCGCGACCAGACTTTCGATGATGATGCCGATATTGTTGCTCATTATGCCTCCAGGGGATTGCTGCCGCCGCCGGCCGTCTCGAACATGGCGAATGTCGTGTTCGGCTTGCGCAAGGTCTTGGCGACGCGCACCGCGACCCGGTCGCCGACGCGGCCCATGCGCCCTTCCGTCAACGTCACGGCGCCGCAGCGCACGATGACCGGCGCGTCGGATTTGAGCTCAAGCATCAGCGTGTCGCCGACGTCGAGTTTCATGATCTGCCGCAGCGGCAGCTGCGCCTCGTAGAGCACGGCCTCGACGGCGATCTGGGCTTGCCCGATCTCGGTCGCGAGATGGCCTTCCCACGTCGAGTCACGGCCGAATTTCTCGCCCATGAACATCTGCAACAGAACTTCGCGGATGGGCTCGATGGTGGCGTAGGGCAGCAGCAGCTCGATGGTGCCGCCGCGGTCTTCCATGTCGATGCGAAGCCGCACCAGGATAGCCGCATTGGCCGGCCGCGAAATGGCGGCGAAGCGCGGATTGGTCTCGAGCCGTTCGATGTTGAACTTGACCGGCGACAACGGCCGGAACGCGAGTTCGGCGTCGGCCAGGACCACCTCGATCATGCGCTTGATGAGGTTGGTCTCGATCGTGGTATAGGGGCGGCCCTCGATGCGGATCGGCGTCTGGCCGCGCCGCCCGCCGAGTAGCACGTCGATGATCGAGTAGATCAGGTTCGAGTTGACCGTCAGCAGGCCGAAATTGTCCCACTCCTCGGCCTTGAACACGCCGAGAATGGCGGGCAGCGGGATCGAATTGAGATAATCGCCGAAACGGACCGAGGTGATGCGGTCGAGCGAGACTTCGACGTTGTCGGAGGTGAAATTGCGCAAACTGGTCGTCATCAGCCGGACCAGCCGATCGAAGATGATCTCCAGCATCGGCAGGCGCTCGTAGGAGACCATCGCCGAGTCGATGATCGCGCGAATGCCGGAATTATCGTTGAGATTGACGTCGGCGAGCGAGAAGCCGAGCAGGGAATCGATTTCATCCTGGGTGAGGATGCGTTCGGCGCCGCCCTTGGCCGCCTGGATGAACTGGCCGTCGTCGACCATGGTCGCCCAATGCGCCGCCATGGCCTCGGTACCGCCGCCCTCGGGCGCGCCCGCTGTCGCGTCGGCCTGGGCGGTTTGCTGTTCGGCGTCGAGCGCGACGCCCCACTCCGCCGCGAGCGCGTCCTGGTCGATCTGATCCTTCAGTGCCATATCGTTACGGTGTCATGTCTTCTCGGTGGCCGCGTTAGCGTGTTGGCACTCACTGGACGACGATTTCCTTGAACAGCACCGCATTGATCTTGTTCGGCGCGATCGCGGCATCGACGCGGCGCGTCAGCTCTTCCTTGAGCCGGTAGAGGCCGGCCGAGCCGTCAAGATCGGTCGGGCGCAATTCGCGCAAATAGGTCTGGAACGTATCGAGGATGCGCGGCATCACCGGCTGGATCTGCGCCTGGACCTGATCGTCCGGCAATTCGAGCGCGATCTTGACCTTGAGGTATTGCGTACGCTCGGTGCCGGTCGACGACAGGTTCACCAGCACATCGGGCATATCGACGAAAATCGGCGGTTTGACCGCGGGCGCGGCCTTCGCGGTTTCAGTGTCGTGGTGCCCAAAGAAGAAGTAACCGCCGCCGCCAAGCGCGCAGAGGCCGACCACGCCGCCGGCCGCGATCATGATGAGCTTGCGCGATAGCCAGCTTTTCTTCGGCGCCGCGGCTTCCGCGCCGTCCTTGCCTTCGGCCTCGTCGTTCGCGGTCTCTGCCTGAGTTTCGTTTTTCGTTGCCATCACCGTTCCCGCTTGCGGGTGGGCGCACGCAGTCGGCACGACAAACACGCGAAACAACAATGCCGGAAGCGCGACCCGGCGCCACCGGATGCGGCGCTGCCAAAAACCACGCTAGGCACGAATGGTTAATGGATACTTGCGGAGGTAGCCGGAGCAGGAATTTTTTGCCGGGTGGCGCCGCCACAGCGGCTTTTTCTGCCTTCCCGGCGACTGGACGAAAATAATCAACTGATTGATCGAAAACGATTTTCCGTGCTGGCACGGCTTCTGCATTTAACCCGGCGCCGAGACTTGGGAGAGCCTGCGGCGCATCGGCGAAATGGCCTGCGGAGAGGGCCAATTCGCCGCTTACAGGGGAGAGTACCGATGGAGAATGCGCTTCTCGTCGGCCTGTCACGGCAGATGGCGCTCAGTCACGAGCTCGACATTGTCGCCAACAACATCGCCAATATCGACACCACCGCCTACAAGTCCGACAACGCCTCATTCAGCGAATTCCTGATGCCGGGGGCGAGCGACGGCCAGTTCAGCGGCGGTGACAAGCGCGTCAGCTTCGTGCAGGACCGCGGCACCTGGATCGACTTCAAGCCCGGCGCGATCGAGCGCACCGGCGATCCGCTCAATGTCGCCATCGACGGTGGCGGCTTTCTCACGGTGCAAACAGCGCGCGGACAGCGCTACACCCGAAACGGCGCATTGCAGATCAACGGCTCCGGCCAGCTCGTCACCAGCGAAGGCGACCCGGTGCTGGGCGGCAGCGGGCCGATCACCTTCCAGGCCTCCGACCACGACGTCGCCATCAGCCCGAGCGGCATCATCACGGTGCGCGAAGGCACCAGCACGGCGGACTCGCCGCGCGGCCAGTTGCAACTCGTCAACTTCGATCAGCCGCGGCTTTTGCAAAAGGACGGCGGCTCGACGTTCATGGCGCCCGACGGCGTCACCGCCAACCCTGCGCCGGCCACCACCCATGTCGTGCAAGGCGCGGTTGAAAGATCCAACGTCAACGCCGTTGGCGAAATGGCGCGCATGATTCAGATCACGCGCAGCTACAACGACGTCGCCGCAATCCTGCAACAGCAGGGCGATGAGCGCCGCAACGCGCTGCAACAGCTCTCGCAGATGCCGGCGAGCTCATAAGAGTCAGGAGACCGTAATATGCGTGCGCTCGATACCGCTGCGACCGGAATGGCGGCCATGGACCTCCAAGTCCAGGTCATCGCCGGCAATCTTGCCAATATGACGACCACCGGCTTCAAGAGCCAACGCGCCGAATTTCAGGATCTCATCTACGAGCACGTCCAGCGCATCGGCGCGCAGGCTTCCGATCAGGGCAACATTCTGCCGGTCGGCATCGAGCTCGGGTCCGGCGTGAAAACCGTCGGTACGCCGCGCCTGATGACGCAGGGCACGCTGGCGCAAACCGGCAATACGCTCGATGTCGCGATCCAGGGTTCGGGCTGGTTCAAGATCCTGATGCCGGACGGCTCCTACAGCTACACCCGTGACGGTTCGTTCCAGATGGATTCCCAGGGCCGCATCGTCACCGCCGAAGGCAACATCGTCCAGCCTACGATCAGCATCCCGGCAAATTCGACCGGGACCACGATAAATTCGCAAGGCCAGGTCTCGGTGACGCTGTCCGGCAGCACCACCTCGAACGTCCTCGGCCAGTTTACCATCACCACCTTCACCAACGATGCCGGCCTGCAGGCAAACGGCGACAACTTGTTCTCCGCCACACCGGCGTCCGGAACGCCGCAGGATACCCTGGCGGGAACAAACGGCGCCGGCACGTTGCTGCAGGGCAGTCTCGAACAATCGAACGTCTCGGCGGTGACGGAAATTTCAAATCTGATCGCGGCCCAGCGCGCTTACGAGATGAATTCCAAGGTCATCACAGCAGCCGACGAGATGCTGCAAACGACGTCGCAACTGATGAAGTAAGAAAGATCCTCACCATGATCCGCTCCGGCATTCGAATTTTTGCCCTGCTGTCGGCGTTTGCCACGCTGTGTGCAGGGTCCGCGGCTGCCCAAAATGCGGTTCCGGCGCTGCGCGCCAGCGCCACCGTCACCGGCGACGTCGTGCGGATCGGCGACCTTATCGAGAATGCCGGCGCGGTCGCCGACGTTCCGATTTTCCGCTCGCCCGACCTCGGGACCAGAGGCACGGTGCCGACGGCGAGCATTCTCGAAGCCATCCGGCCACACCAGCTCGTCGATATCGACACGCGCGGCGTCGCCGAAGTTGTCGTGACGCGGGCGAGCCGGGCGATTTCGACGCAGGAGATTTCCGCAAGCATCGCGCAGGCGCTGGCCGCGCAGTACGGATTGGGTAACTCCCAGAACATGTCGGTCTACTTCGACCGCGACGTCCACACGCTGCAAGTCGAGCCCAGCGCGACCGGCGCATTACAGGTGCTCAACCTGAGCTACGATCCGCGCTCCACGCGTTTCGACGTGACGCTCGATCTGCCTGCGAGCGCCACGCTGCATCGGCAGCCGGTGCGCTTCACCGGCACCGCGCTGGAAACGATCGCCGCAGTTACCGTCGATCACCCCGTCGAGCGCGGCGAAGTGCTCAAAGAGTCAGATCTCGTGGTTTCACGGCGGCCGAAGTCCGAAGGCGGCGCCATATCCAGGATAGCCGATGTCGTGGGACTGGCGGCGCGCCATGAACTTCGTCCCGATCAGCCTTTGCATGCCGCTGACCTGACGAAGCCCGACATCATCCAGCACAACGACACCGTAGCCATCATCTATCAGGCGCCGGGCATCGTGCTCACGCTGCGCGGACAGGCGCAGGCGTCCGGTGCGATCGGCGACACCATCGGCGTTCTCAATGCGGAGTCCAAGCGCATCGTACAGGGCGTGATTACGGCGCCCGGCCGCGTCACCGTGAGTGCCATGCCGACCCGCGTCGTCGACAACGCGCCGGCACAAATGCCGGTCTCGCCGCCGGCGTCCGCGGAATAGTCAGGGTGACCGGCAGTTTTGCGTGAAAGGTAGTTCGATGTCGCATCGTGTTTGGCTGTTGCGTTGCGCCCTGCTCTCTTCGGTGGCCATCGTCAGTACCGGCTGCACCTCTCTCGACAAACTGAAAATGATCGGCGAGCAGCCGCCGCTGTCGCCCGTGGACAATCCGACGACCAAGCCCGGCTACAAGCCGGTACAGATGCCGATGCCGACGGCGCAGCCCGCGACCTACAATCCGAACTCGCTGTGGCGCAACGGCTCGCGCGCGTTCTTCAAGGATCAGCGCGCCCACCAGGTCGGCGATATCCTTACAGTCAAGGTCAACATCAACGATACGGCGCAGTTCCAGGATCAAACCCAGGTCCAGCGCACCTCGACCGAAGACTCCAACATCACCAATTTCATCGGCGCCAATACGATTAAGAATACCGCCAAGGCTGTTCTGCCGGGCTCCATCATCGCCGCGGATTCCAACACGCAAAGCAACGCCAACGGCTCGATCAATCGCCAGGATCAGTTGCTGACCAACGTCGCGGCGGTGGTCACGCAAACGCTTCCGAACGGCAACCTGGTGATCGAGGGCAAGCAGGAAGTCCGGCTCAATTCGGAAATGCGCGAACTCCTTGTCGCTGGCGTCGTGCGACCGGAGGACATCGAAAGCGACAATACGATCGATCTGCCGAAGATCGCGGAAGCCCGCGTCGCCTATGGCGGCAAGGGCACCATTTCGAACATTCAGGATCCGCCGTGGGGCCAGCAGGCGCTCGACGTGCTGTTGCCATTCTAAGCCGGTTGGATGGGGCAGACCTGACCAAACTCATCCGGCAATGAGAGCTCCCCGGGATCGCTTCGCGCGCTAAGCCATCCCGTCAAGCGCGGCCTCCGGCAGCTCCCCGCCGGAGGCCGCGAGTCTTTTATGGATCAGCCGTGATGTTCGGCATGCATTTTCGAGGCATGCCCGTGATGCTCGTGCGCGTGCAGTGCGTGTCCGTGCGCCGCGTGGGAGTGATGGGCGGACTTCTCGTGGTCGCCTGCTTTGGCATGTTTCGCCGCATCACGATGGTGCTTCGCGGCATGTTCATGATGCTCCGCGGCCATTTCGTGATGTTCGTGAATATCGTGACTGCTCATCGTTGGCTCCCGTGTTGCCGGCTTCGTTGAGAAAGCACCAGCATCACCGGCGATGATGAAACGAATGCGACAGGTTCTTGATTTATATGACGAAGCGATTACGCCGAGAGCCGGCGCGGACACGGAAAAAGCTCCGCAGTCGTCAGGTCGCGACACAGCGTTTCGATAACGCTGTCCCAATCGCCGAATCGAGGCTGCCGGTAGAGCCGCGCGGTCGGATACCATGGACTGTCCTGCCGCTCGCGCATCCAGCGGAAATCCGCGGCAAACGGCAGCAGCAGTAACAGCGGCTTGCCCATGGCGCCGGCCAGATGCGCGACCGCGGTGTCGACCGCGACCACCGCATCGAGCGAAGCCACGACGGCGGCGGTGTCGGCAAAATCCTGGAACCTTTGTTTGAACTGAAGCACGTTCGTATGCGCGTTCAAGAGCGGCGCGTCCTCTTCTCGCACCTCGTGCTGAAGACTGACAAAAGCCGCCTCGCGCATGTCGAGGAGCGGCAGAAGCTTCGAAAATGGCATGGAGCGGTTGAGATCGTTGTCGTGGACGCGCCCTCCGGCCCAGACCAGTCCAACGCGAGGTCGCAGTTGCGGCAGCTTCGGTCGCCACTGCGCGACGTCCGCATCCGCCGCCGCGATGTAGGGAATGTCAGCGGGCACCGTCGACAATTCGGTCGCGAAGGCCAGCGGCAGGCTGAGCAAAGGACAATGGACATCGAACGGCGGCAGCGGCTGACCGCGGGGGATCACGGTGACACCCGGCAAGCATGACATTAACCGCGCCAATTCAGGCTGGACTTCGAGAACGACCGCCGCACCGCGCGAGGCCAGGAGCGGCGCATAACGGACGAACTGGATGGTGTCGCCCGAGCCCTGCTCGGCATGCAGCAGGATCGTCTTGCCATCGAGCGATTCCCTGCCGAGCCAAAGCGGTGCGATGAAATTACGCCGCTGCGATGCCAACAGTCCGACTTGCCAGCGCGCTTCGTAGCCTTGCCAGCCGCTGAAATCGCCCAGGCTCAACCGCGCCAGGCTTTCGGCAAATCGCGCCGGCGCAAAATCGGGCTTGCCGACGAGCGCACTGCTGGCGCTCATGATCGCTTCGCGCGGACGGTCGAGCCGGCGCAGCGCAACAGCGCGATTGGTCAGAAGTTGAAAATTGTCCGGCGCGGATTTGAGTGCCGCGTCATATGCAGCGAGCGCGTCCTCGACACGATTGAGCTTGAGGAGCGCATTGCCGCGATTGCCGAGGGCTTCAAAGTGATCGGGCTCGACAGCGAGGACGCGATCGAAGTCGTCGAGAGCTTCCGCCGCGCGGCCGAGATCCAGCAAAGCGACGCCGCGGCGGTTGCGAAGGTCGCCGTCGTCAGGTTCGAGGCGCAGAGCTTCGTTGTAGCTCGTCAGCGCCCTGCCGAAGTCTTGCAAAGCCTGAAAGACCAGGCCCAGGCTGGCGAACCCGTCGGCGCGATCGGGATCCGTCCGTAGCGCCGTCTGGATAAGTGCGAGAGCGGTGTCGAGACGGCCGTGCCGGTAATGGATCAGCCCGAGACCATGGAGCGCGTCGAAATTGTCGCGCTGATGGTTGAGCACTGCGGCGTAGAGCCGCTCCGCCCTGGCGAATTCGCCTTCCTCATGGGCGCGCAAGGCACGGCGCAACAGCCGCGACGCATTCACGTGCAGATGTTGTGACGGGCCGCTCATTGGTTAACGAGCGGTAACCAAAGATGGTGAAGAAAAGATTAAGGCGCAATCGTGGTCGGGCTGCGGGTTGATCAATGTCGTCCGCTTACCCCCCAAAGTTGTCGCGAATGCCATTCGCCGTCCTGTCCGCTTCTCCTTCGGAGGCGGACACGCTGCTAAAACTGCCGCGACTGACGCGCTCGGCTACAAACGGCGGTCGGTCAATCTCACACGACCACCCTCGTCCGCGTAATCGCACGCTATGCACCGTTAATGGCGGTGCGCCTGTGCCTCGTCAAATGCCGCGATTCCAGATATCATAATAGCGCTCGATGTTCATCGGCAGGAAGGCCTTGTAGTTCGGCCACGCGGCATATTTCGGCAGCGAGATGTCTTTGACGGCGTCATCGTAGGATTTGCTCTGGCTGACCTCGTTCTTCACCGCGGCCGACAGGTCCTGCAAATAGGCGAGCTGATCTCGCGCATTGTCCTTTGTTCCGGTCTGCTTGCCACCCGGTCCCGGATGGCCGGGGATGAGCGTTTCCCAATCCATCGCGATCACCTTTTTCAGGCCGTCCTCAATGTCCGGAATATAGGTGTCGGCCATTTCACGGAATTGCACCCCCTGGATCGGAATCCAGTCGACGGTGAAGATGATCTTCTCCTTCGGCAGCCGCATCACCAGCGTGCTGTCGGAATGGTTCTTGCCGAGATAGAGCAGTTCCAGCGTGGTGCCGCCGAGCGTGATCACGCGCTTGTCGTCGACAACCTGATCCGGAACGACGACATCGTCCGGCTTGAGCGCCTGGATACGCGCTTTGGCGTTGCGCTGGGCAATGAAGGTCGCGCCCAGATCCTTGAACGGTTTGCCGCCCGCGGTGTGATCGAAATGGCTGTGACTGTAGACGACGTATTTGATCGGCGCCTTGGTCACGGCCTGGATCGCGTCGATGTAAGGCTTCGCGGGTCGGCGCAGGCTGATCGGATCGGTGGCGATAACACCCGCAGGCGTGACGATGAACATCGCCTGATGACCGACGTAGCGGAAGATATAGACGTTATCGGCAACCTTGGTGGTTGCGGTGGGCGGCGGCGGTGCGGCTGCTCCCGGCGGCGTAGCGGGCGCGCCGGCTGGCGGTGGCGCCGATGGCGGCTGCTGTGCCTGAACCACCGCGACGAGCGCGCTCGCAAAAAGTCCCGCGGTCATAGCCGCGACGCTAATTCGCACCATGGTTGTTTCTCCTCGATCTGAAAAGTATTCGTGCAGCGCACTCAAATGTCGGCGCCACCTGCAAGTGTCCCGCGCGGTTAGCAAAAGCAACAGGCAAGCATGCGACGCCAAGTGTAGGTCGGAGGCTACTGGGTCCACAAGCAGAACTCATAACCACAATTTGCCATGTCTGTTTGGACGTTTCTGCGATGGAATAATTCGCAGCCGGATCCCGTTCAGGATCATCATCCGCCGCGCTGGTCGCTGGCGGGCGCGGCCGCAATCCACCTATTGTCTGACAGGAAGGCGAACAATCGGCGCGGCCGTTTCGGGCCATTACCGGGCATGAGCAATCGCAGCAAAGCGGCCCGCTATTCGATCACCTCGTCGGCAGTTGCGAGCAGGCCTGAGGAGACTGCGAGGCCGAGCGCTTTGGCCGTCTTCAGGTTGATGACCAAGTCAAATTTTGTCGGCCGCAGCACCGGCAGGTCCTCAGGTTTGGCACCTTTGAGGATGCGGCCTGCGTAGTCGCCGACTTGGCGGTGCGTTTCAGCGAGGTCGGTTCCGTAGCTGATCAGGCCACCTTCAAGCGCGTACTCGCGCTGCCTATATATGGTCCGGATGGCCTGCCTCGCCGCCAGCGCAACGATTTGTCCGCGGCGGGGCTCATCAAAATACTGATCGGACATGACGACGAGCCCGCCGGTCCGGTGCTCGGCCAGTGTCGTGAAAGCGGCGTCGATTTCGCTGGGAGTGCCAGCGCCGACGACATCGAGAGGCCTGCCGAGCTGATGCGCCGCCTCGCGAATTTCGTTCGCCGCCTCATCAGCACCCGGATTACTGGGATTCATCAGATAGGCGAACGTTGTGGCCGCGGGCACAAGCTTATCCAACAGATCGAGCTTTTTGGCTTCCACAGCCTGAGTGAACAGGTTCACGCCGGTGGCGTTGCCGCCCGGTCGGTTGAGACTGGCGACGAGGCCCATCCTGACGACGTCGCCGCCGCTATGGAACACGATCGGAATTGTCGTGGTGGCCGCCTTGGCGGCGAGCGCGGCGGGTAGGCTGAAGGTGACGATGATCGCTATGGGGCGGCGCACGAGTTCGGCAGCCATTGTTGGCATCAGGTCGAAATGTCCAACCGCCCACTGATAGTCGACGATCACGCTCTGGCCTTCGACAAAGCCGTCGCCGGCAAGTGAGCGCCTGAACGCCGCCATCACGCGTGTGCTTGCCTCCGGTGACGAACCGCTCAGCAGGCCGATCACCGGCATCTCGGCGTGCTGCGCCCGCGCTGCGAGCGGCCAAGTCGCCGCACCGCCGACAAGCGAAATGAAATCCCGCCGCCTCATATGCCCCCACCCAAGGGCTACGCACTACAGCGAGAACAGCATTGTGCATCACAACAAAATTGCCTATCCAATGTCCGGAGAGGGTCAGCAACTGCCGCGCCACCTCAACGCAAGCGCGGCAGAAGTACCTCCGAAAGCAGACATCGCAGCCCTTCCACGCGCCTCGAAAATGGGTGTAGCCTTGTTTGAGAGCTGCCAGCGGAACATGCCGAAGTCCCGTAAAATCAAAGGCAGCCACCGTGCCGCCGGCAGGCGAGCAATCCGAAATTAATTCAAACTTAGTTCGGAAGCCATTCGCATTTGCGGATGGCACTCAAGCTCGTGGGGCACTGTCGTGAAACTTCCGCGCCGAAAATTTTTGCGGCTGGCCGCGGGCGCAACCGCATCTCCGATCGCATCGCGTTTTGCTATGGCGGATACTTATCCGTCCCGGCCGATCACTATCGTCGTACCTTTCCCGGCCGGTGGCCCGACGGATACACTTGGGCGCGTTCTTGCCGAGCGAATGAAGAGGCCGCTCGGCCAATCCGTGCTTATTGAAAACCTGACCGGAGCAGCAGGCACTGTCGGCAGCAGCCACGTGGCGCGTGCCACACCCGATGGCTACACGCTTATTCTCGGGCACTGGCAGACCCACGTGATCAACGGCGCTACTTTCACGCTCTCCTTCGACGTAGTGAATGATTTCGAGCCGATATCGCTGATCGCGGACTGTCCGATGTGGGTGGTTGGCCGTGCCGCCTTGCCGGCACGCAATTTGCCTGAATTGATCGCCTGGCTAAAGGAAAATCCCGGCAAAGCGACGGTGGGGATCGGTGGCGCTGGAGGTGGGGCCGACGTCGTTGGGACATACTTCCAAAAAAATACTGGCACTCGGTTCCAGTTCGTCCCCTATCGCGGGGCAGCGCCTATAATCCAAGATCTGTTGGCTGGGCACATCGACCTGACCTTTACTCAAGTAGCAGGCGCATTAGCGCAAGTCCGCTCCGGTCAGCTCAGGGCCTATGTGGTGATGGCCAAAACTAGGTGGCCGGAGGCACCCGATACGCCGACGATCGACGAAGAAGGCGTGCCGGGGCTGTACGCGTCGTTCTGGCATGGTCTGTGGGCCCCCAAGGGAACGCCAAAGGACGTTATCGCAAAGCTTGATGCCGCGATCGTGGAGACATTGGCAGATCCCACAGTTCGCCAGCGGTTCAGTGAGATTGGTCAGGAAGCATGGCCGCGCGACAAACAGACACCGGAGGCGCTTACCGCACAGCAGAAGGCTGAGATCGAGAAATGGTGGCCGATCATCAAAGCAGCCGGAATCAGGGCGGAATAATTCGACGAGAAGCTTTTCACTGTTCGATTGGAGGTAGCCATGAAACTTCCCCGTCGAAATTTTCTACATTTGGCAGCGGGTGTTGCCGCACTGCCGGCAACTTTCTGTATGGCACGCGCGGCAACTTATCCGACGCGGCCGGTGCATTTGATTGCTGGCTTTCCGCCTGGCGGCATCGTTGACATCATTGCACGCCTAATCGGTCAAGCACTGTCTGAACGTCTCAATCAGCCATTCATAATTGAAAATCGGGCCGGTGCCGGTAGCAATATCGCCACTGAGTTGGTCGCGAAGGCAACGCCTGACGGTTACACGCTGCTGTTGATCAGTTCGGTAAACTCATGGAATACGGCAATTTACAATAATCTCAATTTCGATTTCATCCGTGACATCGCGCCCATCGCAAGCATTGTACACACACCCGCCGTAATGGAAGTAAATCCATCGGTTCCCGCCAGGACCGTGCCCGAGTTCATCGCCTACGCCAAAGCCAATCCCGGTAAAATCAACATGGGCACAGGCGGTCCGGGAAGCGGGCAGCACGTCTACGGCGAACTGTTCAAAGTCATGGCGGGCGTGGACTTGGTGACGGTGCATTATCGCGGCGCAGGCCCTGCCTTACCCGATCTCATGAGCGGCCGAGTTGACGTCATGTTTGATCCAATTGCCTCGTCAATTGGCTACATCAGAGCCGGCAAGCTGCGGCCGCTTGGGGTGACAACTGCAACACGAAGCGACGTGCTGCCGGATGTTCCGCCGATCGGAGATTTTGTGCCGGGCTACGAAGCGAGCGGTTGGGACGGCATCGGCGCCCCTGCAAACGCGCCGCCGGAGATCATCGCGATCCTCAACAGGGACGTTAATGCCGCGCTCGATGACCCCACGTTCAAAGCACGGCTCACCGATCTAGGCGCGCTGCCGTTTGCAAGCTCGCCTGCCGAGTTCGGCAATTTCATCGCCGGGTATACCGAGAAGTGGAGCAAGGTGATCCGTGCGGCCAACATCAAGGCTGAGTAAATCGTTTTTGAGCCGATATTTCCCGTCGGGCGAAACAGACACTTCGCAATGCAGTAATGGGTTGCCGCAGTGACGTTATGGATCATTAGCTGCCACGACGCAGTCGTGTCGGGCTGTCCGCTTTGCCCCAACAGCAGACATTGGCTGCGGGTTTATGGGTCCCGGCTAGTCGTCGCGATAGACGCGTTCGCGGCGCTCGTGTCGTTCCTGCGCCTCGATCGACAGCGTCGCGATCGGGCGTGCCTCGAGGCGTTTGATCGAAATCGGTTCGCCGGTTTCTTCGCAATAGCCGTAGGTGCCGTCCTCGATGCGGGCCAGTGCGGCGTCGATCTTGGCGATCAGCTTGCGCTGGCGGTCGCGGGCGCGAAGCTCGATGGCCCGATCAGTCTCCGACGACGCGCGATCGGCGAGGTCGGGGTGGTTCTGGCTTTCATCCTGGAGATGCTGAAGCGTCTCCTTGGCCTCCTTGAGAATGTCTTCGCGCCAGTCGAGCAGCTTCAGGCGGAAGTATTCCCGCTGCCGTTCGTTCATGAAAGGCTCTTTGTCGGTCGGCCGGTATACCCGCTCCATCTGCGGTGAGGCCTTACCGTTCTTGACTGGCTTGTCGTCGGCTTTGCCGTTCTTGGTCTTGACTAACATTGTCCCTCAACTCCGCACGCACGCCGGTGCAGGGGTCGTCCCGAAAAGGCTGGCCTATATATCGAGGGTCGATGACAGAGACAATAACGATGATGATGCCGCGGACGGCGAATTTTGCTGCCGCCGCGGATTTAGGCAGCGCCCCTCCCCTATCCGGATTTTCCCAATGAATTCAGAGAATTGCAGTCAGCTGACGCCGGCTTTGGCGAGTTCAACCGCAACCCGCAGATCAATCTCGGCGAGCACGCCGTCGAGCCTGTCGTCGCCCGAACCGTCTTTGAGGTCGGCGGCCACGGATTTCAGCCGCAACAACGTGCTTTGGTCCAGAGTACCAGCCAAAAGACCAAGCTTGAGTTCATCCAACGCATCGAGCGCGCGGCGGCCATGCTTGACCGCGCGACGGCGCCGCTCGGCCGGCTCCTCGATGCCCTGGAGCGCGATCAAAGCGTCGATTCCGCCCAGCGTGCGCAGGGCGACCGCGGCGCTCTGAGCCTGCGGGGCTTCCGAACTTGAAAGGGCGAAAGAACCGCGCGCCGTCCGGCGCGACGTCGGCGCCGCAGTGACGAGGGACGTCCCGTTGGGTCCTTGCACACGCATAAGAAGGAAGGTGTCCTGTTATGGTTAATGGCCGGTAAAAAGGAACCGGCAAAACTTGCCCAAATCGGCAAACCCTGCTCCCCCACCGCCGGGCGATGGCCTCCTAGTACAAAAATTTACAAGTAATTTCATGTGCTTGGATATGCGCACCCAATGGCACGCAACTGGCATCGATGCGTCTGTCCGACCTCTTGGGGAGCAGGAGATGCAGAGGACGCTAAGAGCCGCGCTCGCCGCGCTGGTGGCCTTGAGCTTTGCCGTTCCGCCTGTTCCGGCGGCCGCGACATCGCGCATCAAGGATCTCGCCAGCATCGAGGGCATCCGCCAGAACCAGCTTCTGGGTTACGGTCTCGTCGTCGGCCTCAATGGCACCGGCGACACGCTGAACAATACGCCTTTCACCAAGCAATCCCTGCAGGCGATGCTGGAACGCCTCGGCGTCAACATCCGCGGCCAGCAGATCCGTACCGGCAACGTTGCCGCCGTCATGGTCACGGCGAACCTGCCGCCGTTCGCCACCCAGGGTACCCGCATCGACGTCACCGCGTCCGCCATGGGCGATTCCAAAAGCCTGCAAGGCGGCACGCTCCTGGTCACCCCGCTGCTTGGCGCCGACGGCAACGTCTATGCTGTCGCCCAGGGGTCGCTCGCCATCGGCGGCTTCCAGGCCGAAGGCGAAGCCGCCAAGATCACCCGCGGGGTGCCCACCGTTGGCCGGCTGCCGAACGGCGCCATCATCGAACGCGAAATCGATTTCTCGCTGGCGTCGCTCGGGCAATTGCGGCTCGCGCTGCGCAATGCCGACTTCACCACCGCGAAGCGGATCGCCGTCGCGATCAACGACTATATAGGCTCGCCGGTCGCGGAGCCGCTCGATCCGTCGACGGTACAGCTCACGCTGCCGAAGAAATTTCCGCAGAACGTCGTCGCGATGCTGACCGAAATCGAACAATTGCAGGTCGAGCCCGACAACGCGGCGCGCATCGTCATCGACGAACGCTCCGGCGTCATCGTCATCGGCCGCGACGTGCGGGTGTCCACCGTCGCGGTCGCGCAAGGCAACCTCACGGTCACGATCTCGGAATCGCCGCAAGTGAGCCAACCCGGCCCGCTGTCGCGAGGCCGCACGGTGGTCGTGCCGCGAACCCAGGTCGGCGTGCAGGAGGAAGGCAAAGGTCTCGCGCTGGTCCACGAAGGCGTCTCGCTGCAACAGATCGTCGACGGACTCAACGCGCTCGGCATCGGGCCGCGCGATCTCATCGTGATCTTGCAGGCCATCAAGGCCGCCGGCGCCATCCAGGCCGATATCGAGGTGATGTGATGGCGGGTCTTGTGGACTTCGGCACGTCGCTCGCCGCGATCGGCGATGCGCAAGGCATGCAGGCGCAATCCGCGCTCAAGAGCAAAGACAAGGCAAAGGAGGCTTCGCAGCAGTTCGAGGCCATGTTTCTCAACTCGATGATGCAGGAGATGTTCACCGGCGTCGACGGCGACGGGCCGATGGGCGGTTCCGGCGCACTGAAAGTCTGGCGCTCCTTCATGACCGATCAATACGCCAAGTCGTTTGCCAAAGCGGGCGGCATCGGCATCGGCGCGCATGTCTATAACGAGTTGCTGAAGCAGCAAGGCTTGAGTGCATCATGAGCCCGATTACATCGGCCGCCGAAGCGGAACAGGCCGTCGCGACCGTCACAGCGTTGATCGAGAAGCTGTCCGATCTGGTCGAGCGGGAAACGGCGCTGGTTCGCGCCGGACAGATGCGCACCGCAACCCACCTCGGCCGGGAAAAATCGCAGCTAGCCGGAGAACTTTATGCCAGCGGCGAGCGATTGAAGGCGAATGCAAAATTTGTCTTGAAGACCGCGCCGGCGCGTTGCGCCGCGCTGGCGCGGCTGCAGGAAACGTTTCGCGGCGTGGTGCAGAAAAATCTGATTGTACTGGCGACGACACATGCCGTTTCCGAAGGCATCGTACGCAGGCTATCGGGAGACCTTGCCCGCAAGACCTCGCCGCAACTCTATGGCGCGTCCGGCCGGGCGACCGCGCCGCATCCCAAACACGGCAAGCCGCTCGCAATCAGCCGCAAGCTTTAGCCGGCCGGCGCGCGACATCGGCGAGTTCCTGTTGCACGCGCCGGAGCGGCCCGTCCCAATCGCCGATCGCAGCTTGACGAAAAATACGCATGCTCGGATACCATGGGCTGTCGGTCCGATCGAGCAGCCACCGCCAATCCGGCGAGAATGGCACCAGAAGCGCTACCGCCTTGCCCATGGCGCCGGCGAGATGCACGACCGATGTGTCGACGCCGACCACGAGATCGAGCATCGCCACGACGGCGGCGGTGTCGGCAAAGTCGGTAAAATCGCGACCGAGATCGAGCACGCCATGCTCGCGCAGGATTGCGGCATCCGTTTCGCCGACCTCTTTTTGCACGCTGATGAAGTCGAGGCCGGGAACGGAGAACAGCGTTGCGAAGCGGGCAAGCGATATCGAGCGATTACGGTCGTTGGCGTGGAGCGTGCTGCCCGCCCAGCAGACCCCGACGCGCAGGCGGCCGTTCGACGGCACCCTCTCCTGCCATAGCGCGACGCGCTCCTGGAGCGGCTGAAGATAAGGGATATCCGCCGGGATTGTCACGAGCTCCGTTCCCAATGCGAACGGCAGGCTCAACAGCGGACAATACAGATCGAACCAAGGCAAAGGGTCATTGTCGCTGCACACCAGCGCAACACCCGGCACAGTCGCCGCGAGCGCGCGCAGCGGCCGTTGCACGCCGAGGATGACTCTCGCGCCGAGCCGGGCGACCAGCGGCGCGTAGCGCACGAACTGAAGCGTATCGCCCAGACCTTGCTCGGCACGGAGGAAGATCGTCTTGCCTTGCAAATCCGTCTCGCCCCGCCACATCGGCTGCGGGTAATCGGGCCGATCCTGCGAAAACGGTTTCTTTTTCCAGCGATACTCGTATCGCGCCCAGCCTTCGCGCAGTTCGCCCAGACAAAGTTTCGTGACGGCAAGATTGAAATTGGCCTCGGCGCTTTCCGGCTGCAGCGCGAGCGCGCTGGCGTAACACGCCGACGCCTCGACCAGCCGGTTTTTCCGGAGCAGCTCATTGCCGCGATTGACGTGCGCCGGGAAGAGGCCCGGATCGAAGTGGAGAGCGCGTTCGTGCGCGGCCAGCGCCTCGTCGAACCGCTCCAGTTCCGCCAGCGCCAGGCCACGGTCGGTCAGCGCCGCGGGATGATCCGGGCTTACGGCCAACGCGGCGTCGAAGGTCGCAAGCGCGTCGGCAAATCGTTTATCCTTGATAAGAGCATTGCCACGATTGATCAGGGCCATGACATTTTCGGAATCGGCCGCAAGAACCCCGTCGAAAGCTGCGATCGCCTCATCGTAGCGGCCGAGCTCAAGAAGCGTCGTGCCGCGATTGAGCTGGATGTCGGGCCGATCCGGCGCGGCGGCGACCGCGGAATCGTAGTTCGTCAATGCTTCGTCGAACCGGCGAAGCTTGGCGAGCACAATGCCGCGCGTATTGAGTGCTTCGACGTGGTTCGGATTCCCGGTCAGCACCCGGTCGCACGGGCCGAGCGCATCTTCGAACGAGCCGAGTTCGGCGAGCGCGTTGGCGCGGTTGTACAATGCGCCCAAATTGTTCGCATCGACTGCAAGAGCGGCATCGAAATTGGTCAACGCCTCGGCATGCCGCCCGAGCGCGGCCAGCGACAGCCCAAGATTATTCAGCGCATCGGCGCGGCCGGGCTCGATCGCGAGCGCCGCGACATAGCTCGCGCGCGCGTCCTCGCATTGCCTGAGGGCGCGGAAGGCATTGCCGCGATTGTAAAGCGCATCGGCATAGTCCGGTTTATTGGCGAGCGCGCGTTCGCAGCTTTCCAGCGCCTCTTGAGGCCGATTGAGGCTCAACAGCACGACGCCGCGATTGTTCAGCGCCTCGGCATTGTCGGGTACGATCGCAAGCGCGGCATCGTAGGCCGCCAGTGCCGCGTCGAACTGCTCAAGTGCAACAAGAGCATTGCCGCGACGGTTGATCGCGGCAATGTGCTTCGGCTGCACAGCCAGCACCTTGTCGTATTCCGCCACGGCTTCCCGATGCCGTTTGAGTGCCGCGAGCATATTGCCGCGATTGTATTGCGCGACGGCGTCGTCGCTGCGCAGCGCCAATGCGTCGTCGAAGCGTGCAAGCGCCTCGTCATGGCGCTTCATCGCGCCAAGGATGATGCCGTAATTGGTGAGGACGTCGGCCGATCCGGGCTGCTTCCTGAGCGCCGCGGCGACCAGACGCAGCCCTTCGGCGGAGCGGCCCAATTGATGGTGGAGCACGCCGGACAGATGCAGCGCGTCGAAATGCTCGGGGTCTTCGGCGAGAATGACGTCGTAAAGCCGTTCCGCCTCGCCGAGCCGGCCCTGCTGATGCAGCGCCAGCGCCTCCTGGATCGAGGGCAATGCCGGCGAGCGTTGTGCGCTTGAATGCTCGGCCATGCGTGCTTCATCCGCCGCCCCGCGAGCGAGGCCGGTCAGGCAGGGTCGGCCAAGACGGTTAACCGAACGTAAATAGCGGCAAAATCGACACTCCATGTTAACCGCATCGCGGCATGAATGCTGACGGCGAAACACAGTCTTAAAGCCGCGAACTCCATGTCCACCGGAAGTATTGGCAGCACCCCCTCGTTCTGGCAGCAGGACCAGAATTTCTGGCAGGCGGGGCAGACCCGAAGTCAATCTCTCGCGGTCGACACCGAGCTCAGCAACGTAATGGCCAACGCCGAGGCGACCTTGTCGAAGGGCCTGTCCAGCATCGCCAACCAGACAGCTTTGACTCGGACCAATAACCAGATTTCAAGCATTGTGCAGCAGCTCTTGCAGTCGGAGTCCGCCAGTTCGTCATCGTCGACCGGATCGACGGCATCCTCGTCGTCTTCCACCTCCAGCTCTTCAAGTTCATCCGGCAGCACAAGTTCTGCAAGCGCAACGCCGCTTCCCGCGACCCTCATCGGCACCACGCGGCTGACCGCCAGCACCTCCCTCTCCAGTCTCGGAATTCTGCCGGGCGGCACCATCACCGTCAGCGCCAGCACCAACGGGACAACCTATACGTCGACCGGGACCGATACCGTCGGCGATCTCATCAACGCCATCAACATCGATCTTCCGACCAACGCGCAGGTAACCGCTTCGATCAATGCAAGCGGCCAGCTTGTCATTACCAGCAGGAACAACAAGGATTCGATCGCGGTCGTCGGTAGCGGCACCGACGCGGCTGCGATCGGTTTTGGTGCGAAGAACAGCTCGGCGCAACCAACCAAACCCTCCAGCGGCTCATCGAGCACGACCGGATCTTCCTCGAGCAGCTCCGGCAGTTCGACGACATCGGCGCTCAGCACCGCGGGCGCTTTCGCCAAGACACTCGCACAGACCCGCGCCAGCTCGGCTCAGGGAATTCTGACCGGTAGCGGCGTGAACGGCAGTCTGCTCAATATGCTGACGTGATCGGGCGCCATACTCAAGTGGCGGTGAACTGCGATGACAGATCGCCGTGAAACGCCATCGGACCGACATGCGTGAGTTTGCTGCTTAGGTCAGCCCAGATTTCACCGCCCATATCGGTCCAGCGTTTGCAGAAAGCAAAGTCCTCGCTGAGATAAGTGCCGTCTTCGGCGATCATGCATTCGAACAGGGCGAACCGGTTATCGCTTGCGGTCGTGGCATCGAGCGAATGATCGCGCTTGAATTTGAGCCGCGGATATTGCGCACACATCCGCTCCAGCGTCTGACGCCGAACCATCAGAAATCCCGTTCCGGCGTAACGCACTTTGACAAAGCCGGCCTTCTCCGTCACCGCGTTGGGATCGTCCACTTCAAGGACATAGTGCAGCGCGGCGGCGGCGGGATTCGGCCGCGCGGCCTCAATCGTCGTCTTCATCTTGTCCCAGTCGATCCGTTTGATCGGATAGACCGCGGCGGCCATGTCGGCGCCGGATTGAATAAGCCGCAACACCTGTTCGGCTTCAAAGCCGATATCGGCATCGATAAACAACAGGTGCGTGGCGCCCGGATCGTCGAGGAATTGCGAAATCAGGCTGGCGCGGGCGCGCGTGATCAGGGCGTCGCCGTCCTTGAACAGGACCTTGAGATTGAAATTGCGATATCCGCGGACCAGCATTTGTAGCCGCAGCAGCGACGCCGCGTAATGCACGGAAATCTGGCCGCCAAAACATGGCGTGGCGACAACGAGGCTGACGGCGGCAGACAGGCCTGATGTCTTCGAGCCCGTTTCCGCTGCGGCGGGCGAAGCCGGCGCCGTGGCGCGGAGCGTATCAGTCCTCGGCCTCGTCCGGAGTCTGGCGGAGACTGGCTCAGCATATTCGAGCTTTGCGAAGGCAGGCATGGCGGCGGCCTCGTCTCAGGCGCCATAAAACATTGTCGGAAGGCGCCGGTTCCAGGTTTGGGAACATTATCGTTCCGACTTTCCAAACATGGTTAACCATTAGCGAACGAAAGCGGTTAACGGCGGCTTAAGGTCCAAATCGATTTTCGGCAAATTCGTCGAAACCCTTGAGGTAACAGCACGGCGAGCGCGCGGCACCTTCGCGCGCCGCGCCTGCCGTCTGCTACGTGAAATCCCTGAGACTACGTAGATTTACACGTCTTTAAGCGGATTAAGGCAATTCTTCGGACAGCCGATCGTGTGGATCGGACAAGCACTTGCCCGTACGGCACGTACGGCAAGCGTTAGCCAGTACGGCCTGTAACCAGAAGGGTAGTTCCATGTCTGATATAGTCTTAAGCTCCGGCATTCGGCAGAACTTGCTGTCGTTGCAGCAGACGTCTGCCAACTTGACCACCACTCAAGAGCAACTGTCGACCGGCAAGAAGGTCAACTCCGCCGCCGACAATCCGAGCTCCTACTTTACCGCGCAGAACCTGACCAACAGCGCCAACTCGCTGTCCGCCTTGCTCGACCAGATCGGCCAGGGCCAGCAGACCATCAACGCCGCCACGGACGGCCTCACCGGCATTTCCAGCCTGTTGCAGCAGGCTCTGGCGACCGTTCAGCAGGCGCAGCAGGCGAGCCCGACCACGGCAGCGGCCGTGACCGGCACAGTCGCGCTCACCACCGTGAACGCCGGCGGCAACCTCGTGCTCAACGTCGGTTCGTCGAGCTACACGGTCTCGATCACCGCCAGCGAGTCGATCAGTGCGATCGAAGCGCAGATCAACGGCACCACGGGCCTGGGTTCTACCGGCGCCCTCACCGCCAGCGACGATGGCAGCGGACACCTGATCCTCACCGCCAATTCGCCATCCAGCAGCGTCAGCATCTCTTCCGGCGCGGAAGCAACGGCGCTCGGCCTGAGCACCACTACGGTTTATGGACAAAGCGCCACGCGCTCTACGCTGCAGACCAACTACAACGGCCTGCTGACGCAGATCAATCAGCTCGCCGGCGACGCCACATACAACGGTGTCAACCTGCTCAACGGCGACAATCTGACGATCGACTTCAACTCGAGCGGTTCGAGCTCGCTGACGATCCAGGGCGTGACCTTCAACTCGGCCGGCCTGTCACTGTCGTCGATCTCCGGCACCGGCGGTACGTCGTTCCAGAACGATGCCACGCTGACCAGCACGGTCACGGCGCTGAATGCCGCCATCTCGACAGTGCAAAGCCAGACCGAAACGTTCGGCACCAATTCGGGCGTCATCGGCACCCGGCAGACGTTCACGACCAACCTGATCAACACGCTGCAGACCGGTGCTGACAACCTCGTGGCCGTAGATCAGAACCAGGCCAGCGCCGACCTGCTCACCGAGCAGACTCGGCAGCAGCTCGAAATCTCCGCACTGTCCATCGCCAATCAGGCGAACCAGTCGGTGCTCAAACTGTTTCCCTAAGACTATCTGGTACAGGCCTAGGACGATGGCGGCGGAGCGAAAGCTCCGCCGCTTTTTCATTTAGTGTGACCTTAACCCGCTTCCGCAACGATAGCCTGGCTTCAGTGAGGACTCCGCCATGCCGCTAAAGATCGAGCTTAAGCGCAACGAGCGCCTCATCCTCGGCGATTGCGTGGTCACCAATCACGGCCAGCGCACGCGGCTCCAGATCGAAGGCAGGGTGCCGATCCTGCGCGAGAAAGACATCATCACGCCGGAACAGGCGAATACGCCGGCCAAGCGCATCTACCTCGCGGTCCAGTTCATGTACACGTCGAAAGAGCCGGACGACCATCAGGCCTCGTACTTTCGGCTGGTCCACGACATGCTCGAAAGCGCGCCGGGCGCACGTCCCTTCGTCGACAGCATCAATAATCGAATCTTAACAGGCGAACTGTACAAAGCCTTAAAGGAAGCGCGCAAGTTGATTGCGTACGAAAGGGATCGTTTGGAAATGCAGCACGCCAGTAAAGCCTATGCGAAAGTCGCGAAAGAAACGGTCAGCCCGCGTGAATTGGAAGCGAGTCTGCTATTAAAGGCCGCGGCGAAATTGCAGGCCGTCCACGATTCCTGGAGCGACAAGCCGAGCGACCTTAACGACGCGCTCATGTACAACCGCCGGCTCTGGACGGTGTTTATCGACGCCGTTTCGCGCGAAGACAATCTGTTGCCGCGCAATGTCCGCAGCAATCTCACCAAACTCGGCGCCTTCGTCCTGGGCGAGACCTTTTCGCTGATGACGAAGCCGAAGCCGGACCACCTGAAATCGATCATCAAAATCAATCGTGGCATCGCCGCCGGTCTCGGCGGCAAAGCATAACGACGCAGCAAGATAGGCGGCACCGAGTGGCTAGTAGCAATCCTACTCGCCATTTTTATTCCCGGCTTGCGCGCCGGCTAGCCGACGGACGTTCCGAGATAGTTCACAAGGCTTAGCTGCGAGAGCCGAGCCGTGACCGACAACGACGCCGACAAGCTGTTTTGCAGCGTCAGGATTTGCTCGCCGATCTGATCCTGGTTCACACCCTCGATGTTTTGCAGCATGCCCTGCAACGTCGTCTGCGTTTGCGTGTTCAGGCTGGTGGCGTTCGTGATGGCGGTTTGAGCGCTGGCGAGGTCGGCCTCGATGTCGCTGATCGATTGCGTACCCGAGGGACTGCTGAGATTCGCCGCGACCTTCTGGCTCAGGGCCTGATAGCTCGCCTGCGCATTCGGATCGCTCGCGGAATACGTCGTCGCCGCCAGCACCGCCACATTGGCGACGAGCGCGCTGATCGCCTGTTCATTGGCCTGCATGCCGTAAGCAATGGTCGTCGAGGGCCCGACTTGGGCCGTCGCCGTCTGTCGCGCCGGCGTGCTGCCGGATCCGCCGGTGTACCAGAACACGGTGTTCGCCGAGGTGCCCGCCACCAGCGACATCGAGGTCGCCGGCGTTCCGCTGACTCGGAGCGGCGGGTTGGAGCTGAAGAAGTCATTGGCTGCCGCAACGGCAGATGCAGCCGGCAGCGCGGTTTGCGCCAGACTTGCAATCGCGCTGGTCAGCGCCGTCTGGAGGTTGGTGGCCGTGGCATTCGCATTGGCGCCGATGGTGAACTGGTTTGCGCCTGGCGGCGAATCCGTAGTTGCCTGCAAACTGACGGTCTGGCTTGAGCCATCTGGCAGCGTGAGATTGAACTGGATGGTGTCGCCGGAGTTGGGATTTGAACCGAGGCCGACCGAAACGGTCGGTGGCGAACCGGCAGGTCCGGACACGGTCGCGCCGGTCAAAGTCGAGTTGACGCTCGCGAGCTGAAAGCCGAACGGCGAGCCGTCCTGGCTCAGCGTGACGGTCGAGCCGCTTCCGCCGACGGTCAGGCGGCCCATATTGCCGGTGCCGAGATCGGCTTGCGTGCGCTCCGAAATCACCTGTGTCAGTCCGGCCTGGGCACCGTTGCCGTTGAGGATTGCGTTGATGCTTGCGACCGACGGCTGGTTCACCGCGCTGCCGGAGAAAAGGTAATTGCCGCCGACCTGGGTATTGAGCACCGACAGAATCTGATCCAATTCCGTCGCCGCCGATGCTTGGGTCGAAGTCTGCCCCGTGTTATTGAGCGAGAATGCGCCTTGCTGAGTGACAGCCTGCTCGACCGCCGAGCTGCTGTCGCCGAGTTGCGTCAGGAGCGATTGCGCGATGCCCAAGGTCGTTCCCGCAGTCGTCGCGGCATTGCTATAGCTGCCGATCGCCGCAAGCTGCGCGCTCAGCGAGACCGCCACGCCGGCCTGCGCGCCGAGGCCCGAATAGGTTTGCGCCGCTACACCGCTGCCCAATTCCTGGCTGAGCGTGTTGAGCTGGTTGTTCATATTGTTCACGGCGGTGATATTGGCCGCGGTGATCGAGCCGGGTCCGGTAATGCTCATTACGTGCCTATCTGTAACAACGTCGCCATCATCTGCTGAATTGTCGTCATGACCCGCGCATTGGCGCCATAGGCGTTCTGCAACGCGATCAGGTTCGACAATTCGGTATCGATACTGACTCCTGACTGGTCGTTGAAGCGCTGCTGCAAGGCGCTGACGACGGTGTCCTGGCCCTGCTGCAAATTCGTCGCCGCATTCGACGCCTGACTCTGCTGGGAAATGACCGCGCTCAGATAGTTTTGCAGCGTGCCGCTATACGGCTGCTGCGCGCTGCCGATGCCGGTGGTCGGCGAGTAAGTCAGCGAAGCGCTGGTCATCTGGCTCAAGATGAAATTCGGCCGGGTCGGATCGCCGACGGCGGTATTCGAGGCGTAGGCGACGAGGCTCGACGGCGAGCCGGCAACCGCGGGATTGACCGTGATGCGTCCGGCAAGGCCCGTGGTCTGGGAGCCCGCCGCGGTCAGCGCGCCGGTGATCGGCGTGCTGCCGTCAAGAAACAGCGCGAGCTGCGGACTGCCGCTCGTCAGCGAGGTCACCGATGAGATCGCCGACAGCGAATTCACAACGTTGGTCGTGCTTGCGGCATTGACGACCTGCAGCACGGTGCCGGAATTCGAGAACTGAAGATTCGCGCCAAACGCGGCATTGAGGGCAGTGACCGCGCCGCTCATTCCGCCGGCGAAATTGACCCCGATGGTCTGATTGTTCGGATTGGAAGAGTCGCTCTGCAGCGGGAGCGAGCCGCCCGCGCCGAGGGCGACGATCGTGATCGTGTGCTGGGCATTGCTGCTGTCGGTATAAGTGACCTGCATGGTATTGCCGGCCGACAACGAACTTGTGTCCACGCTGTAGCCAGACTGGCTGCCGGAGCTGACGGCCGTGCCGTTCGTTGTCACATTCGACAACGCCTGCGACATCTGGTTCGCCATCTCGTCGAGCTGGTTCTGCGCCTGCGGCAGAACGGTGTCGCGCATTTGCAGATAGGCGCCGATTTGGCCCGATTGAATCGCACCGGTGGCAATGAGATCGGTTTGAGCGCCGCCAGGCGCCGTGAGCGTGACGGTGCCGGCGCCATCCTGGCTTGGATTGGCGCTCCACAGATCGGTCGCATTGAGCGCACCGACATCGTTGAAGCTGAGTTGCGAGGCTTGGGCGCCGCTGACGAGCTGCTGACCGGTGCTGGTAAAAAGCGATATCTGATTGTTCGAGCCCTGCACGACGCGGACATTCATCAACTGGGTGATCTGCGTGATGTCGCTGTCGCGCTGGTCTTCCAGGGTTGCCGAGGCGGCATCCGGCGCTGCCGCCTCGAGCTGAAGATTGATTTGGGCAATCTGCGTCAACGCCGTGTTGGCCGTTTGCACGTCGCTTGCAATACCGGCCTCGGCCTGCGTGCGCAGTTGCTGGATATTCGACGTCATCGAATTGAGATTTTGCGCCAGCCCTTGCGCGGCGCTCACGACTGCCGTCTGGCTCGAATACGAACTCGGGTTCGTCGACAGCGCCTGCAACGCGCTGGTGAAATTATTGTAGATCGCGTCGAACGAACTCGACGATCCGGGCGTGCCGTAAATCTGCTGGAGCTGTTGATAAAGTCCTGCCGCGGCGTCCGCATAGGAGCCGCCCGAGGTCTCGGTCCAGAGCTGGCTTTGCAGCAGCGTGTTGAGACTGCGGTTGATGCCGCTGGCATCGACGCTGGTCCCGCCAGTGCCTCCGCCTGCAAATTCGACGGGGGTTAATGTCTCTTCAATGTAGCCGGGCGTGTTGGCATTCGCGACGTTTCCCGCAATGACCGAAAGGCTTTGCTGGGTAACGCGCACGCCGGATAGCGCGGCGGACAATGCCTGGGAGAGGCTCATGGCTGTGGCTGTTCGCGCGGCTTACCGTTTGCCGGCGACGACGCGCCCCTCCTCACTGAATGACGGTTAGCAAGCTCTGAATCATCTGATCGGCAGTCGTCATGACTTTAGAGTTGGCCGAATAGGCCTGCTGCGCCACGATCAACTGGCTGAATTGGGTCGCGATGTCGACGTTCGAGGCCTCGAGCGAACTTCCGACCACTGTGCCCGTCGCCGAGTAGAGCGCATTACCGGATTCCGGAGTGGCGGCGAAGGCTTCGCCATTGAGCGATTGCAAGGAGTCCTCACTGTTGAACGTCGCCAGCGTGACGTCCGCCAGGGCGAGGGTTTGGCCATTGGAGTACGACCCGACGATTTGCCCCTGAGTATCCACCGAAAGCGATTGCAGGCTGCCGGCGGCGAAGCCATTTTGAGTAATGCCGGTGACGTCCGCGGTGCCGCTCGATGTCGCATATTGCGTTAGGCCGGTGCCGTAATTCAGCGTCACATTGCCAACGTTGTCGCCGTTCACCGTCAAATTCGATAGCGTGAGGGTCGATGAAGTGGGCGACGTCAATTGGCCGCTTGAGTTGAATGTGAAAGACGTGCCGGTATTCTGCCATGCCACTTGGCTGCCGGTTGCCGATGAATCGGTCTGGTAAAACAGTTGCCAGGTATTGCCGCTCGATGAAGTGCTTGTCTGAGCCCAGCGCAGTTGTACGTCGACCGCATTGCCTTCGGAATCGTAGGCGGTGACGGAACCGCCATCGAGCGATTGTGCGGTGAAGGTCGATGCGTCCGCGCCGACCACTGTGCCGGTGGCGCCGGAGCCGCTGTCAAGCGGATTGACCGTGTAGCTGCTCGAATCGAACGTTGTGGATGACGGCGTACTCGGCAGGTTTGCCTCGTAATCAATTTCGGTCGTCGCCTGCGCCGGCAGGAAACTGTTGCTGAACTGCAAAACTTGCGGCGTGCTCGAGGTCGCAGCTCCGGTGGCGGGATCGAGCGAAATGCCCATGAGGGCGTAACCCGCGCCGTTGACCAGATTGCCGTTATCGTTCAGCGTGAAATCGCCGCGGCGCGTATAGTAATCGACGGAACTGTACGTCTGCTGCGATCCCGAAGACCCGGTAGACTGCGCTACGACGAAGAAGCCATCGCCGTTGATCGCCATGTCGGTGGTGGATGATTCATTTTGGATCGTGCCTTGCACCGTATTGCTGGCGGTCGAGCTGGCATACACGCCGCCCGACGTCTGCTCCCCGAGTGCCGCTGACGAGACCAGATCCTCAAACGAGGTGTCGGTCTCTTTGTAACCGACCGTCTGTGAGTTTGCGATGTTTCCGGAGATATTTTGCAGCGCGTATGATTGCGATTGCAGACCAGACACCGCAGTGGTCAATGCATCGAAAATACCCATGACATTACCTCTCCAACTCGATCTCACTTCACGAGCGGCGGGTCGTCACGCACGGCCCAACGCCGGGCAAATCCCAGCAATCGCCGTGCCACCTTATTTATTTATATATTTCAAATACTTATCAAAAAGGTCTTGGCTATGCGCGGGTCCGGATATGCCGACCTCCCGGCAGATATTGCCCAGCAGGGCGAGACCTTTGTGCCGCATAACAGCGCGCGACTGTGCTGCCGGCGCGCCTTGTGAGCGACAAGTTCGCCGTGCTTAAGTTCCCGCGCCGGCAGCACAAGGAATGTCATGCGCTTTGAAGGCACCAGCGCTTATGTCGCGACCGACGACCTCAAGATCGCCGTCAATGCCGCGATCGCGCTTGAGCGGCCGCTCCTGGTCAAAGGCGAGCCGGGCACTGGCAAGACCGTTCTGGCGATCGAGATCGCCAAAGCGCTGGCGGCGCCGCTGATCGAGTGGCACATCAAGTCGACCACCAAGGCGCTGCAAGGTCTCTACGAATACGACGCGGTGACGCGGCTGCGCGACAGCCAGTTGGGCGATGCCCGCGTCAAGGACATCCGCAACTACATCAAGCGCGGCAAACTTTGGGATGCCTTCGTCGCCGACGAGCGGCCGGTGCTGCTGATCGACGAGATCGACAAGGCCGACATCGAGTTCCCCAACGATCTGCTGCAAGAGCTCGATCGCATGGAATTCTTCGTCTACGAGACCGGTGAGACGATCGCGGCCCGGCGCCGGCCGATCGTGGTCATCACCTCCAACAATGAAAAGGAATTGCCTGACGCGTTTCTGCGCCGCTGTTTCTTTCACTATATCCGTTTTCCCGACCAGGACACGATGCGCGCGATCATCGAAGTCCATTTTCCCGGCATCAAGCATCGCCTGGTCGCCGAGGCGCTGAAGCTGTTTTACGAGATCCGCGACGTGCCGGGAATGAAGAAGAAGCCGTCCACCTCGGAGCTGCTCGACTGGCTGAAGCTTTTGATGGTTGAGGATATTTCTCCCGAGACGCTGCGCGAGCGCGACCCAAAGAAACTCATTCCACCGTTGCACGGCGCGTTGATCAAGAACGAGCAGGATATCCATCTGTTCGAACGGCTGGCGTTCATGGCGAGACGCGACAGCCGATAGAACGACAACAAACCCAGGAGGAACGCCATGACCAATCTTACCCGTCGCGCCGTGATCGGCGGACTGGCCGGGCTCGCTGCCGGCAAGGCTCGCGCCGACGCGTCATGGCCGACCCGGACCATCACCATTATTCACGGCTTTGCCGCCGGCGGGCCGTCCGACATCGTCGCGCGCCTGATCGCCGACGGACTATCGCGCGTGCTCGGTCAATCGGTCATCGTCGAACCGCGCCCGGGCGCTTCCGGCACTACCGGCGCGGCGCAAATCGCGCGCGCCACGCCCGATGGCTATACGCTCGGCGTCATTCCGTCGGGCCACGCCAGCGCGGCGGCGACCTTCGCCAATCTGCCGTATCGGCCGATTGACGACTTCACGATGATTACGCTTGCGTCTGAATATCCCTATGTCATGGCAACCAACGCCGACAGCGGGATCAAGTCCGTCGCCGAACTCATAACAGCCGCAAAGACAAGGCCCAATCCGATGCTCTACGGCACGCCCGGCGTCGGCTCCGGCCCGCAACTCGCCATCGAGCTGTTTGCGCTGAAAACCAAGCTGAAGTTCCAGCACATTCCGTTCAAGGGCAGCGAGCCGGCGGCAACCGAGCTCGTTGCCGGCCGCCTCGATTTCATGATGGACCCGCCGGCGAGCCTGATCGGCTTTATCCGCAACGGCAGACTGAACGCGCTCGCTGTTTCGAGCATGCACAGTTATTTCGCCTTGCCGCAGACGCCGACCGTGGCCCAAAGCGGCGTGCCTGGCTTTGATGTCCGCGCTTGGCAAGGCCTGGTCGGACCGGCCGGCCTGCCCGAGCCGGTCGTCAGCCGGCTCAACACCGAGGTGGTCCGCATTCTCAAGGATCCGGCGACCGAGGAGCGGATGCACACCTTCGGCAACGAACCCGCGCCGACGACGCCTGAGGAATTCAAAAAGCGGCTCGTGGACGACATCGCCCTTTGGACGTCCGTCGCCGAGCAAATTCATTTCGAGAAGATCTGAGGACCGGTCAGCTTCGCGTGCGCTCACGCTTCCTGCGGTGCCGCGACCGGCGCTTCGACGGCGCCCCTGTTAACGGCGGAAGCGGCTCGGGCGTCTCGTCGGAAGGCGCGATGAATGCGCTGTTGCCCGCCACGTGATGCGCCGAAGGCTGCCCGGACTCTTTCAGCAACGAGCCGCTATGCAACGATGCTTCGGCGTCGGCGGCAAGCCAGGCCGCTTCGTCGGCTTCGGCAGCGAGCCGCGCCGCTTCCTGCGCCTGTGCTGCCTGTCGCGCCGCTTCTTCCGCCTCTGCGGCGAGGCGCGCCTGCTCCGCTGCCTGCGCCGCCAAGCGCGCCTTTTCAGCCTCGCGCGCCTGAATGTGCGCTAGTTCGCGCGCCTTGGCGCGGCCCTCCTCGATACGGTCGCGGTAGCGTTTGATCCAATTGCGCATCTGCACGGCGGCGCGAGCCATAATGCCGCCGGCCCAGACCAGTTCAAACGGCGAAAATTGCCGCCACGTCTGATCGCCCTCGACAACGGCGCGGGCAATGAGATTGCCGGCCATTGCGGTGGTGTTGAGCCCGTGACCGCCAAAGCCGGACGCGAGCCACACCCCCGGACCGAGCTCGCCGATCTGCGGCATGCGGTGCACGGTATTGCCCAGGGTGCCGGACCAGTTGTAATCGACGCTGACGTCGCCGAGTTGCGGATAAGTTTTCTTGATGTCGGCGGTCAGCGCACGCACGTAACGGCGAGGATTTCGTGCCCAGGTCGTCGAGCGGCCCGACAGCATCAGCCGGTCGCCGCCGACGATGCGATAGTGGTTGTCGGAGAGATCGGTGTCGCTGACCGCACCGCGGTAGTGCACGACCTCGCCGAGACGCGGGCCGAGTGGCGCCGTGGCGATGATGTAAGTCGTGATCGGCAGCAGGGTCGCGGCGATCCGCGGCATCAACCCGCCGATCTGCACGTTGCCGGCCAGCACGACGTGATTAGCCCGCAACCGCGCCGACGGCGTAACGATGCGCTTGCGCACGCCTTGCGGGTCGATCGACAGCGCTGGCGTATTCTCGAAGATACGTGCGCCATCACCTTCCGCCGCCGCGGCGAGCGACAGCGCGTAATTCAGCGGATGGATCGCTATCGCCTTGAGATAATGGATGGCGTGGAAATAACGCTCGCTGTGCAATACGGCGCGCACGCGATCGGTCGGCCAGCCTTCGATCTCGCAACCCAGGTCGTCGAGCAGCCGAACCAGCCGCACGAACTCGTCGCCATCGTCGACTTTCGAGACATAAAGCCAGCCGTCCTGTGGATCGATGCCGGCGGCGCCATCGGCGTGAATGGCGTTGCGGACATAGTCGAGCCCGGCCTGGGACAGCGCCCAAAGCGATTTGGCGCGATCGAAGCCGACCCGGGCAATCAGCTTGTCGGCGTCGGCGGCAAATCCGGGAAGCACGAAACCGGTGTTGCGGCCCGAAGCGGCCGAGGCGATGCGGTTTGCCTCAAGGAGCACCACCGACCATCCCGACCGCGCTATCTCACGCGCCGCAGTCAGGCCGGCAAGTCCCCCGCCGACCACACAAACATCGACGTCGAGATCGACGGCGAGACGCGGACGCCGCGGCTCGTCCACCATCGTGGCGGCGTACCAACTTTGGCCATAGGCTTTGGTGTCAACGCCGTTCATTCCATGGCCTTCCGGACCTGAGGCGGCAGAGGCGGCCGCTCCCGGCCGACATTGCCGCAGCGCGGTAGGAACTTCAAATCCGCCGCGCTAGACTCAATCTTCGGGGACCGAAAAGCGACATTGCCGCCATGCGCCGTTTGATGCTGCTGCGTCATGCCAAGACCGAGCGCGCCGGGCCGGGCGAGCGTGACCGCGACCGCAAACTCACCAAACGCGGCCAAACCGACGCCTCCCTGATCGGCGCCTACATGGCTCACCATGACCTGGTTCCCGACCTCGCGCTGGTTTCCCCGGCGCGCCGCACCCAGGAAACCTGGAAACTCGTCGCTGCCGCCTTCGCAAAGGCGCCGCGCCACGTCAACGAGGAGCGCATCTACAACGCCACCGCCCAGGGGCTGATGCAATTGATCGTCGAGACGCGCGGCGCACGCGCGCTCCTCATCATTGGGCACAATCCGGGCCTGCACGATGTGGCGATGCAGTTGATCGCATCGGGCGATGTCGCAATGCGCGAAAAGTTGTCGGAAAAATTGCCGACGTCGGGGCTCGCCGTCATCGATCTGGCATTCGACGCCTGGTCGCGCCTGCACCGGCAATCCGGCCGGATCGACCGTTTCGTCACGCCGCGGCTGCTTGCCGCCGACACAGACTGAGCGAAAGTAACGGGAGCGCCGACATGTACCATCGCATTCTGGTGCCAATCGATCTCGCCGACGTCGAGTTGGCCAAGCCCGCGATCGCAACCGCGGTGATGATGGCGAGGGAATCGAACGGCACGATCCGGCTGATCAATGTTCTGCCGATGACGCCGGTCATGCTCGCCGAATACGTGCCGCCCGACTTCGAGGCACAGCAGCGCGCCTCCGCAGAGGAAGCAATCGTTATCGTCGCCAAGGAGACCGGTCTTGCAGCCGACAAGATTTCGACCGGCGTGCGGCAGGGGACTATCGACCGCGAAATCCTCGAAGAAGCCAAGGCAATGGATGCCGACCTCGTCGTCATGAGCTCGCATCGGACCGGCATGCGAACCTATTTCCTGGGCTCGAATGCGGGCCACGTCGTGCGTTACGCCACTTGCTCGGTCCTGGTGGTGCGGCGGCAAGCGGACTAGTGATGTTCGGGGTCGGGATCTTCACGGTTGGTGGTATCGCCGGGATCGGTGCCACCGATCCGTCGATCGTCGTCGCGCAGGTAGATACCGCGACCGACTCCCAGCCGCACCAGGCCTTGCGGCCATTCAGTCCGACTGGATGCCGGCGTCCTTGATCATCTTCTGCCACTCGACAAGCTGAGCTTTGATGAAATCGCCCAGTTCCCCGGGCGTCGAGGAAAAGCCCTCGAAGCCGACGTTCTTGAATTTCTTCTGGACGTCCGGGCTATCAACGATCGGGCGCAACGTAGCGTTGAGCTTCTTCACAATCTCCGGCGGCGTGCCGGCGGGCGCTACCAGGCCGGCCCAGGCGTCAAGATTGAACCCCTTGATGCCGGCCTCATCCATGGTCGGCAGATCCGGGAACAGCGTACTGCGCTTGATACGGGATACCGCGAGCGGACGCAGTGCGCCGGCAGCGACGTGCGGCATTGCGGTGGTGAAATCGGCGAACATCATCGAGACGCGGCCGCCGATGATGTCCTCGATGGCCGGCGGCGTGCTCTTGTAGGGCACATGCAGGATGCTGAGCTCGGCAAAGCGCTTCAGCATCTCCATGCCGACGATACCGGCGGTGTTGCCGCTGGCATAGGTCAGCTTGCCCGGGTTGGCCCGGGCATAGTCGATCAGTTCCTTGACCGAATGGACGGGCAGCTTCGGATCGATCACCAGCATCAGCGTGAAACTGCCGACGCGCGTGACCGGGTCGAAGTCCTTCACCGCATCATAATTGATGTCCTTGTGCAGGAACGGATCGGCGGACAATGGCGAGTTGGTCGCCATCAGAAGATTGTAGCCGTCGGCCGGCTGATGATGGACATAAAGGGCAGCTACCGCGCCGTCGGCGCCCGGGCGATCCTCGACAACGACGGGCTGCTTGAGCGCGGCGCCCAGCGGGTCCGCGATAATCCGGCAAATCGTGTCGCTGGCGCTGCCGGGACCGAACACTGCGGTGAAGGTGACCGGCCGCGACGGATAGTCGTCAGCCCAAAGCGCCTGACTGAATACTGCGGCCGCAGCTGCGGCGAGAACGAAGGCAAGCTTTCTCATGCGTGGTCCTCCTGAGCTGTCGCAATTTTGATTTCATCGCGGGCTGGTCTTGCGAGACCGCGCGCTTTTCATCACCGATGCAGCCAGAATAGCAGGTTCTAACGGCCATGGCGGTGCGTCATTACGCCTGTGGCGCGTCGCCCGCGACCGGCTCGGCACTGGCCAGCCGCTCGATGTGCCGCAGCGCCGGAAACAGCCGCAGCCAGGCAATGGCCACTATGATGACGCCGACGCCGCCGAGCAGCGCCGACGGCACGGCCCCGATCCAGTCGGCCATCGCGCCGGCGCGAAACTCGCCGAGCGTTCCGGACGACCCCGAGAACATCGAATGGACCGACATCACGCGGCCGAGCATGCCTTGCGGCGTGCGGGTCTGAATCAGCGTCTGGCGGATCACGACGCTGATGGCGTCGGCCGCGCCGTAGACTGCGAGCGCCGCAAGCGACAGTTCAAGCCACGTCGAGAGCGCGAAAACGGCCGAAGCAAGACCAAACAGGCCGACATTGGCCAGCAACAGATAACCGGCGCGGCGCTCGATGGCATGACGGGAAAGGAACAGTGACATGCCCAGTGCGCCGACCGCGGGCGCCGCGCGCAACAGGCCAAGTCCCCATGGTCCGGTGCCAAGAATATCGCGGGCATAGATCGGCAGCAGAGCGGTGACGCCGCCGAGCAGGACTGCGAACAGGTCAAGCGAAATCGCGGCAAGCAGGATCTGGTTGTTCCAGATATAGGCGAAGCCGGCGAGCACGGTCTGCAAACTCACCGGCATGCGCTGTTCGGCGCGATGTTTGCCCCCGACGAGGCTGATGAGGATGCTCGCGGCGACAAAGATTGCGGTGCAGAGCAGATAAACCACGCCGGGACCGAACACATAGAGAAAGCCGCCAAGGGCCGGCCCGGCGATGATCGCGGTCTGTTGCGCAGTCGCCGACGCTGCGATCGCGCGCGGTAATAGCCGCCGGGACACGAGGCCGGGAACGATGGCGTGCAGCGCCGGCGCCTCGAAAGCGCGCGCCGCGCCGGCGAACAGGATGAGGACAAGAATCGCGTCGCGGTCGAGCCAGCCCTGGAACGTGCCGAGCGCGAACATGCCGGCGCAAATTGCTTTAACCACCTGGCACGCGCCCGCGATCATGCGGCGGTCGAAATGGTCGACGGTCTGCCCGATGACGAGCGTCAACGCCGCCATGGGAAAGAACTGCATCAACCCGACGAGTCCGAGATCGAGCGGATCGTTGGTCATGCCGTAGAGTTGCCAGCCGACCGCCACCAGCAGCATCTGATAGGCGCCGCTGGTCGAGGTACGGGCGAACCAGAAAAACGCGAACGAGCGATGACGCAATAACGACAGCGGCGCGGGACTACTTGCTGTCGTCATGGCCGTTCAATGCAGTTTCTTGTGCGCAAAACGGATGCGTTCAATCATCCAGCGTGATGTGCGCGGCTTCGATCACCGGCGCCCACTGCTCGAGGCTTTTTTGAATGAGGTCGTGCATTTGCGCCGGTGTGCCGCCGAACGGCCGCGCCTCGAGGCCGAGGATGCGCGCGCGCACCTCCGGTTCGGCAAAACCCTTGGCGATCGCATCGGAAACCTTGCCGGCGACGGCTTTCGGCGTGCCGGGCGGCGCGGCGACGCCCATCCAGGTATCGGCATAGACGCCGGGCCACGTCTCGGCGAGCGTCGCGACACTTGGATAATCCTTGAGCCGCTCGCCGCTGCCGACCGCGAGTATCTTCAGCTTGCCGGTATCGATGTTCTGTTTATTGGCGAGCAGGTAGTCCGACATGACATCGATACTGCCGGCGAGCATGTCGTTGATGGCCGGCGCCGAGCCGCGATACGGGATTTCCGCCATCTGGAAGTTGCCCTTCATGGCGATGAGCTTGCCAAGCAGATCGCCGGTCTGGCCCTTGCCCTGATTGCCGTAATTGATCTTGCCAGGATTGGCGCGGCCATAGGCGATCAGGCCCGCGAGATTGTCCGCAGGAAACCCGGCGCGCGCGATGACGATGAGCGGGTACGTGGCGAGCACACTGATCGGCTCCATGCCGCGCGTATCGAAAGCCGAGCGGGCAAAGACCAGGTGCGTGATGCTGTAGGTCAGCGATGGCGCGCACAGCAGCGTGTAGCCGTCCGGCGCCGCGTGCAGCACGAATTCGGTGCCGACCCGGCCGCCGGCTCCGCCGGCACGGTTGTCGACCACTATTTGCTGGCCGAGCGTGCGCGACGCCCGATCGGCCGCAAGCCGGCACAACAGGTCGGCCGTGCCGCCTGCCGACAACGGCACTACGAGCGTGATTGGCCGCGTCGGAAAGTCTTGCGCGAGCGTTGAAGAGACCGTTGCCGCAACCAGCACGGCGATCCAAGCGATGCGGCGAATCATGCGATGGGCCTCATGCGAGGGCTTATCCGACTTTCACTCGCGCTGGCGCGCATATTCTTTGCTGGGCGGCGGTCCCCAGATGTCGGTAGGCAGCGGTCCCCAGACCTTGGGCACCTGCGGATGATCGCGATGCCATGGCCGCGGCTCGAAATAGCCGAGATTTTCATCCAGCATTTTGTCGAGCTCGGTGAACATTTCGATGATCTGGTCGTCGGGATTGCGATGATACGTATAGATGTTGTGACCGGGACCGTGCCGCCCCGGACCCCAGATGATCGGAATGCGTTTGCTGCCGAGGAAGTCGCACGCCACCTGCACCTGCGGCCAGTCCTTGAGCTCAAAGGCGACGTGGTGCATCTGCGTGCGCTTGCCCCGCACGAAGTTGATGGTGTGGTGGTCAGGGCCGCAGCGCATGAAGACAAACCAGTCCTCGATCCAGTCCGAGACGCGGAAGCCCAGAACCCGGCTGTAGAAGTCGGCAAATCGCTTCGGCTCCGGAACGACGAATGCCAAATGGCCGAGCTTGAGCGGGCCAACGCCGGCGACAGGCTGCGGTTTGCAAATCGGCGTCTGGGTCGCGAAAATTTCACAGACCGTGCCTTTGGGATCCTCGAACGAAAGCACTTGCGGGATGCCGGGCGCCGGATCGTTGCGTGACTGATAGCGCAGGCCTTCCGCCTCGAGGCCGCTGCGGATGTCGTTGAAGTCGGCGTCTGGCGCAACCTGGAATGCCAGCCGGTTACAGCGCGCTTGCTCGCCGCTTTCGAGCTGAACGACGAGATCGCCAAGCTTGGTGGCGAGGTAGGCTCGTCCGTTTTCTCGTTCGGCAACGACGAGGCCCAAGACTTCCGTGAAATAAGCGATCTGGCGCTCGATGTCGGATGTCTCGAGGGTGACGTGGCCGAAGCGCTTGGCCTTTATCATGGCGCTCTCCGCATTTTGGACCTGCCGGTCTCGCCGTCCGGTCGATGAGTACAGTCCCAGCGGCGCCGTCAGCCGGCCAGCGAGGCCAGAATCCGCGCCCAGCTGCGGATGCCCTTGTGGAAACACTTGAGATCGAACTTCTCGTTGGGCGAATGGACGCGGTCATCGTCCAGCGCAAACCCGACCATCAGCGTGTCCATGCCGAGCACGGTCTTGAAATCGCCGACGATCGGGATCGAGCCGCCGGCGCCGACAGTCACCGCCTTCTTGCCCCATTCCTCGGCGAGCGCCGAGCGCGCCTTGCCGAGCGCGGGATTGTCGAACGCAACCTCGAACGCCGGATTGCAGCCGAAATTGCCGAACTCGACCGTGCAATCGGCCGGCAGTCGCGCGCGGACGAATTCGCGGAAGGCATTGCGGATTTTTTCCGGGTCCTGCGCGCCGACCAGGCGGAACGAGACCTTGGCGCTGGCTTTGCCCGGGATCACGGTCTTGGCACCCTCCCCGGTATAGCCGCCGATGATGCCGTTGACCTCGGCGGTCGGCCGCGTCGAGATTTGCTCGAGCAGTAGACGGCCCTTCTCGCCCGCGGGAATTTTCAGCCCGATGGGGCCGAGGAATTTTTCCGGTGTCAGGCCGAGCCCGGCGAGATCGGCTTTGATGTCCGCCGGCAGGTCGTGAACCCCATCGTAAAAGCCCGGGATGGTGACGGCGCCATCGGCGTTGTGCATTGCAGAGAGAATGTCGGCCAGCACATGGATCGGATTGCGCGCCGCGCCGCCGAACAGCCCGGAATGCAGGTCGCGGTCGGCGCAGGTGAGCTTGACCTCTTCATAGACCAGTCCCCGCAGCGAGGTCGTGATCGACGGCGTCTGGGCGTCCCACATGCCGGTATCGCAGACCAGCGCCAGGTCGCGGCTCAGCTCCTTGGCATTGTCGCGGACGAAGCCAAACAGGTGCTTGGAGCCGCACTCCTCCTCGCCCTCGATCATCATCGTGATGTCGAGCGGCAGCATGCCGGTAACCGCCTTGAAGGCGCGGCAGGCCTCGATGAAGGTCATGGCCTGGCCTTTGTCGTCGCAGGCGCCCCGCGCCACGATGATCTTGCGGCCGCCGTCCAGCGTCTCGATGTGCGGCTCGAACGGCGGCGTCTTCCATAGATCGAGCGGGTCGACCGGCTGCACGTCGTAATGGCCGTAGAACAGGACGCGCGGCGCTTTCCCATTGGCTTTGCTGTCGGATTCGCCATTGCCGGATTTGCCGATGACGACCGGGTGGCCGTCGGTGGGGCGCACGCTGGTGTCGAAGCCGAGCGTGCGCAGGTCGGCTGCGACGAACTCGGCGGCGGTACGGCATTGTGTTGCATAGGCCGGATCGGTCGACACCGACTGGATACGCAACAGCGAGAACAGCCGGTCGAGGCTGGCATCGAGGTCGCGGTCGACCCGGTCGAGAACTTTCGGCAAGGCTTCCGAGGCCGTCATGGCGTCACCTTCCATCACACCGCCCCGCGTGCCCCGCGGACAGTTGTGCAGGAACCTTATAATCCGCTCGCCGCCATTTCTACTGCCGCGCGGTGGAACAAAAAATGTTGCAGCTTTGCAACGGTCCTCGACACTTCGACGTGTTTGGGGCGTCAAAAGGCCCGAATGGCCGCCGAATGCTTGTCACCTCAATGTCGGCTGTTCAATATGGAACGAACCCGCCGTCAGCGCGGGAGCGGCGAAGGGCAATGCTCGAATTGATCGGACATGTCCCCGCCGATAACGGGGTTTGGTCGTGCGGCTGCCGAGCTGTCGGTGGGGGCTATTCCGATCGTAAGGCCAAGAACGGGTCATCCGGCAGGATGCGTCCGTCGCACTTTGCTTGAGGCGGCTGCGAGGCCATAACGGCGTCGCGCTGAGGGGAACTTCGATGGCCTATCCCATCACAGACATCCGGGGTATCGGACCGGATGCTGCAGAGATTCTCAAGTCGGAAGGGATTCGCACTACGATCGGGTTGTTGCGATCGGCCAAGACGCCGAAACAGCGGCTCAAGCTCGCGGAGATAATCGGCACCAACAAGGAGAACGTGCTCGACTGGGTGACGACCGCCGATCGCATGCGCGTCAAGGGCGTCGGCTGGGAGTATTCCGAGCTGTTGCGTGCCGCCGGCGTCAAGACCGTCAACGAACTCAAATTTCGCAATCCGCAGCACCTCGTCGAGCAGATGAAGGAAGCCAATAAGCGCAAGCTGGTCCGGCTCCTGCCGAAGAAGCAGACCGTGGAGCGCTGGATCGAAAGCGCCAGAAAACTGCCGTTGCTGATCCGCTATTGATAGCCGCCAAGATGGATTTGACGTGGGCCTGCCCTGCTTCCAGGCGGCGGCTTGACTCGCCCAGAGTGACCGCGCAAAGCCACGGTTGAGAAGTTACTTTAAGACAACGCTCACCCAGTTACAGTGATGTCTGAGGAAACGGCCATAAAGCTCGATCATCGGGCCGACCCGGCGCCTGGTTCCACGGCCGATCCGGACCTGTTGCGCCGGTTATTGGCCAGGCGACGGCCCCTGCTGATGGGCGTGCTGAATGTCACCCCGGATTCGTTCTCGGACGGCGGGCGGTTCCTGCAACCGCCGGCGGCCATCGAACACGCTGGGCGCATGGCCGCGGAAGGCGCCGACATCATCGATATTGGCGCAGAGTCGACACGGCCCTATGGCGGCATGCATCCGGTCACCCCGGAAGAAGAGCGGGCGCGCCTTGAGCCGATCCTGCCGGCGGTCGCGGCCATCGGTATCCCGGTATCGATCGATACGATGAAGGCCGCCGTCGCAGACTGGGCGCTGGAGGCCGGCGCCTCGATCGTCAACGACGTGTGGGGCCTGCAGCGCGACCGCGACATGGCACGCGTCGTCGCCGCGCATGGTGCGCCCGTCATCGTTATGCACAATCGCGACGCCGCCGATCCGGCGATCGACATCATCGCCGATGTGACGGATTTCTTCTCGCGCTCGCTCGAAATCGCCTGGAGTGCGGGCATCCCCCATGACCGGATCGTGCTCGACCCCGGCATCGGCTTCGGCAAGACGCCGGAACAGAGCCTCGCCTGCATCGCACGGCTCGATACATGGCGCGGTTTCGATCTGCCGATTTTGGTCGGCGCGTCGCGCAAGCGCTTCATCAGCTTTGTCGTACCGTCGGAGCCGGCGGCGCGATTGCCCGGATCGATCGCGGCCCACCTCCTCGCCGCCGAGCATGGCGCGGCCATTATCCGTACCCACGACGTCGCGGCGACAGCGCAGGCGCTCGCGGTTGCGGCGGCCATCCGGCAGGCGCGATGAGCGACACGGTATTCGTCAGCGGTCTCGCCCTCCACGCCTACCACGGCGTGATGCAGCACGAGGCCAAGGTCGGCCAGACCTTCAGGCTCGATCTGGCGCTCGACATCGACCTCGCCGAGGCCTCGCGCACCGACAAGCTCAAGCACACGGTGTCCTACGACACGGCGGTGAAGACGGCGAGTGAGGCATTCTGCGCCCGCCGCTATCGCCTGGTCGAAGCCGCCGCCGGCGCGGTCGCCGACGCGGTGCTCGACCAATTCCCACAGGTCCGCCGCATCCGCGTCACCGTGCACAAGCCGCACGCGCCGATCGCCGCGACCTTCGCCGATGTCGGCGTCGTCATCGAGCGCACGCGTGCGCCAGACCGCAAAAATGCTTGAGGCGTTCATGGCGCTTGGCGGCAATATCGGCGATGTGCGGTCGAGCTTCGATCAGGCGATCGCGAAGTTGTGCGATGGCACGACGGTGCGGCTTGTGGCGCGCTCGTCGGACTACCGAACACCGCCCTGGGGCGTCACCGATCAGCCGCCATTCATCAATGCCGCCATTTCGGTTGCCACTGCGCTGGAGCCGCACGCGCTATTGTCCCGCGCGCAGGAGTGCGAACGCGCGCTCGGGCGCGACCGCGCGCATGAACGGCACTGGGGGCCGCGCCGCATCGACATCGATCTCCTCGCCTATGACGATCTCATCATCGACGACGCCACCTTGACGCTGCCGCACCCGCGCCTGTTCGAGCGCGCTTTTGTCCTGGTGCCGCTGGCCGAGATTGCCCCCGAACGGGTCATCGGGGGGGTGCGGGTCCGCGATGCGCTGACCCACGTCGATACGGCCGGCATCGAAAAGCTCCCTCCGCGATAGGCCGCGCGGCATGCCAATTGCACGGCCTTGACGGTTGGCCGGGATGATCCGGCATGGCATTTTGCGACGATGACCGGCCCGGAAACACTCGCCCCTGCCGCCGAATTTGCCCCGGCGACGGACGGCGATTGGCGCAAACTGGTCGAAGCCGTGCTCAAGGGCGCGCCATTCGCGCGGCTGGAAAGCCGTACTTATGACGGCCTGCCGATCGAGCCGCTTTACCCGCGTGCCGCCGGCGCCAGCACCATTGCCGGCCGCGCGCCGGGCGCCGCCTGGACCATCATGCAGCGGGTCGATCATCCCGATCCTGCTGCGGCCAATGTGCAGGCCCTCGACGATCTGCAAAACGGCGCGACCGGATTGGCGCTGGTATTTGCCGGTTCCTTCAGCGCCAACGGCTTCGGCCTCGACGGAGCGCCTGACCATCTTGCGCGCGCGCTCGACGGCGTGAAATTCGATGCCGGCATCACACTCGAACTCGATCTCGCGCCGTTCGCCCGCGATGTGCCGCAGCATATCGCGGACCTGGTCAAGCGCAGCGCCGATCCGGGCACCGTAGACATCCGCTTCGGCTACGATCCGCTCACCGCCGCGGCAATAGCCGGAAAAATTCCGCTGCCGTGGCATGACATCGCGGCGCTGATGGCACGGCTCGTTCGCGCGCTGGCCGACGCCGGCTTCAAGGGCCCGTTCGCCGTCGGCGACGGACGCATCATCCACAATGCGGGCGGCGCCGAGGCGCAGGAACTGGCCTACGCGCTCGCATCCGCCGTCACCCATCTGCGCGCGCTCGAGGCAAGCGGCATGGCGCTTTCGGCCGCGCGCGATGCGATCTATTTCCGGCTCGCCGCCGACGCCGACCAGTTCCTGACCATGGCGAAATTCCGCGCGGCGCGAAAATTGTGGGCGCGGATCGAGGCGGCTTGCGGGCTTGGGCCGAAGCCGGTGACGATCGCGGCCGAGACCGCATGGCGGATGATGACCCGGCGCGATCCTTACGTGAACATGCTGCGCAGTGCGATCGCGGTCGCCGCCGCAGGCCTCGGCGGCGCCGACAGCATCACGGTCCTGCCGCACACCGCGGCTCTCGGCCTGCCTGATGCTTTCGCCCGCCGCGCCGCGCGCAACACCCAACTTGTGCTTCTGGAGGAAGCCAACCTGTTCCGCGTCGGCGATCCCGCGGCCGGTTCCGGCGCGCTGGAAGCGATGACGCAGGAGCTTTGCACGGCGGCGTGGTCACTGTTCCGCGACATTGAAGCCGCGGGCGGCGTCTGGAGCGCGTTGCAAGCCGGTCTTGTTCAACAAAGGGTCGCGGCGGTGCGCGCCGAACGCGATAAGGCGGTCGCCCGCCGCCGCGATATGCTGACCGGGACCAATGAATTTCCTAATATCCAGGAGACAGCGCCTTCGGTCCTCGATGTCGCGCCGGTAAAATATTCGGTCGGCGGACCGGTAGCCGTGACGATGGCGGCGCTGCCGCATATCCGTCTCGCCGAACCGTTCGAGCGTCTGCGCGACGCCTCCGACAAAATCCAGGCTCGGAGCGGCGCGCGGCCGAAAATATTTCTGGCGGCGCTCGGCAAGCCTGCGGAATTCAACGCGCGCGCCAACTTCGCCAGGAACTTCTTCGAGGCCGGCGGTATCGAAGCGATCGGCGGCGGCGAAGCGCCCTCGCCTCTCGTCGACGCCTTCAAAGCATCGGACTCCCAAATCGCATGCCTATGCGGGTCCGACAAAGGCTACGACAGCGACGCCGCCGGCGCCGCGGCGGCGCTAAAGGCCGCCGGCGCCCGGCATATTTATCTTGCCGGCCGGCCGGGCGCCCGGGAGGCCGATCTGCTCGCCGCGGGCGTGCAATCCTTCATTTACGAGGGCTGCGATGCGCTAGCGACACTGAACGCCGCCTACGATATTCTTGGCGATGAACGGGTGAATTGATGAGCCAGATCCCCGACTTTACCAAAGTCGATTTCGCCGACGCCGCGCCCAAGGCTGCGCCGGCCGGTGCGCCCTGGCAGACGCCCGAAGGCATCGCAGTCAAAAGCGCCTACGACGCCAGCGATGTTGCCGGACTGCCGTTCGTCGACGGTTATCCCGGCGTCGCGCCGTTTTTGCGCGGCCCCTACCCGACCATGTATGCCACGCAGCCCTGGACCATCCGGCAATATGCCGGGTTCTCCACGGCCGAAGATTCCAACGCCTTCTATCGTCGCAATCTCGCCGCCGGGCAAAAGGGTCTCTCGATCGCCTTCGATCTCGCCACCCATCGCGGCTATGACAGCGACCACCCTCGCGTCTCCGGCGACGTCGGCATGGCGGGCGTCGCCATCGACTCGATCTACGACATGCGCACTTTGTTCAGCGGCATCCCGCTCGACCAGATGTCGGTGTCGATGACCATGAACGGTGCGGTGCTGCCGGTGCTCGCGCTCTACATCGTCGCCGGCGAGGAGCAAGGCGTGCCGCCCGAGAAGCTTTCCGGCACGATCCAGAACGACATCCTCAAAGAATTCATGGTGCGCAACACCTACATCTATCCGCCGAAACCGTCGCTGCGCATCATCTCCGATATTTTCTCGTACACTTCGGCGCACATGCCGAAATTCAATTCGATCTCGATCTCGGGCTACCACATCCAGGAGGCCGGCGCGACCGCCGACCTCGAGCTTGCCTACACGCTGGCCGACGGCGTCGAATATGTGCGCGCCGGCCTCGGCGCCAATCTCGCGGTCGACCGCTTCGCGCCGCGGCTGTCGTTCTTCTTCGGCATCGGCATGAATTATTTCATGGAAGTGGCAAAGCTGCGCGCCGCCCGCGTGCTGTGGGCGACGCTGATGAAGCAATTCAATCCGCGCGACGAACGCTCGCTGTCGTTGCGCACCCACTGCCAGACGTCCGGCTGGTCGCTTGCCGCTCAGGACGTGTTCAACAACGTCACGCGCACCTGCATCGAGGCGATGGCGTCGACCCAGGGCGGCACCCAATCGCTGCACACCAACGCGCTCGACGAAGCGCTCGCTTTGCCGACCGATTTTTCCGCGCGCATCGCCCGCAATACGCAGATCGTCCTGCAACGCGAGAGCGGCACGACGCGCGCCATCGATCCGTGGGGCGGCTCGTTCTACGTCGAGCGGCTCACTCACGATCTCGCTGAAAAGGCTTTCGCCCACATCAAGGAGGTCGAGGAGCTCGGCGGCATGACGCGCGCCATCGAGGCCGGCTTGCCGAAGCTTCGCATCGAGGAAGCCGCGGCCCGCACCCAGGCGCGCATCGATGCCGGCGTGCAGGCCGTTATCGGCGTCAACAAATACCGGCCCGAGAACGAATCGCCGATCGACGTTCTCAAGGTCGACAACGCCGCGGTGCGGCAGATGCAGATCGACAAGCTGACGCGGCTCAAGCGCGAGCGCGATCCGAAGGCGGTCGCTGAGGCTCTGGAATCGCTGACGCGAAACGCCGCCGGCGGCAACGGCAATCTGCTTGCGCTCGCCATCGACGCGGCGCGCGCCAAGGCCACGGTCGGCGAAATTTCGCTGGCGCTGGAACAGGTTTTTGGTCGCCACAAGGCGGAGATCAAGGCGATCTCCGGCGTTTACAGGCGGGAGGTCGGCATGACGGCTGCCGTCGAACGGTTGCAGAAACTCGTCGCCGAGTTCGAGGACAACGAGGGCCGCCGGCCGCGCATCCTGGTTGCCAAGATCGGCCAGGACGGCCACGACCGCGGCCAAAAGGTGATCGCGACTGCCTTCGCCGATCTCGGCTTCGACGTCGATATCGGCGCGCTGTTCGCAACGCCGGAGGAAGCCGCGCGGCAGGCGGTCGAGAACGACGTGCATGTCCTCGGCGTGTCGTCATTGGCCGCCGCGCATCTGACGCTGGTACCGCAGCTCAAGGACGAACTGACCAAGCTCGGCCGCGGCGACATCATGATCGTGGTTGGCGGCGTGGTGCCGCCGCAGGATTACGATGCGCTCAAGAAAGCCGGCGCCGAAGCCATCTTCCCGCCCGGCACGGTGATCGCCGAAGCGGCGGAAGGTCTGTTGCACGCGCTCAACACGAGGCTCGGGCACACCAAAGCCGCGGCGGAGTAGCGTCTTCGACCTATCCCGCGAAATTCAAGCGGCCGCCGGCATCATTGCGGCTGTTGCTCCGGTTCGGCTTTGGCTTCCTGGGCCACCGGCCTTGCCGCGACCGGCACGCCGCGCGGCGGCGGCACGGCTTGCAACGATTTTAAAAACTCGCGGAACACCGGGTTGGACTTCAATACATCGTTGCCCGCCTCGATCAGCATATCGACCTGCTCCGGCGGCAGGCGAAAGCGCGTCTCAACCGCATTGAGCGCCGCCGCGCGCTCCGGCCCGAGCTGGTCGAAGGAGAGGCGGCCAATGAAGAACTTCACGTCCTTGCAATTCCAGCCCGGCGGCGCGCCAAGCCGGCGGCGCTCGGCCTCGGGAAGTCCGCAGCGCCACTTCACCAGATTCTCGCGATAATCGTCCATGACGCCGTCGAATGCAGTGTAACTGCCGATCGCGCCCGAGCCGGTCGCGGTATCCGAGGTCGCGGTGATGAGATCGACGCCGGAGGGGCCGGCCACGGTCTGCGACCACGAGCCCGACGGCGCGCGGCCGGCATCGACCACGAGGAACAACAGCCGCCGCAATTTGACGGCTTCCTCCGGCTGCAAGGGACCAAAAGGCGTGCGCGACGCGAGCCGGGTGATGGTGAAACCCGCAAGGCCGTAATTGTCGACCAGACCGCCGTCGAGCAGCTTGACGTATTTGATTTCGCCGGAGCGATAACGCTCGAGCGCGTCGGCCGCAGTCCGGATGATCGGCGCGGCATTGTCGTCGTTACGGACGCGCTGCACCCATTCCGGCAACGCGACTGGGCAGCCGCCCTCGAAATTCTTGATGACGACGGGGGCAAAGACCACCGGCACCGCCGCGGACGCCGCGACCGCCATCGAGACCGGATAATCCCGCAGATCGCTGCACAGCGCGCTGAATGTCACGGGGCTGAACAGGAACGGCGTTCGATTGTAAATGTCGGAGGCGTTGATCCAGACGGCGGGCCGCCGTCCGTTGTTCATGTCCTTGAACGTCGCGCCGTTGAACAGGTGAGCGTCGAGCCAGCGCGGAAACTGCGTCGTATCGTTGACGCCGCCCTGCAGACCCTTCGCGATATTCAAGAAGCTCAAATTCGTGACGAGACTTTCCTCGGCGTTGGCGAGCAGGAAGCGCTGCTTGAAATCGGCCATCGCTTCGCGGCGCTTGAGCCCGTAATAGGCCGCCAGCACCGAGCCTCCCGATACGCCCGAGATGAAGTCGATGTGATCGAGCAGCGGCCGGATGCCGGTCGACATGCGCACCGGCGTTTGGTCGAAGCCGGTCAACACACCGTAGGAGAACGCCGCCGCGCGCATGCCGCCGCCTGAGAACGAAAGCGCGACCACCATGTCGTCGGGGGTTGTCCGGACTTCGGGGGCGACGGCGGCTTCGACCTTGGCGGGGTTCGCAGTGAGCGGCTGATTGATGGGTTCGTTGTGGATGACCTGGGTGCAGCCGACCAACAGGGCGGCAGAGACAACCACACGCCCCGCGCCAACTAAACGCTGGAACCCACACCCGACCATTATCAAAAGGTTATCGACGCCCCCCCGCTCGCCCGTCAAGCAAACGGCAGGCGAAGCTAAAAGTAAGACTTCATTAAGGTTAAGCCCCGAAATGCCGCGGACTGAAGTCTTTCCGACCGTGAGTCGGCGTGCCTGGGCATGATCGATGCGTCCGATCCGCCCCGCGAATTTCGATCGGCCTGAATCTGTTTGCGAATTCAATGCCTTATCGGTGACTACCGGAGCGGCAGCGGCAGAAATGCCGATAATTCCGCCACCTCTCACTCAGAATCGGCCGGAAAAGCCTGCCAATGCGCGACAACAGATGACGGTTGCGTGACCTGTCGGGCGCCGCAGAGGCGCGCGCCGCGCGCGGTCACCCGCTCCGAGGGCCTCGCCGGGTGAGAAAATTTCCGGGCGGCAATGGCGTTTCACACACGCGCGCACCGCCGCGCTACGCTGGCCGGTTTGAGATTCAGCGGGAATCTCCGATACTTGCGCACCCCCTCCCGATTCGTCCCCGTAATCCCCACATGTGGTGGGTTCATTTACTTATTGATACTAAGTCTTGACGGGCGCGGGCGGCTTGGCCTAGCCTCATCAAGTTCGGCGCGCGGGTAATTGGAGTCCGCCGGGCTCTCCAAAAAGGGTTTGCGGGACGCACCGCGCCGCCAATGGCGCGAGCGTGGACGTGTCTGCCCTGGAGGGTGCCCGGAAGTGTCAAAAAGCGTACCCGGCGAAAGCCGGTCAGGGCGTGGGTGGCAAAACAGAGATCAGGGGTGAGGGACGACGCTGGCGCAATCCGCCGCGTCGCGGGGAAACTGTCGGCGGCTTATATTAAGCGGGCGTTCCGCAAGACCGCCGATGTGAAAAACTGAAGATTGAAAGGGGCAGAGAAAATGCGGATCGAGCGGCGCTACACCAAAGAGGGACAATCGCCTTACGCGGAGATCGCGTTCCGTTTCACCACCAGCGAAATCCGCAATCCGGACGGCTCCGTCGTGTTCCACGCCGAGAACGTGGAAGTGCCGGAGCAATGGTCGCAGGTCGCCTCCGACGTTCTGGCGCAGAAATATTTCCGCAAAGCCGGCGTGCCCGCCCGCATCAAGAAGGTCGAGGAGGAGATTGTCCCCTCGTGGCTGTGGCGCGGCGTTGCCGACGAAACAGCCCTCAAGGACCTGCCCGAGAAAGAGCGCTTCATCGGCGAAACGTCGTGCAAGCAGGTTTTCGACCGGCTGGCCGGCACCTGGACCTATTGGGGTTTCAAGGGCGGCTATTTCAGCTCCGAGGCCGACGCGCAAGCGTTCTTCGACGAGCACCGCTACATGCTGGCGATGCAGATGGTGGCGCCGAACTCGCCACAATGGTTCAACACCGGCCTGCATTGGGCCTACGGCATCGACGGTCCGAGCCAGGGCCACTTCTACGTCGACTACAAGACCGGCAAGCTCGTGCAGTCGGCCACCGCCTACGAGCATCCGCAGCCGCACGCCTGCTTCATCCAGTCGATCAGCGACGACCTCGTCAACGAGGGCGGCATCATGGATCTGTGGGTGCGCGAGGCGCGCCTGTTCAAATACGGCTCCGGCACCGGCTCGAATTTCTCGCGGCTGCGCGGCGAAGGCGAACGGCTGTCCGGCGGCGGCAAGTCATCCGGCCTGATGAGCTTCCTCAAGATCGGCGACCGCGCCGCGGGCGCCATCAAATCGGGCGGCACCACGCGCCGCGCCGCCAAGATGGTGATCCTCGACGCCGACCATCCCGACGTCGAGCAGTTTATCGATTGGAAGGTGATGGAAGAGCAAAAGGTCGCAAGCCTCGTCACCGGCTCGAAGATCAACCAGAAGCACCTGCGTTCGATCCTCAAGGCCTGCGTCAACTGCGAGGGCTCGGGCGACGACTGCTTCGATCCGGAAAAGAACCCGGTGCTGCGCCGCGAGATCAAGGCGGCGCGGCGCAATCACGTCGCCGACAATCTCATCCGCCGCGTCATCCAGTTCGCCAAGCAGGGCTATACCGACATCAACTTCCCGACCTTCGACACCGATTGGGATTCGGAAGCCTATCTGACCGTCTCCGGCCAGAACTCCAACAACACGGTGCGCATCACCGACGAGTTCCTCAAGGCGGTCGAAGCCGATCGCGACTGGGACCTGTTCTGGCGCACCAAGCCGGGCAAGATTTCCAAGACCGTGAAGGCGCGCGACTTGTGGGAGAAGATCGGCCACGCCGCCTGGGCGAGCGCCGATCCCGGCCTGCAATTCCACACCACGATCAACGACTGGCACACCTGCGGCGCGTCGGGGCCGATCGTCGCCTCCAATCCGTGCTCGGAATACATGTTCCTCGACGACACGGCGTGCAATCTCGCGTCGCTGAACCTGCTGGCGTTCCACACCCCGACCAATCCGTCGCTCACCAGCGGCGAAGGCCTCAAGAGCGGCATCTACGACGTCGACGGCTACGAGCACGCGGTGCGGCTGTGGACCATCGTGCTCGAAGTTTCAGTGTTGATGGCGCAGTTCCCCTCCAAGGAAATCGCGCAACGCTCCTACGACTTCCGCACGCTCGGCCTCGGTTATGCGAACGTCGGCGGCCTCCTGATGTCGTCGGGCATTCCGTACGACTCCGAAGCCGGCCGCGCGCTGTGCGGCGCGCTGTCGGCGATCATGACCGGCGTGTCCTATGCCACCTCGGCCGAGATGGCCGCGGAGCTTGGCCCGTTCCCGCGTTACGCCGAAAACCGCGAGCCCATGCTGCGCGTGATGCGCAACCATCGCCGCGCCGCTTACGGCGAACGCACCGGCTACGAGCAGATCGCGACGCCGCCGGTGCCGCTCGACCATAAGGCCAATCCCGACCAGAACCTCGCGGCGCATGCCAGGCGCGCCTGGGATCGCGCGGTCGCGCTCGGCGAGGCGCACGGCTACCGCAATGCGCAGGCGAGCGTGGTGGCGCCCACCGGCACCATCGGCCTGGTCATGGATTGCGACACCACCGGCATCGAACCCGACTTCGCGCTGGTGAAGTTCAAGAAGCTCGCCGGCGGCGGCTACTTCAAGATCATCAACCGCGCCGTGCCGGAAGCGCTGCGCGTGCTCGGCTATCGCGAGAGCGATATTGCCGAGATCGTGGCCTATGCCGTCGGTCATGGCTCGATGGGGCAATCGCCGGCGATCAATCACACCACGCTCAAGGCCAAGGGCTTCACCCCCGAGGCGATCGAGAAAGTGGAAAAGGCGCTGCCGACCGCGTTCGACATCAAGTTCGCCTTCAACAAGTGGACGCTCGGCGCCGATTTCCTGCGCGATCAACTCGGCGTCGATGCCGAGGACCTCGCGGCGCCGAGCTTCGACCTCCTCGCCCATCTCGGCTTCACCAAACGCGAGATCGAGGCCGCCAACATCCACGTCTGCGGCGCCATGACTGTCGAAGGCGCGCCACATCTCAAGCCTGAGCATTACGCCGTGTTCGACTGCGCCAATCCGTGCGGCCGCACCGGCAAGCGCTATCTCTCGGTCGAAAGCCACATCCGCATGCTGGCGGCGGCGCAGCCGTTCATCTCCGGCGCCATCTCCAAGACCGTCAACATGCCGAACGAGGCCACGGTCGCGGATTGCAAGGCGGCCTATGTGCTGTCCTGGAAACTCGGCCTGAAGGCCAACGCGCTCTATCGCGACGGCTCGAAACTGTCGCAGCCGCTGCAAAGCCAGCTCATCGCCGACGAGGAAGAGGACGACGACGTGATCGAGGCTTTCATCGACAAGCCGGCCGCCGCACGCGCCGCCGCATTGTCGGAGAAGATCGTCGAGAAAGTCGTCGAGCGCATCGTCGTCATGCGCGAGCGCGAGCGCATGCCCGACCGCCGCAAGGGCTATACCCAGAAGGCCGTGGTCGGCGGACATAAAGTCTATCTGCGCACCGGCGAATACGACGACGGCCGGCTCGGCGAGATCTTCATCGACATGCACAAGGAGGGCGCGGCGCTGCGCTCGCTCCTCAACAACTTCGCCATCGCGGTATCGCTCGGCCTGCAATACGGCGTGCCGCTCGACGAATATGTCGATGCCTTCACCTTCACGCGCTTCGAGCCGTCCGGCCCGGTGCAGGGCAACGACTCGATCAAGTTCGCCACCTCGATCCTCGACTACGTGTTCCGCGAGCTCGCCGTCTCCTACATGGAGCGCTTCGATCTCGCCCACGTCGATCCGACCGGCGAGGGTTTCGACGCGCTCGGCAAGGGCGTCGAGGAAGGCAAGCCGGCGAGCGAAGGCCGCTTCGTATCGAAGGGGCTCACCCGCTCGCGCACCGACCGGCTCAAGGTGATGCAGGGCGGCGCGGAAGCTTCACCCTCCCCTGCCGGAGGCACGGCCGGTGAACCCGGCCGCGGCGGGTCGGCGAGCAACGTCACCATGCTCGCATCGTCGAGCCATCGCGGCGAGGTCTCCGGCGCCGTCGCGCTCAAGAACGAGCCCGAGCAAAAGCTCTCGCCGGCGCAGGCGCTCGAGCAGATGCAGTGGACCAAGACCGACGCCAAAGCCGTCGCCGCCGAACGCCGCGCCGAAGCCAAGGCCAAAGGCTACGAAGGCGAGATGTGCGGGGAGTGTCTGAACTTCACGCTGGTGCGGAACGGCACGTGTTTGAAATGCGATACGTGCGGCTCAACGACGGGGTGCTCGTAACCTGTGATAGAAAAGAAAGCGCACCATTTTGTTGCGCAGACCTACATTCGTGGTTTCTGCAACGATGATGAAAAGGTTCGCGTCTATCTGAAGGATAATCCGGCGAAGCACTGGTGGGCTTCGCCGGACACTGTTGGTTTCGAGAACTATTACTATTCACAACCAACACCAGATGGCGGCCAAGACAATAGTCGCCTGGAGGACTTCTTCTCATCAATAGAGACTGATTGGCCAACCGTCGTCGCAAAAATCCGCCGACGCGAGCACCCGAACAACTGGCTGGATCAGCTTCTGCTCTTTGCGCTCATGCATCGAGTTCGAGTTCCGACAATGCGCAACGCCGCAGAGAAAATGCTGGCAGAATCAGTGCGCATGACCGCCAGACACCTAAATGACCTTGGCGAGCTACCAGCGCCTCCTGCTGGCCTCACGTTCGAATACCTCGAAAAGAACCTAGAAATCAGTATAGACCCCCATAGATCAATTCACGCCATGCCACATTTTGCAAAAGGTGTGGCCGAGATATTTCAGACAGTCGGCTACAAAGTTATCGAAAGCAAAACTACTGATGCATTCATAACCAGCGACAACCCCGTAATTTATTTTGACCCTATGATCCCACCAGAATTGATGCAGCCTTACGCAATCAATCGGCAGCGACTAGACGTAGAGCTAATGTTCCCGATCAACTCGCATCTGATGCTGTGGGGTCACTCTAAATTGCGACCGGCATCGGTTTCCTATTACCCAATGAATGATAGAAAATTCGTCAAGCGCGCGAACATTCTTGCAGCCCGTTTCGCCAATCGAATGGTATTTTCCAAAGAAGCCCATCATCAGCCATTGATTGAGAAATATGGTGACTTGTCGCCAGTCATCTCCATAACGCATATGGAGACGCCGACCGGGCGCGGTGTGATTGCAAGGTTTATCTTTGGGAAAAGAGAGCCAATGCCAAAGTGGCGCGCGCAAGGGTTTCAAGCCGCATAAAGCAATCGAGCATCCCATCACGCCTTCTGCCGATCATTATCGATCGGCAGCACCCCGCCGCCGATCGACTTGCCCGCATCCGAGACGGGCCGCCGCGATATCTTTCAAGTCATCCGCCGCCTCGATCGATGGCCCGTCAGACCTATCCAGCCTCGCCGTCGCTCGGTGGTGGAATCCGCGTTTCATGAAAACGTCGCTCGATCATGGCGTAGGTCTCGCGCACCAGAATGTGGGTCGCGACCTCGTTCTCGGTGCGTCCGAGCTTGCCGAGATTTGCCAGCAAAACCAGATAGTTGAATGTTTCGATCGGCAGCGTCAGGCTGAGCGCCCGCGCCTCCGAGCGGTTTTCGGGTCGCGCCATGGATCGAAGATCCTTCGGATAATAACTTGGTTATAATATAGTTAAAACTGTTGGCGCGCGACTCGAATCATGCGACGGTCCGCTTCGGCGAGGGTTTTCGCACAACATCCTTAAGGCGGTCCGGTTCGTCCCGGCACGCGCGCAGCAGCCTGTTGCGCACGGCCTTCGCCCTGTCGCGGCCGAGCGGCGGCCGCTTCATTCGCGAGGCCATTCCATGACGATCGAAACCTGGACGCTGGAGCGCGTCGAGCAACTGCGGAGCTGCGTCGTCACCGGCCTGACGTGCAGCCAGATCGCCGCGCAGATCGGCGTTTCCCGCAATGCCGTCATCGGCAAAATCCATCGGCTCGGCCTGTCGCCGGGGCGACCCCCGGGCGGCGCGGCGCGCTCCTGCCCTCCGCGCGCCCGCCACCCGCGGGCGCCGGATCAGCGCCAGCGCCTGCGGCTGATGTGGTCCGCCGGCGCACCCGCCGCCGATGCCGGGACTGCGCCCGCCACGGTCGACAGCACGCAGCCGTGCTCGCTCCTCGACCTCGATCGCGGCAAATGCCGCTGGCCGCTCGGCGATCCGGTGGCCGGCGATTTCTCGTTCTGCGGCAACGCCGCAGCGGACGGATTTTCCTACTGCGCCGGCCACGCCCGGATGGCTTATCGCGCGCCGGCGCGGCGCAGCGCCTAGTGATCGGCAGCACCTGCGACATCTAGCGTCGGGCCGCTTCCGCTATCCGTCATTGCGAGCGATAGCGAAGCAATCCAGAGCCGCGCACTCAGAGTTCACCGCCCTGGATTGCTTCGTCGCTTCGCTCCTCGCAAAGACACGAAACTTGCTAAGCGTCACGCCCGCTGCCGGTCATTGTCGATCGGCAGCACCTGGCCGCTGATCGACTTCGCCGCATCGGAGGCGAGGAACACCGCGAGCGCCGCGATGTCCTTCGGATCGATCATCGCCTTGATCGACTGCTCGGCCATCGCCGCGGCGCGCACCTCGGCCAGCGACCTGCCGCTGATCTGCGCACGGCCGGCGAACACCCGCTCGATGCGGTCGCCTTCGACCGCGCCGGGCGCGATGGCGTTGGCGCGGATGCCCCATTCGCCGAGCTCGATCGCCAGCGTCTTGGTGAAGCCGATGACGCCCCACTTGGTGGCTGCGTAGGGGCTGCGGTTGGCGAAGCCGAAGCGGCCGGCGACTGACGACATGTTGATGATGACGCCGGCCTTCGATTGTTTGAGATGCGGAATGGCGAGCCGCGTGACATCGAACATGGCGGTGAGATTGACCGCGATTACCTTGTCCCAGTCGTCGGGCGGATAATCGGCGACCGGCAAGGTCATGCCCGAGATGCCGGCATTGTTGATGAGCACGTCGAGCCCGCCGAGGCTTGCGACCGCGTCCGGCACCATGCGCTCGATCTCGGCGCGGCGCGCCACGTCGCACGGCCGCGCGATCACGCCGGGGATGTCCTTCGTGATCGCGTCGAGCGCCTTGGCGTCGATGTCGCAGACGTAGACGCTGGCGCCGGTCGCGGCAAACGCGCGCGCGAATTCGCGGCCGATGCCGGCGGCGCCGGCGGTGATCAGAACCCGTTGCGGCATTGTCCCCTCCCTAGGCTTTCACGCTTCACGTCAGCATGAATTGCCGGGTCGAGCCCGGCAAGAAGGCCCGATTTGTCATCATCCGCCACCGGGCCCGCGCTTGTCGCGCGGCCCGATGACAGGCTCCGGCGGATGATCCAGTAATCGCCGCCGAATTCAGTGAATACTGGATGCTCCGCCTTCGCGGAGCATGACAAGCTGAACGGCGCAGAGAATCGCGCCGGATTCCGTAAACGAGATATGAATCCGGCGAAAAACAAACATTGGGACTCAGGACCTGAGTCTCGTCCATGCTTTGCGGGCGATTCTTCCGGAGATTTCTGGAGCGCCCGATGAACGCGATGCTGGTGGCCGCCCTTGTGACCGCATGTGCGGTCAACATGGCCTGCCTGTTCAGTCATCTGTGAGCGATGGCTTCAAAATCCCATCCCAAGCCGCCAGTACGGGTAGCACTGGCCATCCGCTCCGAGGTAGTAGTCATAAGTGCAGGCCGCACGGATGCACTCTGTGTACGGGAACAGATGAAAGTGGCCAGGCGGACACACGGCCGGCGCAACGTCCTGCACGCCGGCATAGATCGCAGCGTTGGGCACGCAGTGACCATAGGCGCCGTGGTGAAAGCCGGCGGCGCAGACGTAGCGCACCTGCGTGACGACGGGAGCTGTCGCTTCCGCCGGCGGCGATAAAACCGGGAAGGCTCCGGCGCTGAAAGAAAACAGCGAGACCGCGAGGCTGCAGCCCAGCATCAAAGCAAGCCTGTTCGACATCGGCATTGTCCGTTCTTAGAAATTGTACATGGCTTCGGCGTCGTCGAGCGCATGCGTGCACGCCGCGAGATCGCCTTTTGCATCGAAGCGTTTGGCGCGCGCCAAAGTCGCCTTGAATTTCGCCTCGGCACGCGCCTTCGCGCGTCTGATCGAGGCTGGCGTCGGCTGGCGGTCCATCTGCGCGCCGACTGTCTGCGCCGCCATCGGCCCGGCGTTCGGATTGCCCGCGGACTGCCGTATCTCGCGTTCAAATTGCGCAATCCTGTCGGTGCAGGGGCCGGCATAAGCGGACGCCGCGCCCAGTGCCAGGGCGGCGGTCAAAACGGCCGGTGCTATGCGTCGGTTCATGAAAGGTCGCGTCAGCATCAGGATTACCCCGGTCAACAAAGCGGCGGAGACGGGCTGCCGGATACGCCAACACGCTGATTTACATCATTGACCTGATGGCGGCAATGAATCGCCCCTCGTTCCAAATTGAAACAAATGCGTCGATAGCGGTTGCGATAACGCCGCCGCTTACTGGAACGGATAGCCCGAATAGCCGGCGCCGGCGCGGATGTAGCCGGTGCCGATCGAACCCAGCAATGCTTCAATCCTGCCGACCGTTTTCTCGATGATGCCCACCGGGGCGCCGGCTTCGATCTCGCACTTCAATTCCAGAAACGCCCGGTTGGCCGCATCGAGCCGCCGCGCGAGCATCATCGTGACGTAAAGCAGCGCGGCCGGATCCTGCCCAAACAGCGTTGCGGCGTCGGCAACGTGAAACTCGGATGGCTCCAGCGCGTGGACATCCGCGCCATGCGGCTGATCGAGTAGCGCGGAGAGTTCGCCGAACACCGCGCCCGGCTCCGCCACCCGCGCGATCTCCGAGCCGCTCTTGCTGACACAGACCGCACCGCTTTTGAGAATGAGGAGCCGCCCGGTTTTCGTGCCCTCGGCGAACACCGTCTCGCCGGCCTCGTAGCTCGCGAGCGGAAGCGCGGCAAGCCGTCGTTGCCAGTCATCGGCGTCGTGGATCGGCGTCATGGCCAGCCCCTGTATTCCGCCGCGATCGTCCGTGGCGGCGTTGCGAAACCGTACTATGCGGACGCGCGCAGTTGCAATCGCGCCTGCGACATCGCTGCACAGTAACAATCGTAGCGACGGCGGAACACCGTGGCCGCACGCCGCGTTGCCGTTACAGCGACCGTTGGCCGCCCCTTGACGGAGGCTGCCCATGAACGAAGCCCGTCATCGCCAACACGAAAATCCCGCCGGCAACGCCGATCGCGGCGTCAGCCAGGAACTGCATCCGCGCGTCTATGCGCTGGCCATCGGCCTCGCGGCGTGGCTGGTGCTCTCGGTCTGGAGCTTCGCCGCCGGCGGCGGCACGGCGGATTATCTGCTGTTCATCGTCAGCGGCTTTATTTTTGTCGCGGTGGGCCTGCCATTCATCCTGTCGCGCGTCCAACGCGCCGACGACGGCGCAATGGACGATGGCGCGCCGCGCGAAATCCGGCCGCTGTCGTTTCGCGACTGGGCGGCGAAAGACTTCGCCATCTGGGAAGGCCGTCTCAGCGGCGCGCAAGCGGCGCTCCAGGTGTTGCTGCCGATCGCTGCGGTCGCGTTCGGCATGACGGCGTTCGGCATTGCTGTACACATCGCCGAGCACAGCGGCGCGTTGTGAGGTCGCGCCGCGCACGCGCACCTACACCGTTGCGGCATGTAGCTTACAGAAGAAGATTTACTTCTGCCGTCCGGCGCGTAGGAAAACCAGGGCGGCCGCGGAGAATAACGGCCTTGCTTTGTCGGCATCTACGCGCCAAGAGTGCCGCCCCGCTTCATGCGATCAGAGTGAAGGAGCCACACCAGATGCGACAGCTATCGCGCCGTTATGCCTTGATCGCGCTTGCCGCTATCGTTCCGTTCACCGCCGCCCTCGCCCAAACCCCAGGAACCCCCGTGACCACGCCATCCGGATTGCAGATCATCGACACCAAAGTCGGCACCGGCCCGTCGCCGAAGCCAGGCCAGACCGCAGTCGTGCATTACACCGGCTGGCTCTACGTCAACGGCAAGAAGGGCGACAAATTCGACTCCTCGGTCGATCGCAACGAACCGTTCGAATTCAAGATTCTTGCCCGCCAGGTCATCGCCGGCTGGGATGAAGGCGTCTCGACCATGAAGGTCGGCGGCAAGCGCACGCTGATCATCCCGCCCGCGCTCGGCTACGGCGCGCGCGGCGCCGGCGGCGTCATTCCGCCGAACGCGACACTGATCTTCGACGTCGAATTGCTTGCGGTGAAATAGCGGAGCCGCCGCAAAATTCTGCGTCAATTGCCGTCCTGCCGGGCGTCCGGTTCTTCCCGCGATCGCCGCAGATTCGGACCGCACGGTCCGTTATGGGCCTTCTGCGCCTTGCCGCGGCGGCGCTGGCAATCGTTGCCATAGGTTTTTCCGCCGCAGGCGCAAACCGGCGCATAGATCATGGGACAGATTTGAACGGTGTGCGCGCAGACGCCTTCGGCATCGGCGGCGCCGCATCGCCCGGCTTGCAGTTCGCACCACAGGCCGGGATCGCAGGCGATGCCGGCCGTGCCGGCGCAGGGCTCGCCCACTCCCGCCGCGACAGCGGGATCGACCCGCACGATCGCAATCGCAAGGCTCAAGGTGAAAAACAGCCAGATCGAACGTTGCACCATCACCGCCTCCCTGCCCGCACGTTATCGCGAGCCCGCCGGCCGGGTCGAGCGCAAACGCCGGTCTCGCCATCCTTGGGAAAACCGCGGGCCGATGCTAGTAGCGCCGATCGTCGTTCCAGTCGTCGTGGCTGAAGAAGCTGCCCCAGTTGTCGTTGGGCGCGGGCGGAGGGACGGCATCTTGATCCCGGATAATCACGCGCTGCTGTTGTTGGCGCGCGAGCTGATTGCCGCGACCGTTAACGGAACGGCCGGGTTGCAACTGTTGCGGCGCCGGCTGGCGCCCGGCATCGGGAACTTCACGATAATCGGCACTGTCGTCGGGCCGGCCGAAGAAATCGAACAGCGGACGCGCGTCCTCCGGGGATGCTTCATCTTCCGCATCGCCGCGCGCCTGCTGATCGTTCGCCGGCGCCGTCACTATGCGGCGGCCGTATTGAACTGCGTTTGGCGCGACTTGGCCCGGCGCGGAATTCCGCGACGCATTTCGCTTGACCGGCCGCACGCGCACACTATTCGCCGAAGCATTATTCGCGGTCTCTGTGCCGCGGTTGTCGGTATCGCCGCTGCCGGCAGCGTGTTCCGCATTCGCAGCGGCCGCGGGTGCTGGCGTGTCAGGCCCTTGATCTGCCTTCACACCCGCGCTCTCGGGCGCCTGCGGATTGCGCGCCGAAAGCGCATCCGGCCAGGGTTTTGCCGGCGGAGTGTTTGCTGTCCAACCGCTTGTTGGCCATGCCTGCTGTAAGACATCGGCTGGCGACGGGTCCTGCGATGGCGTCGGGGACAACGCCTGCGACGGAGCGGATTGCACCGCCAAAGGCGGAGCCGGTTGCGCAGGCGCCGCTGCCGGCCGGGAGTCCGCCTGCCTGTCCACCACGTGGGGTCCGTCGAAAACTGCGGAACCCGGCGGCGCATCCCGGTTCGGCGGCTCAGTCACGGCGACGACGATACCCAGCACGCTCACGCCGCCGATGAGCAGGCCGCCGAGCGCGGCAACGGCGACGACGACGAGACTGCGAATGGATACGGCATGGACTGCGGGCGGCATGCGACCTTCCTTGGCCGAAACCCCTGCCCCGCAACATTGCCTACTCAACGCCTCGTGCCGCGCGTGCGTTCCTTTTCATCTTCTCGATGATTTGGCGCAAAAAACGAGGTTCCCGGCCGAGCCACGCGGTATTGTTGCAAGAGGCGATTACGATTCGGGGGGATTCGTTTCGTGGCACGCAAGAACGTTCTTTTCCTGATCATCGGCGCGCTGATCATCGCCGTCGCCGTGATGGGCTATCAGCTTTATCAGGACCGCCACCCGCCCGAAGGCATGCAGATCAATCTTGGCCCGAACGGCCTGTCGATCCAGGGCAAATAGCGGGGCCCGGCGCCTCAGCGTCGCTTGCGCCAGATGAGCGCATCGAGGCTCACCGGCCCGGCGCCGGCAAAGACCAGATAAAGGAAAATGAAACAGTAGAGGATCGCGGCGTCGCCGCCGTTGAGAATTGGGAAAAATCCCCGCGGCGCGTGGCTGTGGAAATAGGCAAACGCCATCTCGCCCGACATGATGAAAGCCGCCGGCCGCGTGATTAGTCCGAGCGTAACCAGAGCGCCGCCAGCGAGCTCGATGCTGCCAGCGAACCAATACAACGTCAGCACCGGCGGCGTCGGTATCGGCGACGGGAACCCGAACAGCCGGGACATGCCGTGTTCCAGGAACAACAGCCCCACCATGATACGCAGGATGCTGAGCACGTGAGGCCGCAGCCGATCGGGCGCCGTCGGATTTGAGGACGCCGAATATTGGGCCGGCGCTGACGCGGTAATCTGGTCCATTATGACTGTCCCAAACGCCGCCCTTGCCGCGCGGTGTAGCCAAACCCGCGCTCGCGCGCACTTCACAAAGTGATGATGCACGGGCGCCGAATGAAGCAACGCCGGAAACAGTATCATCGCGTCCAGAAACGACGCGGGCGCCGCTCCGTGAGCGACGCCCGATCTCGGCGATGGGTCGGTTGGGTCCGACGATCAGTGGAAGTGATAATTCACGCCGACGCGTACAATGTTGTCGGTGATGTGCGTGCTTAACGCCAACGTCGGGAACGGCGCAATAGTCGTGAAGGTATTGGAGAAGGTGCCGAAGTCCATGTAGAGGTATTCAAGCTTCGCGGTCCAGTTATTGCCGATCACACCCTCGAGTCCGGCACCAACTGTCCAGCCGGCGCGGTCGGTACCGAAACTATTCGACACCACGGTCGCGCCTTCGGTGAATGTTTCGTTCGATGTGATATGGGCGTAAGCCAAGCCGCCCGTCGCGTAGAACAGCCAGGTCGGAGTCGCGAGTAGGCCGATGCGGCCGCGCAGCGTGCCGAACCAGGGCAACTTTTCCTGATCCGATAGAACGCCGGTGACGGGAACGACAGCAACACCGGCAATGAACCCGCCTACTCCGCCCGGCGAGCCAGTCCCCTTCTGGCCCGTTCCCTGGAAGTCGGCTTCCAGACCAAACAGCCAAGTGCCGGACTGCCAGTTGTAGCCAAGCTGACCGCCGCCGATCACTCCGTCCATGTTGCTGGATGACGAACCGGAGCCGAATGCGGCGCCGGTTGTGGCGTTGGTGACACTGTCATCGGCTTTGCCGAAACTGCCGCCGACGTTGAGACCGGCATACCAGCCCGTCCATGACCAAGCTGGCGCAGGCGGCGGCGCCTTTAGTGCCAAATCTGCGGCGAAGGCCGGCGCCGTGGCGACCAGCGCGGTGAGTACGACAAAGGCAATCGACAGCTTCTTCATTTGAGTCCCCGGTCTGTGCGTGGCCATGTCAGCAGTTAACGCAAATAGACCCGGAAGGAGTGAAAGGCAATTTTTGGCGCGCCGGCGGTATAGTAATGCCTAAACCGAAGTCGCACACACAACCGATTGATATTCCAGGTTATTTCCGGCCAGCGGCGAGGACGATCATGGCCCCAAAATGTGGCTTCAGCCCGCTGCCGGGTTGAATTCGGGCCCGATGTGCACGTTTTTCAAAGACTGTGCCGATTTCGCCACACGCAAAATGCCGACCTAAGGCGAACGAAGATGCCGCCCCGGGACGAGCCCGATGCGCCTACTCCTCCGGCTCGGTGGTGAAGAACAAGGGATAGCCTTTGCTCTTGCCGAGTTCGGTTGCTTCCTTGGCCTTGGTCTCGGCGACGTCGCGGGTATAGACGGCGATCACGCAGGCGCCGCGCCGATGCGCCGTCATCATCACGCTGTAGGCCTGCTCCTCGTTCATGCGGAACACCGCCTTGAGCACCGTCACGACGAATTCGCGCGGCGTGTAGTCGTCGTTGAGCAAAATGACCTTGTAGAGCGGCGGCCGCTGCGTCTTGGTCTTGACCTTGGTGCGCGGCTTCTCGACGGTTTTGGTCATCGCGGACCACCTGCACCGGCATCGGGAAAACCTTGGGAGTATACGTCAGACACGTGACGCCTCACAGCGCTTCGCGAAATTTGCAGCGGGACCCTGCGCGAAGCCGGTGGCGCTCACCGCCGATTTCGTGCGAAAATCCGGCTTCCAATTTCGTGAGGTTGCCATGCACTTTATCGGGATCATCATCATCGGCTTTATCGCCGGTATAATCGCGCGCTTTCTCGCGCCGGGCCCGAACAATCCGTCGGGCTTCATTCTCACTACGGTGCTCGGCATCGCCGGCGCCTTTATCGCGACCATGATCGGACAGGCGATCGGTCACTATCAGCCCGACGAAGGCGCCGGATTGATCGGTGCGGTCATCGGTGCGCTGGTCGTGCTGTTCGTCTGGCACCGCCTCGTGTCGGCGCGCAAAATCCCCGACCCGGGCAGCGGCAGCCGACGTTACCTCTAGCCGCGGCTCCGCGGGACGCGGCGCTTTACCGCCCCATCGTCCCGGTGCGCAGCGGGCGCCGCGTCACGCGGCGTTCAACGACGACGGCGCGTGGTGAGCCGATGCGGCCGACGATCGTGGTGCGGCTGATGTCCTTGCGCTGACCCACGCGCAATACCGCGCCGCGCGCCTCGTCGACGCTGACTTCCATAAGCGATGCGACGATTTCGATCTGCTCGCCGAGTTCCTCGGTAAGGCCCTGCGCCGCCAGCACCGCCTCTTCGACTGTTGGCGGATCCTGCCGCACCCGGCGCCGACCGTCCTTCGTTTCCCAAACGTCGCTCATTTCGTACCTGATTTTGTTACCGCCCGTTCTCGACGGGCCAATTATCCGCGATTTACTGCAATGCAGCAAGAAAATTGTGCGCTGCACTGACAGTAACTTTATTCGTGGTAACAATGGCTTGACCAAAGACCCTTGCCGCATGCCGACGATGGGGGGCCTGCCGCGCCGGTCGGGGCGCGAGTCGGAAGGATCAGCGCGCGGGCATTTCGCTGAACAGGACGCCGCCTTTGCCCTTCGAGGTCTTCGCCGTTTCGACCAGCGAAACGGTCACCTGCTCCGGCGTCGTTCCGGCGTTTTTCACCACCGCGGCAGTGATGTCTTTGACCAGCCCGCGCTTCTGCTCGAGCGTGCGGCCTTCCAGAATATAAACCACGACTTCCGGCATGAACCTCTCCTCGATTTTACCGCCCGGTCTGTGCTGCCGCCGAAGTGCGGCCGGAACCGGCCTTGTCTCATCCTGGTTCGAGCCCATACTATCGGCAATGTACGGGGCATGCACAACAGGGAGCAGACGATGAAGCATTTCGCATTTGTTATCGGCGCTCTGGCGCTTGGCCTCGCTGCCGCTGCACCGGCGCGGGCCGACTACGCCGTGGTCCGCTGGACAGACGGCTACTGCCGGATCTGGTGGGACGCCGGCGCCACGCCGTGGGGCGCTGGCTGGGCCAAGATCGCGACCGCGCCCGACTGGTCGACCGCGGCGGCCGCGTTGGATGCGGCCTTCAAGAGCAACACCTGCCGGTAGCGGCAGATTTTTCGAACCTCCTAACCGCCGGGCGATACAAAGCTGCGCACGGCCTGAACCGGCTTGTCTGAACTTCAGGCGCATATTACGGGCAACTGTGCTCGAGTGGGCACGAGAGGGAGGTATCAATGAAGCGTTTGGCATTAGCGATTGGTGTTTTGGCAGTAGGTTTCGTTGCTTCCGCGCCGGCGCGCGCCGACTTTGCGGTAATCAAGTTCAAGGATACCGGTTATTGCCGCGCCTGGTACGACCACACGGCGAAACCCTGGGGGACCACGCAGGTTCTCTGGGTAAAGGAGCCGACGTGGGAGGTCGCCCAGACCAAAGGCACCTACGCCATGAGCCACAAGTGGTGCAAAGGCTGGGATAAATAGCCGACGCGCGGATGCCGTTTCGATGGCCGCCCGCCTGCACCGACGGGCGGTTTTTTTGCATGCGACACGGACTACCGTTAGCGCCCTGCAGAACGGGCGAACCCGGCGATACGTGCCAGTTTAGTTCGAGAAATACGAAGATCCGGCCCGGGCGCTGAACAGATGGCGTAACAGCGGCGCAAGGCCGCGTTCCTCGGGTTTCTTCTTCGCCGGCGCCGCTGCCGCTTGCAGGCCATGTTGAACGGCCGGATCGGCGGCGCGGGGCTTCTTGGCCCCGTCCTTTGCCGCGCCGGTCTGATCGGGCGCGAACACCACGGGCGCCGGCCGCACCGGCGCCGTTGAGACCGCCGTCGCCGGCGGAATTTCGGCAAGTGCCGCAACGCTCGCTGGCACGGCGGGAGTCGATACTGTATGAGACTCGCTTGCCGCCGGCGGCGAAACCTGAGCCGCGGGAGCCAGCGGCGCGACGAGATTGCCACCTGACGGCTGCGCGCTCGCTTGCGCTGCCGGCTCGGGCGTCGGGATAGTCACTATCGCCGCCCCAGCATCGGCAGCCGGCGCGCCCTGTAGCGCGACCGATGGCGCAGCTTCGGCGGGCTGAACAAACGAATGCACGACAACGAGGGATTTTCCGCTATCGGCCTGGATCCCGGCGTTACTGCTCGATCCGGCGAGCGACAGAACGACCGCGGCTCCGGCCGTGGCGCCAATCGCGGTTGCGACCGCGACGATGCGGGCGGTGCGCATGAAGCTTGGAGCTGGGGCCAGATAGCCCCATTCCGGATGGAAATTTCCGCCGGACCGCATTCACGACCTCCAGGGTAATGTGATTGCTGAACGCGCCAGATTCACGCTACCCGTGCAACAAAACGTACTCGCCGCGCGACGAGTTCCATGGCGGCGGCGTCCCACCCGATTAACATGATTTTTATAACCGGCAAGTCGCGGCGGCGATGAAAGCCCGAACCTGTTGCCCTTTTGCATCAATAAGATGGCAGATAGTGAAAAAGTCACCAGCAATTTCATTCCAAGTCGGGATTTTGCATACTTCACTACCGGCGCCCTGTGCATAAATCCGCTGCGGTTGCAGAACCCAGGACCGGCGAGGTTCATCACCCCAGCGCCATTCATCGCCGTCGCGAAAGGCGCTAGATTTGCGCGCGCTTGCAACAGAGGTGCCCTATGACCGTCTCGATGTTCAAAATCTCCGTACCTATTTTTGTTCAATTCCTGACCGCGCTCGACGCCGTGCTCGACAAGTCGGCTGCGCATTGCGAGGCGAAAAAGATCGAGCCGTCCGCACTTCTCAACGCCCGGCTGTTTCCCGATATGTTTCCGCTTGTGCGCCAGGTGCGGGCGGCAACCGATCATGCCGTCAACGCGACAGCACGTTTGGCCGGTGCCGAGCCGCCGGCTTTGGCCAACACCGAGGCGAGCTTCGCCGACCTGCGCGAGCGCGTCGCCAAGGCGATCGCCTTCGTCAAGGGATTTAGCGCCGCGCAGATCGACGGCAGCGAGGACAAGGCGATCAAGATCACGTTTCCAAGCGGCGCAACGCGCGACTTCACCGGTCAGTCGCTGCTGCTCAACAACTCGCTGCCGAATTTCTATTTCCACTGCACCACTGCCTACGACATTTTGCGCCAGTGCGGCGTCGAACTTGGCAAGCGCGACTTCATGGGCACTCCGGTGACGCTCTGAAACGTCAGGAGCTGAACGATTGCCCGGCCCCGCTTGGCGGCGCCTCGGTGCCGCCATGATCGCCGATCGAGGCGATCCACGAGGGAATGCCGCCGATCGCCGAAACGACATGCAAAGTAGCGCCGACGACGTGATCCTTGATGTCCAGCGTCCTGGCCAGCAACGATTTGGGCTGCGGCGCCGACTGCGCGGCGGAAACCGGGCCAGCAACCGGCCCGGCTTGCGCGATCGCCAGCGGCTCGCGGGGCGGCAATGACGCGGTGACGGACGGCTTGTTACGGGACGCGGCTTTCACGGCAACAACCGCAGCCGGCGCGACGCGGGCCGGCGCCGGCGTCTCCGCGGCAACCTTCGCCGCCGCCGCGGCACGCGCATCAGCCGCATCGGCCGCTGCGTTGCGGCTCTTCTCCGCGGCCATCTGCGCCTTGAGATAGTCCATGATCGCAGCGTGCTCGTCGCGGACCAGTTGCACCATTTCGGCCGACGCCGGGGCCGCCTGCTCGGCAGGCAGCCGCGGGCCGGCATGATTGAACTGATACTGGGTAATCAGAAGGCCGCCGATGACGCTGGTCAGCGCGGCCGGCAACACGTCGATCACAAGCTTGGCGAGGAGGCGCCGCAGCAACGGCGCGTCGTTCTTTGCGATATTTGCCTGGATAATCCCAATCTGCGTCATGGTCACCCGGCTCCCCCGACCCGATTCGTTTTTCAAACGGCCGATTGAATTTCAAACACGTGTTCTGGGCGGCCGAAGGCCGAGAAAAAGGAATTTTTGAGGCAATCCAAGGCTTGTTTTTGCGGCGATCGGCCGCTTTCAGGCCGACAGGCCGCCGATAGTCCAGGTGCTGATCATCCGGGACAACCGCTCCACCATCTCTGCATCGAACGACAGGCTGATTGGCGGCCCGGTTAATTGTTCCCGATTCCGCACGAAAATGCTGCATTGCCCTAACAGCCAGATGGCGGCGACCACGAGGGTGTGCTGGTCGGCCTGCGGCTGGAAGCGACGGACCAGTTCCACCGCCAATCCCATGAATGGAGCGGCCTCCTCGCTCACCAATTTGCGGAACACGGCCGTTGGCCGCACCGTTTCCCAATTGAAGATGCGCAGATACCGGCTGAGCTCGTCACGCGCGGTCAGCGGCCGTAGCTGGCGTTTGACGAACTCGGCGAGTGCCGCTTCGCGCGACATCGTCTTCATCTCTTCGCCGTGGGCTAGCTGGTCTTCCGTCAACGCCTGGAACGCTGCGTGGAGCACTTCGCGATAAAGCCCGTCCTTGCCGTCGAAATGATAATTGATCGCCGCCTGGTTGACCCGCGCCTTGGCGACGATGGCGCGGATACTGGTGCCGTCGTAACCGCGGTCGGCGAACAGCCGTTCGGCGGCTTTGAGGATGCGTTCCCGGGTCACCTCGGAAGGCCGCGTCATGGTCTCGCCATTTTTCAAACCTGCGTTTGAATTTCAAATAGGCGGAAAAACCGCGAAATTCAATTGTTTTTCTGGCCTGCGGCGATGTGCACAGGCTATACGCCGCGCGTACCCTCTACTATTCTTGCAACTATGGTCTACTAGCCACAGGCTGTTCCAAGACCCAGGGAGGGTGCCGTGAACGTTCAAAGACCGCCGTCTGACGTTACCGGACCGTGGAAAGTCATGCCGCCGCTGTCGCGGCGGGGCTTCATGAGCGGTTCGGCCGCCGCAGCGGTCGGCTATACGCTGGCCGCCGGCCCCGTGCGCGCCGACGCCATCCAGACAGATACCAAGAGCCTTAATGCCGGCATGGCCTCGGTCACGGTCGCCGATGGCAGCATGCCGCTTTATTTCGCGCGGCCGGCGAATGTCCAGAAGCCGCCGATCATTATCGTCGCCATGGAGATCTTCGGATTGCACGAATGGGTCAAGGACGTGACGCGCCGCGTGGGCCATCTCGGCGCACTTGCGGTGGCCCCGAACTATTATTTCCGTGTCGAAACGAGGACCGGCGACCTGACCAAGATCCAAGACCTCAATCAGCTGTTCCCGATCGTCAATGCCAAGACCGACACGGAACTGTTCGACGATCTAGACGCCACGGTCGCCTGGGCGGCGGCGCAGGGCGGCGACACCAGCCGGCTCGGCATCATGGGATTCGGCCAAGGTGGCCGCACCGTGTGGCACTATTCGACCCATAATCCCAACCTCAAGGCCGGCGTCGCGTTCTATGGCAGCCTGATCGACAAGAACGAAGCCGTCCCGAAAAGCTCGATCGAACTTGCCCCGGACGTGAAAGAGCCGGTACTTGGCCTTTACGGCGAGGCAGACACGGGCATCACGCCCGATCAGGTCAAGCAGATGGAGGCTGCGCTCAAGGCCGCCGGCAAGACGGCGGAATTCCACGAATACCCGGGCGCACCGCATGGCTTCATCGCCGATTACCGGCCGAGCTACCGCAAGGAAGCGGCCGAGGACGCCTGGAACCGCATGATCGGCTGGTTCAAGAAATACGACGTGCTGAGCTAGGATCGTCTCGGCGGAGATCTGGCGCGGCGCTGTTCAGCGCCGCGTTTTTCATGTCTGATACCGCGATGCCGGCCTTCATCTGCAACACCTGCGGCACGCAGTTCGCGCCGTCCGAAACGGTGCCGCTGCGTTGTCCGATCTGCGACGAAGAACGCCAGTTCGTGCCGCCGTCCGGCCAGAGCTGGACCACGCATGCAGCGCTGGCGCGCCGTTGCAGCAATACTTTCCGGCAGGAGGAACCAGGCCTGCTCGGTATCGGTACCGTGCCGGCATTCGCCATCGGCCAGCGGGCGCTGCTGCTCAAGACGGACACAGGCAATGTGCTGTGGGATTGTATCTCACTGCTCGACGAGGCGACTGTCGCCATCATCAAAGGCCTCGGCGGCCTCGGCGCCGTCGCCATTTCGCATCCGCACTACTATTCGTCGATGGTGGAATGGGCGCATGCCTTCAACGCGCCAATCCATCTGCATGCGGCCGATCGCCAGTGGGTGATGCGGCCAGATCCGGCGATCGAATTCTGGGACGGCGATACGCTCACGCTGGCGACCGGCGTCACCCTGATCCGCTGCGGCGGCCATTTTGCCGGCGGTACGGTGCTGCATTGGGCTCAGGGCGGCGCCGGCCGCGGCTCGCTTTTGACCGGCGACATCGTCCAGGTCATTCCCGACCGAAAATTCGTGACGTTCATGCGCAGCTATCCGAACATGATCCCGCTCTCGGCGCCCGCGGTCGAGCGCATCGGCAAATTGCTCGAGCCGTACACATACGACGTCATCCACGGTGCCTGGTTCGACCGCACCATCGCCAGCGGCGCCAAGGATGCCGTGCAACGATCGATCGCGCGCTATGTCGCCGTAGTGCGCGGCGACGGCTCGGCCGAATTGAAATGAAAGGAACGTCCGATGTCCCGCGTTGAAGAGGTCAAGCCCGACAAGCTGTCGGCACGGCAGCGGCAGCTGCACGATGATTTCCTGAAATCGCGGCCGCGCAACACGCTCACCGGACCATTTGCGGTGCTGATCCACACCCCCGATATCGCCGAACCCGCAGACAAGCTCGTCAATTATTACCGCCACAACGCCAAGCTCGGGCGGCGGCTGATCGAGCTGATTATTCTGTTGGTCGTGCGCAGCGCCACTGCAAAATACGCATGGTCCGTGCACGAGCCGCACGCTCTGAAAGAAGGCTTCTCGCAGGAAACCATCGACGCCATTCGCGCGCGCAAGCGGCCGCAATTCAAGCACGACGACGAGCGGCTGATGTACGATTTCATCATCGAGCTGCTTGCCGACAAGACCGTCAGCGCGGCAACCTTCGAGCGCGCCAAGGCGGCGTTCGGACTCGACGGCGTGATCGAAGCCGTCACCTGCGCCGGCCTTTACGGGATGATCGGGTTCGTGCTCAACGTCTTCGACGTACCACCGCAGCCTGGCCCGCAACCACTGACGTAAAGCCTGCCTCAGTTTGAATCATGCGCCAGACTGGCCGCCGGAAGTTGACCATGACCATCGATCGCAGAACTCTCTTTTTGCTGGCGAGCTGCTTTGCATCGCCGGCGACGGCGCAAGTTTTCTCACCGGATGGTTCAGCCATGAGTCGCGTAACCGCTTATGCCTTTTCCTTCACCGGTCTTGTCGGTGATGCGATCCGGCTTTCGGACTTTGCCGGCAAGCCGATCATCGTCGTCAACACCGCGTCGCTGTGCGGTTACACCCCGCAATATGCGGGGCTGGAACAGCTCTATATGCGCTTCCGCGAGCGCGGGCTCGTGATGGTCGGGGTGCCATCGAACGATTTCGGCGGCCAGGAACCGGGCGGCGTTGCCGAGATTACCGAAACTGCGAACAAGGAATATGGCGTCACCTTCCCGCTCGCGGCCAAAGCCGACGTAATCGGCCCGAACGCGCATCCGTTTTACAAGTGGGCGGCGAGCGAGCGGCCGCTGGAGACGCCGAAGTGGAATTTCCACAAATATCTCGTTGGCCGCGACGGCCACATCGCGGCGGTCTTTCCGAGCCAGGTCGAGCCGATGGAAGCCCGCGTCGTCGACGCGGTCGCCAGGCAACTCGCAAGCGAGTGAGGTTCAGCTGCCGTTGCGGGCGCCGAGCAGCGGGAAGAACACGTCCTGCCAGGAGTTCGGCGCCGCCTTGAGCTCGCCGGTCTTGGCCATGAACTGTGCAAGTTTCATCAGGCCGGTCGGCGCAACCGAATATGCGATCGAACCGTCGGTCAGCATGCCGACGATGTCGTCCTTCGGCGTCTTCGAATTTTCCGACTGGATATAGATCTCGGCCGACTTGGCCGGGTCGCGGGCCATGAACGCCATGCCGTCTTCGAGCGCCGCGATCACGACTTTCGCCACCTTCGGATTGGCCGTAGCGAAGCTTTTCGGCGCCCCGAGCGCGACGCCGGTCATTTCCTCGCCCAAAATATCCTTCGACGTCGTGACCACGTGAATTTTGTCGCTCTTGCGCAGCACGGCGATGAACGGAGCGGTCGCGACATAGCCCGAAATGACGCGGCCGGAGAGCAACGCAGCCGTGGCGTCCGGATGCGGCATGCTGACGAGAAGCCTGTCGAGACGGCGGTAATCGCCGAAGGTTTTCTCCGCCGCCATGCGCATCACCACCGCCTGCGGCGAGGTCGTCGCCGGCACGGCGATCTGATCGTTGTCGCCGAAATCGGCGATGGTCTTGATTGCCGGCTTGTTGGTCATCAGCACGAAAGCATTCGCTCCCAAAGCCGCGAGGCCCGCAACGTCGAGATGCCCCTTGGTCTTTTCCCAGGCGATCAGGAGGCCCGGCGTGCCGAAGGCACCGACATCGATATTGCCGGACAGCACGGCATCGGTAACCGCCGGCGAGCCTGAAAAGCGTTGCAAGGTAATCTTCAGATCGGGCAAGCCCGCCTTCCTGGCCTCTTCGGCAAAGTAACCCTGGGAATCGGCGACGACGACCGGCAGGTAGATCAAGCCGTACTGAATACCGATGCGAACCTCGCTGACCTCGGCGCGCGCCGGCGCGGCAACGAACAGCGCACATCCGGCGATCAGGATGCCGCTCAATGAATGCAAATATCTGCCTGTCAACGTCACCTCCTCTTACGCGTGCTCGTGAGCTTTCGCTTCTTCCAGAACCGCTTTACCGCGCGGCGTCAGCATGACGGCACGTACACCGCCGTTTTGGATGAATATCAAGCCGTCCACGATCGCATCCTCCCACACTGAAAGATGCGGGCAGCTATGCCAGCCTTCCCTTGCTTCGGGATAACTCCGCGGCCGCTCCGCGACCCAGGCCAGAAATTGCCGCATCGCAAGCGTCGCCGCGTCGGGCGTCGCGCGATTTGCGGTACCGCGCTTCATGGTGCTCTCCTTGCCAAATGCACGAGCGACGTCCTGGACCGGCCCGGGCGGAACGAAAGCACGCGAGGGCGCGTTATTTCGCGCGCGATTGTCGAAACTCCACGCGCGCGCCGGCCCGATATGCCGTATCCTTCAGGCATGTTAACAATGGTTTTGCACGTCGATCAATCTAAGAGCTGACCGCACATTGCGAGGATTGCCATGTCTATACTCATCAGCGCACTGATCACGTTTCTGGTCGTTATTCTGGTTTTATACCTTGTCGACAGACTGCCCATCGACGGTCGTGCCAAGCAAATCGTGCGCGTGATCGTGATCATCATCGGTATCCTCTCGCTGCTGCGCTACCTCGCGGTTTTCTAGGAGCGGGTAGCCGCTTTGGGCCCCATCGAAGGCTACGTCATCGTTTCCGCCGACGGCATGATCGCCGACGCCAACGGCGTCATGCCCGACGTCATCCGCTTCGATGCCGACCAGAAATTTTTCCAGGCCGGGCTCGATCAGGCTGCCGCGATCGTGCATGGCCGTCATTCGCACGAAGGCGGACCGCGCGCGTCGCGGCGCAAGCGGCTGGTGCTCACGCGCCAGATCGCCGGCACTGCGCTCGATCCGTCGTACCCCAACGCGCTGCTCTGGAATCCCGTCGGCACGACGCTCGAACAGGCGCTCGCCGAACTCGGCGCCGAGGACGGCGCCATCGCCATTATCGGCGGCACCGAGGTGTTCAGCATGTTCCTGCCGCACTACCAGCGGTTTCATCTGTCCCGCGCGGCAAACGCAAAAATCCCCGGCGGCCGGCCGGTATTCACCGCCGTCGGGCCGAATGCGTCGCCGGAGGACGTGCTGATGCGGCACGGGCTGAAGCGCGGACTGCGGCGCGACCTCGATCCTGCCGCCGGAGTGAGCGTGGTGACGTGGCAGCGCTGACCTACTTCTGGATTTGAATCAGTTCCTTGAGCTGATCAGGCGTCAGCGGCGCGGAGAGGAATTTTTGCGTGACCGCGTCGGTCATGATGTCGTTGATGCCCATGACCTGATCGGTTTGCAGCGCTTCCTTCGGCACGAGCTTGATGACACGCTGCACGATATTATCGGGCAGACCGGAATATTCGCCATAGATCTTGAGCGCTTCCGGGCTCGAGTACATCCAGTCGACCGTATCTTTATAGCCCTGCATGAAGCGCAAGATCGCGTCATGCCGGTTCTGCAAGGTGCCCGCGCCGGTGAGATTCACCCGCACCGCGCGCGTCCGCAGCGCCGATACATCGTTGCCGGTGGCGATGATGCGCGCCTTGCCGCTCTCGACAAGATCGAGGCCGAACGGCGCAGCACCGAAGCCGACGTCTACCTGCTTGGTCATCGTCTGCGTGATCGTCGACGCGATGTTTCCGGTCGGGGTCGGCTTCGCGGTCAGGTGATACTGGGCGATGAGCGCCAGGAGCGAGCCGTGGCTCGACGAACCCACGGCGGAAAATGCCACCGTCTTGTCGTTCATGTCTGCAATGGTGTGGATTGGCGAATCCGCCGGGACGAACCAGTATAGATCCGGCGCTCCCGTCATCTCGCTGGAGATGATGCGGATCGGCGCGCCTTTGCCGAAGGTGCCGATCGCCGCCGATACCCCGGAGGCCACCGAAATGTCGATGCTGCCGGCGATCATCGCCTGGATCGATTCGGGGCCGGCCGACGTATAGAGGATGTCGAGATCGAGGCCGTGCTTCTTGAAAATGCCGCCGCGTTGGCCGAGTTCGGCAATGCCGGCATCCCAGGCGCCTTTTTGCGGGACGGCCACCTTGAGCGTGTCGTCGGCCGCTGCGCTACGGACGGCGCCCATGAGCGCAAGGGTCGAGACGACGGCAATGGCAAGTCTTCGCATGATTTCCTCCGGGACGATGACGCGTCCGATTTTGCCGATTATCTTATCGTCATGACTTTACGCCAGCCGATGGTCAGTTCAAGTTCAAGGATGGAGCGTAGCGCGGCGCTCGATTACGAGATCGCGCAAGAGCAGGTCGCCGCGTTCGGCCGGCTCGGGCGCGCGCTCGAGGCGGCCTTGGCAGCCTTTGCCGAATACGAGAGCGGCGGCGGCGAGCGAAACGCGACGCGCGCCAAGCTGGTTGCCGAGGCCAGCCACGCCCTGTGGTGCTTCATCGTCCAGCGCGAGGCGATCGGCCTGCACGATCCGCGGCCAGTCATCCGCGACTATCGGGTTCCGACCGAGGTCCAGAATCGGATGGGCGCCTGCCGCGGCCGTTGAGCGGCGATCGTCCGGATGATGGCGCGAAACTGTGCCCGGAGCGGACCACGCAGGCTGCGGCCGCAGAATTTATGCTTTCATTAACCCTTTGAACGCGCCGGAGAGCGGCCGCTCACAACGGTTTGTTCACCGTTCCCACGGCATTCTCTCCGCTGATTCAATGGCGTTGCGTGCCGCGGCATGATGCACTCCCTTCCGCTTCTTGAAGAACTCGAAGCCGCGCTCTCGTCCGGCACCTTCGACCGGCGTAACGACATCCTAACCAGCGTCACCGACCTCTTTATCGACGGCGCTCAACGTTATTCCGAGGATCAGATCGGCGTGTTCGACGACGTCATGGCGCGCCTGGTCAACGCTATCGAGGCCAAGGCCCGCGCCAAGCTCGCCGACAGGCTGGCGCCGATCTCCAACGCCCCGCTCAACGTGATCCACCTGCTGGCGTTCGACGACGACATCGAAGTCGCCCGCCCCATCCTGACGCGATCCGAGCGGCTGAACGAAAGCACTTTGCTCGCCACTGCGAATTCCAAGAGCCAGCTGCATCTTCAGGCCATTGCGCAGCGGCGTTCGCTCAGCGAGGCGCTGACCGATATCCTGGTCGAGCGCGGCGACCGCGACGTCGTGCATTCGGTCGTGAAGAACCGCGGGGCGCACTTCTCCGATGCCGGCTTCCGCGTCCTGGTCAACCGCTCGTCCGGCGACGACGCGCTGGCGAGCGAGGTCGGCATGCGTGACGATATTCCGCGGCCGCACTTCCTGATGCTGCTCGACAAAGCTTCGAGCGCCGTCCGGGCGCGCCTTGTTGCCGAAAATCCGCAAGCCTCCAGCGACATCGAAGGCGTGGTCGCCGAAGTTGTCGGCAACATCCGCAGCGAGATCCGCAACGCTTCGCCCGCCTTCGCCGCAGCCGAAGCAGCGGTAGAGCGGCAGAACCGCATCCGCCGCATTGGCGAGGGCGAGATCTACCAGTACGCCCGCGACCGCAAGTTCGAAGAAACAGCGATCGCGCTTTCGCTGATGTGCGATACGCCGATCGACGTCGTCGAGCGTGCCCTGCTCGATCCCGGCGCCGAAATCATTTTGATCCTTTGCAAGGTCGCGGGCCTGTCGCCGACCACGACTAAGTCCATCCTGCTGTTGCGGGCCGCCGACCGCGGCATGTCGGCCGAGGACCTCGAACAATCGCTTATCAGCTTCAATAAATTACAGCCTGAAACCGCCAAGCGCGTGCTCGGATTTTTCCGCACCCGGGTGAAAAAGCCGGTGGAAACCAGGGTACCCCCGGCCGTTGCGGTCAACGGATAGTCGGCCGTTGCCGCGCTTGCGCGCTTAGTAGCCGCAATAATTCAGCCCGACCTGGACCCAAGCGCCGTTGGGATAGCGGTAGTAGCAGCCGTGATGCCACCAGTAGTAACCGCCGGCGCGCTGCTGCGCTTCGTTGGCGATGATGGCGCCGGTCGCGGCGCCGATCGCGGCTCCGGCAATGATCCCGCCGGGATTGCCGTGACCCACGGCACCGCCGATTGCGCCGCCGACGATCGCACCTCCGATCGCGCCGCCGAGCGGATTCTGGGCTGCTGCCTGGTGTGCCGGCATCAAGGCGGCGAGCGCCAAGGTCGCCCCTGCCACAAAAGTGCGCATCATGTTCGTTCTCCCTTCCCTCTCCACCGCCGCTGTGGACGTTGGTTAGTAGCCGTGCCTCGGAATTGGGTTCGGCCGAAACACCGTCATGATAGACCATTCGCTGTCGGAAATGTGACGCAATCGTTGTGCGGCGCACTGCCGGGGGCGTTGCCGGAGGCCTCAGCCAGCGAGCTGCGGCATCAAACGCAGCGCCGTCTCGCGGTTGATCGAGACACGCTCGGCATCGCTGAATGGGTAGGCGTTGACGCCATCCATCGCCTCAGTGGCTTCCCGATAGGGATAATCGCTGCCGAACATGAGTTGCGAGACCGGAATGAGCTTCAATAACGCGGCGAATTGGCCCGGCAGGTTGCCCTGCGCGATCTCATAGTAAAACTTCTGCACGATCGGCACTGGCCCGTCGGGCATGCGCGGGTCCTTCTTGACCGCTTGTTCGCGGATGAAGCGGCCGATCAGAAACGGCAGCGTGCCGCCGCTGTGAGACCAGATGAAGCGGATATCCGGGCAGCGGAAGGCCGTTCCGGTGGCGCCGAACAGCAAGCTGGCGATGGTGCGCGTGGTATCGGTGGCGAATTCGATGGTGCCGGGCGAGACGCCGTCGGCCAGATGGGCGCAACACGGCGCAATGACGGGATGGGTATAGACCACCGCCTTGCGCCGGTTGAGCTCCTCGAAGACCGGCGCGAAGGCGGAATCGCCGAGATATTTGCCGTCATAGCTGCTGAACAGGCCGATGCCGTCTGCCTTGAGCACGTCGAGAGCATACTCGATCTCGCGCAGGCTGCCCTCGGCATCGGGCAGCGGCAGGGCTGCGAACAAGCCGAAACGGCCGGGATAGTCCTTGCGCAGTCGCGCGCCGTAGTCGTTGCAGTCGCGCGCCAGCTTGCGCGCCTGCTCGGCGTCGCCGAACCACACGCCGGGCTGCACCAGCGACAGCACGGCGGTCTCGACTCCCGCCTTGTCCATGTCGTCGAGCGACAATTGGGGTGTCCACTTCGGCATGCCGCCGACCCGGCTGGCCGCCATCGCCTCGAGTTGCGCCGGCGGCAGATAATGGTGGTGGATATCGATCCGCGTCTTGGCCGGCGCGGGCTGCGCGCCGGCGAATGTCGTCGTCGCAGCGCTCAAGCCCAGCGCGGCGAGGCCGCCGGAGAGGAAACTCCGCCGCGCCGCGTTCGGCGGATCGGCATTCGGCGCGCAACACGCGCAAGCGCGGAAACGCCCATGCCACGCGGGTTTCTGCAATGTCGGTTGCGGTCGTGCAATGCTGGCGCTCATCCCGGTTCTCGCTCTTCTGATTTGTCGTCGCTCAAGCAAGCTTAGCGGCGCTCGCGCGTTCGGCAAGCGCGCGCGAGCGTTCCGCAAACGCTCGCGGCGCTTCCGTCACGCGTCCCCGACAGCGGACTGTGACGAAGCATTAAAGTTTTTCTTGCAGAATCTTCTTGACTCGCGGCTGATTGCATTTATTTGGGGACTTTGCCGCTGTTGGTCAGTTCGTGTGGACTGATCGGGCGGCATTCGCATTCCGCGGCGCCGGCGTGCCGGCATCTCGGGTTCTCATCTCTGGTTGGAGAGGAAGCATGGCACAGAATGCCCTCTTGCGATCGGTGAAGGGCTTGGGTGTTCCAGGTACCGCCCGAACGGAAGTCAGGAAGACGAAGCTGAAGGTGGCGGCTCCGCCGCCGGCGGATGATCAGTACGATCATTTTGCCGTTCGCCATGGCGTGCGTTGCGCCGGCGCCCACCTGATCATCGATTTGCACGGCGCCACGCGGCTCGACGACATCGACCATATCGAGGCGACGCTGCGGCACTGCGTCGATGCAGCTCGCGCCACCCTGCTGCACATCCACTTGCATCACTTCCAGCCGAACGGCGTCTCCGGCGTCGCGGTGCTGGCGGAGAGCCACATCTCGATCCATACGTGGCCGGAAGTCGGCTATGCTGCGCTCGACGTGTTCATGTGCGGCTCGGCCGATCCCGACAAATGCATTCCGGTGCTCCGCGAAGCCTTCTCCGCGAAGCGGGTCGAAGTGAACGAACTGCTCCGCGGCCAGGACGCCTGACAAGGCGCCTGAGCCGGTCGGGCATTCGACCGAGTTAGAGCGGCCGGGCCGGGTCCCGGCCGTTTCGCTATGGGCTCAGGATGAGCGCGATGCGCTCGGGCATGGGGAAGATGTCATGGCAGACGAGAAGCGCTGGATACCCGAGACCCTGTTCGACGATCTCGGCTTCCGCATGAGCTTCCAGGTCGACAAGGTGCTCTACGAGTTGCAGACCGAGCACCAGCACCTCGTGCTGTTCGAGCAGCCGTATTTCGGCAAGATGCTCATGCTCGACGGCGCCACCCAGATCTCCAAACGCGACGAATTCATCTACCAGGAGATGATGTCGCACGTGCCGCTGTTCGCCCACGGCAACGCCAGCGAGGTGCTGATCATCGGCGGCGGCGACTGCGGCATCGCCGAGGAAGTGCTCAAGCACAAGACGGTCAAGCGCCTCACCCAGGTCGAGATCGACGCCAAAGTGGTCGAGTTCGCCAAGGAACATTTTCCCGAGTTCACCGGGCCGGTCTTTGCCGACAAACGCTTCGAAAGCGTGATCGACGACGGCGCCAAATATGTCGCCAAAACCGAGCGTCGCTTCGACGTGATCATCGTGGACTCCACCGATCCGATGGGACCGGGCAAAATCCTGTTCGGCGAAAAGTTCTATTCCGGGTGCAAGCGCTGCATGAAGAAAGGCGGCGTGCTGGTGACGCAGAACGGCGTGCCTTTCTTCCAGAAGACCGAGCTGACGGCGACCATGTCCAAATTCCGGCGGCTGTTCGCCGATGCCACCTGCTATGTCGCTGCGATCCCGGTCTATGTCGGCGGCCATATGGCCATGGGCTTTGCCAGCGACAACACGCGGCTGCGGCGGCAGCCGGTGAAAACCATTGCGCAGCGCTATCGCAAGGCCGGCAGCTTCAAGACCAAGTATTGGACGCCGGAAGTCCACGCCGCCGCGTTCGCGCAGCCGCGCTTCATTGCCGAACTGGTCGCGAACGCAAAGCCGCGACGGTAAGCGGGACCCAAGAGCTTACTCTGCCACGCCCCCCACTGACGGCAGCCCCGATCTTCCGCTAGATTGTCATGAACGGCGGCGCTTGCGTCCATCGCAGCGCATGCCCGGGAGGACTTTGCCATGAAGCTCTATATGCATCCGGTTTCGATGACGAGCCGGCCGGTGCGCCTGTTCATCGCCGAGAGCAAGATTCCGGTCGACGAGGTCACGGTCGACCTGTTCACCGGCGAGCAGTACCAGCCGCCCTATACCGCTTTGAATCCGAACAGCATGGTGCCGATGATCGAGGATGGCGACCTGCGGCTGACCGAAAGCTCGGCGATCCTGAAATACCTAGCCGACAAGATCGGCTCGCCGGCCTATCCGAAGGACCTGAAGCAGCGCGCCAAGGTCAACGAGATCATGGATTGGCTCAACACCAACTTTTATCGCGAATGGGGCTACAATCTTTGCTACCCGCAGCTGTTTCCGCATTTGAAGCGGCGCAGCGACGAGGCACAGGCGGCCACCATTGAGTTCGGCCAGCAAAACGCCAAGCGCTGGCTGCAAATCCTCAACGACCATTGGATCGGCCCGAAGAAGCAATATCTGTGTGGCGACCAGATCACGATCGCCGACTATTTCGGCGCCGGCCTGGTCACATTAGGCGAGGTCATTCGCTGCAATTTCTCGGCTTACCCGAATGTCGAGCGCTGGCTCAACAACGTGAAGAAGTTGCCGAGCTGGCCGAAGATCAATGAAGTGTTCTACGGCCTGGTCGACTCGGTGAAGGAGCAGCAGTTCCACGCGATCTGATCCCTGCAAGGAGGACAGCATGAGCTTTTTCCCCGGCAAGGACCCCGCTCCCGGCGATGCCCGCGCGAGCGACGTCATCGAGCAAGTGATCGTGCCACGTTCGGTCGACCTCGGCGGCTTCCAGGTGCATCGCGCTCTGCCTTCGGCGCGCTCGCGCATGGTCGGGCCGTTCATCTTCTTCGATCATTTCGGGCCGGCTGTGTTCAAGGCCGGCGATGGCGTCGACGTGCGGCCGCACCCGCATATCGGGCTCGCCACCGTGACCTACTTGTTCGACGGCGAAATCGTGCATCGCGACAGCCTCGGCACCGCAATGCCGATCCGGCCCGGCGCGGTCAACTGGATGACGGCCGGGCGCGGCATCGTGCATTCCGAGCGCACGGCCGCCGACCGGCGCGACGGCGGCGAGCCGCTGCACGGCCTGCAATTGTGGGTCGCGCTGCCGGCCAAGGACGAGGAGACCGCGCCGGCCTTTGCCCACACCGCCGCTGCCGATATCCCCGAACTCAAGGACAGCGACACGACGCTGCGCGTCGTCGCCGGCACGCTGCACGGCCTTCGCTCGCCGGTCGCGACCTCCTGGGACACGCTGTTCGCCGAAGTTCGGCTCAAGGCCGGCGCAACCTGGCCGCTCGACGCCGACCACGAGGAGCGCGCGGTTTATGTTATCTCTGGCGAGATCGAAATCGGCGGCGATCGGCACGGAGCCGAACGGCTCCTGGTGCTCAAGCCCGGCGACCGGGTCGCTTTAAGGGCGGCAACCGACGCTCATTTCATCGTGGTGGGCGGCGCGGCGATGGATGGCCCGCGCCACATCTGGTGGAATTTCGTCTCCTCGCGCAAGGAACGCATCGAAACCGCCAAGGCGGACTGGAAGGCCGGCCGTTTCGATATCGTGCCGGGCGACACGACGGAGTTCATTCCGTTGCCGGATTAGATCGGGAGAATACGATGCTGCGCCACGCCGTCACTCGCGCCACGGTACTGACTGGGACCCTGTGCGTGCTGATGTTGTTCGCCGCGAATGCATGGGCCCAATCCGATCTCGCCCACGCTTATCGGGTCATCGCCTCAAAGCAGTTCGTCGATCTGACGCACGGTTTCGGGCCGGAGACGCCGGTCTGGGCCGGCTTCGGCCAGGCGAAATTCTCGCCGGCGAGCGATCCAAAAACTGGCGAGCCTTACACCATCCCGAAGGATGAATTCCGCGCCACGTACTACCAGATGGTCGGGCAGTACGGCACGCATGTCGATCCGCCGGCGCATTTCGCCGAAAACGGCATCACCATGGATCAGATCCCGCTCAAGCAGATGATCCTGCCGCTGGTAGTGCTCGACGATACGCCGTACCTCGGCAAGGATCCGAACCACGCCTTTTCGGTTGCCGACCTGAAAGCATGGGAAGCCAGGCACGGCCGCGTGCCGAAGGGCAGCTTCGCCGCGCTTCGCACCGATATGTACAAGGATTGGGACACCAACCCCGAACGCTTCAAGCGTCAGCCGTTTCCGGCCTGGGCATTCGAGACGATCAAATATCTCTATGAACGGCGCGGCGTGACGGCGACCGGGCACGAAGCCATGGATACCGACACTACCGACAAGATGGATTCCGAGACCTACATCCTCCAACACGGCCACTATCAGATCGAAGTCATGGCAAACCTCGATAAGGTGCCGGTCACCGGCTCGATCATCGTGGTGACATGGCCGAAGGTGGAGAAAGGTCTCGGATTTCCAGCGCGGGCCTTCGCGATTTTGCCTTAGCTCGTCCCGTTACGCGGCGTGGCGTTGCGAACGCAGCCAGGCGCCGACCTCGCGCTCGGCTTCCGACCTGGCAAAGCCATAGCGCGCTTGCAGCCGCGCCACCAATTCCTCACGCCGGCCGTTGATCCGGGTGATATCTTCGTCGGTGAGCTTGACCCAGTTATGCGGGAGCTTGCCTTTGAAGTGCAGCCAGTTCCCCTCGATCTGATCCCAGTTCATCGGTGCCTCCGGTTGCCATCGTTAGACGCATCACGCGCCCTGCCGCACGTGTCGCCCGTGGATGACAGCGGCACGATGCGGCCTGAGTTCGGCGATAACGGGGTCATTCCAAGACCAATGGTGGCGCCGCTCTGGCGGCTTTGTAATGTCAATTGCAAATGCCGGTAATTCCTGCCTGTTCGATTTTCTTCTCGTCCGCGTGGTTGCAATTCGCTAAATCGCGACACCAAAACATGGCCCCGCCGTGTAGGATGATGCCTCGTTCCAGCTCCAATGACACCCAATGGTCTCGCCCTCCGCATCCCCTGACGTCGAACGTCTCGCCCAAGGCATTCGCGCCGGCGACCGGACCGTGCTGTCGCGGGCGATCACCCTGATCGAGAGCAAGCGCGCCGACCATCGCGCCACCGCCGCGGCGCTGACGCAACTGTTGTTGCAGGCGACCGGGAAGGCGGTGCGCGTCGGCATCACCGGCTCGCCGGGCGTCGGCAAATCGACCACCATTGACGCGCTTGGCTCGATGCTGACCCGGCAAGGCCACAAGGTCGCGGTGCTGGCGGTCGATCCGTCTTCGCGCCGCACCGGCGGCTCGATCCTTGCCGACAAGACGCGCATGGCGCGGCTCGCCATCGATCCCAATGCGTTCATCCGTCCCTCGCCTTCCTCCGGCACGCTTGGCGGCGTGGCGGCGAAAACGCGCGAGACCATGCTGCTGTGCGAGGCTGCCGGCTACGATGCGGTGCTGGTGGAAACCGTCGGCGTCGGCCAGTCCGAGATCGCCGTCTCCGACATGACCGACTTTTTCCTGGTGCTGGTGCTGCCGGGCGGCGGCGACGAGTTGCAAGGATTGAAAAAAGGCGTCGTCGAGCTTGCCGACATGATCGCCATCAACAAGGCCGACGGCGACAACGTTGGACGCGCCAAGCTGACTGCGGCCGAATATGGCGCGGCGCTGCATATCCTGGCGCCAGCCTCTGCGAATTGGTCGCCGCCAGTCGTCACCTACTCGGCGCTCAGGGACGACGGTCTCGAGATGCTGTGGAACCATATCCTCGACCATCGCAAGCGGCTGACCGCCTCCGGCGAGCTTGCGGCGCGGCGCGGCCAGCAGCGGGTGAAGTGGATGTGGTCGATGCTCGAGGAGCGGCTCTACGCGCCATTGCGGTCCGATCGCGCGGTCAAAGCCGCGTTGCCGCAACTTGAGGCTGATGTCGCCGCCGGCCGTCTGGCGCCCGCTACCGCAGTGGAGCAGATCGCCGGAATGCTCGGGCTGTAATGCCATGCGTGTCCTTATTACCGGCTTCGGCCCGTTTCCTGGCGCGCCGTTCAACCCAAGTGCGGCGTTGGCCAAAGCGCTGGCGCGGCGACGGCGGCCCGCTTTTGCCGCGCTCGATCGAACAATCCATGTTTTCGCGACCACCTACGCTTCCGTCGATCGCGAGCTGCCAAAACTATTCGCTCAAAAGTCCGACATCGTCCTGATGTTCGGCGTCGCGGGCCGGCGGTTGCAGCTTTGCGTCGAAACCCGGGCACGCAATGCCATATCGCTGCTGTTCCCGGACGCCAGCGGATATCGCCCGCAACGGCCCATCATCAAAATCGGTGGGCCGGCCGAGCTTACCGGCAATTCGCCGTTCGCGGCGCTTGCCGGCGCGGCACGGGCGAGTACCGCCCCTTCACGATTATCGCGCGACGCCGGCCGCTACCTGTGCAACTACGCTTACTGGCGCGCGCTGGAGCGGGTGCGCGACGGGGCGCCGCTCGTTCAATTCGTTCACATCCCGCCGGTGAGCCAAAATCCACGGCCGCTTCGGCGTGGCAAACGGCGCGCGCCCTCGCTGGCTCAACTTCTTAATGGCGCCGAAGCGGTGCTCATCGCGCTTGTCGCGGCAAGCCGGCATTAATCGTTAATGCGAAATCGGCACGCTTGCCGAAGCGAAACGGTCTAGTGCCTCGCCCCATGTTGCCCGATCCGCGTCGTGAGGATTCCCGATGAGCCTCGATCGCCGCCGCCTGATGGCCGCCCTCGCCGGCGCCGCCACGGCCGGCGCCGCAACACCGGCGCTAGCGCGCATCGAAGCGGAAAGAGTGCCCCGCTCTGGCATCGATGCTGCCGCGCTTGGACTCCACCCCAATGCGGCCGACGACCAGTCGAAAGCCTTGCAGCGCGCCATCGATCGCGCCACGGCCGAAGGTGCCGTGCTGCAATTGCGCGCTGGAACTTATCGCGCCGGCGCACTGCAATTGCCGCCGAACGCGGCAATTTCGGGCGCGGCCGGCGCGACGCGCATCGTCACTTCGGGCGCGGCGTCGCTACTGTCCGCCATCGGCAGCGACCATATCGCGCTGAACGGTCTTATTTTCGACGGCGCCAATATCCCGCTGCCCGAGGGGCGCGGTCTCATTCACCTGGCGCAAGGACGCGCGCTGCGGATTGCCGATTGCGAGATCGCTGGCGCGGGACGGCACGGCATTGCGCTTGAGACAATCGAAGGCGACGTCAGCGGCAACACTATCAGTGCATCTGACGTTGCGATTTTCTCGCTCGATGCGCGCGGCTTGCGCATCGCCAACAATACCGTGCGCAGTGCCGGCAACGGCGGCATCTTGGTCTGGCGCTCGACCACCGGCGACGACGGCACCCTGGTCGTCGACAACCGCATCGACAACATCGCCAACAGATCCGGCGGCTCCGGACAATACGGCAACGCCGTCAATGTGTTCCGCGCCGATAACGTGCAGGTGCGCGGCAATCGCATCAGCAATGCCGCGTTCTCGGCGGTCCGCGGCAACACCGCGTCCAATCTGCAAATCCTTGGCAATACCTGCACGCATATCGGCGAAGTCGCGCTCTACGCCGAATTCGGTTTCCAGGGCGCCATGATCGCCAACAATATCGTTGATGGCGCCGCACTCGGCGTCTCGGTGACGAATTTCGACCAGGGCGGCCGGCTTGCCGTCGTGCAGGGCAATCTGATCCGCAATCTCGTCACCCGGCGTCCCGCCGGCACCGATCCGAACGACGGCGCCGGCATCGGCATCGGCGTCGAGGCCGATACCGTGGTTAGCGGCAACGTCGTCGAGAACGCGCCGAATATCGGCATCGCCGCCGGCTGGGGGCAATATCTTCGCGACGTCACAGTCAACGCCAATGTGGTGCGCGGCTCCGATTACGGCATCGCCGTATCGGTCGCGCCGGGCGCCGGCAGCGCTGTGATCGCCGACAACATGATCTCCGGCGCACGGATCGCGGCCATCGTCGGCATGGAATGGCGCAAGCCGGTGACCGGCGATCTCAGCAGGGACGGCGCCCAGCAATATGCGCAACTCTCGATCGGCGGCAATCGCGTGCAGTAAACGAGGCAGCTTGCTTTCAGAACCAACCGTCAAATCGCCTCGGTCACCCGCACCGAACCGACCTCGAATCCGTTCCAGTTGCGCAGCGTCGGCTGCACGAACGGCGTCAGCGCGACGCGCTCCGCGTCACTGAGCGGCAGAAAATGCGCGATCAGCGCGGCCATGATGGCCTGGGCGGCGCGGCCGGCGCCATCGTCGCATTTGATGGCGACGCCGAGACCGAGCTCCGGCAGCGCGCCGCAATAAACGCCCTCCGCGCCGGTTTTGACAAAAACGCGCGTACCAAACAGCCGCATGATCTCGGTACAGAACCGGCCGGTGCCGGCGACGTGCCAGGGTTTCTGGGCGCACGCGGCGCGCAAGCGAGCGGCGGCCCTGGCGCGTTCAGGCGCAAGCCGGTGACCGGTGCCGAATTTTGCGAAGGCGTGCGCCAGATTTTGCAGCGGCATGGCCCAGGTCGGCACCGAGCAGCCGTCGACGGCACGGCGGTCTTCGCTCAGTTCGGCACCGCTCAGATCTTCCAAGGCGGCACGGACTTGCTGCTGTACCGGATGGTCGGGTTTCCAGTAGCCGATGTGGCCGACCCCGATGGCGCAGGCATCGCAGATAAAGCCTGCGTGCTTGCCCGAGCAATTGTTATGCAGGGCCGTAGGCTCGCCGCTTCGCGCCAAAGCCGCCGTCGCCGGCTGCGACAACGGCCAGTGCGCGCCGCAAGCAAGCGCCGACGCATCGAGCCTGGTCTTTGCCAGCATACGCGCGACGCCCGCGACATGCCCGGGCTCACCCGAGTGGGAGGCGCAGGCCAGCGCCAACTCCTCGTCGCCGAAGCCGCAAGCGTCCGCCGCGCCGGTCTCGACCAGGATCAGCGCTTGCAGCGCCTTGACGGCGGAACGGGGAAAGATCGGGCTTTCGACGTCGCCAAGGGCGAGCACGGCCTTGCCGGCGGCGTCGGCCACGGCCACGGCACCGCGATGGCGGCTCTCGATCCGCGCCCCGCGCAAGACTTCGACAAGAACCGGGTTGCTCATGGTCGATCCGCCGGCAAAATTGCCATGCTCCCGTCGCCGTAACCCATTAGCATCTTAGGCCTCATGAGTCGGCTGACCATCATCGTTCCAGTGCTCAATGAGGCAGCGATCGTGGCTGGCGCGCTGCGGGCGCTGGCGCCGATGCGGGCCCGCGGCGCCGAGGTCATCGTCGTCGACAGCGGCAGCCGGGACGGCACGGCGCAATTGGCCCGGCCGTTCGCCGACCGCGTCCTCGGCGTTGCGCGTGGCCGCGGTGCGCCGCTGAATGCCGGCGCGGCGCTCGGCAGCGGCGACGTGCTGGTGTTCCTGCACGCCGACACCGCGCTTCCTGAAAACGCCGACAGGCTTGTCGCGGCAGCGCTGACCCGCCGCGCCTGGGGTCGGTTCGATGTGCGGATTGCTGGCCGGCATCCGTTGCTTGCGGTCGTCGCCCGCATGATCAACTGGCGGTCGCGCCTGACCGGCATCGCTACCGGCGACCAGGCGATTTTCGTCACTCGCGAGGCCTTTATGGCGGTCGGCGGCTTTCCCGATCTGCCGCTGATGGAGGACATTGCGATCTCGCGGCGGCTCAAGCGCATATGCCGGCCATACTGCATCGGCACGCCGGTGGTCACGTCGGGCCGGCGCTGGGAGACGAACGGCGTCTGGCGCACGATCCTGCTGATGTGGCGCCTGCGGCTCGGCTACTACCTCGGCGTCGCGCCGGCCGCGCTCGCGGCCCGCTACGGTGAGGTCACATCATCCGCGCAGGGCCGCTCCGGGCCATAGCTTCGGCGCCGTGCGCGCATATTGCGGCGGCCGCGCTACCTCGGCACCAAGCGTCTGCGCGGCGTGCCAGCCCCAATGCGGATCGTCGAGGAAGGCGCGCGCCATCGCAATCATGTCCGCCTTGCCCTGTGCGACGATGTCTTCCGCCTGTTTGGCGCTCGTGATCATGCCGACGGCACGTGTCGCGATGCCGGTCTCGCGCCGGACCCGTTCGGCGATCGGGACGTTGAAACCGGGTTCGGTCGGCCAGCGGCTGTCCGGGGTAATGTTGGCGGAAGATATGTCGACGTAGTCGAGGCCGGCCTGTTTGAGCGCCTTGCCCATCGCCACCGCGTCGTCCGCGGTCAACCCGCCTTCCAGCCAATCGCTGCCGGTGATACGGGCGCCCAGCGGTATCTCGCGCGGCACCACGGCGCGGACCGAGCGCACCACTGCGAGCGGAAAGCGCATGCGCCCATCGAACGATCCCCCATAGGAATCGTTGCGCTTGTTGGACAGCGGCGAAACGAAGCTGTGGAGGAGGTAACCGTGGGCGAAATGCAGCTCGACGGCGTCGAACCCGACCCGCAGCGCCCGCTTGGCGGCGTCGGTGAACGCCGCCGTGACCCGCGCCATGTCGTCCTCGTTCATGGCATGCGGCGTATGCCAGCCGGGACCGAACGGCACCGCCGACGGCGCGATGGTCGGCCACGGGTCCTGGCCGTCCGTCAGCGCCTTGGCGCCTTCCCACGGCCGCTGCGCGGACGCCTTGCGGCCGGCATGGGCAAGTTGAATGGCCATCTTCGCCGCACCGATGTGGTGGCAGTGATAGACGATGCGCTCCAGCGCCGCTTCGCAGGCGTCGGAATAGAGCCCGAGACAGCCGTGCGTGATGCGGCCGCGGCGCTCGACATGGGTGGCCTCGATGACGAGCATGCCGGCGCCGGAATTCGACAGCATGCCGAGGTGGGTCATGTGCCAGTCGTTGCCGACGCCGTCGTCGGCGCTGTATTGGCACATCGGCGCAACGACGACGCGATTGGGCAATTCGAGGCCGGCAAGCCGGATCGGCGAGAACAATGCACTCGTCATGGCTGGTCACACATGTGGGTTTGAGGTAGCGGCAAAGGGTTGAAGACAGTCCGTTCAGCGCAGGCACTTCGCGCAGGGCCAGCCTGTGGATAAGCGCCGGGCGGCGCGCCACAAGCGATGCCCCAGCGCGGCGCGCCAAGTCAAGCCTAGCAAATAAAGCCGCGGGTTGAGGGTTCAAGCGACTGCACCGCGGCCGCCGAGCAGCTATTCCGCCGCTTCGTCGAATTCAACCAGCACGCCGGCGTTCCGCGCCCATTGATCGCGAAGCAGCGCAGCCCGGCGCATTTCGACGTCAAGCTCGGCACGGCTGAAATAGTGCCGCCAGCGGCCGCTGTCCGACAACTCGATGAAATGCGCGTACCGACGCTCCGCCAAGGCGAGCCATTTGCGCGCAATACTGTCGTACGGTCCTGTTTGCCGTTCCGACATGAAAGAGCCAGAAGCGCCTGTGGAATCAAGGCTTCTGCATATTCATGTGCGTGTTTGATTCGAGCAACCAAATAGATTTTGTTTTTGTTAGGACGTTTTTGTTGACTTGCCGTTTGGGGATAACTCCGTGCAAATCTGATTCGGCGCATCAGGCCTTCACGGCAACGATGCCCTCGATCTCGACCGAGATCTGGTTCGGCAGCATGACGTTGCCGACGGCCGAACGGGCGTGGCGGCCGGCCTCGCCGAACACCTCGACGAACAGGTCGGAGCAGCCGTTGATGACCTTCGGCGAGTCGTTGAATTCGGGCGTGGCATTGACCATGCCCAAAAGCTTGACGATGTAATCGACGCGGTCGAGCGAGCCCAAAGCATCGCGCATGGCGGCAAGGAGCCCAAGTCCGACATAGCGGGCGCGCCGGTAGCCTTCGTCAACGCTGATCTCGGCACCGACCTTGCCGGTCAGGTGCCGGCCGTTTTCATCGCGCGGCCCCTGCCCCGCCAGATAGAGGATATTGCCGGCGACCCGGTACGGCAGATAATTGGCGACCGGCTTCGGCACCGCCGGCAGCACGATGCCCAGTTCCTTCAGACGCGCTTCCGCACTCATCGAACGCTCCTCTTGCACACCACCACCAGGCCGGCGCCGCGTTACAGCTTGACGCGCAGCGCGTGACCCAGTTCGCCGACGATGCCGCGCCGGAACACCAGAACGCAAGCCACGAAAATTGCACCCTGGATCACCAGCACCCATTGGCCGAATGCCGAGAAATAATTTTCCATAGCGACGATGGCGAAGGCGCCGGTCACGGGACCAAACACCGTGCCGAGCCCGCCCACCAGCGTCATCAGCACCACCTCGCCGGACATGTTCCAGTGCACATCGGTCAGCGAGGCGAGCTGAAAGACCAGCGCCTTCAGCGAACCAGCGAGCCCAGCCAGAGTCGCCGACAGGATGAAAGCGACCAGTTTGTAGCGATCGGTTCTGTAGCCGAGCGAAATGGCACGTTGCTCGTTCTCGCGGATTGCCTTGAGCACTTCGCCGAACGGCGAATTGATGATGCGGTAAATCATCAGGAACGCGGCCAGCACGACGACCAGTACGAAGATGTACATCGTGACGTCGTTGCCGAGATTGAACATGCCGAACAGCTGGCCGCGGGGCACGGCCTGGATGCCGTCTTCTCCGCCGGTCATCTTCACCCGCAACGCCACGAGATACATCATTTGCGCCAGCGCGAGCGTGATCATGGCGAAGTAGATGCCCTGACGCCGGATCGCGACGCTTCCGGCGATCGCGCCGAGCGCAGCAGCGGCCGCCGTGCCGATAAGCACGGCAAACTCCGGCTGCCAGCCCCACGATTTGGCGGCATAGGCGGCGAAATAGCTGGCCCAGCCGAAATACAGCGCATGTCCGAACGATACCAGACCAACATAACCGATCAGGAGGTTGAAGGCGCACGCGAACAGCGCGAAGCACAACACCTCCATGAGGAAGACCGGATAGATGACGAACGGCGCGATGGCGAAAAAAGCCAGCATGACAGCGAGAGCGGCAACGAAGCTCCAGCCTGTCTCGCGACGCTGCCGCAGCGCTTGCGAATCGGCGACCGGCTCAGTCATGCGGCCCGTCCGAACAACCCGGCCGGCCGCACCAGCAGAACGACGATCATGATGGCGAAGATCACCGTGTTCGAGGCTTCCGGGAAAAACACCTTGGTCAGGCCTTCGACAATGCCGAGGACGAAGCCGGTGATGATGGCGCCCATGATCGAGCCCATGCCGCCGATGACGACAACGGCGAACACCACGATGATGAGATCGGAACCCATCTGCGGCGAAACGTTATAGATCGGCGCCGCCATGACGCCCGCAAGCGCCGCGAGCCCGACGCCGAAGCCGTAGGTCAGCGTGATCATGCGCGGCACGTTGATGCCGAAGGCGCGAACCATGGTGGGATTTTCGGTCGCGGCACGAAGATACGAGCCAAGCCGGGTGCGCTCGATCCCGAACCATGTCACGAAACACACCATGAGCGAGACCGCGATCACCCAGGCGCGATAGTTGGGAAGAAACATGAAGCCGAGATTATGTCCGCCTTGCAGCGAAACCGGTACTGCGTAGGGCTGGCCGGACGAACCGTAGGTATTGCGGAACAGGCCTTCGATGATCAGCGCCAGTCCGAAAGTGAGAATGAGGCCGTAGAGATGATCGAGCTTGCGGATGTGCTGCAGGAACAGCCGCTCGATCGCGACGCCGAGCACTCCGACCACGATCGGTGTGATGACGAGCGCCGCCCAGTAATTGATGCCGAGATATTGCAGCAGCAGATAGGCGACGAACGCGCCCATCATGTACAGCGCGCCATGGGCGAAATTGATGATGTTGAGCATGCCGAAGATCACGGCAAGCCCGAGGCTCAAAAGCGCATAAAACGAGCCGTTGATCAGCCCGAGCAGCAACTGCCCGAACAGCGCCTGCGACGGAACGCCGAAAATCTGGAACATCGGAAGACGCACTCCAAACTTCACCTTCCCCTGACAGGGAAAGGCCGGCGAGCGAAGCGGGCCAGGTGGGAATTAGTGTCGCGTAAGGCCCCCCACCCCTCCGCTTGCGAAGGCAAGCAGCCGTCCTCCCCCGTTGCCGGGGGAAGACAGCGAGATCAGTTGGTGACCATCGGACAGTTGCCATCCTTGAGCGGACGGAATGCTTCCTCCGCCGGGATTGTGGCGCGCAAGATGTAATCGTCGCCAGCATATTTGGATTCTTCCGGCTTTTTTACCTGGAACAGGTAGGCCGGATGAATCTTGCGGCCGTCGGCGCGAATATAGCCCTTGCCGAACAGCGGATCGTCGGTCGGCATGTCCTTCATCTTGGCGACCACGGCCTTGCCGTCGGCAGCGCTTTTCAGCGCGGCGACCGCCTTGAGGTAATGCAACGTCTCCGCATATACCCCCGCCACCGTCATCGCAGGAAATTTTCCCGGCCGATAAACTTGCCAGCGCTTGGTCCAGGCGCGGTTGGCGTCGTTCATGTCCCAGTACCAGGTTTCGGTGAGAACAAGGCCTTGAGCGGTCTTCAGCCCGAGGGATTCGACGTCACTGATGAATACCAGGAGGCCGGCAAATTGCTGGCCGCCTGCCGTGATGCCAAACTCGGCACCCTGCTTGATCGCGTTGATGGTGTCGCCGCCGGCATTGGCAAGGCCGATAACCTTGGCCTTCGAGGCCTGGGCCTGAAGCAGGAACGAAGAGAAGTCCTGGGTATTGAGCGGATGCGCCACCTCGCCCAGAATCTTGCCACCGTTCGCCTCGACAACCGCTTTGGTGTCGCGTGCCAGCGCATGGCCGAAGGCGTAGTCGGAGGTAAGGAAGAACCAGGTATCCCCGCCGGTCTTCACGACCGCCTTGCCGGTGCCGTTGGCAAGCATCCAGGTGTCGTAGGTCCAATGGACCGTGTTGGGCGAGCACTTCGGCCCGGTGAGATCGGACGCGGCGGCGCCGGAGATTAGGAAGACCTTGTTCTTCTCCCGGGCGACATCGCTCACCGCGAACGCCACGCTCGAGGTCGGCACGTCGAGTATGGCATCGACGTGATCGACATCGAACCATTGCCGGGCGATATTGGAGCCGACGTCCGGCTTGTTCTGGTGGTCGGCGCTGACGATCTCGACCTTTAGGCCGTGCGCCGCCGGATTGAAATCCTCCACCGCCATCTTGGCGGCGGCGACCGAGCCCTGCCCGCCGATGTCGGAATAGAGGCCCGACATGTCGTTCATCACTCCGAGTTTGACCGTCGTTTCCTGGGCCAGCGCGGCGGTCGCCATCAAGGCGACGGCGGCAACTGCCAATGGACCTGCAAGCTTCATGACGAACCTCCCTGACTGCGAGCCTCTCGGCCCTTACCTGCCTATAACAAACCCCGGCACCCCCGGGCAGCTTTCCGCTCTCGTCCTTTAGTCGAGCGCCCCGGCGCTGGCCCGGCGTCGGCGCGCGGCAATGCCGAATTCGGCGCTCATTCCTGGCCTCCCCGGGCCTCGGGCGCTCGGCCGAAGGGTTCAAACGCCAAGATAGTCGTGCAGCTTGCCCATATTGGCACTTAGCTCCGGGGTCGAAAATCCGTCCACGATGCGGCCATGCTCCATGACGTAATAGCGGTCGGCGACGGTCGCGGCGAAGTGAAAATTCTGCTCGACCAGAAGAATCGTAAATCCCTGCTGCTTCAACGTGCCTATGGTGTGTCCAATCTGCTGGATGATGACCGGAGCCAGGCCTTCGGTCGGCTCGTCCAGCAGCAATAGCCGGGCCCCGGTGCGCAGGATGCGGGCAATCGCCAACATCTGCTGCTCGCCGCCGGAGAGTTTGGTGCCCTGGCTTTTAAGCCGCTCGCGCAGGTTCGGAAACAGCGTGAAAATACGATCGAGATCAAGCCCACCCGGTCGCACCTGCGGCGGCAGCAGCAGATTTTCATTCACATCGAGGCTGGAAAAAATCGCGCGCTCCTCGGGGCAAAAGGCGATGCCGCCGCGCGCAATGGCGTCGGAGGAGAGCTTCGTCAGCTCGTGACCTTCGAAGCGCACCGATCCGGTGCGGGTCTCCACGATGCCCATAATGGCTTTGAGCGTCGTTGTCTTGCCGACGCCGTTACGGCCGAGCAACGTCACAACTTCGCCCGGCTGCACGTCAAAGGTCACGCCATGCAGCACGTGGGACTCGCCGTACCAGGCTTCGAGATTGTTCACGGCGAGCAGCGGACGCGTGTCAGGCATGGCCGGTCCCGAGATAAGCTTCACGCACTGCCGGATCGGCCGACACTGTCTTGTAATCGCCTTCGGCAAGCACCTGGCCGCGCGTCAGCACGGTGATGCGGTCGCACAGATTGGCGACAACGCTGAGATTGTGCTCGACCATCAGCACCGTGCGTTTTTCGGCAAGCGTCTTGATGAGCGCGCTGATGCGGGCGATGTCGTCGTGCCCCATGCCGGCCATCGGCTCGTCGAGCAGCAGCATTTCAGGATCGAGGGCGAGCGTGGTCGCGATCTCCAGGACGCGCTTGCGGCCATAAGGCAATTCCACCGCCAGCATATCGGCCTCGGGACCGAGCCCGACGTCGGCGATCAGCGCCATGGCGCGATCGTCCAGCACACGCAATACCCGCTTGGAGCGCCAGAAGTCGAACGAGCCGCCGCGCCGGCGCTGCAAGGCGATGCGCACGTTTTCCAGCACGGTAAGATGGGGAAACACCGCAGAAATCTGAAACGAACGCACGAGCCCAAGCCGCGCCACATCGGCCGCGTTGAGCGCAGTGACGTCGCGGCCGTCGAACACGATGCGCCCGCGCGTCGGGCTTAAGAATTTGCTGAGCAGATTGAAGACCGTGGTCTTGCCGGCGCCGTTCGGGCCAATCAGGGCATGGATGCCGCCGCGGGCGACGCGCAGGTTGACGGAGCGCACCGCGACGAAGCCTGCGAACTCCTTCGTAAGGTCCTCGGTTTCGAGGACAATCTCGCTACTCACAACGTTCCCCCAGACGCCGGCCATTGTCGGCCTGTTTCACGGAGTACGTAAAGGGAAAATGGCAGGCCCGCGACAACGCTGCCGCGCAGGTGTCTTTTAACGCAGCAGAAGCCCGAAAATGATGACCCGCCCGGGGGGACGAGACCGGGCGGGTCTAGACTATCGGCGTCAGCGTCGGGGGAAGCGCGCCGATGGCGACATTAATACAGTCGCTGTGGATTGGTCGCGGCCGGTACCTTAACGGTTCATTTCCCATGTGGCGGGGCATTTGGCGGCCGACATGGGACATTTGCCTCAAGGTATTGAAATGCCGTAACTGCCGCAGGGGCAAACCCGTCACGATGCGTTGTAAGTCCGGAGGTTGGGGGCAGACCTTACCGCACTATTGGGCCGCTTCCGCCGGCTCGGCGGATTCGACCACAGACTCGTGGCGCATCCGCGACATGATGCGGGTGAACTCTTCCTTGGCCAGCGTCTTCATGGCGAGCCGCACCCGATAGAAGCCGCCGGGTCTCGGGCCATCGACCAATGTCGCCTGGTAATTTTCAAGAAACCGGGTGATCTCAGCCGCGCTCGCTTCGCGGGCGAAGCGAACCATTGCATAGGTGCCGTGACCGCTCGCCTCGTTTGACGACACGCTTTGCTCGGCCGACGGTCTGGTGAGCATTCCGACCAGCATTGAGGCTTGCAACGCAATCGCCAGGCACGCCAACGATGCGGCAATAGCCAGGGTGCGCGGCGTAAAGCCGGCGATAAAAGTGGCAAACCGGCCCGCGAGCACCCGCGCCGGAGCGCGCTTATGCGCGGCAAACGTCTCTTCGTCGATCGCCGCCATCAGCCGGTCCATGGCGCGCGCCGACGGCACGCCGAGCGACTCGTTCAGGGAAATCGTCTCGGCAAGCTCTTCACGCACGAGGTCGGCCTGAAGCGCCAGAGCGGGATCGTTGCGCAGCGCTTCGCCGACCCGCTGCCGGTCACGGCGCCGCAGTGTCCCGGCTGCGTACCAGGGCAGCAAGGTTTCGAACGCTGTAGGCCCATTATTCTGATCGTTTGTCATTACGGCCAGCCTCGATCGATTCCCGCCATTCTGCACAACTCTCCCAGCTTCTTGCGGGCGTAGAACATCCGCGTCTTCACCGTATTCTCCGGAATGCCGACGATCCGGGCTACCTCCTCGACGGATTTCTCGTGGTAGTAGACCAGATCGATCACCTCTCGGTGCTCCGGCGACAGCGCCTTCAGGCACTGTCGCAATTTTTCCCCTTTGTCACGCTTCTCGGTGGCAAGACCGGGATTGTCCGAGGGCTCCTCGATTTTCTCCGCCATCTCGTCGTCGAGGCCATCCTCGCGTCGCTTGCGCAGCATCGACAGAGCCTTGAAGCGCGCGATGGCAATGAGCCAGGTGGAAACCGCGCTTCTGCCTTCGAACCGGCTCGCCTGACGCCAGACGTCGAGAAAGACCTCGCTGATCACGTCCTCCGCCGCCATCTCGTCACGCATCAGGCGAAGAACGTATCGATAAATCCGAACATGGTGACGCGCGAACAGCACCTGCATCGCGAGCCGGTCGCCCCGTGCAATACGGCCGATCAGCAATTCATCTGCTGGTGACTGCATCGCCTAGGTCAGCTCATCCACTTGGTCGCGGATTTCGTTGGCCGGGTTCAAATAGCCGTGATGATTTCCGCGGCGGCCGATGTACCGCAGCGAAACACCTGGAAAACCTTTCATTTTCAAAGTCTTATACATCGCCCGTGCACGTCCGGTGCGGTGGCCAGGCGCCGCGCCATTGCCCAAATTGCGCGGAAGGCGGTTCTGACGCAAGCGCCGTGGCCGGTGCGCTATTGCCGCGCCGGCGGCATTGTCGCCTCGAGCGGCTTCTCCTCGATCACGAGCATGGCAACGAACGCGATCATCATGGTGCATGCGATCCCCAGGAACACGTCGGCGAAGGTGGCGACCGACGTTGCAGCCAGCGCGCGCTGCGCCAGCGTGTCGGCAGGGCCGCCAACCGGTACGTTCGCCAGCACGATGACACCGAACACGGCGACCAGGATGGTGCTCATCAGAGTGCGCATGAAATTCATGGTGCCGATCGCCGAACCCAAATGATGCATCGCGACGGTGTTCTGCAGCGCCACCTGGGTGAGCGGCGCGGTCGGTCCGAAGCCGACGCCGATCAGGAACAAGATCACTTCGAGGCGCAGCGACGTCATAGCGCGCGCCGAGAACGCGAGCGCGAGGACTGCACCGATGGCCAGAATCAGGAAGATGTTCGGCAGCAGCTTGTAATGCTTGACCCTGCCGATGAGCTGGCTGGAAATACCGGCGGCGGCATTGAGCGTAACCATGAGGATCATCAAGCTCAACCCCGACGCCGTCGCCGACCAGCCGAGCGCGCTCTGCAAATACATCGGCAGGAAAATGTTGAGCGTCAGGATCGAGCCCCAGCCGAACGAATGTCCCGCCATGGCCAATCGCGCCGTGGAATCGGCCAGCACGGCGATGGGAATGAGCGGCTCGCGGGCGGTGAGGAGCCGCAGAACAAATCCGCCACCCATCACCAGCGCCGATACCATCAGCGCAAGAACGGGCGATGAGAACCACGGATAGCGCACGCCGCCGAGATTGAGCGCCAGCATGAAGGTTGAGCTCGCCGCCATGATCAGGACCGCGCCCAGGAAATCAAGCTTATGCGGCCGGTCGTACCGCGGCAGCCGACGCAGGACGGTCAGCGCGATCACAACGGCAATAATGCAGAGCGGGAAATTCCAGAGGAAAATCATCCACCACGACAGATGATCGCAGATCCAGCCGCCAAGCGCCGGACCGCAGCCGCCAGCGGTGGTGAAGGCAATGGAGAAATAAGCGTAATACTTGGCGCGATCCTTGGGCGAGGCGATGTCGCCGAGAATCATTTGTGCGATCGCGGTCAGACCGCCGCCACCGCAGCCTTGCGCGACACGGCCGAAGATCAGCATCACCATGCTGCTCGACGACGCCGCAAACAGCGACGCTGCAATATAGATGCCGAGCGCGATCAACAGCGCAGCACGCCGGCCATGGATATCGGCGAATTTGCCGTAGAGCGGCGTCAGCGCGGTGGAAGCGATCAGATAGGCCGTAATCAGCCACGGCAGATTATGCACATCGTCAAGCGCACGGCCGATAGTCGGCAGCGACGTTGCCAGAATCGACTGATCGACGGAACCGAGAAACACCGGAACCATCATGCTGACGGCAATGATGCGCTTCTGGCGGTGGCTGAGCGGCGCAGGCGCGGCTGACGCGACAGACGCCGCGACGCGCGGCGGCTGAAAGCCTTCGCTGACTTTAGCGTCCATCAAACTCAAACCGCTGCGCACTCATCCGCGCAGCGTCCCCGGCAACGCCTGCTTCAATAGCGGCAAAGCCGCCCGCTGTCATTTGCAGCGCGACGCATGGCAGACCTGCCGGACGCCCGTCTATTCGCGGCGGCTCGGTCTCAGCGCGCTTTGACCTTGAGCTTCAACAAGGCATCGGCGTTGCCGTGGCAAAGCTTCGCCATATCGGCCGGGGCGAGCCAGATTTTATCGAGGAACTCGCGGCCCATCATGTGAGTCGAATACGGATAGTCGACCGAAAACATGATGCGGTCGATGCCGAAAGTCGTCAGCGCCACATAAAGCGGCGGCTCGTTGAAGATACCGCTGGTGGTGATCCAGACCTGGTCGAGGATGGTCTGCGGCACCGTCCGTTTCAGGTGCTCGATATCCGCGGAAAAAACCTGCGACGCGCGGTCGAGCATCATCGGCAGCATTTCGCCCATATGGCCGATGATGAGCTTGAGCTTCGGATGCCTGTCGAGGGTTCCGGCGACGACCATGCGCAGCACATGAACGGCGACTTCCGAATGCCAACCCCAGCCGGCCGTCTCCAGCACGCGCCCCGCGCCTTCGGGCAGGTCGGAGAAATAGGCCTGGCGCACCGCGGCCGGCGGAATGTGCGGATGGATGTAGAGCGGGACGTCGAGCTGTTCCGCCGTCGCGAGAATGTCGTCGTAGCTCGGATGATCGAGAAACCGTCCGTCGGTCGTGCCGTTGACCATCGCGCCGACAAAACCGAGTTCCTTCACCGCGCGGGTAAGTTCGGTTGCGGCGGCGTCGGGGCTCTGCATCGGCAGCGAGGCAAAGCCCGCGAAACGGTCGGGATGTTTCGCGCATGCCGCGGCCAGATGGTCGTTGATCTCTCGCGCCATCGCAACGCCATCGGGTCCGGGCACCAGATCGGGGCCGGGGCCGCTCGTCGAGAGCACTTCGACATCGATGCCCGCCTCATCCATCAACTTCAAGCGCTGCTCGCCAAGGTCCGGCAGCATCGCGAGCGGATTCGGCACATCCTTGCGGAGCGCTCTTGCCTTGTAGCCGCGGCGTGCGATGGTTTCTTTATCGACACGACCGGACACGGCCGGCACCGAGAAGTGTTCTTCAAGTATGACGGTACGCATAGGCATTCCTCTCCATTCGAGCCCAATTGGGAAAAGTGGAGGCCGATTTTCCGAAAAGATCGTGCTCCATCAAATTCCGGGCCGCCGGTTGTGGCATCGTTATTGCCATCCAGCAAGCAGGTAGACTACGGTTGCGCTGCCGACCCCCCGATGCGCTGTCCGCGTGTCATTGTCGTCCGGAATGCGATTCCGGAACGTCGGTTCTCCAAGATTCATCCGCTCGCGCGGCGCGGCCGCGCGGCACAATGTGTTGAAGGAAAACCATGCGGATCAGCGCGCGCAACCAGCTCAAAGGCAAAATACTGGAAGTTAAGAAAGGCGCCACGACCTCTCATGTCCGTCTCGAAATCGGACCTGGACAGGTCATCACATCCTCGATCACCAACGAAGCCGTCGACGAACTCGGACTCAAGGCCGGCGGGACTGCGAGCGCCATCATCAAGGCGTCCGATGTCATGATCGCAATCGATTAGGCCGTGTCATGAGAAAAGCGATCCTGGTTGTCGTTGCCTGCGCAGTCGCTGGGCAGTGCCTGGCACAGGAGCCGGTCGGCTGCGACAAATTCAAATGGCCGCTCGACAAGGAACGCGCCACACTCAACGGTACGGATTTGCCGAAGGTCACGTCGGGCGACCGCGTGACCTGGCCGATTCCGTGGGCAACGAGCGTCGCTCTTGTGTCTTTCGACAACGCCAAGCTGCCGACGCTGCCGGAACGCGCGCCAAAATCGGTCGACACATTCGCCGGCTTCATTCAGGCCGCGGCGCCGGCGCGACCCGGCACATACAAGATTACCGTGTCCGACGCGGCGTGGATCGACGTCGTGCAGAACGGGCGGACAGTGAAATCAACCGCTTTCAGCGGCGCCACCGGCTGCGAGGGCGTGCGAAAAAGCGTGAAATTCCCTTTAGCCGCTGCGGCGTTTACGATTGAACTCAGCAGCGTTCAGGCCAACGCGATCAAGATTGCGATTTCCGGAGATTGAAGGCTGGAATTTCGATCAAGGCTTCGGGAGCTTGGCGGTCGTCCCCTCGGGCGAAGCCGCTTCGAATTCCTCAATATCGCGACGAGCGGCCTCAAAATCTTCCGGTATACCGCACGTGGGAAATTGCGTACCCGGCAGCAGCATTCGCCAGATCAGTTTCAGGTCAGCGCCGGGTTTGCAGGGACGGTCGGCCATACCGCCATTATGGTTGAACCCGGCGCGCCGCGCCAGAGGTCCGGCTTGCGTCCGCAAGACTTTAGTGCGCGGTCAGCGTATTTGCGACCTTGAAGCTCGCCTGCGTGTTCGCCTTGATGTGATCGAGCGTCACGTCGGGTGCAAGCTCGATCAGCGTCAAGCCGCCGCCGGTTCGGTCGACGGTGAATACGCCTAGGTCGGTGATGATCATGTCGACGACGCCGGCGCCGGTGAGCGGCAACGTGCAGCGCTTCTTGAGCTTGGAGTCGCCCTTGGCCGAGTGCTCCATGACGACGACAACCTTCTTGACGCCGCCGACGAGATCCATGGCGCCGCCCATGCCCTTGACCATTTTCCCGGGGATCATCCAGTTGGCGAGGTCGCCGTTTTCCGCGACCTCCATGGCGCCAAGGATGGCGATGTTGATGTGGCCGCCGCGGATCATGGCGAAGGAATCGGCCGAATTGAAATAGCTCGTGGTCGGCAGCTCGGTGACGGTCTGCTTGCCGGCATTGATCAGATCGGGATCTTCATCGCCTTCGAACGGGAACGGGCCGGTGCCGAGCATGCCGTTCTCCGACTGCAACTGCACGCTCATGCCTTCGGGAATGTAGTTCGACACCAGCGTCGGAATGCCGATACCGAGATTGACGTAGTAGCCGTCTTGCAATTCTTTCGCGGCGCGCGCCGCCATCTGATCGCGGGTCCAGGGCATGATAGGTCCTCTCAAGCTCGCTTGCGCACGGTGCGCTGCTCGATGTGTTTGGCTGCGTTCGGCGCGTGGACGATACGCTGCACGTAGATTCCCGGCGTGATGATGTGGTCGGGATTGATCTTGCCCGGCTCGACCAGATTTTCGACCTCCGCCACCGTCACTTTGCCGGCGGTCGCCATCGGCGGATTAAAATTCCGCGCCGTCTTGCGATAGACGAGATTGCCCTCGGTGTCGGCAAGATAGGCGTGGACGATGGAGAGGTCGGCGACGAGGCCACGCTCCATCACATAGCGTTCGCCGTCGAACTCGCGGATGTCCTTGCCCTCGGCGATCTTGGTGCCGACGCCGGTCTTGGTGAAGAACGCCGGAATGCCGGCGCCGCCGGCGCGGATGCGCTCGGCGAGTGTACCCTGCGGGTTGAACTCGATCTCGAGCTCGCCCGCGAGGTACTGCTGCATGAAGGTTTTGTTCTCCCCGACATAGGAGGAGATCATTTTTTTGATCTGACGGGTGTCGAGCAACAGTCCGAGCCCGGTGCCGTCGGTCCCGCAATTATTGGACACGATGGTCAAGTTTTTGACCCCGGAATCGCGGATTGCAAAAATCAATGTTTCGGGGATGCCGCACAGGCCGAAGCCGCCTGCCATGATGGTCATGCCATCCTTGAGCAACCCGGCCAACGCGGATTTCCCATCCGCATAGACCTTGTTCATGAATGCCCCATTTCTCCCGACCGACTTGAATTACGCTAACGGGACCGGCGGAAAGGTCAACCCGTTTTGGAAACGGCCTTCTCGGGGCCTATTTCGCGCTGGTCGGCATCGAACTGAGAGGCGACGGAAGTTTGTCATGTGGGTAGTACGTCCAGAACACGAAGCCTGCGGCAAACAGCACCGCCGCCAGGATCGCAGCGGTGAATTTGTTGCGAAATGAGATCAGGCTTCCGACCAGTGCCGTTACAAAGACAAATGCCGACAATATTGCAACGTACAGCCAATTCACCTCGGACAGATCGATAGGCATCTTTTGCTCCTGCTTCGCCGCCCCTTGCGCGTAATGGCGCATTGTAGCGCAGCCTCGCGGCTTGCGCGACACCACCGTGGCGGCGCACGGGACAAGACGATATAACGCCGCCAACGAAGCAGCCGAAATGCGGGTCGGGTATCCTCAAGAATGACCAATTTGCTGATCCTTCTCACGCTGACGCCGGAGCTCAACAACCAGTATCGCGACCGTCTCAAGGCGAAATTTCCCGAACTTAAAGTCGACCTCGTCGACCACCATTCCAAGGTCGGACCCTATATCGGCTCGGCGGAAATTCTTCTCACCTTCGCGCCGCGATTGACCGACGACGTGCTGCGCGCCGGCACCCGGCTGAAATGGGTACAGGCGCTGGGCACCGGCGTCGATAATCTCATCGACCGGCCGGTGCTGCGCAAAGACGTGATCGTCACCAACGTGCACGGCATCCACGGAGCGCCGGTCTCGGAGGCGGCTATCGCCTCGATGCTGGCGCTGGCGCGTGACATTCCGCGCGCGCTGCGCGCGCAGGGTCAGCGGCAGTGGGCGCGCTTCCCGGCACAGCTTCTGCACGACAAAACCGTCGGCATATTCGGCATCGGCGCGATCGCCGAGGAGCTTGCGCCGAAATGCAAGGCGTTCGGCATGCGCACCGTCGGCGTAAGTTCCTCGCCTCGGACGGTTGCGGGTTTCGACCGCATGCACGCGAGCAGCGAACTCGCCAAGGTGGCCGATGAATTCGATTTCCTGGTGCTGCTCACTCCGCTCACCGACAAGACCCGCAACAGCGTCGACGCGAAAGTGTTCGCGGCGATGAAGCCGAAAAGCTTTCTGGTCAATCTTGCGCGCGGCGGCGTCGTCGACGAATCAGCCTTGCTCGATGCGCTGAAATCCGGCCGGATTGCCGGCGCCGCGCTCGACGTTTTCAACGAGGAGCCGTTGCCGGCCGATCACCCGTTCTGGGGCATGGAGAATGTCATCATCACCACCCACCAGGGCGGCTTCTGCGACGTCTATATCGATCACGCATTGCCGACCGTCGAAACAAACATGCGTTGTTTCCTCAACGGCGACATCGGCGGCATGATAAACATCGTGCCGCATTAGGAGTTGAAGATGGACCAACTTTCCGAACGCCTGCAAACGCCGATCTCGACGGCCGAGCTCGAACGGCGCTGGGCCGCGGTGCGCGCCGCGATGGAACGCGACAAGGTTGACGTGTTGCTGATGCAAAACAACAGCGACCAGATGGGCGGCTACGTGAAGTATTTCACCGATCTGCCGGCAACCAACGGCTATCCGATGACCGTTGTGTTTCCACGCGACGACCTGATGACGGGTGTGAGCCAAGGCCCATTCGGCGGCGTCAACAACCTCGACGGCAAGAGCGACGGCGTGCGCCGCGGTGTCAAGAAGTGGCACACGACGCCGAGTTACTCTTCCTGCTATTACACCGCGCCATATGACCCCGAACTCGCGGCCAAGGCGCTCGAGCCTTACGCGGGCGGCACCATCGGCCTCGTCGGCACCTATCAGATGTCATTCGCGATGGTCGACTACATGCAGAAGGGCCGCTTCTCCAACACGAAATTTGTCGATGCCTCGGATCTCGTCGACCGCATCAAGGTCATCAAGAGCCCGGAGGAACAGGACCTGGTGAAGCGCGCTGCGGCGATGCAGGACGGCGCCATGCGCGCCGCCTTTGCCGCCGTCGAACCGGGCATGCGTGACCGCGACGTCGCCGCAATCGCACAGTGCTACAGCCAGCGCCACGGCAGCGAGCACGGCATTTATCTGTGCGCCTCGATGCCGGCCGGCAAGCCGGCGCAGTTCGCGCAGCGCCATTATCAGAACCGTGTCATCGAAAAGGGAGATGCGGTTGCGCTTCTGGTCGAGGATGCCGGTCCTGGCGGCATGTACACCGAGCTCGGCCGCACCTGCGTCGTCGGCAAGGCCTCGCAGCAGATGAAGGACGAATACGCTTTTGCGCTCGAGGCGCGTAAATACAACCTTGGCCTGCTCAAGCCGGGCGCGCCGTGCAAGGACGTGTTCGAGGCATACAACGCCTTCATGCGCAAGAACGGCCGGCCCGAAGAGAAGCGCCTGCATTGCCACGGCCAGGGCTATGATCTCGTCGAACGCCCGCTCATCCGCAGCGACGAGCCGATGAAGATCGAAAAGGACATGAACATCGTCGTGCATCCGACCTATATCCAGAACGGGATGCTGACGTGGTACTGCGACAATTATCTCATCGGGACCGAGGGGCCGGGCGAACGACTGCATCACTTTCCCGAAGAGATCACTGAGCTCGGCTGAAAACTTGAGGAAACGTCCATGATGTCGAGAATGATCGCGGCGCTCGCCGCGAGCGCGATTGCCTTCACTGTTCAGGCGAGCGCGCAAGACTTCCCCACCCGGGCGATGACCATGATCATACCGTTCGCCGCGGGCGGGCCGACCGACGTGCTCGGCCGCCTCGTCGCCGGACGCATGAGTGAAGTCATGGGACAGACCGTTATCGTCGAGAACGTCAACGGCGCCGGCGGCATGACGGGTTCGGAGCGCGTCGCCAATGCATCGCCTGACGGTTACAACTTCGTGCTCGCGACGGTCGGCACGCACGCCCAGGGGCAGACGCTCTACAAGCACCCGCTCTACAACGCCGTGACGGATTTCACGCCGGTCATCCTGATCGCGCAAATTCCGCTGGTGCTGGAGACACGCAAGGATCTGCCGGTTGCCAATTTCAAGGAATTTGTCGCTTACGCCAAGGAAAACCAAGCGAAGATGCAATTCGGCTCGGCCGGCACCGGCTCGGCGACGCATCTCGGCTGCGTGCTGATGAACTATCTGCTCGGCGTCAACATCACCCACATTCCCTACCGCGGGACCGGTCCCGCGCTCCAGGACCTCGAAGGCGGCCGCATCGATTATCTGTGCGATGTCATGACCACGGCAAAACCCCCGATCGAGAGCGGCGCGGTCAAAGGCATTGCGGTATTCGACAGCAAGCGCTCGCCGGCACTCCCCGACATGCCGTCCTCGGCCGAGCAAGGCATGCCGAACCTCATCGCCTATACCTGGAACGCCATCTATCTGCCGAAGGGCGCGCCGGAACCGATCGTCAAGAAGCTGCATGACGCGGCGCTCGCGGCCATGCACACGCCGGCGGTCCGCGACCGGCTTACCGGGCTTGGCGCCGAGATCGCGTCCGACGACCAGGCGTCGCCGGACTATCTCGCGAAATTCACCAAAAGCGAGATCGAGAAGTGGGCGGTGCCGATCAAAGCGGCCGGTGTCACGGTCGAATGAGCGTCAGCGTCAGCGGCCCCGGCGGCTGGCGGAGCAAGCTGGCTCCCATGCAACGCGCGCTATATTGTTCGATACCCGCGTCGTATTTTTGCGCGCAGGGCGGAAGCACGCGATCAGTTCGTCTGCATCTATTGTGTGGCCGGGTACGGCCTGCGGGGAAGCGGATAATTGAAAATATTGACCGCCCTGATGGGCAGGTTCATGCGCCTCGCACCTCAGCACGTGTGCTACGTGCTCTCGCTCGACGACGACGCCACCTACGCCGACCTGCTAAGCATCTCCGCGCAATGTGTTCGGAAAATCTATCCCGCCGTACGCATCACGGTCCTGACCGACGATGGCAGCTTGGCGAGAGTACGGGATCGGCTCCGCTCGCTGACCGAAGCCGATGTCAAAATAGAGTCGGTCGGCGGGTTTGACGGCGACGCCCGGCAGCGAAGCCGGTTCGTCAAGACGCAGGCGCGCAACCAGATTGCCGGCGACTTTCTGCAACTCGACGCCGATACCGTGGCCGTTTCCGAATTCGGCGGCGTCGCGCGATGCGATGCACCGCTCTCCGCCGCCATAGATCGCAATCTCGTCAATCCCGACGGCGGCTTTCCGTCCTGGGTCATTCCGGATTTCCAGCGTATGGGTTGGCCTCATCCGACCGCCTTCTATCTGAACACCGGCGTGGTGTTCTGGAAGGACAGCAGCGCGGCCCGCGCGCTGGGGCAGGCCTGGCACGAGAACTGGCTTGCCTATTACAAAACCGTGGACAATCCGGCCGATCAGCCTGCGTTCAACCGTAGCCTCGACACACTTGGCATCAGGCCGAAAATCATGAGCGACATCTATAATGCTCGTGTCGGCATATCGCGCGATTTCGCCAGAGGCGCCGTGATTTATCATCTGTTGTCGGGCAACGAACGTGCCAACGGAACTTTCGTCGACGAACTGGTGGCCCGCTATCGGACAAACGGCACGGTTGATTTCGCGCTGATCGGCGCGACCGCAGGGCGCAACAAGCCCTGGATCGGCGCAAGCGAGCGGCAACCGTAAATCGCGCCGCTATCGTTAACACCGCCGCTTTTCGTCCACGTTTTGCGCGAAAAAATCCGCAATCGCGTCACCTTAGGGTCACGCCGGCTTGCCGTATGGGCCTGCAGGATCCAGCGATGGAGGGACGCAATGCTGATTATCCGCATCGTCACCGCGGGCGCGATGTTGGTCGCAATGGCGGGGGCCGCGGCGGCCCAGACCGACGACGGCGCGACGCCCGGTAAACCGATTTTGCTGCTGCAAGTGTCGCAGCCAGCGAAGGCGAAGCCGAATGCTCACACAAAATTTGTGCGCAAGCACAAGGCAAAAACCGCCAGAAAATTTGCCAGCCGAAAAACCCACTTCGCCGCCAGAAAAGACGATCCGCCGCCAGCCGATACGACAGCGCTGGCGCCAGCCGCGGCTGCGTCGATAGCCCCGGCTGCGGCGGCTGATGTCACGGCGGCGAGTGTCTGGCCGGCGGACACCGCGACTTCACCTGCGGCAGTCGCTGTCCCTGCGCCGCCGGACGCGCCACCTGCGCCGCCGCAATCGCCCCCGAGCGCGACGGCGGGCGGCGGCGAGACCGCACAGGTTCCTTCGTTGGATCAAGTCAATGCTGCCGACCTCGCTACCGGCGCACCACGCGACTCCGCGCCGGCGCTTGCACCGGTCGATCAAGCCGGCGGACAGCAGGACACGGTGCCTGCCGTCGCGCTGGCGCAACAAGCCGGCGGCAAGAGCCGGGACGCCTGGTATGAGGGGTTGCTGGCCACTCTTGGCGGCGCGTTGGCCGCGGCATCGGTGGCCTGGTTCCTGATCGGCTTTGCACCGCCGCGGCGCGACGACCGTGATCGGATCCTGATCTACGAGACCGAACGCATGACGCGGTGAGCGTCGCCCTCGCCCTTCGCTTTGAGCGTCTTGAACAGATCGAAGGCGTCCTTGGGCTTCATATTCTTGTGCACGACGGCGGCCACGGCGGCGATCATCGCCTTCGGCGCGTCGGACTGGAAAATATTGCGGCCCATGTCGACGCCGGAGGCGCCCTGCTGCACGGCATTGTAGGCCATGGTCAGCGCCTCAAGTTCGGGCAGCTTCTTGCCGCCGGCCATCACGATCGGCACCGGGCACGACGCGGTGATGGTCTCGAAACCCTCGTCGACATAGTAGGTCTTGACGTATTGCGCGCCGAGCTCGGCGATGATGCGGCAGGCGAGCCGGAAATATTTGGCATCGCGCACCATGGTCTTGCCGACGGCGGTGATTCCCATGACCGGGATGCCCAGGCGCAGGCCGGCGTCGACGAGTTTGGTCATGTTGTGGACCGAGCGGGTCTCGAATTCGCCGCCGATGAATACCTGGATGCCGACGCCGGCGGCGTTGAGCCGCATCGCGTCGTCCATGTCCATGGCGATCTGCTCGTCGGACAGTTCCTCGCGCAGAATGCTCGGGCCGCCGCTGGCGCGCAGTACCATCGGCTTCTGACATTCCGCCGGAATGACGCTGCGCAAAATGCCGCGCGTGCAGAACAGCGCGTCGCAATTCGGCAATAGCGGCACGATGGAGAGATCGATACGCTCGAGGCCGGTGGTGGGCCCCTGGAAATAGCCGTGGTCGATGGCGAGCATCACGGTGCGGCCTGACGTCGGATCGAACACCCGCGCCATGCGATTCTTCATTCCCCAATCGAGCTGATGGCTGCCTTTGAGAAAGAAGCCCGGTGTCTGCTGCGGCTGATCGAGCGAGTAGCGTTCGCCTTCCTTGTCGGCTTCGGGCATGGTCCACCTCGTTTCGCGCGTTGTTAGACGTATGCGTCATCGCCCGCGCGCAAAGCAAGGGCGCTCGCCGAAAAAGTAAGCGCAATTCGAATGTGGAACACCGGCAATTCTGGACGTGTCGTTTCCGTGACTTTTACAGCGTGGCCGAGGCGGGCGTGCTCGGCTAACGCTGTGCCTGGTGTTTGCGCTTGTGGCTTGCCGCCGCCGCAGGCGCAGGAAGGCCGCTCCCGGCGGGATTGACGTTGCAGAAGCCCTTATTGCCCGCGATCACATTCGGGTAGCACTCCGCGAAGCTGCGATAGACGCATTCCCAGGAGACATCGCCATCGCCGTAGTCGATGACCGCGCACCAGGGCGCATCGCCGCCGGAGGCGCGGCCGGGAGCCGGGCCGGCGCTCATGGCTGCCGCTAAAGCCGCGGTTGTAAACATCAATCTGGAAATCCTGGGTTCAAGCACAGCATTTTCTCCGCTTCGCGTCGCCACCCGCACCGTAGAAAGACAAACCCCACGGCACGGCAATCTTTCCCCACCTCGCGTGAACGCCGGTTTTCATAGCCGCCTCCCAGCCTCAGCCACTTGCCCTCGCCCAAGCCGGTTTTGACCTCTTGGCAATGTTCCTATTTTGTTCTAGTATTCAGGCCATGAACATACAGAGAACATAGACAGCTTATACACCGCCAAGAGACGGCTAAATGTTTCAAACTCCTGATCTTTCAATGGCGCGTCAGCGCGCCGTCGTGATCGACGAATTGCGCCGGTTGCTGCCTCGGATCGAAGGTCTGCGGAAAGCCCTGCCGCTCGGCCTTGCCGCGCTTGATTCCCACCTGCCGGAGGGCGGTCTCGCCTGCGGCGCCCTGCATGAAGTCGTACCCGAAGCCGAGAGCGCCACCGCGGCCGCCTTCGGCTTCGTCGCGGCACTCCTGGCCCGGCTGCCGGGAGACTACCCGCTCATTCTGGTGATGCCGGCTTACGGCCGCCAGCTGCATGGCCGCCTTCATGGTCATGGCCTCAACGCGCTCGGCCTCGATCCGGCCCGCCTGATCCTGGTCGAGACCGCACACCGTAAACAAACCCTGTGGGCGATCGAGGAGGCGTTGCATTCAGCCGCGCCGGCCGCGGTCGCGGGTTTCATCGACACGCTCGATCTGAAATTGAGCCAGCGGCTGCATCTCGCCGCCACCGATGCCGGCCTGCCGCTGTTCCTGCTGCGGCCGGCCCCCTCCCCACCCTCCCCCGCTTGCGGGGGAGGGTGGGGAGGGGGAAGCGCGGCGGCGACACGCTGGCGCATCGGCACGGCGGAAGCCGCGCGCGACCGCTTCGGGCTCGTCACGCGCCCACGCTGGCATCTGCATCTCGAACGCTGTCGCAACGGACGGCCTGGTCAATGGGTAGTGGAGTACGATCATGTCGCGCATCGTTTCAGTTTGGCTGTCGCGCTGGCCGATCCTGCGCGCGCTTGCGGCACAGGCGAAACAGGCTGCCGAGAAACCCATTGCTCCTGACCGGCCGTTTGTCCTTGTTGTCGCGGCAACCGGCGGCCCGCGCATCGCGGCCCTGAACGAGGCGGCGGAGGCCGCGGGTCTCGCGCCCGGCGAGCCGCTCGCCGACGCCCGCGCGAAAGCGGGCTTTCTGCAAGTCCGCGACGCCGATCCCGCCGCTGACGATGCCGCCTTGCGCAAGCTTGCATTGTGGGCGACGCGCTACACGCCGACCGTCTCGCCATGGAATGACGACAACGGCGCCGACGGTTTTTTCCTCGATATCGAAGGCGCGAGCCATCTGTTCGGCGGCGAAGAGAAATTAATCGCCGACCTTGCCGCGCGGCTTGAGAAAAATTTCGGCCTTCCCGCGCGGATCGCGGTCGCCGATACCGCAGGCGCCGCCTGGGCATTGTCGCGTTTTCACCGCGCCTCTTTGTTTGTTCTGCCTTCGGGCGAAGAGGCTGCTGCGCTGTCGCCTTTACCGATCGCGGCATTGCGGCTCGCGCCGGAAACCCGCAGCGCATTGCGGCGGCTCGGTTTCAAAACCGCCGGCGCGCTATTCGACAGGCCGCGCGCACCGTTCGCCGCACGATTTCCGATCGAACTGTTGCGGCGCGTCGATCAGGCACTCGGCCGCATCGACGAGCCGCTTGTCCCCATCGTCGCGCCGCCGGTCTATCACTGCCTGCGTTATCTGCTCGAGCCGATCTTCACCCAGGAAGCGGTTGTTGCCCATGCCAGCCGGCTCATGCAGACGCTGACCCATGTGCTCGCCCGCGACGATGCCGGGGCGCGGCGTTTGCGGCTTTGCCTCTATAATGTCGACGGCGCGGTCGAAACCATCGATATCGCGCTGACGCTGCCGACGCGCAGCGTTGAGCATGTGGTCCGCCTCATCGATCTGAAACTCGACGCGCTGGCGGCGGCACGCGACGCAGGCTTCGGCTTCGAAACTATCGGACTTGCCGTCACCCATGCCGCGCCGCTGCCAGCGCGGCAGACCGAATTTACGGCCGGCGGGGAGGCCCGTGACCGGCCCGAGCGCTGTGCCGCACTCATCGATGCGTTGCGCCAACGGCTCGGCGCGGCGAGCGTGCGCCGTTTCGCGCCTGTCGCCAGCCATATCCCCGAGCGCGCCGAGACGCTGCCGCCGATCGAAGCGGAAGCGCCCGCCTGGCCGGAGCCGGAACAGCCGCGCCCGCTTTTGCTGTTGCCCAAGGCCGAGCCGGCCAAGGTCACGGCGCTCGTGCCCGACGGTCCGCCGCGGCGGTTTTACTGGCGTGGCGTGACCCATGAGGTCACCGGCGCGCAAGGCCCGGAACGCATCGCCGGCGAATGGTGGCGCGCCCCCCCACCTTTCCCTCCCCCGCTTGCGGGGGAGGGAAAGGAAGTGGGCCTCACACGCGATTACTATCTCGTGGAAGACAAGGACGGGCAGCGCTTCTGGCTTTACCGCGAAGGCATTTACGGCCGCGAGACAACGGCGGCGAATTGGTTCGTGCATGGACTGTTTGCGTGAGCGAAGCCCATGACCTCATATGCCGAGCTCGCCGTCACCACCAATTTCTCGTTCCTGCGCGGCGCCTCGCATCCGCAGGAAATGGTCGACGCCGCCATTAAACTCGGATTGACAGGCATCGGCATCACTGACCGCAACTCTTTCGCCGGTGTGGTGCGCGCTTATGCCCAGGCCAAAGATCGCAATATCAAGTTGCTTGTCGGCACGCGGCTTGTCACCACCGACGGTTTTGAAGTGCTGACTTATCCGACAGACCGCGAGGCTTACGGCCGCCTCTGCCGCTTGCTCACCGCCAGCAACCGCAGGCCAAAGAAGGTTGGTAAAGGCGAATGCCATCCAACCGTCGACGACATTCTTTCCGCAAGCGAAGGGCAGATTTTTATCGCCCTGCCGCCGCCAGCGCTGTTTATGCATTCCGGTCATTCCCGCGAAAGCGGGAATTCAGCACTGGGTCCCCGCTTTCGCGAGGACGAGCGGAGAATAAACGTCTTTACCGAACGCCTTTCCGCGCTCGTCCGCGCCGCGCCCGGCCGCACCTATCTTGCCGGCGTGCACCACCATCGCGGTGATGAACCGCGACGGCTCGCGTTATTGAACGAGATCGGCAAACAGCTTGGTGCGCCGCTCGTAGCCGTCAACGACGTGCTCTATCACGAACCCGGGCGGCGAATACTTGCCGACGTCGTCACCTGCATCCGCGAGAAATGCACCATCGCCGAGGCCGGCTTTCGGCTCAACGTCAATGCCGAACGGCATATCAAGCCGCCGCAAGAGATGGCTCGGCTGTTCAAAAATTTTCCCGATGCCATCGGCCTCACGGTCAAGATTGCCGAAGCCTGCACCTTTTCGCTCGGCGACTTGCATTACGAATATCCCGACGAACCGGTGCCGCCCGGCAAGACCGCGCAACAGCATCTCGAATACCTGACCTGGGCGGGTGCCGCGGACCGTTACCCCACAGATCGGTTTCCGAACGGCATTCCGGCGGAAGTGAAAGAACGGCTGACGGAGGAATTGGCACTCATCGCCACGCTCAAATACGCCCGTTACTTCCTCACCGTTCACGATGTCGTCGCGCATGCACGCAACGAACTGAAGATTCTTTGTCAGGGCCGCGGATCGGCGGCGAACAGCGCCGTCTGCTATTGTCTCGGCATCACCGAAGTCAATCCAAATGAGAGCAAACTTCTGTTTGCGCGTTTTATCTCAAAAAATCGCAACGAGCCGCCCGATATAGACGTCGATTTCGAGCACGAGCGCCGCGAAGAAGTGATCCAGTACATTTATGAGCGTTACGGCAAGCATCGCGCGGCGATCTGCGCCACCGTCATCCATTACCGCTCCCGCCGCGCCATCCGCGAGGTCGGCAAGGCGATGGGCCTGACAGAAGACGTCACCGCCGCGTTGGCCAAGACGATTTGGGGCCACGGAGACGAATTGCCGGACGATTACATCCGCCAGGCCGGGCTCGATCCCGCCAACCCGGCCATCCGGCAAGCTGCGGCGCTTGCGAATGCGCTGACCGGTTTCCCGCGCCATCTGTCCCAGCACGTCGGCGGCTTCGTCCTCACGCGCGGGCGGCTGGATGAAACGGTGCCGATCGGCCACGCCGCCATGGAAGATCGCACTTTCATCGAATGGGACAAGGACGACATCGATACGATCGGCCTGATGAAGGTCGACGTGCTCGCGCTCGGCATGTTGAGCTGCCTGCGGCGCGGACTCGATCTTCTGAAGATGCACTATGGCAAGGACTATTCGCTTGCGAGCATTCCCAAGGACGGCACTGACGACGCGCCCGCGGTCTACGAAATGCTGTCCCGCGCGGACAGCATCGGCGTGTTTCAGGTCGAGAGCCGCGCGCAGATGTCCATGCTGCCGCGCCTCAAGCCGGAATGTTTCTACGATCTCGTCATCGAGGTCGCGATCGTACGACCGGGACCGATCCAGGGCGACATGGTGCATCCCTATCTGCGCCGGCGCGAAGACAGAAAAAACGGCAAGGAACCCGATTATCCGTCCCCGCATCCGCTGGAGGGTCCCCGGGACGAACTAAAAGAAGTTCTCAAAAGAACGCTCGGCGTGCCGCTGTTCCAGGAGCAGGCGATGCAGATCGCCATCGAAGCAGCGAAATTCACTCCGGACGAAGCCGACGGTCTCCGGCGTGCCATGGCGACCTTTCGTCATAACGGCACCGTTCATCGCTTTGAGGACAAATTCATCGGCGGCATGGTTCGTCGCGGTTATGCCCGTGAATTCGCCGAACATTGCTTCAGCCAGATCGAAGGTTTCGGTGAATACGGTTTTCCAGAAAGCCACGCCGCAAGCTTTGCGCTCCTGGTCTACGCCTCGGCCTGGATCAAATGCCATTATCCGGACGTGTTCTGCGCCGCGATCCTTAACAGTCAGCCGATGGGATTTTATCAGCCAGCGCAGCTTGTGCGCGATGCGCGGGCGCACGGTGTCGAGATTCGTCCGGCCGACATCAATTCGAGCGCCTGGGATTGCACGCTGGAACAAGGCGCGGTCCGGCTCGGTTTCCGCCTGATCAACGGATTGAGCGAAGGCGAACTGGAAAAACTCATCGCCGCGCGCGGCAACGGTTTTTCCTCGATCGAGCGGCTGGCGGCGATCGCCGGCGTGTCGCGCTTCACCATCGAGCGGCTCGCCGAAGCCGATGCATTCCATTCGCTCGGCCTCGATCGCCGCGCCGCATTGTGGGCAGCGCGCCGGCTCGATGTCATCGGCATCCGCACGACACGCCGCACTGCCGCAGCGGCCAAGACCGAAGAAGCGCTGCCGCTGCTCACGCCGCATTTGAGCGACGAGCTTTTCGCGGAAGAACCCGTGGCGCTGCCGGCGATGTCGCTGTCCGAACACGTCGTCGAGGATTACGTCGCGACCGGCCTGTCGCTGAAAGACCATCCGGTGCGGTTTTTCCGCGATCGCCTCACAGCGCTCGGCGCCGTCCGCAATATGGAGCTTCGCAATGAGAGCGTGACGCAGGACGAAACTGTCACTGTCTCGGGCCTCGTTCTGGTGCGGCAGCAGCCCGGCACATCGAAGGGCGTCGTGTTCATGACGCTCGAGGACGAAACCGACATCGCCAACATCATCGTCTGGCCGAAGGTTTTCGCGAACAACCGCCGCACCGTGATGACGGCGCGCTTTCTCGCCGTGCGCGGACGACTGCAACGCGCCGGTCTCGTCATCCATATAATCGCGGAGGATTTCTTCGATCTTTCCGCAGAACTGCCGGCACTGCGCGACGGTGGTCTTTTTTTACCGGCCCCGGCCTGTCCGTCGCATGCGGAAGGCTCCTGGATGCCGCTCAAGAGCCGCGACTTTCATTAAACTGCCGTTGCGGCTCGCCGCGCGGAGGGCGTCACGATGCCCCGAACGCACGGCCGACCTCTGCACGACCGGATGCCGGTCCTGCCGGCGCCGAACCGGTCGGGCGGCCTGGCTCGGCACGGCAGACCCGGCCTGTTCTCGCCGCTTGCCGGAGCAGGCCAATGCCCGCTTTACAACCCCAAGGAGCATATCGAGCGAGCCATGCCATTCGACATGGCAGTTGCGCGCAGCGCTGCCCCCATATATCGTCCGGCGTTAGACGAAGACAGTCTCACAGCGCGAGGCCCGCGCGGCAAACGGGAATGGCGAGAAGGCCGCGACACCGCGTCGCTGCGGGAATTTCCGGCTTTTATTGTAGTTCGTATTGTAGTTCGTCGTTCCCAAGAAGTTGGCGAGTGCCTAAGGCGAGAACCGACAGTGGCCGCAAAGACGGCCGGGAGGAATGAGTTGCAGCCTTCCACCAACCCTCTCCACGACCTTTTGCGCAAGCGCGACTTTTACGCGGGCGGCTTGATGGTTCTGCTCGGGCTTGGGATCGCGCTCAAAGGCGCTACCTACCGGGCCGGCACGCTCATGCACATGGGCCCGGGCTTCCTGCCGACGGCGCTCGGGGTGATCCTGGTCCTGCTCGGCATCGCCATCGCCGCCGTTGCGCTCGCGCCGGCAGAAGGCGATCAAAGTATCCTGCCAGAAAGCCCGCAATGGTGGGCCTGGTTCTGCATCCTGATGAGCCCGGTGTTTTTCATATTCTTCGGACGCTACTTTGGAATGGCGCCGGCGACCTTCTCCTGTGTCCTCATCGCAGCCCTCGGCGACAAAACCGCGACCTGGAAGAGTACGATCATTCTTTCGACAGTCGTGACCATCTTCGGCGTCGGGCTGTTTTCGTATTTCCTGCAGGTTCCAATGCCCATTTTCACCTGGAGGGGTAGCCTGTGATTGCAACCTCGCTTGCAAGTCTCTGGTACGGCTTCGGTGTTGCGCTCGAACCGCACAATTTGATGTGGTGCTTTGTCGGTGTGCTGGTCGGCAACATGGTCGGCGTGCTGCCGGGCATGGGCCCGCTGGCCACCATCTCGATCCTGCTGCCGCTGACATTCGGCATGAAGCCGGTGGCCGCCATCCTGATGCTGGGCGGCGTCATGTACGGCGCGCAGTACGGCGGCGCGATCTGCTCGATTCTGTTGAATTTGCCGTGCCATCCACCGCACGCAGTGACCTGTCTCGACGGTTTTCCGATGACCAAGCAGGGCCGCGGTGGCGTTGCGCTCGGCCTTACGGTGTTTGCCTCGTTTGTCGGCGCATCGTGGGGAATCACCGAAATGATTTTCCTTTCACCGCTTCTGGTGAGGGCGGCGTTGCAATTCGGTCCAGCGGAAGTCTGCTCGCTGATGCTGCTCGGCCTGTTGGCGGGCTCGACACTGGCGCGCGGCTCGCCGATCAAAGGCGTGGCAATGACGGTGCTGGGGCTGTTCCTCGGCTCGGTCGGTACCGATCTTGAGACCGGTTCGGAACGCTACACGTTCGGCATGACCGAGCTCGACGACGGCGTCGAACTGATTGCGCTGGCGCTCGGCCTGTTCGGCCTCGCCGAGTTCATGAGCAGCGTCAATCAGGTTGCGCCGATCAACACCAGATATACCAACGTCACATTCAAGGACATGCGGCCGACCAAGGCCGACATGAAACGGGCGTTCTTCCCGATGTGGCGCGGCACGATCATCGGCAGCCTTTGCGCGCTCATTCCCGGCACTGGCCCGACCATCGCGTCTTTCGTCGCCTACGCGACGGAAAAAAAGATTTCCAAACATCCGGAGAAATTTGGCACCGGTCTGATCGAAGGCGTAGTGTGCCCGGAGGCGGCGACCCATTCGTCGGTTCAGGGCGACTTCATTCCGACCATGAGCCTCGGCATCCCGGGCGACGCGGTGATGGCGCTCCTTCTTGGCGCCCTGATGATCCAGGGCATCGTGCCCGGGCCGCAGCTCATCACGCAGCATCCTGACATTTTCTGGGGACTGGTCGCCAGTTTCTGGATCGGCAACATCATGCTGGTGCTGCTCAACGTGCCGCTGATCGGCATCTGGGTGAAGATGCTGGCGATTCCGTACAAGTATCTTTATCCGAGCGCGATGTTCTTCGTCTGCATCGGCGTCTATGCGGCGAACAACGACTTCTTCCAGGTTGGCGAGGTCGTGGTCATCGGCATGATGGGGTACGTCCTGCTGCGGCTTGGCTTCCATCCCGCGCCGATCCTGCTCGGCTTCGTGCTCGGGCCGCGGTTCGAGGAGAATTTTCGCCGCGCCATGCTGATCTCGCGCGGCGATATAGGCGTGTTCGTCGAGCGGCCGATCAGCGCGGTCTTCGTGGCGCTGTGCGCGATCCTGATCGGCTCGCAGATCTATTTCCGGCTCAAGGGCGCCAAGGCCGATCTCGAGCCCGCCGACGAAAATGCGCCTGTGGACATACCCGCGGATTTGCGGCCGCATCAGGTTCCTGCGACCCCCGCAGAGTAACGTCTCGGCTACTCTGCGCCCTTCCCCAGGCTCCGCTCCAGCACGCGGCCAAGCCGGTTTGAGAACAATCGCGCATCCGCCGGGCGCTCGCCGTCAAGCACCCTCGCCTCGTCGAGCAACAGGTGTACCGCGTCCTGCTTGAACGCCTGTTCGGCATCGCCGAGCGCCGCGAGCGCCATCACTGTCTCATGGCGAGGATTGACCTCCAGGATCGGCTTCGAGGCCGAGCTCAGCCGTCCGGAACTGGCGAGGATGCGTTCCAGCGCCCGGTCGGGACCGAAATCCGGTGCAACCAGGCACACCGCGCTGTCGGTCAGTCGATCGGAAGCACGCACGTCGGCGACCGCCTCGCCAAGCGTCGTCTTGACGAAAGCGAGAAAGTCTTTGACCGAATCCCCAACATCGGTTGCGGATTCAGGCTTGGCATCGGTGCGCGGAATAAGCGCGAGGTCCGCCGCACCCTGGGTCACCGATTTGAACGGCTTGCCGTCAAAGCCGACGCCGGGCATCACCCAGAAGCTGTCGACCGGATCGGGCAGCAGCAAGACTTCGACGCCGCGCGCCCGGAAGCCCTCGAGATGCGGCGAGGTCTCGAGCCGCGCCAAATCGTCGCCGGCGAGGTAGTAGATCGCCGTCTGGTTGGTCTTCATCGCCCCGACATACTCCTTCAGCGTGCGCCAGGAATCCGAGGCGGCACCGCCGGAAGCGGTCGTCTTGAACCGCGCCAGCGCAAGCAGAGCGTCGCGGCGCTCGAAATCCTCGTAGATGCCTTCCTTGAGAACGGCGCCGAAAGTGTCCCAGATTTTTGCGAAGGTCTGCGGTTCCTTGTCGGTTAGCCGTTCGAGTTCGGACAGCACGCGGCTGGTCACACCTTTTCTGATCGCGGCAAGCAGCGGGCTCTCCTGGATCTTTTCGCGCGAAACATTGAGCGGCGGATCGGCACTGTCGACCAGGCCGCGCACGAAGCGCAGATAGCGCGGCAGGATGTCGGCGTCGTCGGTGATGAACACGCGCTTGACATAAAGCTTGATGCGTCCCTTGCGGTCGGGATCGAACAGGTCGAACGGCCGCGCGCCGGGAACGAACAGCAGCGTCGTGTAATCCTGCCGGCCCTCGGCACGGTAATGAATCGTCGCCGCCGGCTCGTCGAACTGTCCGGCGATGCCGCGGTAGAAATCGGTGTAGTCGGCGGCCGTGATCTCGGGCTTCGGCTTGACCCACAGCGCCGCCCCGTCGCTGATCTCGACCGCGGCTGCGCCAGGCTTCTCGACGATGGAAATCGGCACCGGCACATGGGCGGATTGCGCCTTGACCAGCCGCTCGATGGTGGGGCGCTCGGTATAGGTCCTGGCGTCCTCCATCAGATGCAGCGCGACGCGGGTACCGCGGACCGGCGCTTCGCCCGGCGGCAGCGGCGCAATCGAAAAAGAGCCTTTGCCGTCAGAGGACCAAAGCCAGGCGTCGTCCGCTCCGGCCCGTCGCGAGATCACTTCGACCCGTTCGGCGACCATGAACGCCGAATAGAAGCCGACGCCGAACCGGCCGATCAGCGCGGTCTCGTCGGGCTCCTTGCCCGCTTGCGCCGCCTCGATGCTGTCGATGAAGGCCTTGGTACCCGAGCGCGCGATGGTGCCGAGCGCCTCGGCCATTTCATCACGGCTCATGCCGATACCGTTGTCTTCGACAGTCAGGCGGCGGCCCTCGGCATCGGCGATCAGCGTGATGTGCGGCTTGACGTCGTCACCAAGCAGTTTCGGCTCGGCGATCGCCTCGTAACGCAGCCGCTCGCAGGCGTCAGCGGCATTCGCGATCAATTCACGCAGAAATACCGTCTTGTCGGAATAGACCGAATGCACCATCAGGTGCAGAAGCTTTGCAACGTCGGCCTGAAACGGCTGGCTTGCCGATTTGTTGTCCTCGGTCATCGTCATGACGGCTCCCCGATCACAGATTTTTGTCGGATCGGAAATGGCGAGAAAGGCCCGCAAAATCAAGGCCGCAGCGACGGCTCGTGGCCGAATCGCCGTTCAGCGGCGGCAACCGCCGGTCCGGCATGGGGCGGCTCGGTCAGACCGGCACCTTCACCGTCGCCCGCAAGCCTCCCATCGGGCTGTTGCCCAATGTGATCTCGCCGCCATGGGAGCGCGCGATATCGCGCGCAATTGCCAGGCCGAGTCCCGTGCCGCCCTCGTCCTGATTGCGCGCGTCATCCAGCCGCAAGAATGGCTTGAAGACATCTTCGCGCATCTGCTGCGGGATGCCGGGACCATCGTCGTCGACGGTGACCGTGAGCCAGCGATGATCGCGATGGCCGGTGATCGCCACCCGGGCGGCGAACCGCGCGGCGTTGGAAACCAGATTATAGATGCAGCGCTTGAACGCCGCCGGCCGCACCGTCACCTCAGGCGGACCGTGGAAGGCGACGGTCGCGTGATGGCCGTGGCGCTCGGCATCGAGCCTGAGATCCTCGAGCAGCGCGCCGATATCGGTCGGCGCCGACTGCTCGCCGGTGTCGCCACGGGCGAACGCCAGATACGCTTCCAGCATCGCTGCCATCTCATCGACGTCTTTCTTGATTGCCTCGACCTCCTGGCTGTCGCCCAGCAAGGCGAGTTCGAGCTTGAAGCGGGTAAGCACCGTGCGAAGGTCGTGCGACACGCCGGCCAACATTGTCGTGCGCTGCTCGATCGCCCGCTCGATGCGGACCTTCATCTCCATGAAGGCGGCGGCCGCACGGCGCACCTCGCGCGCGCCCCGCGGCCGGAAATTCGGCGCGTCGCGGCCCTTGCCGAACGCTTCCGCCGCGTCCGCCAGCCGCACGATCGGTTTGATCTGGTTGCGCAGGAAAAGGATGGCGATGGTCAATACGACCAGCGAGATCAGCACCATCCATGACAGGAACACCCATGCATTGTAATTGTATGCGTCGGCGCGCGGCGCGAAGACGCGCATGATCGTGTCGTCGAGCTTGATGCGGATCTCGACGATGGACGAGCGGCCGACAGTGTCGATCCAGAACGGCAGGCCGATCTGCTTGCGGATTTCATCCGACAGCGTCACATCGAGTTGCGAGAAGAACGGCTTCGAGCCGGGTGGCGGCAGGTCCGTGCCCGGCAGGAAATCGACAACGAGGCCGAGCCGCTCCTGTGCGATGCGGCGCAATTGAGCCCGGTTGGTCCCCTGCGGATAGGTCTTATAGACGTCGATCAGCGCAGCGATCTCCTGCGTGACCGCCGACGACAGGTAATAATTGACCACGCTCGATTGCCGCTCGATGAACAGGAAGGCCACGACCGATTGCAGCACCGCCATCGGAATAATGACGATCAGCAGTGCGCGGGCGTAAAGCCCCGTCGGCATTACCGATCGCAGCCAGCGCGTGAACCTGTCCCATGGCCCGGTGATGTAGGTGGCGGCGCTTGCGACCGCACTCGCAGCCGTCACCACGTGCCCTGCCGCGACACGCAGACGTCCAATGCCGTCATCGAAACTGGCCATGGCCGCTCAAAGCGCCGGCACGAGCCGGTATCCCACGCCGCGTACAGTCTGAACGATAAGCGGATTGCCGGGATCGCGCTCGATCTTGCGGCGGAGCCGGTTAACCTGGACGTCCACGGTGCGCTCCCCGACCGCCTCGCCGTTGCCGGCAAGGGCCTGGCGCGGCACGGTCTCTCCGACATTGCTGGTGAGCACGCGCAGCATCTCGCGCTCGCGGTCGGTCAGGCGAATTGCCTCCTCGCCGCGGCGCAGCTCGCCGCTGGCGAGATGAAACACGAATTGTCCGAAGCGCACCGATTCCACCGGCGCCGCGATCGGCGGCCGGGCGCGCTTGAGGATATTGGCGATGCGCAGCGACAGTTCCCGCGGTTCGAACGGCTTTGCCAGATAATCGTCGGCGCCGATCTCGAGGCCCATGATCCGGCTTTCCTTCTCGTCCCGCGCTGTCAGCATCAAGATCGGCACCGTCGAGCTCGAACGGATCGCGCGCACAAGATCGAAGCCGTTCTCGCCCGGCATCATGACGTCAAGGATCAGCAGATCGAATTTCAGTCCTTCGAGCTTGGCTCTGGCTTCGCGCGCCGACTCGGCCGTCGATACGCGATAGCCCTCGGCGACCAGGAAGCGCAGCAGCAGCGCGCGAATACGGCGATCGTCGTCAACGACGAGCAGATGCGGCGCGTCGTCCGAGGGCGTTGCGGACATCTCTGTCATGAGCCGTTGTCGCGACCGCGCGGCTGCGCCCGGTCCGCAGCGGCAATCAAGCGCAACACGTGATCGCGATCGTCGGCATTGATCATTCCGGCAAGGAAACGTCGCGCCGCCTCGTGCGCGCCCGGGCCGAGTTCGCCGAGCACGCGCGTGATGCGGGCGGTTTGCAGACCGGCGAGTTGCAACGCCAGTGCTTCGCCCGCCGGGCTGACAAAAAGCAGCCGCTGGCGGCGATCACGGGCGCCCTCGCGCTGCACCACATAGCCCTCGTCGATCAACTGCTTGAGCACGCGTCCGAGCGACTGCTTGGTGATTTTCAAGATGACCAGCAGGTCGGCAACCTTGATGCCGGGGCTGCGGTTGACGAAGTGCAACACGCGATGATGCGCGCGGCCGAAGCCTAGCCGCGCCAGCACCTCGTCGGGATCGCCGACGAAGTCGCGGTAGGCGAAGAACAGGAGTTCAATGAGGTCCCAGCACGGCTCCAGCGCCACCGGCGCCTCGGCTGCGCCGGCCACAGTTCTGGAATTCCGTGCGCTGGTGATGCTGACGTCAACCATTTAGGTCAGTAGTATTGACATATTTCGGTTTGCTTGTTAACCCATGGCGCAAGGGTCGCATCGCGGTTGCGCCTTTCCGGCTTTACATTGCAGGGAGCCGGAAAGATCGCTCTCATGGAGCGATTGCGACCATACCGGGAGTCCCGCTCCGACGCAAAAGCCGAAGCCTTCATGGCGGAGGCAGGATTGCCGGTCGGGATGAGAAATAATGTAAGGGAGGCAATGCCATGGCAGTGCCCTTCGACGAGCGGCCGGACGTCATCTGGTTCGACGGCAAACTCATCCCCACGGCTGAGTGCAAGATCAGCGTACTCACGCACGGCCTGCATTACGCAAGTTGCGTGTTCGAGGGTGAGCGGGCCTATGGCGGCGTGATCTTTCGCGGCACCGAGCACAGCGCGCGGCTGAAAAACTCGGCTCAGGTGCTCGATTTTGAGATTCCCTATTCGGTGGCGGAAATCGATGCCGCCAAACAGCTTGTCCTCGAAAAGAACAACCAGAAAGACGCTTATGTCCGGCCGATCGCCTGGCGCGGCTCCGAGCAGCTCGGCGTCTCGGCGCAGTCCAACAAAATTCACCTCGCCATCGCGACCTGGGAATGGCCGAGCTATTTCGATCCGGCGCAGCGCTTGAAGGGAATCCGGCTCGATCTCGCCGAATACCGGCGCCCCGATCCGAAAACCGCGCCATGCCTCGCCAAGGCGGCCGGCCTCTACATGATCTGCACGATCTCGAAACATCGCGCCGAAAAGCGCGGCTATGCCGACGCCATGATGCTCGACTGGCAAGGCCGCGTCGCCGAATGCACCGGCGCCAATATCTTTTTCATCAAGGACGGCAAGATCCACACTCCGATCGCCGACTGCTTTCTCGCCGGCATCACCCGCGCCACAGCCGTCGACCTGGCGCGCCGGCACAATATCGAAGTGATCGAGCGCCGCATCATGCCGGAAGAGCTCAACGGCTTTTCCGAATGTTTCATCACCGGCACGGCGGCGGAAGTGACGGCGGTTTCCGAAATCGCCGACTGGAAATTCACGCCTGGCCGCATTACCCAGCAATTGATGGCCGACTACACCGCGACCGTGCAGCCGAAGGGCAAGGCGGCGGCGGCTTGATCAGCGGCGCGGCGCGTGGGCGGCAATCATTGCTTCGCCCATGCGAACGAGCTTTGGCCCGAGCCCGTCAGCGCCGACGCTTTGCGCGGTGACACGCGCCCCTTCAAGCAGGATGTGCAATTCGTCGGCAAGCATGTCGGGCTCGCTTAAGCCTGCGTCGGCGCAGAGCCGCACAAGTCGACTGCGGTGCGCCGTTTTGAACTCCTCGATGACACGCCGGGCCGGATGATCCTTGTCCGGCAGTTCGACCGCGGCGTTGGCAAGCGCGCAACCGCGCTCGTCCGTGTCGGCAACATGGCCGGCCATCTCCGTGAGCCACGTGCGCACTTGCGCCAGCGGATCGCCGGGGTGCGCCCGCTCGAAACGTTGCCAGCAGCCATCCGCGTCACGCGCCGAGCGGCGCAGATACTCGGCCACCAATTCGTCCTTGGACGCAAAGTGACGATAGAGCGTCATCTTGTTGGTGCCAGCCGCCTCGGCAATCGCATCAACGCCGACGGCCCTGATTCCATGCCGGTAAAACAGCTCCTCAGCCGCCTCAAGAATGCGTTCCTTGGGTGGAATTCGCGTTTCTTTATCTAGCGTTATGGTGGATTGGGCGGTCATTTGACGTTTCCTCTTGACATGGGTGTTACCGGTCAGTAACTGACATGTAGTGTTACCGGTCAGTACCACAAGAGCCGCCGAGAGTCACGTTGGCGTTGCG
>Ga0209579_10000098_pt1 | contig 158733 bp, 145 predicted proteins | sample Coa_R1_2_FD_187152 | JGI IMG/M metagenome (GOLD analysis project Ga0209579, IMG submission 187152) | Surface soil microbial communities from Centralia Pennsylvania, which are recovering from an underground coalmine fire - Coalmine... | ecosystem: Environmental > Terrestrial > Soil >... | reverse complement strand
CCGTCGTTCGTTGCCTCTGGCAGTCACATGGTACACTGCTCCTTCAAACTCAACGCGTATCGGGCGAGCCATATCCCAAATCATGAGGTTGAATCGCTGCTCTGTCAAGTGTCAAGAGTTGACCCCGAGCTCGGTCCCCCCGAGCTCGGTCCCCCCGAGCTCGGTCCCCCCGAGCTCGGTCCCCCCGAGCTCGGTCCCCCCGAGCTCGGTCCCCCCGAGCTCGGTCCCCCCGAGCTCGGTCCCCCGAGCTCGGTACGCACGGCGCCCAAGCCGTGATCGTGTCATTGGTGATTTCGGCCCTCCAACCCGAGGAACCCCGCAGAACGGTGTCATTCGGGTTGTCGCGGAGAAAGTAGTTGTTCCAGCCGTCGGGCTGCATCATCAGAAACGTATTCTCCCCGGTCTGCACGAAGTTCGACTCCAGCAAGGGGAGTATCCAGCCCTGCCCCAAGTACGGCGAGGGCTCCCCGTTCTCTTTATTGGACCGAAATCCGATGAACATGGGAAGCTTGAGGTCATCGCCCAAATCCAAGTCGCCCACCTTTTCCCAGTACGCGACGTACCCTTGTGAATTGACCCCGTCAAAGTGATTGGTTGCCGTCATACTTCTGGCCTGGCGCGCGGACGTAGTAGGTCTTCGTGACCCGGCCTGCGACGTCGACATAGATCGCCAGGCCCCGAGCCGCCGAAAATGAGTAGGACTGCGCGGCGCCCGAGCCGTCCTTGATCGTGATCCTGTCATTCCGGTAGGAATAGGCGTACGTGCCGTCATCGATCAGGCGATAATTTTCGGGACTCTTCTTCGCCGCGGCGATCCTGCTTCCGTAGTTGAACCGGTGCGTGCGACCGCAGACCGTCAACCCCGTTACACAGCCATACGCCTGGCGCTCCAGGGTGATGAGGACCCCGAAGGCAGCGTCCAGGCGAGTACGCCCTTGTCCTTGGGCAGAAGATTGCCGCTGAGTTGCGGGCAGAACCATTGGCCGCCGAAATCCCCTTGCTGCGTGCGCGTGTTCAAGTACACCAATTGGAGCGGGAAGTTCCGACGAGCCGTTCACAATATCGAGATCGCGGGAGATCATCCATCCGCCGTCGATGAGCGCCGCGCCGAAATGCGGCGGGGTGAGAAAGTCCATTCCGCCTCCGCCGCCTTGGCCGCGCGTCCAAGTCCAAAACACATGCCGACGAGCAGCCCCGCACCGCAAAGCGCATCAATTAACCAACCATGAGATTTCCAGTATCTCCCACATTCCCGCGGTGGGAATACGCAATAAATATTATTCCGTCAATAAAAAATTTCGGGACTTTTTAAAACTACTATCTATCACGTGCCGGGGTCTTTCTGGTCTTCGCCAGGCTTCATTTCGTAGATGGAATTCAGTATGGCGTACCCGCGCGCGTAGGCTTTATCGTAATTCGACGGCGTCGCGCTGATGCTGATGATCAACTGGTCTTTCTTGTTGAAGTTCAATATGGTGACGCTCCTCTTTAGGCTCGCGCCGTAGTAGCTGCACGTGAAGACGTATTGATGGCTGGTCCAGCCGTTGATGGTGATCGGGTTGGGGACGTCCTTTTCCAGCACCACTTTCGCGGAGCCGGACGGCAGGGACGCGGCGGCGAGGTCCTGGTATTGTTTGGCGGAGGCGCCTTCCAGCGGAGTGTCGGGCGTGAGCGAGGAGCGGGAGATGGTCATGCCGGCCGTGCCAAGGTCGTTGAACTCGAAGGAGGCCTTGCCCGCGCTTCCGTCGACGCTCGTGCTGGGATCGGTGCGGAAGGCGATCTTCTTCGGGCCGTCCTGAAAGTAGTAGCGGTAGGTGTTATCCTGCACGCCCGCGATGCGGCGGTGCGGGGTGAGGTCGAGGGCCTTGCAGGAAAGCGCGGTGAACAGGCAGGCGAATGCCAGGAGGGTTGTGCGGTTCATAAAGGCGGTTACCAGCGGGTGAGGGCGCCGCGCGTCCAGTTCACGACATCGAGACTGCCGGGCGGCGGGTTTGTCAAAAAGTTGCTGTCGTAGTTCCAAAACCGGTTCGGCGGAAGATAGATGGGCGACGTATTCCACTGGCCGATGAATTGTGCGCTGTTGAACAGTTGCACCATCGAGCCGTAGTAGCATAAGGCCTGGCCCGTCCAATCCTCCAGGAAGCGGGGGAAGTTGTTGAACCCGCCCGAGTATCCGTAAGTCACACCCGTGTTGGGGTTGACGTATCCCGAGGGGACATTGCCGGCGACGATGGCCGTGTTGATGGTCGTATCCTGCGCGACGCGGGACGAGATCGCCTTGCTGGAGTTGGAATCCGACCAGGCGTTGGAGAGGATCGTGACGGCGTCGGCCATGACGGCGGACGGGGCGCGGGTGTATCCCGCGACCGTCGGCGAAGTGCTCGTTGTCTGGCTGGTGGAGGCCAGATTGGTGGGAACGCTGAGGTAGCTCGCTTCCGAACCGACGTTATAGTCTCCCTGGATGTAAACGCCGTTCTCGCTGGCGACCGTCAACCCCCCGGTTGGAAGGACCGTGCCGTTTGTAAGCCGGATCGCCTTCTCGCTCGCAGTGGTGTCTCCCGAGTCGTAGATGTAAAGCACGCCGTTGAGGGAGAACCCGGAGGCTGCATTGAAGACAGGGTCGGCGGTTGCGATGTTCAGCGAGGTCACCCCGACATTGGCGCCCTCGCGCGTGTCGTAGATGGTCTGCTGGGTAAGCGCGCCAAGAAGGGTGGTCCTCTGCGCCGACGTCAGCGTCACTCCGTTTTGCGTGGTGATCGTTTTGGTCGTTCCGCTTATCGTGATGATGATGCCCGCCTTGTTATAAAGCCGCCGCCCGCTCAGCGCCGCCGGATCGGTGTAAGAGGTGTTCGGCGGCTCTACCAGGAAGCGCATGCTGTCCGTGTTGGGATTGCCGGCGGCGAAGACCGAGGCGGGATCGGTGCCGAGCGGTTGCATGGCATCCACCTGGTGGACCTGCGCGGCCTGTCCGCTGGGGTAGGTCGGCCCGACCATGGAGGACGGCGCGGACCAGGATGCGGCGCCGGTGGGGTAAAGGCTGGTCGTATAATAGCTGCCAACGTAGGAAAGATCGCTCAAAAATGTCAGCACGCTGGGCGACTGGACGCTCGCGTAGAGATCGCCGTTGGTATGAACCAGCCCCTGGACGGTCATGGTCGCCGGCTTGTAAAGCTCGAGGTCGCCCTGGAAGAAGGCCATCGCCTGGAAGAGCGGCACGTCCACGTATTCGATGCTCCGCTTCACGCCGTAGCTGGCCGTCTTGTCGCCGACATTGGTCGAGGTGAGGCGGACGCTGCACGTATAGGAGTAGTCGAGCCCCTGCCAGCCGGGATAGGAAGCGAGGTACACCGGCACAGCGGTCGGGATGCTGCCGCTGGCGATGGGGGTTCCGTAGCTGTCGGTGCAATTGATCTGAAGGTTCCCCGCGGCGTTGGCGTACGGGTAGTTGAATGTCGGAGGACTGCTGGGCGACGGGCCGCGGACGCGCGCCGGTATGTCGGTGGACGCAGGCGGGCCGTACTTCGCGTTGGCGGCGGTGAGCCAGATGCCGTAGGCGACGTCGAGGGCGCCTTCCGCCTCGTAACGGAGATTGGCGAAGTCGCGGCTGGAGTCGGAGATTCTTCCCACCGTGGAAGTGACCCGGAGCCCGACGCAGACAAGCGCCGAGACAACCAAGATGAATATCAGCGCCGTGATCAACGCGCTGGCGGATTGTTCCTTTGCCGGAGCGATGCGTTTTATGGACATCAGGGCGAGGAGATTTCCAGGGAGTTCCTCGGACGCAGGAGAGTGCTGACGGTCGCGTAGGTGTTGTACGCGCCGCCGCCCTGTTTGTTTGCGAGGTAGTTGCTGTATTGCTGGCTGGAGATGACGAGAGCCGTCGAGACGTAGGTGGCGTTGGTGCTCGTCGTAAAAGGGGTGCTTCCCAGCGAGCTGACATTGGAGGTCAGCGTGATGTTGGTGGCGCTTTTCAAGGTCGTGAGCCCCTCCACGGTCGGGTAAAAAAGAAGCTGCGTCCCCTGCACCACAAAGGCTTCCTCGTGGACGAGCATTGCCGATTCCACGCTCGGGGAGAGCCAGGAAAAAGTGACCCCCGGCGATACGGTCACCGAGAGCGTCTGGACGTTGCTGGCCGTGGAGACGACGCTGCAACTGGTGACCACCGCCCGGGTCGAAGTTCCGTTGAGGAGGAGCACGTCATTGACGGACGGGATCGGCGGCGAGGCCAGCGGATCGGTGGAACGCTGTATCTGGAAGCTCGTGGCGTTGCTCAGTCCGCTGCCGCTCGCGTTGACGATCACGTAGCGTTCGCCCAGGTATTTGTCGAAGCGGATGCCGGCCGCGGGGCTGGAGGCGTTGGCTGTGATGTTGCCGCTCCCCGTGCCGGAGGTGGCGACGCTGATGAGTTCAGGAGTGGCGGTGGCCTCGCTGATCTCGGAATTCATCCTGTCCAGCGCGTAGCGCAGAGAAAGGTTGGAGACGTTCAGCGAAATGTTCTTCGCATAAAGAACCGCGCCCATGTGGAGCATATTGTAGCAGAAAAGGCCCACGAGCACCCCGACGCCGACGGCCATGAGGGCTTCGATAAGGGTGAACCCCCCGCTGTTTGCGCGCGTTTTCATTGGTCCGGCGCGCGGAGGGTGGTGGCGGAGTAGCTGAACGTCCTGTTCACGAATTTATAGTTGAAGGTAAAGGTGATCCTGCGCGTGTTCGGATTATCCGTGGAATCACTCGCATTCCAGAGGGTGACACAGCGGCTGAGCGTCCCCGAGATGATCGCCGAACCGTTGGTCGCGGTGACGAGCGGCATGGGATTGGTGAGGCTTGTATAGGCATAGTCGCCGCAGGCCACGGTGCCCGAAGTCACCGCGAGGATCGCCGGGACGCTGCTGGATGTGAAGGGGACCGCGTCCGCCGCCTCAATATTGCGATTCACCACTTCCTTCGCGGCGGTGATGAGCCGGTTGGAGGTCGCGTTCCGGTTCATCGTCATCAATGCCGGGATGGCCTCCGTCGCGTAGAGAGTGATGATCATGGCGCCCATCATCACCTCCAGCAGGCTTATGCCCGCCGTGCCTTTCCAGCCGCGAAACCGCCTTCTCGACGCAAGGAGGGGACGCGGAAGCTCTCGGTTTATCGCCATTATGATAATTCCACAGCAAGTGGCATTCCACTTACTGTCCGAAAAATTGCCCGCGGAAGATTTCCGCGGCCTCGGCGCCGACGTTCTCCACAGTGGGGGAAAGGCTCGTCTCGCGCTCGATATTGGTCATTTCCACCCCCGCGATGCCGCAGGGAGTTATTTGTTGGAACGGCGCCAGGCTTCCCCGGACATTCAAGGCGAACCCGTGCATGCTTATCCAATGGCGCACGCCGACGCCGATGGAGGCGATCTTCCTCTCCCCCACCCAGACGCCGGTAAGGTGTTCGCGCCGCGCCGCGCGGATGCCGTATTTCTCCAGGGTGAGGATGAGAACCTGTTCCAGCAGGCGGAGGTAACGGTGCAGATCCTGCCCGTGTCTACGCAGGTCGAGGATCGGGTAGCCGACGAGCTGTCCCGGCCCGTGATAGGTCGCCTGCCCTCCGCGATTGATCCGCACGACCGGATGTGGCAGCGCCGCGGCGTCGCGCAAGCTGGTCTGGTCGGGCGTGCGGCCGATCGTATAAACGGGCGGGTGTTCGAGCAGCAGGAGGAAATCGTCGTCCAGGCCCGCGGTTTTCCGGGCCACCGCCTCCTCCTGCAAGGCGAGCGCCTCGTTGTATTCGACCTTGCCAAGCCAGCGGATTTGCAGGCTCATACGGGCTTCAATGGTTCCGCGCCGCTGGAAGCCGCCTGCCGCGCCTGGCAATGCGCGAGACCGACCGCCAGCGCGTCGGCGGCGTCGGGAGGCGGATTCTCGTGCAACCCGAGCAGCGCGCGCACCATGAAGGAGACTTGCGTCTTCACGGCGGCGCCGCGTCCCACCACGGCTTGTTTCACGCGCCTCGGGGCGTATTCATAAACGGGCAGCCCGCGTCCGGCCGCCGCGAGGATCGCCGCCCCTCGCGCGGCGCCGAGCGTGATGGCGGTGCGAAAGCTTTGGACGTAGATGACCGCTTCGACGGCGCAGCACTCCGGGTTATGGACATGGATGAGCCGGACGATCTCGTCGTGGATAGCGACCAGGCACCCCGAAACCGCGAGCGCCCGGGCGTTCTTTATCTCGCCATACGCGACGGGCGTGATCCCCTTCCCCGTTTCCTCCAGCACCGCGAAGCCGGTGCTTCGCAAGGAGGGGTCGATGGCGAGCACCTTCATCCCTCTAATCCACGAAACGTTGCGCGACGGGCATGCGGCGGCCCACGCCGAAGGCATGGCTCGTGACCTTCAAACCGGGAACGGCCTGCGCCCTTTTGTATTCATTCAGATCGACCTTGCGGACGACCCACCGCACCGTGGCTTCGTCAAAACCGCGGGCGATAATATCCCGCCCGGAAATGTTCTCCTCCACGTAAAGCTGGAGGATGCGGTCGAGCAGATCGTAAGGCGGCAGGGTGTCCTGATCCGTCTGGTTCGGCTTCAGTTCGGCGCTTGGCGGTTTCTCGATGCTGGCGGCGGGGATGATCTCCCGCTCCCGGTTGATCCAGGCGGCGAGCCGGTAAACCATCGTCTTTGGGACATCGCTCAGGATCGCGAGCCCGCCGGCCATGTCGCCGTAAAGCGTGCAATACCCCACCGCCAGCTCGCTCTTGTTTCCCGTCGTCAGGAGCAGGCTTCCGAATTTATTGGAAAGCGCCATGAGCGTCATGCCGCGCAATCTCGGCTGCATGTTTTCCTCCGTCGTATCCTCGGGCAGGCCGGCAAAAGTCTGCGTGAATTGTTCCCGGAACGTCTCGAACGCGCGCTGTATCGGAACCTGGAGGCAGCGGACGCCCAGGTTTTTCGCGAGGGCGAGCGCGTCGTCGATGCTCCCTTGGGAGGAATACTGGGCGGGCATGGAAACGCCCAGGACATTCTCCGGGCCGAGCGCTTCCGCGGCGATGCAGGCGCTCACCGCCGAGTCGATGCCGCCGCTGAGGCCGAGCACCACGGACTTGAATCCGCATTTTGAAAGATAATCCCGCAGGCCGAGGCAAAGCGCCTCGAAGACTTCGCCCGCCTCCGGCGTATCCTCCCAGGCGCTCGCGCCGCCGGTTTCCACCACGCGGACATCCTCCCGGAATGCCGCGAGCCGCGCGATCAAGCCGCCCTGCGCGTCGATCGCCAGCGAGTTTCCGTCGAACACGAGTTGGTCGTTCCCGCCGACGCTGTTGCAGTAAAAGATCGGGCGGCGCCGTTTCGCGGCCACGCCGGAGAGCATGTCGAAGCGGAGCCGGGGCTTGCCGGCGTTGAAGGGCGAGGCGCTCAGGTTGAAGATAACGCCGGCGTCCTCCAGCGACTCCAGCGGGTCGCGGCCATAGAGCCTGCGCGGCAGGAAGCTTTCGGTCCAGATGTCCTCGCAGATCGTCGCCCCCGCGAGACCTCCGCGGAATGCGAAGGGCGCCGTCCGTTCCGCCGCCTGGAAGTATCTGTCTTCGTCAAAAACGTCGTAAGTCGGCAGGAGGGACTTGTAGGTTTTCACCACCGGCTCCCCGCGGCGAAGCAGCGCGGCGCCATTTCTGAAAGGGCGCCCCGAAGGCCCGCTGTTATGGTCGACAAATCCGACGAGGAGCGGCGCGTCGCCGGTCCGCCGGTGAAGCTCCTCCAGTATCTCAAGATTGCGCGGCACGAAGCGGGATTTGAAGACGAGATCCAACGGCGGGTAACCCGTAATCGCCAATTCCGGCGTGAGGACGATTTCCGCGCCCTGCGCGACGCACGCGTCGTAGGCGGCGCCAATCTTGTCGCGATTTCCCTCAAGGTCGCCGACCGTCGTATTGATCTGCGCGAAACCGATCTTCACGACAACACGGATAGCACATCCGCGGAAAAAAAACCCTAATTCCCGGGATGCGTGACGCTGTTGGAGATGCCGCCCCGGTTATTGTAACCGCCGTTGATCGCTTCGTCGGCGCCGGAGATGAAGGTCTTGTAGAACTCGATGAGCCCCGCGGCCAGGAACCCGGCCACGACGGTCAAGATAACCTTGTGCATGAAGGTTGTTCGCATTCCCCGGTCAGAGAAGCTAAATCCGGGCCACGCGTCACCAGAATCCCCATTGCCCCGTGGTCATGATGTAGAATCCGAGGAGGAGGTTCGTCAGCGCGTGCGCGAAAACACATGCGCCCAGGCTCCGCGTCCTGCACGCGACCACATTATATAAAGCGCCCGTGACGAGCGCCGGAGCGAAATCCGGCCCGAGATGCGCCAGGGCAAAGAAAAGCGTCACCAGCGCGAAGGGAATCGGGCGGAGGGCCCCGAAAGGGACCCGCTCGAAGTCCGCATCGATGAGGTAACGGAGAAGGAACCCCCTCCAGAAAATTTCTTCGAGCAAAGGAACCACTGCCACGAGGCGGACGAAGCGGAGGAACAGGCTGGGGAGATACCATATCCCCCGCACCATCGCGGGATCGAACCCCTCGTACCGGCGTTGCGCGCCGAATAACTCCTGGGGTGAAATCCAGACCGCCAGCACGACGATTCCCACGAGCGCCGCGAACCCGGCGGCGCGCGGTTTGGCCAACGGATACTCCCGCCTGAAACGAAGCAGCAGCGCGCCGCATACGAATGTCTGGAGAGGGAATATCCAATACTTCGGCGCGCTGTGCCTGAACCCGGAATGAATCGCATCCCCCAGCGCAAGCAGGGCCATGAAAACAAAAAAAGGAACCGTGTAGGCCCGAAAGGCCCGGGAGGTGCTCCACATAGATCAAAATGACAGATCCCAATCCTGAAGAACTGCTCAAAATGGTCGAGGCTGAAATGGCCGTCAAACGGGCGACCCGCGCCGCCCCGTCCAGCCGGACGGCTTTTCGCATCTGGAGCCTCGTCATCCTTGTCGCGCTGTTCATCGGGGCGCTCTGCTTCCTTGAATTTCTCGTTTCGGAGATTCCGCGGCGCGCGCACAAAGCCGCCGGGCAGGAAGCAACGCAACCCTGATGGCATTCAATTTGCTGTATCAATTATAATGGCTAAAGCCTTCAACTCCGTCATCGGCATCGATCTTGGGCGCTTCTCCATAAAGGCGGTAGTCGTCCAGCGACGCGGCAACAACAGATTCGCGGTCAGCAACTACGCCTTGCGGCCAGTCAGCGAAACGCAGGACGCCGAGCAGCTCGCGGCCGACCTGAAAGCGGTTCTCCTGGAGGCCGGCGGCGGCGCGAAGGGATGCGCGGTCGCTGTCTCCAGTTCGGATTCCCTCATCCGCATCATCGAGCAACCCGTCACGCCGACGGACATCCTGCGCGAAGGTTTGCGGCTCAACGGCATGTCTTTGCTCAACCAGGATTGCCGCGACTTCGTCCTCGACTGCGACCTCGTGAAACCCGCCGAGGCCGGCGCTCCCGCGGAATCCGCGGAAAGCGGCGCGCAACGGCTCCGTTATCTCGTCGGCGGCCTGCCGAGAGAGCGCGTCTCGCGGATCAGCGAGGCGTTTCAAAAAAATCGCCGTCCGGTGCAGGTGTTGCAGCTTGCGTCCATTTGCGCCTTCAACGCCTTCGAGTTCGCCAAGCCGGAAGCCTTCGCCAACGAGGCGTTCATCCTCCTGGATATCGGGCATCTCTCCTCGACCGTCACCGTCGGGGTGAAGAAAGAGCTGATCCTGGTGCGCTCCATCGACTACGGAGGGAAGGCGCTCCATGAAGCGCTGAAGAGCCACATCGAAGCCGCGGGCGGAGACCCCGGCGAGAGCGATGACGAAAGCATGCTCGACAGGGCGCGCGTGTCGCTCTCCGCGCTGACGAGGGAGGTCAGCAGCTCCATCGGCTTCTTCGAGGGGCGCAGGGAGGAGACGATAACGAAGATTTTCATCTCGGGCGGCCCGGCGCGCTCGAAGGTGGTGTTGCAGATACTCGAGGAGGAACTCCACATGCCTTGCGAGGCGTGGAATCCGTTTGAGAGTTGCGAACTGGTGCTGCCTGCCGGGCGCCGCGAGAGTTTCGCGGTGGACATGGTGAATTTGAACGTCGCGTGCGGCGCGGCGGCGGACCTCCTGAACAAGAACTGAACGCCATGGCGCTGCACCTCAACCTCTACCACGAAATCCAGAAGCAGAAGCAGCAGAGCCGGCGCGACCCGCTCAAGCTCGGGATGTACGGCCTCGGCGTCGTGGCGCTCTGCCTGGCGGGCTACTACTGCATGCGTCTGCGCGAAGCCTCCCAGGTGATGGGCCGCCTGGACCAGATGCAGGCCGAATGGGAAAAAATGGAGCCGCTGCAAAAGGCCGCCGAAACCCGGGGCGCCGATCTCTCCAAGGCCATCCAGACGAGCGACGCGCTGGTGCAGAAGATAGAAAACCGTTTTTACTGGGCGCCCCTGCTCGATCAACTGCTGGAAGCCACCCCGAAGAACGTGCAGATAACAAAGTTTGACGGAAAGTCCGACATCGACAACGGCGCCTCGACATGCAGCTTCACCATCACCGGCCTTTCCTCGGGGAACGAACCGCGGCGGGTGGCCGAGGAGCTTCGCACGGCGCTTCACAATAAATTCGCGGAGAAACACGGCAAGGTCACCGCGGTCTTCCAGGCGCTCGACGACGCGGCCGAGACGGTGTTCCTCGACGGCCGGCCCTTGCCGGTGGCGAATTTTGGGATAAAGCTCGACCTGACGGAACCGCAGCAGCTCGTCGAAAACACCCAGCCGAAGAAAACGAGGACGCGATGAAACTGGACAAGGAACAAGGCAAGAAAGTCATTCTCTCGGCGATCCTCCTGTGCGCGCTGCTCTACTGCTATTTCAATCTGCTTCTCGGCCCGCTCGCGGCCAATGAAGTGCGGGCGGAAAAGACGATGAAGGAACTGCGGCCGCAGATCGCCGCCGCCAAGCTTCAGATAAAACAGACGCAGGCGATCGAGGCGCGCGCGCCCGTGGCCAGCGAGACGCTCGAGCAGATCAAGGGGATGATCCCCGACGGGGCGCCCGTCGCCTGGTTCCCGCCGCGGATGGCGGAGTTCTTCAAGCGCCAGGGGATCGACAAGACCGCCACGCGCCAGACCGGGGAGCAGGCGGCGCCCGACCTCGCGGGCTTCAAAAAGCTGACGTGGACGATCGATCTGCCCAAGGTGGAATTCGTGCCGCTGGCGATAGCCATAGCGGGCCTGGAGAACGAGGAACCGCTGCTGGAAGTCACGGGCGTCTCCATCGGAACCGGCGCGGACCCGCAGTATCAACACGGCTCGATAAGCGTCACCACCATAGTAAGACAATGAGAACCAAAGCTTTTTCCCTGCTGGCGGCCGCCGCCCTCTTTTCCACCGGAGCGTTTGCGCAGGACGGCGGCTTCAAGCTCAAGCACCGCTCCGCATTCAGCGGAACGCAGGTCGCGCGCGACCCCTTCTGGCCGATAGGCTGGAAGAAAGAGGTGAAGGGGGACTCCGTCGCGAGCGCCGACGCGGAGATCACCGCCGACGAGTTTTCCGTCTCCAGCATCCTGCTGAGCCCGCCCGCGCTGGCGGTCATCAACGGCAGGGAATACGGGGAAGGCCAGTTCATCCCGATCCCCGGCAGCGGCGCCAAGGCCCAGATCGCGGCGATTGGCGACGGCAAAGTCCAGATCGCCTACCACGGAAAGATAGTCACCGCCACCCTGCGCCGGAACGAGCACCTCAACGCGCCCAAGCCGTTTGATCCCGCGGACGGTTCGCCCGCCCAGGCGTCCGTCACTCCTCGCTAGAGCGTGTCATGCACCCCTGAGCCCCTGAGCCCCTGAGCCCCTGAGCGGTTGAGCCCCTGAGCGGCTGAGCGGCGGCGTTGTCGTTGCGTTGTAGAGGCGGCTGGCACAGCCGCCTCTACAACTAACTCTCGTTGAGTTCCTTCAGGATTTCCGGGTCGCGCACGTCCGCCCATTCGCCCTGCAATTCGTACGCCTTCACGCGGTGGCCGCTCTTCGCCATTTCGCGGATCGCGTCGGTCAGTTCGTATTCGCCCCGGGGGGATTTCTCGAGCCTGGCGATGAACTGGAAGATGAGCGGGCGGAACGCATACACGCCCGCGTTGTACCAAGGGCTGGTCGGCTCGCCCGGCTTCGGCTTTTCGCGTAGATCGATGAGCCGGAAATTGTCGTCGACAAAAACCGCGCCGCCCTTCGAGACATCCTCGTTCCTCTTGACGCTGACCGTCCCGGTTTCCTCCAGCACCGCGAGCGCGGCGTAGTTGGAAGGCTCGACGAGAATATCCCCGTAGCTCAAAAGAAAGGCGTCGTCCCCGCAAAAGGCGCGGGCCAATTCCACCACCCTGCCGGTGCCGTCCTGCACCACCTGCGTTTCATAGCTGACGCCCGCGCCGAACCGCGAGCCGTCGCCGAAGTACGAAGTGACGACATCCGCGCGATAGCCGACGATGATCAGGAAATCCGTCACCCCGGCCGCGCGCATCCCTTCCAGGATGTGCAGGAGGATCGGCTTGCCGCGCACGGGGATCATCGGCTTGGGCACGTCGAGCGTCAGTTCGCGCATCCGCGTGCCGCGGCCCGCCGCGAGGAGAACGGCTTTGGTTATCCTGGTCATTTTAAAACCTCCTCGCGAAATTCCCGGATGCGGTTCATGGCGATCTTGATCTTGTCCAGGCTCGTCGCGTAACTGCACCGCACAAACCCTTCGCCGCCCGGCCCGAACGCCGTGCCGGGCACCACGGCGACCTTCTTCTCGTGGAGCAGCCGCAGGGAGAACTCCCTGCTCGGGAGACCCGCGCTGCCGATGTTTGGAAAGACATAGAACGCACCGAGCGGCTTGAAGCACTTGAAACCCATCTCGTTCAGGCTGCCGACGATGAAATTGCGCCGCGTCTCGTATTCCCGGCGCATGGAAACAATGTCGTCCGCGCCGGATTCCAAAGCTTCGATTGCGGCGTCCTGCGCGGTGGTCTGCGCGCACAGGATCGAGTACTGGTGGATCTTCATCATCGCCTCGGTCAAAATCGCCGGGGCGCACGCGTAGCCGATCCGGAAGCCGGTCATCGCGAAGGCCTTTGAGAAGCCGTGGAGAAGGATGGTGCGTTCGCGCATGCCCGGCAGCGAGGCGATGGAGACGTGGCCCGCCCCGTCGTAGGTCAGTTCGCTGTAGATTTCATCCGACAGGACGATGAGGTCGTGGCGGACGCACAGCGCCGCGATCTTCTCCAGCTCGGCGCGGCTTTGCGTGGCGCCGGTGGGATTCGTCGGAAAGTTGAGGACGAGGATCTTGGAGGCGTCGGTCAGCTTTTCCTCCAGCGCCGCGGCGGTCAGGCGGAAGCTTTCCTCCTCGCGCGTGGGAACGGCGACGGGAACGCCGTGCGCCAGGACTATGCTGGGGCTGTAAGAGACGTAACACGGTTCGTGGTACAGGACTTCGTCGCCCGGGTTCAACAGGGCGCGCAGGGCGAGGTCTATCGCCTCCGAGACGCCGACCGTCACCAGGACTTCCGTCTGGGCGTCGTAGCCGACTTTGAAGAACTTCGCCACGTACTCGGCGATGGCGGAGCGCAGTTTCGGCAGCCCGAGGTTGGAAGTATAACCCGTGCGGCCTTTCTCCAGGGAATAGATCGCCGCCTCCCGTATATGCCACGGCGTGTCGAAGTCCGGCTCGCCGATGCCCAGCGAGATGACGTCGGACATCGTCTGCACGACTTCAAAAAAATCGCGGATGCCCGAACGCGGTATCCCCCGGACATGTCCGGCGATGTGTTTCTTCAGGTTCATGGTGCGACGGCCAGGCGTTCCTCGCGCTCGGGGCGGTTGAGCAGGGCGCCGTTTTCCTTGTAAGCCTTCAGCCGGAAATGGGTGGCGGTCGAGAGGACGCCTTTTATCGTGCTCAGCTTCTCGGCGATGAACGTCGCCACGGCCTGGAGGTTCGCCCCTTCGACGATGACGAGCAGATCGTAGCCGCCGCTCATCAGGTAGCAGCTTTGCACCTGCTCGAAGCGGGCGATGCGGCTCGCGAGGCGGTCGAAGCCTCCGCCGCGCTCCGGCACGATCTTGACCTCGATGACGGCCGTCACCATGGCGTCCCCGATCTTGTCAGGATCGAGGACGGCGTTGTAGCCGAGGATGACGCCGTCCTTCTCAAATCCCTCGATCCGCTGGACGATCTCTTTCTCGGGAAGGTCGAGTTCCCGGGCCAGATCGCCCACCGGCGTGCGCGCGCCGTTCTTCAACAGGCTGAGGAGCGGGTCCATTGCTAAAGCCCGTCTTCCTTGCCAAGGGGCCGCCCGGCCGCCGACCACTGGTCGTAAAGGTCCCATCCGCGGGCCATGAGCGCGGCGCCTTCCTGAAAGCGGTTGTCCGAGCCGAGAATCACGACGATGAGCCGCCGCGGCGTGACAACGAAGGTCTCCCCTTCCTTGCGCGCCTCGGGCTGGCGGGCGGAGGACAGGATCACGCATCCGCCGGCGCGGCGGGTCTGGCCGGTCTTGACGCCGTCGACGCCGTTCGTCCCGAGCAGTTCGTTGGTGTTCTTGAGGAGGTACGCGGACGGGTTCGCCGTCTCGTGCGCGATGACGATCCGCCGCTCCTTTTGCGAGACATAGAAGCGGAAGGCGGCCTTCGCCATGGCGTAGCGCGTCAGGCGGGCCATGTCCGCGGCGGTGGAATACGGAAGCTTCCGCTCGATGCTGTCCAGCCCGTGCGGGTTGAGGAAGAGCGTCCGCTCCATGTGCAGCCGCCGCGCCAGGGCGTTCATCTGCGCGACGAAAAGGGTCACGGGATCGCTCTCTCCCGTCGAGGGCGGCCCGAGCTTTTGCCCGACATAATCGGCGAGGGTCTGGGCGGCGACGTTGTCGGACTGGAGCAAGGCGGCATAGAGCAGATCCCTTATGGTCACCCGGTCGCCAACCTGCAGGCCCGCGTCATTATCCCCGTGGAGCGCCGCCGCCGACTGCGGAACGGTGGCGAGCGAGTTCAGGTCCTGTTTTGAAACGTCGAGCCAATCCAGCACGACCATGGCGGCGGCGATCTTGGTGAGGCTGCCGACCTGCACCTTTCGCATGGCGTTCGATGCGTCCAGGACGTGCCCGCTGGTGGCGTCCAGGACGCATACGGATTCCGCGGCGCGCGCGGAGAGCGGCGGCGCGCCCGCGAGGAGGAGGAGAGACAAGACTATTCTGGCGGTCATCGGACCCGCAATTGTATCGAGCCGCCCCGAAATAGCAAGGCGCGCTTACTGCGCGGAGGAGCTGCGGACGCCGTAGCCGTACGGGTCGGGGCTGACCTCCAGCATGATCTTCTCCGCGGCATTGCGGAAATCGAACGGTATCGAGTCGCCCAACCCCGGCGCGTTGACGCCGCCGTTGGGCCCCGTCCAGTTGCTGCCGCCTTCGACGGTGAATTCATACAAGACGTGGCCGTGTTTCCCCAACGCGCCGGAGACTTCCTTCTCGTCCACCGCCGCGGCGCGGCCGCCGACTTCGCTGATGCGGACGTGGATGACGATCTTCGATTGGCCGACCGGTCCGGGAAGAACGCGCTCGGCGGGATGCCCCGCCCAGACCTTGTCGAACTGCCCCTCGACGAGCCACCCTTTCCGCGGCGCTTCGTTCGGGCGCAGAACCATCGCGGGCGCTATCTTGCCCAACTCCTCCTTCAAGTCTTCGGCGAACTCGGCGGGAGCGAGCGACTTGCGCAGCGGATGGTCGCCGTCGTCGCCATGGGGGCCGTATACCGCCTCGCTGATGTCGAAGGGCCGGATGTAGATGGCCCGGGGATGCGTCGCCCCGCTGGCGACCGTGGTTTCCTTGACATGCACGCCCGCGCAGGAAGCGAGCAGGAGGGCGATGGGGGCCAGAAAGCGTGTTTTCATAGTAATAATTGGCTAGTCCCGTGGCTTTAGTGCAGGATTCGTGCCCGCCAGCCGGCCTAGCGTTCCAAAAATAACGCGGGCGCGTTTTCGGGCCGCCACGGGTTTACCCGGAACTCCGACTCGACAATCTCATCCGCCATCCGGGCGCACAGACGATGCAGCGCCCCGACGTCCAGCCTCATGTGGCGCGGAAGATAACCCGCCAGGTTTTCCATGCCGAGGCGGAAGAGCCTCGCGGCGGGGCGGAGGCGCCGGCCATCCTTGGGATGCGCGGGCCGGAGGAACTGTTTTTGGAGATGGACATAAGCGCCCGCAACCTGGATGAGCCCCTTGAAAAAAAGGTGGTTTTCATCCCGCCCGCCGAGCCAGAGATGTTCGAGGACATCGTGCGCCTCGTAGTAGCGCTGCTCGTTGAAACAGGCGAAGAAACCCCGGTAGCATGGGTGCAACCCATCCTCAGCGGCGAATTGTCCCGCAAACGTGGATATACGCTCTCCCTTGGTCATTTTGCTTGTCTTCACGTTAGCCCCGGTGTCATCTAATACAAGTTGTCCACGATTTGGGGGATACTCCCGGTACTCTTTGTTCTTGGCGTTGTCTCCGCATTTTTTTCGGCGCTTGAGACCGCGCTTTTTATACTCCAGGCCTTCCACGCCCAGAAGCTGAAGGCCAGGAACCCCGAACTGGCCGGTTCCCTCGAAAAGCTGATGGAGAAGCCGCGCCGGCTGCTGAGCGCCATCCTCCTGGCCGGGGCGGCGACGAATCTCCCCCTGATTCTCCTCTGGATTTTTCTGATGCGGGAAATCGTGCCGCGGGTCTATCCCTTCTGGTTCGACGCGCTGTTTATTTTCGCGATCATCGTCCTCGCCTGCGAGCTTGTCCCGAAACTCGTCGCCTTGAAGCAGCCATATCGCATCGCGCGCATCGGCGTCCGCGTGCTCTCGGTGCTGACGCCCATCCTCGACCCTGTAACGCGCGTGCTGGAGGGGTGGAGCGAGAGGATCGCCGAGGGGATTATCCCGGCCCGGCTGCAAGCCAATCCGTTCCTTTCCGGGGAGGAGCTGGAAACGCTGGTGGAGTTGAGCGCGGAGGAAGGCGCCTTGCACGCGACCGAGAGCGAGATGATCCGCGAGATCATGAAGCTGGCCGACAAAACGGCGAAGGATTGCATGACGCCGAGGATCGACGTCTACACCCTGCCGGACGATCTTACCAATGAGGAAGCGGTGCGGCGGCTGAAGCAGGCGCGGCGGCGGCGGACGCCCGTTTACGGCGACAGCCCGGACGACATCCTGGGGATACTGGACGTGAAGACCTTCCTTTTCGACCCGAGCCAGCCGTACACCGAAGTGATGATACCCCCCTCCTTCGTCTCCGAAACCATGAACGCGCTCGACCTGCTGCGGAGTTTTCTCAGGCACAAACAGGGCCTGGCGGTCATCGTGGATGAATACGGCGGCACGGAAGGCATCGTGACGATGGCCGACGTCGTCGAGGAGATCATCGGCGACGCCGTGCCGGACGCCGACCCCGGCCTTTATATTGAAAAGCTGGATGACGGCCGCCTGCTGGCGAGCGGCAACGCCAGGCTGGATGACCTGAGCGAAAGTCTCGGGGTGGACCTCGAGGAGGAGGGCATCGACACCATCGGCGGGCTGGTCTTCAACAGGCTCGGTTACATGCCGAAGGCGGGAACGGACCTCCAACTGCGCGGCCTGGCGCTGACCGTCCGCAGGACTTCGAAAAAGCGGATCGAGGAACTCATCATCGGCAAGGGGGACGCATGATCTGGCCGGCCATCGTGATCAGCCTGCTGATCTCCTTCGTCTTCTCGGGCATCGAGGCGGGCATCCTTTCCGTGAACAAGGTCCGGCTGCGCCACCGGGTCAAAACCGGCGACGCGGCCGCGATGAAACTGGAGCGCCTCCTGGGCCGGCCCGAGCGGGTCCTCGTCACGGTGCTTCTGGTCACGAATCTCATGAACATCTTCGCCGTCATTCTCGGCACGCAGGAGCTTGTCCGCGTCCTGGGCAAGGCCGGTTACGTCGCGGCCTTGTTCATCTCCCTGCCGGTCTATCTGCTCGGGCTGGAGTTGCTGCCGAAGTCGATCTTCCGCCGGTTTCCGTATCGCGCCCTTGCCGCGCTCTCTGAACCTCTGCGTCTGGCGGACCTGATCCTGACGCCTGTCTTGAAAATCGGCGATTGGGGGCTCTTTTTCCCGAAGAAGAAACTTTTTGTGGCGAGGGAGGACTTCAAATACCTGACCACCGAAAGCGAGCGCGTCGGGACGCTGACGAACGTCGAGCGGGAGATGATCCACAACGTCATCGACCTGCGCGTCGTAACGGCCCGCGAGGTCATGCTGCCGATGGACAAAGTGCGGGCCGCGCCTTCCACGGCAAGTCTGGACGAAGTGCTGGCAATCGCCCGGGAATACGATCTCGACCGCCTTCCCATCGCCTCAGGGCATGGAGCTATAATCGGCCTCGTCAACATCTTCGAAGTGCTGCTCGACCGGACGCCCCGGAGCGCCGCCGCCTCCTTTATCCGCCGCATCATCGCGGTCGGGGCGGACGAACAGGCCTACCCCGTGTTGCGCAAACTGCGGGCCGCCCGCGCGGGCGTGGCGCTCGTCATGAACAAGGAGGGGGGGGTCGAAGGCATCGTCAGTTCGGACGATCTGATCAAGCGCCTTGTCACCGTGCTGTGAGCCGCTCGATCTCCGTCGAGACCCTTCCGGGTTTGGAGATTGGAGAGGAGCACGTGGTCGTCGTGCAGATGTAGGCCGCCGCATAGGGCAGGTCGGGATAGCTCCCATCGCGGTCTTTCCATTCGATCTGCTTGTAAACGCGCGGATACTCCAGCCCGGCCAGGAAAAGACTCCGGGCGGCCGGGTCGCCCTTCGGCCCGATGACGACGATATGAAGCGGCTCGACCGAAAACTCCCTCCCTGCGAGCAGGACTCCTCCCACATACGATTGCCTATGGGCCGCGACCTGCGGCGTGACGAGGAAACGGAGCGCCCGCCCGGCCATTTGCCTTTCATCGGCGTTCCCCGTGTAGCGGGAGAGCAGGTTCGCGAAGCGCGCCAGATCCGCGTTTTCGTCGAATTCCGGCTTTGACGGGATGATCGAGGCCTTTGCCGTCACGAACCCGGCGGAGGATTTGTCCTGGAAATTCGCTGACAGGAAGCGGGCGGCGGCCTCGGCGTCCGCAAGCCATTGGCGATCCCCCGTCGCGGCATGGAGGCTGAGAAATGCGCGTCCCATGTACAATGTATCGCCCAGGCAGAGCGGGCCGTCGCCGTGCCGAAAGCCGCCGCCGGGCAGGGCGCGCGTGCGGAGGATGACCCCGGCGGCTTGTTCCGCCTCGCGCAGATACCCGGGATCGCCGGTTGCGGCATACAGCCGCGCGAGCGCTTCGATATACCACCCGTTTTCGCGCGCGTAGACATGCCGGTCGATACGGGGGACGCCCGACTTGCGCCGCGCGGCGTCATCCATCGCGAAATACTCGGCGGAATGGCTGCCCGGAACGAGATCGGCATCCTGGCTCGTGTAGAATGCGCCGTCCGGGCTTCGCAGGAATTCCTGGACATAGCGATGGATGTCGCGAGCGGCTTGCAACCAGGCCGGGTCTTTCCAAAGAGAATAGGCCTCGGCGTAAATGCGCAGGTTCTCCGCCTGCATCTGCATGATTTTCTCGAAGTGCGGGTGTTTCCAGTCGCCTTCCGCCGAGTATTGGTAAACGCCGCCCCAGACCGGGTCGATCAACTGCCGTTGAGCCGCGAGCGTTTGCCGCGCCATCCCGCGCGCGGCGTCCTCGCCGGCTTCCATGCAATACTCGGCGTTGTCCCAATCCAGGAATTTGTGCGGGCCGGCCCATCCGCCGAGTGCGTGGTCATACCCCGCATCGAGCGTCTTTCGCAGGGCGCTCTCCATCGCCGGCGTCAGGACGGCGTCGCGGGAATAGGCGAGGGCGGGTTCCGCGCGCACCGACGGTCCCGGCGTTGGATCGTCGATGATCGCCTGCAACATGGCGGCCATCTCCCCAGGCTGGATGAATCCCTGGCGCTTGACGATCTCGCCGCCCTTCGCGTCAAACACGACGGTGGCGGGCCAGCCGTAATCCTCGTATCGGTTGGCGAGGTCGGGCCGGGAATCCTGGTCAACCCGGACGGCGATATAACGCGACTGAACCAGGGAGATAACCTTGGGATCGGAATACGTCCGCGCGTCCATGACGTGGCACCAATGGCACCAGACCGCCTCCAGGTCCAGAAGGATGAAACGGTGTTCCTTCGCGGCTCTCGCGAAGACAGCTTGCGACCACGGCTGCCATTGGATGCCGGGGGCGCCGGCCAAACCTCTCCCCTCGCCCGCCAGCAGAAGCAGGAGAAGGAGGAATAGCCGCCTCATGTCAATGCTTCGAGGCCCGGGGCGCTCAACGGGTAGCCGGCGGACCGCGGTTTGGAGACCGCCCTCCCCTTGCCGCGCAGCAGTTCATCGCGCCAGGCGAGAATGGGCGACTCGATGAAACGCCACGAGCAGGCGCCGAGCAAAAGCGTGGCGGGGATGAGCACAAGGATGCGTCCGTCCGTGTCCATGACGGCGTTCAAAGCCCCCCAGTTCGGGATGAGGAGTTCCGTGAAATTATGGGCGAGGAAGATCGAGTAACTCATCCTTCCAACGGCCTGGAGGGGTTGCAGATTGAGGAGCGACCAGCGCTCGTTGCCGACGGAGACCTGGTGGATGAGCCACAGGAAGAAAAGCGAGGCGACCAGCGGGATATAGACGGCGTTCAGGGGAAGCTCGATTCCGAGAATCTTAAGGCCTACGACGAGGGCGAGGATCGGGCCGCCTACCTTGCTCCCGGCGTTGAGAGCGCGCTGGAGAAAGAAGCGGCTCTCCTTGTCCAACTGGCAGAGAGCGAGCACGACGCCGCAGCCAAGCGAATCGAGGTCCGCGACGGGAAACGCGAACCAATACATCGTCCCCATGCCAAAATAATGGATGTGACAAACGAGGCGATAGAGCACCGCGACGACGATGGCCGTCAACGCGATGGGCAGCAGCCGCCACTTTGGACGAAGGAGGACGACGAAGGCCCACGTGAGGTAAAACTGCTCGACGATGGAAAGCGACCAGAGCGGGGAAAAGCGGTCGGGCCACTCCCCTGTGTGGAGCATCCAGAAATTGGTGAGGAACGAGGCGTTCCACAAGAACCCTTCCCGCGCATAGGGAACGCCCAGGAGCAGCGTGACGAACAGCAGGATGTAATAGACCGGAAGGATGCGCAGGTACTTCCGAACCAGAAAGAACCGCAGCGCGGCTCCCGCGGTCAATTCGCCCTCCTTGACCCTGCCGCGCAAGCCCATGAGCGAGGCGGTCGTGAAATAACCGCTGAGGACAAAGAAAATCGTGACGCCGAAGCCGGAAAGAACGAAATGCGTGATGAAGAAGTGGTGCAGCATCACGATGCAGATGGCGACGCCCCGGAAAGCGTCAAGCTGCGGACAGTATTTTGATCGCGCCATCGTTCTTTAAATCGCCGTTACCGGCAAAGGTTGCGTCTGTTGACGACGATTATCAAAAAAAAATTCATGGCAAGTCGGTTTTCACGAGCCGGAATCTGTCGTGGTAGCGCCCGCCGTTGAACCGGCGGCAGCAGGAGAGGCAGGCGACCTTGCGAGGGAAGGGCCTTACGCGGCGCACCTCGGCGCGGCATTCCAGGCAGCGGTACAAATGTCTCGCGGCGAGCCGCCTCCGCGGCAGCGGGAGATCGTGACAGCGCGGTTCCGCACCCAAGCCAAGATCATGGCAAGCCCGCTTCCATTCCGCGCCGTGCGGGGCTATGCGGCGGCGACCCGCTCGGAACCGGGCGGCCAGATGCGCGATCTCGTGGCGCAAAGTCCGGTCGATCTCGTCCGGGCCGAACGCAAGCAGCTTCGGGTTCAGGCTGATAAGCGCCGACTGACCATGCGCCGTCCCGGCGGTGCTCCGCATCCTGTTATTCCAGCGGACGCGCACCTGGCCCGCGAGCGCCTCGCAGCCGATCTCCCCCAACAGGCGTCGCGCCGTTTCCTCCAGAGCCGCCGCCGTCATGACGCACTAGCCGCCAGCCGGGGCAGGATGCCGACGACCGTCTCGATTTCTTCGGCGGTTGTTTCCCTGCCCAGCGAAAAACGCACGGTGGCGCACGAAGGCGACGGCTCGGCTCCCATCGCCAGCAGAACATGCGAAGGTTGGATGGAGCCGGCCATGCAAGCCGAGCCGCTGGACGCGCAAACGCCTTCCAGGTCCAGGTTGATGAGCATCCCTTCCCCGTCAAGTCCAGGAAAACTGACGTTGAGCGTGTTTGCCAGCCGCAATTCAGGGTGGCCGTTCAGGATTGCGTCCGGGAAGGCCGCGCGGATTCCGTCCCACAGGCGGTCGCGCAGGGCGGCCTGTTTTTCCGATTCCGTTTCGGCGAGGGCCAATTCGGCGGCGACGGCCATGCCTGCGATGGCCGCCACGTTTTCGGTGCCGGGCCGGCGCTCATTTTCATGGGAGCCCCCGAACTGGATTTTTCTTATGGGAATGCCGGAGCGAAGATACAGCAGGCCCGCGCCCTTGGGGCCGTAAAACTTGTGCGCGGCGAGCGACACGGCGTCCGGGAGAAAATCGCCGCGCGGGAGCGGGATCTTGCCGAAGGATTGGACCATGTCGCTGTGAAGGAGAACGCCGCGTTCCTTGCAGAACGCGGCGATGCGCTCGATGGGCTGGAGGACGCCGGTCTCGTTGTTTGCGGACATGATGGAAGCCAGCGTGGTATCGGGGCGGATCGAGGCCTCCAGCCGGCCGGGATCGACCAAGCCGAAGGAATCGACGGGCAGCCACGTAACCGAGTAGCCCTCGTGCTTCTGGAGATATTCCAGAGTATGCAGAACGGCGTGGTGCTCAACCGTCGTGCCGATGAGGTGTTTCCCTTTGCCGGCGAGAGCGCGAGCCAGGCCGAGGATCGCAAGATTATCCGATTCCGTGCCGCCGCTTGTAAAGATGATCTCATGCGGACGCGCGCCGAGCAGTGCGGCAAGACGGTCCCGCGCGTCGTCGATCGCCGCGCGCGCCTCGCGGCCCGCCTCGTGAATGCTGGAGGCGTTTCCAAAATGCCGCCCGAGGTATGGCAGCATCGCCTCGCGCGCTTCCGGCGCCAGGGGCGTCGTGGCGTTGTAATCCAGATAGATCATCGCGGGTCGGCGGAACGCGATTTTTTCGGGACGATCCGAAGTTGTGTTTCCTCGTAGTAGACGAGCGAGTTTTCCGGGACGCTCTGCATCAGGAAAACATTCGCGCCGATGGTGCTGCCCGAGCCGATGAACGTCTCGCCGCCCATGACCGTGGTGTTGGCATAGACGGTGACCCTGTCCCCCACGTCGGGATGCCGCTTGCCGCCCTTGAGGATTTTCCCGTTCTCGTCCTTCTGGAAGCTCTTCGCTATGAGGGAGACGCCCTGGTATAGCTTGACCCGCGCGCCGAGCGTCGAGGTCTCGCCGATGACGACGCCCGTCCCGTGGTCGATGAAGAAGTGCGGCCCGATCTTCGCGCCGGGGTGGATGTCGATCCCGGTCCGCGCATGCGCCCACTCGGTCATAATGCGCGGCACGAGCGGGACGTTCTCCAAGTATAACAGATGCGCGAGCCGCTGGATGGCGATGGCCTCCAAGTAGGGATAGGAAAGGATGATCTCCTCGTAACTGCGCGCCGCGGGGTCGCCTTCGTAAGCCGCTTCCACGTCGTCGCGCAGGAGTTCCCGCACTCTCGGCAGGCTGCCCAGGAGCTCCATGAGACGCTTCTCGGCGGCGGCGTCGGGACAATCCGGCTCCCGGATGCGGAGGCTCTTGCAGACTTCCGTTTTCAACCGGTCGGCGATGGCGCCTATGCGATGCGCCGTGACGCGGGCGAGGTGGTCCGAGTGGATCGCCTCCTGGTCGTGAAAGCCGGGAAAGAGAAGCTGCAGGAAATCCTCGCAGATGGAGGCGATCGCCCGCTTGGAGGGAAGATTGGAGCCGTCGATATTGTTGATGCCGCCGACTTCGCCGTAGGAAGCAAGAACCTCCCGCGTGATGCGTTCCAATCCCTTATCCATGACAGGGCATACTATAAGCCGAAAAACCGATTGACAAGGAGCGGGCCGACCGGTAACCAAGGGGCGTTTTTGCGATCCTCTTTCCCATGAGAAAAATCCAAATGACCGTCGCGCTGCTCGCGTCACTCGCATTATCCGCCCGCGCCAGCGTCACGGAGGCCCGTGTCGTCGTGGTGAAGGGAACCGTGACGACCACCGCGCCTGCCAGCTCGCAGGAGCAACCGGCCGTTCGCAACGCGGAGATTTCCGTCGGCAGCTCCATCGGCACGGCCCAGAAGAGCAGCATCCTCATGGAACCGACCCCGGGTTCGGCGGTCATGGTGCTGGAGCAGAGCAAAGTGGTGCTGACCGCGGACGATCTCAAAAAGACCGGCGAGACCATCATCGGGCGGAAGACATTTTTAAATCTCAGCCAGGGAAAGGTGCAGGCCGCGCTGGCCCATCCGCAAAACGGCGGCGTCGATTTCAAGATCAAGACGCCGCAATGCGTCGCCGCCGCGCGCGGCACGGTTTACAGCGTCACGACCAACGGGAATTCGACCACCATCCTCGTCGGCCAGGGAAGCGTGGTGGTGACGTGGACATTTCACGGCAAGACCTACACCAAGATTGTATCCGCCGGCCAGGAGTTGACGGTCTTTACCGACGGCACGAGCACATCGCCGGACGTAACCGTCCAGGACCTCGACGCGCTCCGGCAGTTTGCCCAGGAGGCGGCGCTTCTTCTTGCCAATGATGAAAGCAAGGACCGCGGCTTTCCGGGTTACTTTTCCTCTCCGAACGCCGGCCCCGACACGTCGCAAACCGACCCGGGCGCGAACGGGACCTTCCCCGGCCAGACCTCCCAGGTCACGAACAAGTAAAGTTAGTAGAGCTGGTACTGCCGAACACGCGCAGGAACGCCGCTTCCACGGCTAGCAGTTCCTGGACGTTGCGCCCGAGATTCTCCCGCAGTTCCTCGATCCCCGCGATCTTGCGCAACACTTGCGCGGTGGTGAATTTGCGCGCCAGTTCGCCGGTCGCTTCCGCGCAGGCGGGAAAATCGGCCGCCGGGAAATCCTGCTGGCGGCGCAGCACGTCCGCCCACCATTGGAGGAGCGTCTCCACGAGCCGCGACCGTTCCAGTATGTAGCGCGACTCGGTCACTCCCTTGTAATAATCCTCCCTCTCCTTCAGCCACGCCCCGTCCGTCGTTTGACGATAAAGGGTCTCTTCGCGCTTCAGTTCGGCGGCGTTTGCGTCCTGTACGTCCTGCCTTATCTCGCGCAGCAGTTGCATGAACTCGCGCGCCAGATTGAACACACGCGGAATCTCCGGGCCATCCGTCTGGAAAAAGGCGGTCAGGATTTCCAGCAACCGCGTCTGGACGGGGTCCGGCTTCGCGTCTCCCGTGGCGCGCAGCATGATCGGTATGCACCGGGAGCGGATGGTGTCGAGCAACCCTTCGGGGAGCGATGTCACCAGGAGCAGGAGGCAGTTGTCCGGCGGCTCCTCCAGGGTTTTCAGGAAGGCGTTGGAGGCTTGCGGCTGCAACCGGTCCGCTTCGAGGATGACGCCCACCTTCTTTCCCGCGCCCGCCGCCTTCAGCCGCAACTCCGCCTCCAGCGCGCGGATTTGTTCTATGACGATGCGCCGCGATTTGGATTCCGGTTCGGCCAGATGGATGTCTGGATGCGCGAACCCTCCCTCCCCCAGCCCGGTGACGAGCGCCGCGATGCGCCCTGCGAGCGCTTTCTTCCCGCTGCCTGCGGGCCCGGATACAAGGTAGGCGTGCGCGAGGCGATCCTGCTTCCACGCCCGGCGGATGAGATCAAAGGCCGTTTCCGTCGAAAAAGCCATGAAGGTGAGTCCATATCCGCGCTTCCACTTCGGCGACCGGCTTCGAAGCGTCCACCAGGCGCATCCGCGCATCCGAAGCGGCGAGGCTCAAGTATCCCGCCCGGACGCGTTCGTAAAATGCGCGCGGCTGCTGTTCCATGCGGTCGGGAAACCCCGCGGCTTTTGGGCGGCCAAGAACGCGCTTCTGGGAAAGGTCGACGTCGACATCCAAAATGAAGGTGATGTCCGGCAGGAGGGAGGAGACGGCGAAACCGTTGATCAAGGCCACCGCTCCGTTGTCGATTTTCCGGGCCACCCCCTGGTAGACGGTTGTCGAGTCGAGAAAGCGGTCGGCGATGACCGTCACGCCCGAATCGAGCGCCGGCGCGATGACTTCCCGCACGAGTTGCGCCCTGCTGGCGGTGAAGAGGAGAAGCTCCGTCTCGGGCTTCATCGCGCGCCCGGCGGGCGAGAACTGGAGCAACTGCCGTATCTCGTCGCCAATCGCCGTTCCGCCCGGCTCGCGGGTGATGAGGACGCGGTGCGCCGCGCCCACGAGCCGCTCGTGGAGAAGCCGTATCTGGGTCGTCTTGCCGCACCCTTCAGGCCCTTCGAACGAGATGAACAGCCCGCGTTTCGCCGGTTCCGTCATGAGGCGAGCAGCTTCGTCAGTTCGGCCTTAACGCTCTCGATCCGCTGGCCCGCGGCGAGGGCCTGCGTGTTCAGCGCGTCGATCTCCTGCGAAGTCTGCTTCGCGGAAAGCGCCGGGTTCTTGAATGTCTTGTACGAGCGCCACGCCAATTCGGCGAGCGGCGAGGCCGCGGCTTCGATGGAATTCGCCGCCTCCTTGGGGAAATGGCCCCGGTTCAGGCGCACGAAGTTCGCGAGCCGAGCCGCCTTTTCCACGGCGTCGCGGGCCGCCGCATCCGCCGCCTCCAGCCTCTCCGCCCGGAACTCGAGGGCGAACCGGACGATGCTCAGCGTCGCGTCATCGAACAACTCGAAGAGGCGCCCGGTGACTTTGATGACTTTGGGGCGTCTGTCTTTAACCGCCGGCGGGGCGGGCGCGATGGCCTGGAGCCGGGCAAGCTCCCGATCCGTCGCTTCCTTCAAACGCATCTTGTGGTTTTCGAGATCGCGCGAAAGGAGGTGGCCGGCCATGACCTTTATCCCGCTTACGCCCACCGCGACGAGGACGACCGAGGCAAAAAGCGTCTCCAGGAGAAAACCCGCGAAGGATGTCATGCGCCTCTCCCCGCGGTCAGAGTTCCTTTTCGAGCCTCTCGCTGAGCCATTGCTTTATCATGCTCTGGTAGTTCAGGTAGCGGGAGCGCGCGAGCCGCTTTATGCGGGCAAGCATCCGCGGATCGAAGCGCAAGGTTATCATCGTGGATTCCCTCGAGTCGGCCTTCACCAGCGAGGCGTTCATGAGCCGGGCGTCCAAACGCGTTTCCGACCAGAACTTCGCCTCGCCCGCCTCGGTGTCGAACCGCGGCACTTCCGACCAGTTGACGATCACCTTCAAGGGTTCACCTCCGAATTCTTGCGCTGGTAGAAGCTCAACTCCTCCGGGGCCATCTCGCGCGCGAGGATCACCCGGTACCGTTTCCCATCGCTCCAGAAAAGGCTGAAGATGCCCTTGTCGTTCAGCGATTTACCCAGGTTGAAATAACGCGCCTCGCCGTCGTGGGACTCCGGGAGAAGCCGGAAACTGAACGGGTCTTCGAAGGATTCCTCTATCTCCTTCGGCGCCGTTTTTTGGAGGTCAAACGGGACATCCAGCCAGTCGAATTCCATTTGCTAGGCGTGCTGGATCAACTCGATCTCATACCCTTCCGGAGCGTCGATGAACGCGATGGCGCTGCCGCCGCTGCTCCGGTGCGGCCCGTCGGAAAGCGGATACCCCTTCGCCTCCGCGGCCTTTGCGAAAGCGGCCAGGTCGTCGACTTCGAACGCGAGGTGCGTCAAGTCCGGCCCGACCTGCACGGGGCCGCTCTCGTCGAATTTGCAAATCTCGATAAGTTCCGTGCTGCCCGGCGCTTTCAGGAAAACAAGCTGCGACCCGCGCCCGGAAGTGTGCCGGCTGACTTCCGTCAGGCCGAGGACATCCGTATAGAAGGAAACTGTCTTGTCGAGGTCCTCGACGCGATACCGCGTGTGCAAGAGTCGTTTAACCATGGTAATAAAAACGGGCGCGGAGTAAAAAGTTCGGGGTTGCCCATCCTCCGGCGACACATTAAATCGGAAACTCCCCCCATTGCAAAAAGGAAATCTCACCCCATGCTCATTCTCGGCATAGACAACGGCACCCAAAGCACCAAAACCATCGCGCTCGACTTCGAGAGCGGCGAGATCGTCGCCTCCGCGCAATCGGCTTACGGCCTCGTGGAAGGCCTGCCCGCCGGGCATCTGGAGCAGCACCCACAGACGTGGATCGACGCCGTCTCCGACACCGTGGGCCGATGCCTCTCGCAACTTGGCGACCGCCGGGGCGAAGTGGCGGCCATCGGCGTAAGCGGCCAGCAGCACGGGATGGTCGTCCTCGACAAACAGGACAAGCCCGTGCGGCCCGCCAAGCTCTGGTGCGACACCTCCACGACCGCCCAATGCGCGGAATTCGAGGCGGCCTTCGGCGGACAGAAGGGACTCATCGAACTCGCGGGCAACGCCATCCTCCCGGGCTACACCGCGCCGAAAATCCTCTGGCTAAAGCAGAACGAACCCGCCTCTTACAAGGCGACGAACTGCGTCCTCCTGCCCCACGATTACATCAACTTCTGGCTCACGGGCGAAAAGCGGATGGAATACGGCGACGCCTCCGGCACGGGTCTCATGGACGTGCGCACGCGGGAATGGTCGCGCCCGCTGATGGATTTCATCGACCCCGGCCTCGCCGGCTATATTCCCAAGCCGGAGACCTCGCAAAAAGCCGTGGGCCTGCTCCGGGAGAGCCTGCGAAAGGAATGGGGCCTCGAGAAAAGCCCTGTCGTCAGCGCCGGCGGCGGCGATAACATGATGGGCGCCATCGGCACCGGAAACATCGCGCCCGGCGTCGTCACCGCGAGCCTGGGGACATCCGGCACGCTCTATTCCTTCGCCGAGCAACCCGTCGTCGATTCCGGCGGAGAAGTCGCCGCCTTCTGCGACAGCACGGACCATTGGCTGCCGCTTGTCTGCACCATGAATGTCACCGTGGCCACCGAACAAATCCGCCGCCTGTTCGGTTGGGATTTTCCGGCCCTGGAAAAAGCGATCCTCTCCGCTCCCGCCGGCTGCGACGGCCTGCTGTTCCTCCCGTATTTGAATGGCGAACGCACTCCCAGCCTGCCGGGCGGCAGCGGCGTCTTCCACGGACTCAACACCGCGAACATGCAGCCCGCGCACATGGCGAGAGCCGCCGCCGAAGGCGCGACCCTGGGGCTGGCCTACGGCCTCAATCGCTTCCGCGAACTCGGCATCCGCCCCGCCGAAATACGGCTGACCGGCGGCGGAAGCAGGAGCGCGGCGTGGCGACAGATCACCGCGGACATATTTGGCGTGCCGACCGTCTGCCTCGCCTCGTCGGAAGGAGCGGCGCTGGGAGCGGCCATCCAGGCAGGCTGGACTTGCCTCGCCGTCAACGGACAGCCTCTCCCCCTAGCCGCCATCACAAAGCGCCTCGTCCAGGTGGAAGAATCAACCCGGTCGCATCCGAACGCCGCGAACGGCCCGCTCTACGCCGCCCTCAGCGAGAAGCAGACCGACCTCACCCGCCGCCTCCACACCGGCGGCTATTTGTAAAGAACTGTTCATCCCTTGGCACGGGCGGCTCTTGACGCCGCGCGAAGCGTGATGGCATGCATTGTGATATGCCCTTAACGGCGTATCGCGAACCACGTTCGCTCTCGACAAAGACACCGCTTCCCGCCTCAAGCGGCTGGCGGCTGGCGGCCGATTTCAAACCCTTCCGCAATCTTATTTGGACTTCAGCGTATGGATTCCATCCCACGGCGCGTCGGGCCGCTTCTCCAGCAGTTCGCGGCAGAGCGTGAGGTACTGTTCCCCCCACGCATCCCCCGGCGCGGCGGCCAGGAACAGCTCAAACCCCGCGGCGGCGCTTGGGAAATCTCCCTCGAAATAATGGGCATAGGCTTCCTCGTAGAGGCGCATCGCTTCGGGGGGCGATTCGCCGATCCCCAGTTCGCGAGCCACCGCGAAGACGCGAAGGCCCTCCCGCTTCCCCATGAGACGGAACGTCCCCAGGGTGCGGAAAAAGAATTGGCCGCCCGCGAGGTCTTTGACCTGCGGCCCGGCGGCGATGTCCGTATGCCACTCCTTGGTCAGCCCCTCGATGCGGGAGGCCACGTTGACCGCGTCTCCGATGACAGTGAATTCCATGCGGCGCGGCGAACCGATGTTGCCCGCGAGGACGTTGCCGTGGTTGAGCCCGACGCCGATCTTTAGCGGAGGCCGGCCCTCCCGGCTCCATTTCAGGTTCAATTGCGCGAGGGCTTCCCGCATGTCCAGGGCCGCCCGCAAGGCGGCGCGCGCGTCCTCCGCGCCGCCCTTGCTGACGGCGTCCCCCCACACCGCCATGATGGCGTCGCCGATGAATTTATGCAGCGTGCCGCCGTGCTTGTGGACGCACGCAACCATCTCGGTGAAGTATTCGTTCAACTGCGCCACGAGGCCTTCCTCGCCGGCGGACTCGCTCATGCTGGTGAACCCGCGTATATCGGAGAAGAGGATGGTGACCGTCTTGCGAACGCCCCCGAGCTTCAATTCGTCGGAATTCTTGAGAACCTGTTCGAGGACGGACGGCGCGAGGTACGAGGAGAAGGCGTTCTTGATCCTGTTTTTCGCGAGCCGCTCCCGCAGGAGGAGCGCGCCCGCGCCGCCGAAGTGGACGCCCGCGAACCCGAGCAGCGGCATCCCGAGCGGAATCCAGAGATCGGCTTTCACGAAAAAGAGATACATGGCGCCGAGAGCCGCGAAGCAAAGGCTGGCCAGCCCGGCGGCGGAGACCCGGGAGTCGAGCCGCTCGAAGTAACGGAGGCTCGCCATGGTTATCAAAAGCCAGGGGAGCCAGACGGCCCATTTGTCCGCGACGCGCAGGTAATCCTCGCGCAGGATGTTGTCGAGGACGTTCATGTGGACGAGCGGCACGAGGCTCTTGGGGCTGAGCGGACTCGGCCCGATCTCCGAAGACCCCGTGGACGCCAGCCCGATGACGATGAGCCTCCCCTTTAGCCTGGGGAGATTCTTCACCGCCACGCCGTTATAGTTCTGGGCGAGGGCGTCGTGCAGCGCGCCGTAGCCCGCGCTGTCGAAGCCGTCCTCCTCATAATGGTAATTGATGATGAATTCCCCCGAGGCGCTGATCGGGATGCGGCGGCGGGCTTGCGGAGCGTCGATGTAAACCGCGTCGCCCAGGACCACTCGAACCTGTTCCGGGGCCGCGTTCCAGAACTGCATCAACGCCTGGAGCGCGAAACTCGGGAAAAATCGCGCGCCGATTCTCACCACCATCGGAACCTTCCGCCGGATGCCGTCCAGATCGGGAGAGGAGTCCACGAACCCGAAGGAGCAGACCTTCCTCAAAGCCGCAATCGGGAGCAGGGCCTCCGGCGCCGCGGGGACGGAACCGCTGTCGCCTTCCACGCGGGGAAGCGGATGCGTCAACCCATATTCGGCCAGCGTGACGTCCGGCGCTTCGGCGCCCTGCTCCGCCCGCGAAGCCGCGAGGACGACCGGCGCGCCAAACATCTGGATGCCCTGGATGAAGGCGTCGTCATTGATGGAATCCTCATCGGCAAAAAGAACGTCCCATGCGACCGCCGCGGGGTGGACCGCGGAAAGAAAGCCGAGCATCTCGCCGTGGAAGATGCGCGCGATCGGCCAGCTTTTCAGTTGATGAATCGTGGGGTCGTCTATCGCCACGAAGAAGAGCCGCGGGTCCGCATGGCCGCCCGCTTTGTGCCGGAGTTCGATGAGGCGATCCAGCAGGAAGCTTTCCAGGCGCCTGGCGGGGCCGGTTCGTCCCAGCGCCAGGCAGAGGAGCAGAACCAGCGGCGGCGCCCAGACGGAGTATTCGAGCCACCGCCTCTTCTTCACAAGCTCTTGTAGACTTCCTGCCCGTAAAGCTCCTCGTACGCCTGCGCCATCCTGTCAAACGAGAAACGTTCCCGCACCAACTCCCGCCCGGCTTGGGCCGAACGCCGCAGGTGCGGGCGGTCGTCGAGGCGCTTTATCCATGCGTCGTCCTCGCCGGTCACGATGGGATCCATGGATTGGAGAAAAGGCATCTCGCGCGGCAGATTGCCGGTGAGCGCGCACGGCAGTTCGGCGGACATCGCTTCCAGCAAGGCGAGCGGCAGCCCTTCATACTGCGCGGTGTGGAGGAACAGATCGGCCGCGGCGAGGAAGGGAAGAACGTCGGATTGCCAGGGCGCGCGGCGTATGCAGCCTTCCAGGCGATGGCCGCTGACCCATGCGTCCCACTCTTGCTCCAGGCGACCGCCGCCGACCCAAAGGAAGCGTGTCTTCGGTCTCCTGGCGCAAATGCGCGCCGCCAGTTCCAGGAAGAGCATGGGCCGCTTCTGGGGAACCATCCTGCCGACCGCGAGGACGAGGAAGTCCTCCTGTGCGATCCCGAGGGCTTCGCGTTTCGCAAGGCGCATAGCGTCGCGCTTTTTGAGGTCAAACACCGGAACGCCGTTGGGAATGACGCGCGCGTTTTTTTCGCCCATGAATTCGGCGAGATCGCCTCCGCGGCTCTCGACGACGGCCACAAGCGGCCCGTGAAAACCCTTGAGCGCCTTCAACGCGATGAAGTCCCGCGCCGCGCCGAACCGCGCCTTGAGGTAGCGCGCCGATTGCGTGAGGTGGATGGTGCAGACGCTCGGCAGGCGCGTCCACGTCGCGGCGCGGAGAAGGTCGAGGCCGTCCTCGAGGTTCTGCTTGTTGATGTGGATGCAATCGGGCATGAGACGCCTCCAGCTCGCGGCGATCTGCCGGGTCTTCAGTAAATTGAACGCCGTGGAAAGAGGCCGCGCGACGTAGTCGTAAGTATTGTTGTAAGGCGCGCGCACCACTTCGCCCAACGCCGAGAAGCTGTTGGAAAGCTCGTCCATCCTCGGGTTGCTCGAAGCCCACAGGGAGACGCGGTGCCCACGCTGCACGAGCGCCCGGCCCAGGTAGAGGAGATACAGTTCTCCCCCGCCCCGGGAGCCGGAACTGCTGCTGGCAAGGAGGATGTTCATTTCAGAATCTCGTCGAAGACTTCGAGCCATTTCGTCGCGCCTTTCTCGGGGAGCCATTCCCGCGCCTTGCGGGAGGAAGCCTCGCCCTGCGCGGCGGCACGTTCCGGGCGCGCGGCCAGGCGTTCCATGGCGCGAAGCAGAGAGCCGGAATCCCCCGCGGCGAACACCTCTCCATTCACCCCTTTTTCGACCAAATCGTAGCCCGCCCCCACTCCATCCGAACAAAGGATCGGCAACCCCGCGCCCAGCGCCTGGTTCAAAACGACGCCCCAGCCGTCATACCTGCTGGGCAGGACGAAAACATCCGCGCGGGCAAAATAGGCGGGAAGCCGTTCGGGCGGCTGAAAGCCTTCGTATTGCACGCGGGCGCGGCCTTCGGGGGAAAGCGCGGCGAGCAGGCCCGGCAGTTCGGCCTCGCGCCCGACCAGTAGGAGGCGGGCTTGCGGATGCCGCGTCACAAGGCCGTCGAACGCCTGGAGGAGCAGGTCTACTCCCTTGCGCGCGATCATCTGCCCGCAGAAAAGGAAGGTCAGTGTTCCCCTGACGCGGGCCTTGGGGGTCTCCATGAAAGGCCGGAGATCGCAATAGTAGGGGATGCTGAAATGTTTCGTATGCGGAAAACGGTCGCGATAGCCGCGTTCGGCAAGGCTGCCAATGCCCACAATGCCCGCCGCCCGGCCCAAGGGTGAAGTAAGCGTGTTATGGAGAATCGCTCTTTTCCGGCGGGCTTGCAACCTTTCGCCCCAGAAAAGCCACCGCATTTTTAGCAACGCGCCGCGCATCAAAGCCTGGGCGGTAAAGGACATGAGCGTATTCATGACCACCAGGTCAACGCCGGGGAAGCGCGGCAGCGGCCAGTTGAGATGAACGCGCGCCGAGCCGAGCGGAAGCCAGAACCCCGGCAGGATGCTCTCGTACGCGGCGAGGGGCCGCTCGGGCCAGGGGGAATCGGGCGCCGCGCTTTCGAGGTAATGGACGCTGATATCGGCGCGGGCCGCCAGCGCGCGAAACAGGTCCCGCTGGTACGGCGAAGGAACCACCGAGACGAATGCTACTTTGTAATCCATCTCGCCTTGGGTTTTTCCCTGGGGCCCGCTATGCGCGACGGGGCCGGCGCCGGCGCCGGCGGTTGCGGGCTCTTCGGCAAGGGCGCCGGCTCGCGTTCCCGCGCGTTTGTTTTTTTGAGGATAAGCCAGCCCGCCGCCACGCTGATGAGCGTGGGCAGCAACGCGGTGGTGAAGACCAGCAGGCTCCGCATGGAAATGACCGCGGCGAAAAAGCCGGAGGCGTACGTGACGATGCCGAACTCCGAATTTCTCGGGGAAGCGAGCCGCCCCCACCAGCCGGTGATGAATCCAAAGAAAAGCCCGGTGAGGAAGATCGCCGTGAAGCCGCCGCTCATGTAAGCCTCGCCGACGAAGCTGGCGGACACTGTCAGGCCCTCGACGCCAAGCGCGTCCTCGATGGAGAGCGACATGCCTTCCGGCTTTCCTTTCCAAAGGGCGCGCGGTATCGGGCGGATGACGGCGAGATAAGGAACCTCCCAGCCGAGGTACGGATGCGTCCTCGGGAAGACCTGCATGAGGCGGTAGATGGAGTAGAGGTTGTAGTCGATGAACAGGGTCTCCTCCTCCGTTTGCTCGCTCTGGTAATCGCCTTCCATATAATCGTGCAGGCCCACCTCGCGGAAGCGGAGCATCAGCACCGAGGCGAGGAAGAAGCCGGCCGCGCACACCGCCGCCACCGCCATCAATTCGTTTTTCCTGCCGCTGCCCGCCGCGAAGGAATAGCCGATGAGAAACGTGACGATGTAAGCGGCGAGGACGTTGCGCGTGCCGCCCGCGAAGCCGTAGAAAAGAACGAAGAGAAAGCCCGTCGCGACCAGATAGACGTTCAATTTCCCGTAGTCCTTCCGCCGCGCGATGATGATCCCCGCCAGGGGCGGGGCGAGGAAGATGAGCATCTCGATCTCATGCAGGAGCGCTTTCCAATCGCCCAGTTTCGTCCTTATCCAGGGCTGGGTGAAGCGCGGCGCCACGATATTCTCGACGAGGCGGATCGGGTTGAAATCGACGGTGAGCAGCATGTACAGAAAGCCGAGAAAGAGGGCGCTCCAGAAAAGGAGGATGATCCACGATTTACGCACGGGCCGGCTGAACAGGTCGGAAAGCGGGTGCTTCTTCAGGTTCGCAAAATGGCGCCCCATGGCGAGGCCCGCGAATCCCCAGAGGCAGGCGATGACCGCCCGCTTTACGAGCGGGAGGTCGTCTCCGATCAAGTCGTCGAAATTCGGCTGCCGGAAGAGAAATTCGAACAGGGTCAGGAAATAGAGGGAGAGGATCGCGAGAAGATCGGGCCGGATGAGGTTGGGGAACCCGAGTTGCAAATCGCACAGTACGCTCATGGCGATGCTGACGCCGGTCCCGACCGCCGCGTAACGCGCCACGCCGGAGGGGAGATTCCCCCGCAAGGTCAAACCGGTGATCGCCAGGCCCGCCAGGCAGAGCAATGTCCCCACTATTTGCGGCCGCGGGGCGAACTCGCGGGTTTTCAAAGCGCCTCCTTGCTAAGCCGCGCCAGTCGTTCCGCCGGTTCGCGCCAGAGATGTTTTTCGTTTACGCGGAGCGGGTTTCGTTCCCACCAGCGGAGTTCTTCCAGGAGCGCTTCGGCATCCCGCGCCGGAATAACCGAGCCGTTTTCGTGCCGGCGGATCAAGTCCTTCGCCCCGTTTCGCTCCGTGGTGATGCACGGAAGGCCGCAGTTCAACGCCTGCGGCACCACGAGGCTGAAGCCTTCCTCCAGGGAAGGGAGCGCGAGCACGGAACCGCCGCGAAACGCCTCCGCCAGCGCGCGTTGCGATACGGCGCCGTGAAAGTTAAGCCTGGGCTTTCCGTTGTATCCCGCGAGGTCTTGCTTCGCTTCGGGAAGCACGGCGCCGTAGAAGTCAACGCTCCAATCTTCCCGGCCCGAGAGGGTGAGAGCATCCAGAAGGGTCCTGGTTCCCTTTCGCAAGCCGACCTGGCCTGGAAAGATGATGTGAAAACCGTTCGGCTGGCGTTCAGGACCGGGATGAAATATCTCGGGATCCGCCGCGTACGGCACTATCCATATGCGCTCGGGCGCGACGCCGAGAGCCGCGAGGTAATCGCGCCCGACGCTCGACGCGACGCAATGGTAATCCGCCAGCGCGTATTCGTCGTCGGCGCCCTGGAAATAGGCGTCGTTGTAGGGACAGGCTTCCTCGATCTTCAGGCCGACGCGCCGGTATTCGGGCTCCATGATCCGCACCCACTCGCGAATGGGGCTGCTCGCGTGGTTGAGCACGGTGGCTACGCCCAATTCGCGGGCGCGCTCGAATGTCCTTCGGCATTGCCCCGGCATGGCGTGGATGAAATCGGCCTCGGCCAGCGCGCGGCCCACCCAGCGATCGAACCCTTTGTCCTGCCAGAGGTAAAGCGTCCACGGGTCGGGCCTCGCCCAGGGGGGGAGGAAGCGCTGGAGGCCGTAGACAATCGTCGTGCGGAAACTGTGCGTCTTGATCGGCATCCCGTCGCTGTGCGGCAATTTCCAGAGCGGATAACCGGAGTAGTAAGCGCCGAGTTCCCCCATGGCCGCAAGTTCCCTCGCGACCGCGTAAAGATGGCACGGATTCGTGGCGGAGATGGAGATTTTCACAACCCCGCCCTCGGGTTGCGCACCAATTCCATCCAGGTGCGATATTTGTTCCAGGGGATCGGATGGCGGGCGGCGATGCAGCGCGGCAGACCCGCCAGAAAAGACCCCCACCAGAGCGGTTCCCGCAAGACCCAGCCGCGCATCCAGGCGTACTGAAACTGGCGCACGGCGCGGAACGCCGCCACGGCGAATAGTTGCGGGAAGGGGCAGCGCATCACGACGCTCCAAAGCTCGTTGCGCGCGTGGAAACAATGCGTCCGGTTCTCGTTCCGTTGCGCCTGCGTGTAATGATGGCGAATCGTGAGCACGGTTTCGTAGCGCACCTCGAAGCCGGCGTTCCAGGCGCGCAACGCAAAGTCCGGCTCCTCGTACGCGTGCCGGAAATGCCGGGGATAACCGCCCAGCGCGATGAATACGTTGCGCCGGATGGCCGCGCCGGAACTTGTATAGCTGCCGGCGAACATGGGCGGGCCGAAACGGCTTGTCTTGAGGCTCTCGGGAAACTCGTCGCTCCGCTGCGGGAATGTCGCCACGGCAAGGCGAAGGTTGTTCTTGAATATCTGCTCCAGCGTTTCAAAAAAATCGTTCTCGGCGGGGTGACTGTCGTCATCGAGGCTGACCACGATGTCCCCCTTCGCCCCGCGGATCATCGCATCCCGCGCGGCGATGGAGCCGCGGGATTGCTCGTTAACGAGGAGGCGAATGCCGGGATGCCGCGTCCTGAGGAACTCCGCCGTTCCGTCCGTGCAGCCGTCCGCGCAAACGATGATCTCTTTCGGCGGCGGGCGCAGCGCCTCCAGCGCCTCGCAGGTCCGGCGCAAATCCTCCTTCCGGTTGTGCGTGGGGATGACGACGGAGAAGGTCACGGGATTTCCTTGATGACCCGGGCCGGGTTGCCGGCGGCCACGACTCCCGGCGGGACGGATTTCGTCACGACGCTTCCCGCGCCGACCACGCTGCCGGCGCCAATCGTCACCCCCTTCAATACGGTCACATGCGCGCCGAGCCAGCAACGATCCTCCAGGCGCGTCGGCGCGGAGCGGAGCGCTCCTTCGGACGGTTTGCCCGGCTCGTGGTCGTGATCGGTGATGTAGCAGAACGGGCCGATCATGACACCGGCGCCGATGTCGATTTTCTCCGAGGCGTCGATAATGGTCCGGCGATTCACGTACGTTTTCCTCGCGATGCGGATCGTCCCTCCGCTCACCAGGAGCACGACGCCGCGGTCGAGCGCGACCCCGTCTTCAAGCCGGATGGCGCGATGCTCGCGCGGGATTTCAATGGCGCGCAACCAGCACCTCCCCTCGATCCGCACGCCCCGCGCGCGGTAATAGAAAGCGCGGGCGCGGGAAGCGAGCGCGGTCGCGATGCGGTCGATCACGTCCATGTTCCTATGAGCGCCGGGAGCCGGTTCGCGCCGCCCTGCCGCACGATGCTGACGCTGGAAAAAAGGCGGTGCAGCAGCAGCTTCCATTCGCAGACGGGCCCGGAAAGGCCCATGATCTCGCGCGCGACCAGGCGCTGGTTGCGGATGCGCATGCGGGCCATGGCCGCGGCGTCGCGCTTCCAGGAACTTGGCGCGTCGCGGTGCTGGCAGAGCGCCTCCGCGTGAAAATAGAGCGCGTGCGTCTTCCCGATGCGCGCGGAGAGATGCACGTCTTCCATGAAACTGTAGCCGGCGAACCGCGGGAATTTCTCCCGCATGAACAACTCCTTGCGGTACACGACGCATGTGGAGTTGAGCCAGTTCGAGCGGATGAGTTCGTTGCCCGAATCGTAGGTGGGGAGGCAATTGATGGCGGGCCCGAAAAGTTTTCCGCCATAGGTCGGGTCGGCGTAGCCCGCCTGCATCCTGTAGTACCACCAGAGGAGGCCCCTCGGCGCGGGATGGCTCATCCCCTCGATGCGCGCCGCGACGCCGCCGACCGCGCCTTCCGCGTCGCGGTCGAAAACCTCGCAGAGTTTCGCGCAGGCGTCAGGGTAGAGGACGATGTCGTCATCCATGAACGCCACGAGCGGCGCGGCCGCGCGCAACGCCCCCTGGTTCCTTTGCTGCGCGGCGCTTGCGATTTCCGCGCGCTCGTAACCCAAGGCAAGCCTCGGCTCGAACTCCCGGGCGACTTCGCTTGTTTTTTCGTCGCGCGAGGAATCGACGAGGATCGTCCTTTCCGGCGGGCGCGTCTGGATGAGGACGCTTTCGAGCATCGCCCTCAACTCCGCCGGGCGCTCGCAAGTGGCGATGACGATGCTGTAATTCATCGCATCGCGTTCGCGATCTTTTCGGCCATAAAGAAGCCGAGCGTCTTGTAAGTCAGCTTGTACGCGGGCGGCGCGGCGGGGCCGTCGAGCCGGATGAGGTTGCGCTCCTTCCGCGCGGCGTGGTACGCGCGGGCTTCGGCCATGTCATGCTTCGCCCAGGTGCGGGCCATCTCGAAGCACGCGCGCGCCGCGATCTCCTGGTGTTCATCCTGCCAGAGACGCCTCGACTCCATCCACGCGCGCATGTCGTCGATCAACTGGGTGCGCACCTTGATGACCAGCCGCGGGTCGCGGCGGCAGAGCGTCTCCTCCGACCAGACGCGGTAAACGGCGTTCGGCGTTTCGGAACGGCAGAAGCGTTTTCCGGCCTTGATGGCGCGCAGGTAAAGTTCGTGCTCCTGGCAGCAGGGCATTTTCCTGTTCCAGCCGCGGAGGGAATCGAGCGCGGCCTTGCGCCAGAGGCAGCCGCCCGTTTGCGGCAGTTGCCATGAAATCCACTGCGAATAGATGTCGAGCCGCTCGTCGAGCGGACTGGCTTCGCGTTTCCCGAATTGCTCGATCCAGACCGGGCTGTAGATGACGTCCGACCCCTCGCGCGCGTCCGCGAGCTGGGCGGCTGTCTTTTCCGGCAGCAGATAGTCGTCCGCGTCGAGATATTGAATCCACTCTCCCCTCGCCTGGCGGAGGATTTCGTTGCGAGCGGCGTTGGCGCCGCCGTTGGGAGTCGTGAAAAAGCGGATGGCGCCGCCGAATTTCGCGGCGACCGCGGGCGAGTTGTCCGTGGAACCGTCGTCGACGACGATGACTTCTTTCACGGGCCAGGTCTGCCCCAGCGCGCTGGCTATCGCCTGCCCGAGCCAGCGTTCGCCGTTGAAACACGGTATTCCTATGGTGACGAGAGGAGTCATGAGGGCCATGCGTCCAGCCGCAAATCGTAATCGCCCGCCTGTCCCGGCGGAAAGAAGCCGCTTTCCACTTTCGAGATAATGCCGGGCAGGGCGCGAAGGAACGCCGGACCGTGGTCGGGAGCATGGAGCGTCCACGCGCCGGCGGAGTCGAGATCGGCCCGGAAGTAATGGGTTTGGCCGAGCTTGCCGGAGATGAGAACCTCCCACACCTGGAGCGCGCTCGCACCCGTCACGCGCCCGAGCAGGCGGCGCTTCCACGAGATGTAGCCGGGGTCGATCGGCAGCAGGCGCGCGAACCGGCGGCGGTCGATGAGAAAGTCCCGGCTCGAAAATGTGTTGAAGCGGAAGAACCCGCGCGGGTCGCGCTCGTACTCGACGGGTTGTCGCAGGTTGCCGCCCCCGGCGGGCGGGCCGGGCCGCGGAGCGACGAACATCACGTCGGGCGCCTGTTGGAAAAGCCTGATCCCTTCGCGGATCCAATCGTGGCCGGGAGCCTGGTAGAGAAGCATGTCGCTGTCGAAGCAGGCAAGGTAGTCGCCGCGCGTTTCCTCTATGGCCAGCACGCGGGCCAGGCTGGGGCAGCCGCGGTAGTCGCGCGTCTCGGGCAGGCGTTTTGAAAAATGCGTCTGGTACGTTCGCAACTGGGCCTCGTCTTTGTGATCCACTTCCAATACTCTGTCCATGCAACCGTCCGCAATCAACTCGGCGCATGCTTTTCGCAATTCCTCCAGCGAGCCGATATCGCCGCGGCGGGCGTAACTGCCGGAAAGCGGCGCCGTGTCCGCGAGGAGGAGGCGATCCGTAAAAGGGAAATTCATGCTCCGAACCAGGTGCGGAATGGTCTGGCGCATGAACCCGATGTCCGGCCGCGAGACGAGGATGGAGAGACTGCAGGAGGGGGTCATAACTTCCGGCGCCAGACCTCGTAAAGGAGCAGCGCGTAAAAGACGCGCGCCCCATCCCACCGGCCCGCAAGAACATCCTCCCACGCCTGGCGAAGCAGACCGCGGTCGAGATGCTCCATGCACGCGGCGTTCGGGCTGAAAACCTCCTCCTCGATGCGCGGGCGCAGCGGCCCGGTGAACCAGCCGGCGAGCGGCACGGGGAAGCCTTTCTTCGGCCTGTCCATTCCTTCCGGCACGCGCTTGGCGAGGCACTTGCGGAGGACGCGTTTCCCCGGGCCGCCTTTTGGCGGTTTTGGCAGCTTGAGGTTCGAGCCGATGCGGGCGGCCAGGCGCGCGACTTCCACGTCGAGAAAGGGCGTCCGCAGTTCGATGGAGGCGCCCATGCTCATCTTGTCGGCTTTCTGAAGAAGGGATTCCGGCAGTTGCCACTCGATGTCCAGGCGCAGCAGTTCGCTCAAGAGATCGCGCTGGCGGCGGTAAAGCGCGGCGGCGAAAAGCTCCCCGCGCCCGGCCAGCCGCCGGAGTTGATCCTCACGCAACCCTCGCGGGACGCGGACATCACCCGGGAAGCCTTCGATGCGGAGGCTGATCGCCTCGCCGCCCCTGCTGGCATGGGCGCGCGCGAGAAGCCGCTGTTTCCTCGAAGGCGGTCCTCCGCCGGGCTTCGGAAGGAGGGCGCCGAAGCGCCGGATCTTGTCCGAGCGCTCGAGCGTGTGCATCATGCCGGCGTAGCGGCCCGCGTAGCCGCCGAACAACTCGTCGGCGCCTTCGCCGGAAAGGAGCACTTTGACGTGGTCGCGCGCCAGTTCGCATACCCGCAGGACGGCGAACGCGGCGGCGTCTCCTATCGGCTCGTCCAGGTGGGAGACGATCCGGTCGATGCTCGCGGAGAAGTCCGCCGCATCGAGTTCGAGCGCGAAATGCCTGGAATTGATCTCTCGCGCGGTTTCGGCGGCGCCTTCCAGTTCCGATTCCTTGTCGGCGAACCCGACCGAAAACGTCGAGAGCCGCCCGCCTTGTATCTCCTGCGCGTAAGCGGCGATGCACCGGCTGTCCAGCCCGCTGCTCAAAAGAACGCCGACGGGAACGTCGGCGCGCAGGTGGAGCTTCACGGAGTCGTGCAGCGCATCGTCCAGGAGCGCCGCGGCTTCGTCCATTTCCTCCAGTTCGGCGGGCGTTTCGAGGTCGTACGACCAGAAGCGGTGGATCGACGGCGTATCCGGGCGGTCGAGCGCGACGGTCATATAGCTGCCGGCGAGGAGCTTGAATATATCCTTGAAATGGGTTCGGGGCGGCGGAAGCGAAAACCACGAGATGTAATCGAGGAACGCATCGGGGGCGATCTCCGGCGCGCCTCGCAAGAGGAGGCACTTCAGTTCCGAGCCGAATGCGAACCGGCCATTCCCCGCCGAATAGTAAAGCGGCTTCTGCCCGAAATGATCGCGCGCGATGAAGAGGCGGTTTTCCCGGGAATCGAAGAGGGCGAAGGCGAACATCCCCCGCAACCGGGAAAGCATGGCCGCGCCGCAGGTTTCGTAGAGGTGGACGAGCACCTCCGTGTCGGTATGCGTTTCAAAACGGTGCCCGGCGGCGGCGAGTTCGCGGGTCAGTTCGACGTAGTTGTAGATTTCGCCGTTGAAGACGACGCCAACCGTCTTGTCCTCGTTCCAGATCGGCTGGCGCCCGCCCGCGAGGTCGATGATGCTCAGGCGCCGCATGCCCATCGCGAGACCGGTCGTTTCCGAGAGATACGTCCCCGAACCGTCCGGACCGCGGTGGATGATGGCGGCAAGCATCGCCTCCAGCCTGGCCTTCGCCTCGGGGCCAGGGAGTGATTTGTCGACAAAACCGGCGATTCCACACATTGCGAGGGATTACCCAGCCAGCTTCGTGCCAAACGCCGGATTTCTCAGGCGCCGAGCCGCTCGACCATGAGCTTCAGTTTCTGGCCGAGGTCGTTCAGGTTGCGGGCGGCGGACTCAAGCCGTTTGGCGCTTTCGACGCTCTGCTGGGTGGCTTTGTGGATGCTCGTCATGGCCGACGCGACCTGATCCATGCCCGCCACCTGCTGCCTCCCCGACGCGGCGATCTGCGTGGCGGCCTGCGCGGCGTCCGTTATCTTCCCGGCGAGATTCAGGATCGACTCCCCCGCGCGGCCGGACTGGCTCACGCCGTCCTCGACCGCTTTGCGGCTCTGGTCGGTGGCCATCATCGCGGCGCTCGTCGCTCTCTGGATGTCGCGCAGGATTGTCCGCACCTGCCCGGTCGCCCGCTTGGATTGCTCCGCGAGGTTCCTCACCTCGTGGGCGACGACGCTGAACCCCCTGCCGTGCTCGCCCGCCTTCGCCGCTTCGATGGCGGCGTTGACGGCGAGCAACTGCGATTGGCCCGCCAGGTCCTCGACGGTTGCGACGATGGCCCCGATGGACTGGCTCTGTTCGCCCAGCCGCACGATGCTCTGGGTCAGGGATCCCATCTGCTCCTGCACGCGATTCATCCCCGCCGCGGCGTCGTCGGTCGCCTTCCTGCCCGCCTGCGAGATTTCGGCGGCGCGTTGCGCGCTGTCGGAGACGAACTGCGCCCTCTGGTTGGACATTTGCGCCGTCTGCCGGGTCTCCTCGACCGTGGTGGAGGTCTCGCTGACGGCCGCCGCCGTCTCCGTGGCGGTGGTCGTGAGGCGGTTGGTCGCCTCCAGGATTTCCGTGACGGCGGAGTTGAGCACGCCGACGCTGGAGGTTATCTCGACAGCCTGCGTGCGCAGGGAGCCGCTCGCCTTCTCCAGATCGCCGGTGCGCTGGCCGATGTCGGTGAGCATCTGGTTAAAGGAGTCTGTCAGTAAGCCGAGTTCATCGTCGCTCTGTTTCATCGCGCGGACAGAGTAATCCTTCTTCGCGGAAACGAGCCGGGCCGTCTCCGTGAGCGTGAGGATCGGCCCGGCGATGAGCCTCTGAAGCCGCGAGGCGAGGACAAACGCCAGGAGAAACGAAGCCGTGAGAACAAGGGCCGAGATCGCCACGTACGTGCGGAGGCGGTGATACATGCCGTGCAAGCCCGCCTGGAGATGGATGTCGCCGATGCGGGCGCCGTTGAGGAGGACGGGGCGGAACAAAACGAGGCGTCCGTTGGAGAAGCGCGTCCCCTCCTGCCCTACTTGCGAAGGAAGCTCCCTGCCGTACTGGCTGGTTCCGTAGCTCGCGAAGAGGCGCCCGTCGCCCGAATAAAGGCCCGCCGCGAGGATGTCCGGTTCGGCTTTGAGGGCGCGCAGGACTTCCTCGGCGTCGCTCTGGTTCTGGAACTGGAGGGCCGCCGTGCTGTTGACGGCGAGAACGTCGGCGAGCAGGGTCATGTCTTCCGCCATGGACGCGCGGTACGTCCTGACTTCATAACCGATGAAGGCCGCGCACGCCGCAACAAGGCTGGCCGCCGTCGTCCCCAGGATCGCGACGCCAAGCTTTCGCCGTATGGGGAGATTGCGAATGAACGAGAGCATGGCTTTCGTTCAGCCGGAGCCGACGATCTTGCCGAGCCTCATCAGTTTCGAACTGATCTCCAGACCGGCGCGCTTCCCGGCTCCCGGGTTTATCTCGAAATGGACTTTGCCGTTATCCATCGTGAAGCCGATCATGCCGCCCTTGTGCGCGAACTGGTCCGCGTCGCTGACGGTGAGGACGCTCGCGCCCTCCAAACCGCCGAGAATCTCGCCGATGCGGCCTCTTTCCGATTTGCAGATGAAGAGGATCTGGCAATTTTTGAGATCGTCCAGGCGTTGCGAGTAACGGACGTTGATCTGGCCGCGCCCCGCGCTTTCCAGGGCGCCTCCGAACGGGTTCTGGCCCAGGACTCCGATGGTCACGGGACCGGACGGAGCGGAGGGCCACTTTACGAACTGCGCGAAGTTGTAAAGGAAGGCCGCCTTGACGTCGTACTCGGAGTATTGCGCGCGAGCGAGCGGCGCGAGGAGAAAGAGAATCGCTGAGGCGGCTAACCGTGTGTGGAAACGGGCCTTGTTCATGCCGCCGCTTAAAATCCGGGCGGTAAACCGCCAAACCCCTTACGGATTAAAACGAAATTTCATCTTGCCGCGCTTGGCGTTTGCCTTGGCTTTGCGGCGGACTTTTTGGTTGGGGGTTTCGAACGCGCGCAGGCGGCGGACTTCTTCCATGATGCCTTCGGCATCCAGTTTGTTTTTGAGCCGCTTGAGCGCGCGATCAATCGGCTCGCCCTTTCTTACAATGACTTCTGGCATGAATCTCCTTTTAAATGTTTGGGGTTCCCAGCGTAGGTGCTCCAAACCGCCTCGTCAACGGAGGAGTGGAAAAATTTGGGTTTAAAGTTCCATAACTGGCATAATTATAGTCAGTCCGGTTTCGAGGCTTCCTCAAGGAGCCGCCTTTTCACGTTCCGAAAGTCGCTCCTGGTGACCCTGGACAGGTTTTCCAGCGCTTCCTCCTTGCGGCCCAGTTTGAGGTTCACCCGCGCCATGTTCGCATAACAGAAGTCGGGCGGCCCTTTCAAGTCGAGGAAATGTTCCCACGCCTTCAAGGCGTCCCGCCATTCCGGATTCTCAAGCCCGTAAAAGGTCTCCGCGTATGCGCGCGCGAACTCGGCGTTGAACGGGTCGAGTTCCGAGGCCTTCTTAAATTCGGCGAGGGCGTTTTCCAGCACGGCTTGCTCCCCTCCCGCGCGGGAGAGTTCGTGCCGCAGGATGAATGTGGCGTTGGCGAGATCGTAATGGTAAACCGCCGTGCCCGGTTCGAGGCCGGAGGCCAGGGCGAAATATCCAACGGCCTTCCGCGACTCGCCTCTCTCCAGGTAACAACAGCCGAGATGGCTCGCGGTTCCCGCGTCGCGCGGGTCGAGGACTTCGGCGGCCCGCCATTGCGCCAGGGCTCCCGGAGCGTCGTTCATCTGATAGAGACACCCGGCGTAGGCGGAATGGGCCTTCGCGTTTTTCGGGTAACGCGCCACGAGGCGTTCATAGACGCGGGCGACCTTTTTCCCATCCCCGGGCGTCCGCGCGGAAGCCTGGAAGATGCGCGCGGCGTCCAGTTCGTGCTGGAAGTCGTCCGCGCCGGATGGCAGGGCCGCGCAGCAGACCGCCAGGAGCACGCACGCGCGGACGGCTTGACGCTTCGAACCTTCACGCATACTTTCCGATACTCTATCCGGAAATGTTTTTTTTGACAGTGCGGGAACAGGTTTTAGTGGTCTGCATTCTGGCTTCGCTGGCGCTCGGCTCGACGGTCCGTTTCCATAGGCGCGCCCGGGAGGCCCGGCGGATGGATTCGGCCAGGGCGTCCGGCTCCCCTATATTATGAAGAAAGCTGGTTTCTCCGAATTGGTCGACGCCATCGTCGCCGCCGACGCGCGCTATGACCGGGAGGCTTATCTCTTCGTAAAGAACGCCCTCGACTTCACCGCCAAGCAGAAGAAGAAAAAGGAGACCGGCTCGCTTCACGTCACCGGGCAGGAATTGCTCGAAGGGGTGCGCCAATACGCGTTGAAGGAATACGGCCCGATGGTGATGACGGTTTTCGCCTACTGGCGGCTTCGGAGTTGCGAGGACATCGGCGAGATTGTTTTCCGGCTTATCCGCGCGGAAGCCTTTCGGAAGACGGACGAGGATTCCCTCGACCATTTCAAAAACGGATTCAGTTTTCAGGCGGCGTTCGTAGAGCCGTTTCTCCCGAGCCTGGGGGAACCCGTTGAAAAACCGGGATGAAACACCTTGCGCTTCTCCTCCTCATGCTAAGCACAACGTTCGGCGAAACGATTCACAAGACACCGCGGGAAAACGAAGGCGGCGATGCCGGCGCGATCCGCTTCCCCGAGACGACGGCGCGGAAATGGACGTTGCAGAACGGCCTCACGATCATCGTGCAGGAAGACCACAGCGCGCCGATCGCCAGCGTGCAGGCGTGGTGCCAGACGGGAAGCATCGACGAGGACAGGCACCTCGGGGCGGGGCTTTCGCACATCCTGGAGCACATGCTCTTCAAAGGGACGGAGACGCGCGCCACGAACCAGATCGCGCAGAAGATCCAGGATGCGGGCGGTTACATCAACGCCTACACCTCCTACGACAGGACGGTGTTCTGGATTGACATCCCGAGCAAGGGCGTGGAGACGGCCATCGACATCCTCTCCGACGCGATGATGAACTCGACGCTCCCGGAAGCCGAATACGTCAAGGAGCAGGATGTCATCCGCCGGGAATTCGCGATGGGCTACGACAACCCCGACCGGATGAGCAGCTTGAATCTCTTCGCGACGGCGTACCAGGAGCATCCGTACCGGCTGCCGGTCATCGGCCACCTGGATATTTATGACAATCTGAGGCGCGACGACGTCATGGAGTACTACAAGGCGCGCTACGTGCCGAACAATCTGTTCTTCGTCATCGCGGGCGACGTCGACGCCGAAAAGGTTCACACCCAGCTTGAGGCTTATTTCAGCAGATACCCGCGCCGGAGCCTGCCGCCGCTTTATATACCCGCAGAGGAACAACAAATGGGGCCGCGTGAATCGGACGTCGAGTTCCCCACGGAGTTGACCCGGCTGGACATCGCCTGGCACATACCGCGAATAACCCACCCGGACATCCCTGCGCTCGATCTTCTTTCGCTCATCCTGGGCGACGGACGCAGTTCGCGCCTGAACCAGAAGCTCCGCGAGGAGACCGGCCTCGTTCACCATATCTCGGCGTTCGCGTATGCGCCGGCTGATCCCGGCCTGTTCGGCATCGAAGCGCTGCTGGACCCCGGCAAGCGCGCCGCCGCGCAGAAAAGCATCCTGGACATCGTGGAGGAGATCAAGAAAAACGGCGTCACCCCCGGCGAACTGGAGAAGGCGAAGAAGCTGTCGCTGAGCGGGCAATTGCAATCGTTGACAACCATCCGCGGGAAAGCCTCCGATCTCGGCTCGAATTGGCTGACGACGCGGAACCTCAATTTCACCCACGACTACATCCAGGCGCTCCTGGCGGTTACTTTGGATGATATTCGCCGGGTGGCGGGGATCTATTTTGCGCCTTCGAACAGGACGATCGCCTCGCTCGGCCCGCGCGATGCGTCGAAGGCCGCGGAGGCGCCGTCCGCCCCCGTTTCCGCGGACGAGATTCAGAAATTCGAATTGCCGAACGGCCTCCGCCTCCTCGTGAGGGAAGACAAGCGGCTGCCGCTGGTCTCGGCGGTCGCGGTATTCAAGGCCGGGCTGCTGGCCGAGACGCCCGCCAACAATGGGATATCGCGCCTCATGTCGCGCGTGTTGCTGAAGGGGACGAAGACGCGGACGTCCGAGCAGATCAGCGACGAGATCGAGGAAGTCGGCGGCACGATAACGAGCGACGCCGGGAACAACAGCTTCAGCGTCGCCGTCAAAGTCATGAAGCCTGACATGAGGCGCGGCCTTGAAATCCTTTCGGACGTCCTGCTGAACCCGACGATGACCGACAAGGAAGTCGCGCTGGAGAAAGAGACGCAGCTCGCCGGCATCAAGGCCGAGGACGAAGAGGTCAACACCGTCGCGAGGAACCTGCTCCGGGCAAACCTGTTCGGCGGCCATCCCTACGGCTTGCGGGCCGGGGGCGCGCCCGGAACGGTCGCCAAACTGACGCGGCAGGATTTGCTCGATTTCCATTCCAAATACACCGTTGGGCGCAACGGCGTCCTCGCAGTGTTCGGCGACATCAAGGCCGACGAGGTGAAGAAGCTCATCGAGGATTCCCTGGCCAGGCTCCCCGCGGGCGAACCCGCCTTCGCCAACCCGCCCGCTCCCGCGCCGCTCGCGAAGAGCGTTTCGGTCGAGGCGGACAGGGATAAACACCAGGCCGTCCTGATGGTCGGTTACCTGGGCGCCGATATGTTCAGCCCGGACCGGTACGCCCTCGAGTTGATCGACGAGGCTTCCAGCGACCTCGGTTCGCGGTTCTTCATCCGTATACGGGAAAAGCTCGGCCTCGCCTACTCGGTCGGAACCAGCCAGATGATGGGGTTGACGCCCGGGCCGTTCGTCTTCTACCTCGCCACTTCGCCGAAGAAGGTCGATCTCGTCCAGGCGCAGATGCTCGACGAGATAGCGCACCTGGCCGGCGGCGGCCTCACGGCGGAAGAACTGGCGCGGGCCAAGGAGAAATCCATCGGCCAGATGGAGATCAGGAACCAGAACGCCGACGCATTTGCTTACGCCTGCGCGCTGGATGAGCTTTACGGACTGGGCTACGACCACTATAAATCGGAGCGCGAGAAGATCGAGGCGGAGACGATCGAGAACGTGAAGCGCGTGGCCTCCAAATATTTCGAGGGCAAGCCGAGCGTCATAGCCGTCGTGCGTCCGCCCGAAAAACCAGAACCGCGTTAGATTCGCTAGATTCATTAGATTTTTATGGCACAAGTCCAGACCAATACGGAATCCGGGGAAATGTCCCAGCGCTTCATCGAGTTCGTCATGATGCAGGCGCAGAACGCCGCGCTCTTCATGGGGCAGGCGCCCGCCGGGGAAGGCCCGGAGATAAACCTCGACCTGGCGAAGATGTTCATCGACCAGCTCGGCATGATCCGCGAGAAAACGCGGGGCAACCTCACCGAAGAGGAACTCAAGGTGCTGAACGGGGTCATCAGCGGCCTTCAAATGACCTTCGTGGAGGCGTCGCAAAAGAAAGGCCTGGACGCCGCCGGCCCGGCGAGCCCGCCGCCGGAAGCGGAAAGACCGCCCGCCGCTCCCGCCTCTCCGCCGGCGCCGGAGGAAGAAGGCCGGAAGAAGTTCACCAAAAGCTACGGGGCTTAAAGTTCGCGGAATGGCGAAAGCAAAGCCGTTGCAAATAGGAAGCTGCAAGCTGGGCGGCGGCGAGCCGCTTTTCATCCTGGGGCCGTGCGTCATAGAGTCGGAGAAATTCGTCTGGCGCATGGCGCGCAAGCTTCAAAAGATCGCGGGGGAAGCCGGCGTCCAGTTCGTCTTCAAGGCTTCCTACGATAAGGCGAACCGGACTTCGGCGCATTCGTACCGGGGGATCGAAGCCCGCGAAGGGTGCGAGCTTCTCGCGGCCATCGGCAAGGAATTGGGCGTGCCGGTCACGACCGACGTGCATTCGCCGGAGGAGGCGAAGATCGCGGGCGAATGGATCGACATCCTCCAGATACCGGCCTTCCTTTGCCGCCAGACCGATCTCATAAACGCAGCCGCCGCGACCGGGCGCGTGGTGAACGTGAAAAAGGGGCAGTTCCTCGCCCCGGGCGACGTGAAGAATATCGCGGAGAAATTGCGGCAGGCGGGCAATGAACGCTTCTTCTTCACCGAACGCGGCACGACGTTCGGCTATAACAACCTCGTCGCAGACATGCGTTCCCTCTATTGGATACGGGAACAAGGGTTCCTGATCGTCTTCGACGCCACCCATTCCGTCCAGCGGCCCGGCGGCGGGGGCGACACGACTTCGGGGGACGGCATCCTCGCTCCGGTGCTCGCGCGCGCGGCGGTCGCGGCGGGGTGCGACGGCGTCTTCATCGAGACGCACGAAAACCCGGCGCGCGCCTTTTCCGACGGGCCGAATCAGATCCCCCTCTCAAAACTGCCCCGCGTCCTGAACCAGTTGAAAAGCTTGCATGCGATTGTCCGGTAAAATCCTGGCGGTCGTGTTGCCGGCCGCGCTTTGCCTCGCGGCCACGGAAAAAAAGGGGCCGAAGTACGATCCGGGCATCGAGGTGGGCCAGGATGCGCACGGATTGCGTTTTCCGATTTACGACGAGACCGGAAATCTCCAGATGTATTTTGTCATGGACGTGGCGAGACGGGTGGACACCAATCACATGGGGATGTCCAATGTGGAGTTGCAGACCTTTAACGGCAAAAAAGAGCCTGAAATGAAAATCAACATGGAAAAAGCGATTCTCGACCTGAACACGCGGATCGTGACGACGGACAAGCACGTCCTCATCCGCCGCGCCGATTTCGAAATGACGGGCGACGGCGCCGTCTACAACACCTTGACGGGCGACGGGCAGCTTCGCGGAAAAGTCCGCATGCTCATCTTCAACCGCGACGCCGCGCTGGGCGGAAAGGCCGGGAAATGAAAAGAGCCGCCTTCTTCCTCGCCATCCTGTGCGCGGCGGCGCAAGCGGAGCCGCAGCCCAGCCCAAGCCCCACGCCGAGCGGGCCGACCGAGATCACGGCGGATACGGATTTCACCTTCAGCCAGAAGACGCGGGTGGGAGTGTTCGAGGGGAACGTCCGGGTCAAGGACCCGAGCTATACGATCACCTGCGACAAGCTGACGGTTGTTCCAAAAAAAGAGGCGCTCCCCGGAGCGAAGGCTTCTCCCACGCCGCAGCCTTCGGCCTCGCCGGCAGCCGAAGGGAGCAGCCTGGAAAAAGCGACCGCCGAAGGCCACGTCGTCATCGTCCAGGACAAGGTCGACCCCAAAACGGGCAAGGTGGAACACTATATAGGCAAAGCTCAAAAAGCGGTGTATGATGGCAACACGGGCGATGTCACGCTAACCGGCTGGCCGGAAATCCGGCAAGGAGACAACATGCATGTCTCGCTCGCGGAATCCACGGTGATGATCATTAATCGCGCGGGGACGATCCATACGCACGGGCCGAGCCAGTCGCTGCTTTCGCAGCCGCCCGAAAGCCCCTCCCAGAATCGATGATAACAGGCAATCTCCCCCCCGAGCCGTTGAATGGCGCACCAATCCTGCGGACGGAGAAACTGGTCAAGATTTACGGTGGGCGGGCGGTGGTCAACGGCGTCGACATCAACCTGCGGAGAGGCGAGATCGTCGGCCTGCTGGGGCCGAACGGCGCGGGCAAGACGACCAGCTTCTATATGATCGTCGGCCTGGTGCGGCCCAACGGAGGGCGCGTCCTTTTCCAGGACCAGGATGTGACGAACCTGCCTATGTACCGTCGGGCGCGGATGGGGATGGGGTACCTGCCGCAGGAGGAATCCGTCTTCCGCAAACTCACGGTGCGCGAGAACATCATGGCGATCCTCGAAACCCAGCCGCTGAACCGGCGGGAGCGGGAAAGCCGCTGCGAGGAGTTGCTGACGCAGTTCGGCATCGAACACCTTTCGGACAATACGGCGCTGACCCTGAGCGGCGGCGAAAAACGGCGGCTGACCATCGCGCGCTCCCTCGTGACGCGGCCGAGCCTCCTCATGCTGGACGAACCGTTCAGCGGGGTCGATCCCATCGCCGTCTACGACGTGCAGCAGATCATTTCCAATCTGCGGGACACCGGGCTCGGCATCCTCATAACCGATCACAACGTCCGCGAGACCCTCTCGATAGTGGATCGCGCCTATCTCATTTCCGAAGGGAGGGTCGAGAGCGAGGGGTCCAAGGATTTCCTGATCAACGACCCGATCAGCCGCCAGCTTTACCTGGGAGAACGATTTAAAATGTAGCCCCCAAACGGAGATAACCATGCAAGTCGCAAACAAAAACCTGCCGATAAAAGTCACGGGCCGCCATGTAACGGTCACGGAGCCCATCAAGGAATACGCCTACAAACGGGTGGAAGGCGTCCACCTGGACTACCCCCGCATCATCGAGGCGCAGGTCATCCTGGACGTGCAGAAGTACCGGCAGACGGCGGAAGTGATCCTGCATTGCAGCAACCACATAACCATCGAGGCGAGCGCGGAGACCGACGACCTGTACGCCTCCATCGACCAGGCCGTGGACAAGATCGTGCAGCAGATGCGCAAGTACAAGACGAAGATCATGCGCCAGCACCGTCCGCGGCGGCAGGAAGTGCGCCATGTCGACGAGCACGTCCTCAGCGCGGAAGGCCTCGACCTCATCGAGGAAACCGAGCCGGCGGTCATTCATACGGAGAAATACCCGGTGAAACCGATGTTTGTCGACGAGGCCGTCCTGCAGCTCGAGATGTCCAGCCGCCAGTTCGTTGTCTTCCTCAACGCCAAGAGCGAGAAATTCAACGTCCTGTATCGACGCAAGGACGGCGATTTCGGCTTGATCGACCCCTCCTTTAGTTGAACCCAAACTTCCCCACCCTCACGGTCGGAGAATTCTTCACCAGGCATTCGGCCGGGCTGCAGATGAAACTGCTCGGCTCGGCGTCGGGATACCACCGGCGCATCCGGGAGCCGACCATCAACCGGCCCGGGCTGGCGCTCTCGGGATTTTACACTTATTTCGCGGAAAAAAGAATCCAGGTGCTTGGCGCCGCGGAGAGATCTTACCTGCGAAGTTTGAATGAAAAGCAGGTGCGCGAACGCAGCCGCACCCTCTGTTCCCGGCGCATCCCGTGCCTCGTTGTCTCGCGCGGCGGCAAGCCCCCCCGGGAACTTCTCGAAGAAGCCGGGAAAGCGCACATCTCCGTTTTCCAGACCCCGATGATAACGATGAAGTTCATCAATGCGGCCACCATCGCCCTGGAGATGGATTTCGCGCCCGTCTGTTCGGAGCACGGAAGCATGGTGGACATCCTGGGCGTCGGGACGCTGGTGCGCGGCTCCAGCGGCATCGGGAAGAGCGAATGCGTCCTGGGCCTCATCGAGCGCGGACACAGCCTTGTCAGCGACGACGTCACGCGGCTCCGGGCCTTCGAAGGCCGCGAATTGATCGGCGCCGCGCCCAACCTCACCCGCCACCACATGGAAGTCAGGGGGTTGGGCATCATCGACGTCACGGCGATTTTCGGCATCGGCAGCATCCGGACTGAAAAGCGTTTGGACTTGATTGTTACACTAAAAGATTGGCAGGACCTCGAAGAAGTGGATAGGATAGGCTTGGAACAGGAATACTATGAGATAATGGGCATCCTGGTGCCCCATATCACCATACCTGTCAGGGTGGGAAGGGACTTGGCGCGCCTGGTTGAGGTGGCCGCCCTGGATCAGAAATTGAAGGCGCTGGGCCAGAATAGCGCGATGCGATTTAACGAACGACTTTTGGAAGCGATGAAGAAAGACAGATAATGGGTTTATTAAGCCGGAAACCCGCCGTGGAACCGACGGAAAAAAAGTGGGTCAAGGAGTTGACGATCGTCAACAAACTGGGGCTGCACGCGCGCCCCTCGGCCATGTTCGTGAAGGTCTGCAACCGCTACAAGGCGGATATATGGGTGGAGAAGGACGGCGAATCGGTAAACGGCAAGAGCATCATGGGTTTGATGATGCTCGCCGCGGGGCACGGCTCGAAGCTGCGCGTCACCTGCGAGGGGATCGACGGCGAGAAAGCTCTGCAGGAAATCGAAGTGTTGATCCAAAGGCGCTTCGATGAAGATTAACCTCCCGCTCTCCATCCCTTCCAATGAAAGGGGACTCGTCCGCTCGGTCTCATGAGCGACGAAGCCCGGCCTGAAAAACGGTTTCACGGTGTCGGCGTATCGCCCGGCATCGCGCGCGGCAGTCTCGTCGTCTATCGCACCGAGGAGGAAGCCCCCCAGGCGCGGCATATCGAGGAGAGCGAGATCCCTTCGGAGATCGGCCGCTTCGAGACGGCCCTCATCGCCACGCGCAGCCAGATCCTGGAGATGCAGCAGAAGATCGCCGAAGCCATCGGCGCGAAGGACGCGGGCATCTTCGACGCCCATCTGCTCGTGGTGGAAGACCGCACCCTCATCGACGAAGTGCTGCGGACGCTCTCCCGCGACAAGCACAACGTGGAATACGTCTTCCAGCAGGTCGCCAACCGCTATTCCAAAACCTTGAGCGAGATCGACGACCCGTATCTGCGGGAGCGGGCGCTCGACATCCACGACGTGGCGCGCCGGGTCGTCCATAACCTGATGGGCAAATCCATCAAGACTCTCGCGGGCATCCATCACAAGCACATCCTCGTCTCGCACAACCTGACGCCTTCCGACACCGCGCAACTGAACCGCTCCCTGGTGCTCGGCTTCGCCACCGACGTGGGGAGCAAGACCTCGCACACGGCCATCATGGCCCGTTCGCTGAACATCCCGGCCGTGGTCGGCTTGCATGACGCGAGCGAAGCTCTCGTGACGGGCGACCAGGTCCTCCTCGACGGCTACAACGGCTTCCTCATCGTCAACCCGAGCGACCAGACCCTGTGGGAATACGGCGAACTGGAAGTCAAGATGGGAGCGGTCGAGGAAAAGTTGACCCAGTTGCGGGAGACGGCTTCGACCACGCTGGACGGCAGGCACATCACCCTGTCGGCGAACATCGAGCTGCCCGAGGACGTGGAAGCGGTCAAGAAATCGGGCGCGGAAGGCATCGGCCTGTACCGGACGGAATTCTGCTATCTGAACCGGACGGAGTTTCCGGGCGAGGAGGAGCAATTCGACAACTACCACCGCGTCGCCAAAGCCATCCTGCCGGAATCGGTCATCATCCGCACCCTCGATCTCGGCGGCGACAAGTTCACGGGGGTCATGGAGGCAGAGATCGAGTCAAACCCGTTTCTCGGGTGGCGGGCCATCCGCTTTTGCCTCGAAAAAGTCGATGTCTTCAAGATACAGCTTCGCGCGATCCTTCGGGCCAGCGCGCTCGGCAACGTGCGACTGATGTATCCCATGATCTCCGGCGTCGAGGAAATGCGGCGCGCCAACGCCATCCTGGAGGAATGCCGCCAGGAACTGCGCGCGGAAGGGGTCTTCTTCGATGAAAAAATGGAGGTCGGCGCGATGATCGAAGTGCCGAGCGCGGCCATCTCGGCGGACTTGATCGCGCGGGAAGCGGCCTTCTTCAGCCTGGGGACGAACGACCTCATCCAATACACCATCGCCATCGACCGCGTGAACGAGCGGATAGCCCATCTCTATGAACCGACGCACCCCGCCATCATCCGGCTCATCAAAACCACGGTGGACGCCGGGCACGCGCACGGGCGCTGGGTCGGGCTTTGCGGCGAGATCGCCGGCGAAGTCATCCTGACCCCGCTGCTGATCGGCCTCGGCGTCGACGAACTGAGCACCGGCGCCGCCCTGGTGCCGAGGGTCAAACGCGCCGTCCAGAGCCTGGATATGAACGTCTGCCGCCGGCTCGTGGAGGAAGTGTTGCAGTGCGACAGCTCGGACGTCATCCTCGCCAAGTGCGAGGAGGTCGCCAAGAGCCACTACCCCGATCTTCTCGGCTGACCTCTCGCTTGAAAGCGCAACGGATTATCGTGGCCGCCTCGGTGCTGGCGAGTGACTTCACGAACATCGCCGGGGAAGTGCGGCGCATCGAGGCGGCGGGCGCCGACTGGTTCCACCTCGACATCATGGACGGGCATTTCGTGGATAACATCTCCTTCGGCCCGGCGATGGTCGCCGCGGTCAAGAAATGCACCGCGCTTCCCGTCGACGTGCATCTGATGATCGAGCGCCCCGAGCATTACTTCGGGCGTTTCCAGGGCGCGGACAACATCACGATCCACGTCGAAATCGCCGGGGATGTCGCCGGGACGCTCCGCGCCATCCGCGCATCGGGGCGGACAGCCGGCCTCGCGTTGAGTCCCGACACCCCGTTTGAGAAAGTCGAGCCGTTCCTGGGCGGGATCGACCTCCTGCTGGTCATGACCGTGCGCCCCGGTTTCGGAGGCCAGAAATTCATGCCGGAGACGCTGGAAAAGATAACCGCCGCAGCCGAGTGGCAACGCCGGCATTCCAGGGAATTCCTCATCGAAGTGGACGGCGGGATCAACACGGAAACAGCCGCCCTGGCGGCGGGGCTGGGCGCCTCGGTCATGGTGGCGGGCACTTCGGTATTCGCCGCGCCGGACGCCGCGGAGGCCATCCGCTCCCTGCGCGTCCCATCCTAAAAGCGCGCGCCATGCATTTTTGGCCGCTCTTGGTTGCCTGGTTATGCCAACTGGCTCTGGACGAAGTCGTGGTAGACCATGTTTTCCTGGCTCGACTCCACGACTTCCTGCACGATGCGGCAGAGGTCCGATATCTCGTACGGTTTGGCGATGCACCCCACGAAGCCATATTCCTGGTAACGGCTCATGACCGGGTCGGTGGCGTAGCCGCTTGAGACGATGGCGCGGATGGAAGGCTCTATCTCGCGCAGCCGCTTGATCGCCTCCTGCCCGCCCATCCCGCCGGGGATCGTCAAGTCCGAGATGACCGCCACGAACGGGTCGCCTTCGTTCCTGGCTTCCTGGTAGACCTTGATGGCCTCGGCGCCGTCGTGCGTTTCCGTGACGGTGAATCCCATGGGCGTCAGCGCGTGGCTGACGAGCGCGCAGATCGCCTCTTCGTCGTCGATGACCAATATCTTGCCCCTGCCGGCATAGGGCTGGTCGGGGATTGTGAGAGGCTTTGTCATCGAAAGCTCCTTGTCGGACGCGGGCAGGTAAATCGTGAAGAGCGAACCCGAGCCGGCGCTCGATTCGACGGTGATGAGGCCGTCGTGGTTCTTTATGATGGAGTAGGACGTGGCGAGGCCGAGGCCGCTGGCGCGCGGCTTGGTGGTGAAATACGGGTCGAAGATTTTCTTGATGTACTCTTCCGGTATGCCGATGCCTTCGTCCTGCACGGAGATTCTGATGTAGTTGCCCGGGCGCAGCGGCGCGAGGCTCGGCAGCTCCTCGTTGAGCGTGAAGTTGTTGCAGATGACCGTGACGGCGCCGCCGGCGGGCATCGATTCCTGCGCGTTGTTGGCGACGTTGGTGATGACCTGGCTTATCTGGCCGGAATCGATCTCCACGGACCAGAGGTCGGTCGGCATCTCGATATGGGTGCGGATGCTGGCCATGTTGAGCGAGGTGGTGACCGTCTCGCGGATGAGCTGGCCGATGGAAGCCGTCTTCTTGAGCGGCGCCCCGCCTTTCGCGAAGGTGAGGAGTTGCTGGGCCAGGTCCTGCGCGCGTAAGGCCGCCTTTTTCGCCGAGGCGAGCCGTGTGTGGATATCCTCCTCCGGGTCGAGCGTGAGGAGAGAGAGGGAGAGATTTCCGATGATGGCTGTGAGGAGATTGTTAAAGTCGTGCGCGATGCCGCCCGCGGCGATTCCCAGCGACTCGAGTTTCTCCGCCTTGCGCCGTTCCTCCTCGGCTTTCTGCTTTTCCGTGATGTCGCGGAAGACGAGGACGACGCCGACTTTCCGGTTCGCCTTGTCGCGGATGGGGGAGGCGCTGTTCTCGATGAGCCGCTCGCTGCCGTCGCGCGAGACGATGACCGCGTGGCTGGCGGCGCCGACGACGGAGCCGGTCTCGATGATCCGCTCGACAGCGTTCTGACTCGGGGTTCGCGTCCGTTCGTTCAGGAGGTTGAAGACGTTGACCAGCGGCTCGCCGATGGCCTGGTCCTGCGGCCAGCCCGTGAGCTTCTCGGCCACCTTGTTCAGGAGCAGGATTTTTCCGTTCATGTCGGTCGTGATGAACCCGTCCCCGATGGACCGCAATGTGACGGCCAGGCGCTCTTTTTCAGCCGCCAGGTCTTCCTCGAAGCGTTTGCGCTCGATCTCCGCGCCAGCGCGGGCGGCGAAAATCTGGAGGGTCGATTCGGCGATCTGGATGTCCTCCATCTCCTTCGTGTCCAGGACGCCCATGACGCCGACCGGCACCCCCTTGTGATCGGTGAGCGGCATGGCCACGAAGCTCTCGACCTTCAGTTCGTTCAGGATTTCGTCGTTGGGGAATTTCTCCCGCACGCCGCTGGGATAGGCGCGGAAGCCTTTCTTCAGGACTTCCTCGCAAATGGTGTTCGTGAGCTTGTAGTTGGCCTTGCGCCGGATGTTGCCGTGCTCGGCGATGATCATGGAACAGCCGCCGCCCGTCTTGACGGTTTCGATGACGAACGCGAAATCGCTCTGGAGGGCTTTCGAGAGTTGTTTTACAAGCGAGCGGACAAATTCCTCGCCCGTGGTGGCCGAGACGCCCAGGCCGATGTGCCGCAGCGTTTCCTCGGAGCGTTTGCGGGCGCTCACGTCGCGAATGAGGGCGACGTAGACCTTGGCGCCGGAGACCTTCATCTCGCTCAACGAAATCTCGATGGGGAACGGGTAGTAGTTCTGGCGATGGCCCACGGCCATGATGCTCCCCCGCCCGAGGTTCGTCATGTCGTGCATGAGGAGCCTCTGGGGGATGAGTTTTACGATCCCCTTGCCGATCATCTCGGAGGCTTTGTAGCCGAACATTTTCTCCGCCGCGGGGTTCATCGATTGCACGAGGCCCTGGGCGTTCATCGTCAGGACGCCGTCCATCGTCGTCTCGATGATGGAGCGGGTCTGCGCCTCGGAGGAAGCGATCTTGCGCAGGTGCTTGCGGTACGCCGCGAAGCTGTACCAACTCGAGGCGACGAGGAATCCCATCGCCACCACGCAAAGCGCCGAGAAACCGGCGGTGCGGGCTATGCGCCCCGTCTCCGCGCGGAAGTTGGCCTGCCGGTAAACGCCTTCCTGGGCGCGGTCGAAGTCGGTCACGGCCGTGTGGACTTTGTCCATCATCTCCTTGCCGCGGCTTTGGGCCACGACGGCCACCACGTCCTTGCGCGTCTGGCGCGCCTCGATCTGCGGCAGCGCGGCCTCGTTGCGCCACTGGTCGAGTTGCTGGTCGATCTTCGCGAGCAACGCAAGCTGGGCCGGGTTGTCGCTCAGCAGGACGGCGAGGTGGCCGTGGATGACGTCATACTCGGAGGAGGCGTTCTGATAGCTCGCGAGCGATGTCTTTTGCCCGGTGAGGAGGTAGCCCCACTTCGCCTTCTCCATTTCGGAGATGACGCTTTCCAGCTTCGGCGCGTACACGAGCACCTCGAAGGAGGCGCCCGCGAACTGCTGATCCTTGGTGAGCGAACGCACGGCGGCCTGCTCGTCATCCTGCAAATTCTGGAGATATTTTCGGGCGTCCTCCAGGAGCGTGTTGCCAAGGGTCGAGCGGAGCACCTCGCCGGGGGAGATCGCTTCCGGGCTTTGGGGCGCCTTGCCGAGCGCCTCGTGCATGCCGGGGATGACAGTCTGCGAAAGCCATTGCTCGATGCCCTGACGTATGCGCGGGACGTGCTGCCGCTCGCGCGGGTCCGCCTTGACGAGGGTGTCCAGCTCATCCAGCCGGGAGAGGAGCATGGCCTTCCGCGGCTCAAACGGCTGCAAATACTGCTCCTGCCCCGTGAGGAGATACCCCCGGTAACCGGTCTCAAGATTGTTCAGGTCATTCTCGACCTTGTTCGTGAGGCGCAAGACTTCCAGCGTCCGGGCGCGGAGGCTGTCGTTGCGATGATCGCGCATGGCGGAAAAAAGGAGCGCGCCCACCAGCAGGGTTATCGCCAGGATGCCCACGAAGTAGGAGCCGAGAACCTTCCCGTTGAAATAGTCGTCGGCGGCCAGCCATTCGCGGGTTTTCCGGATGGGATTGATCTTCTGGGCAAGCGAAGGCATCTCGTCCCATTTCGTAGCTAGAACCATACCCGGCGCCATTCCGGGGATAAAATTTCTAGTACTTGAGAAAACTGCGGAAAGGCACGCCTTGCAGGTTCGCGCCGCCCGCCAGAAACTCCAGTTCGATGAGGAATTGCGCCTCCACGAGTTCGCCTCCCATCTTGCGGATCAGCTTGACCGCCGCCGCCGAAGTTCCGCCCGTCGCCAGCAGATCGTCGATGAGGACGACCTTCTCCCCGGGCTCTATGGCGTCCACGTGCATCTCCACGGTCGCCTCGCCGTACTCGAGCTTGTAGGCGGAGGAATCCGTCCGGTACGGCAGCTTGCCTTTCTTGCGCACGGGAACGAAACCGACCCCGAGCTGATAAGCCACGGCGGAGCCAAACAGAAAACCGCGCGCGTCGATCCCGACAACCTTCTCGATCCCTTTGCCTGAACAGGCATCGAGGAACAGGTCGATGGACCGCTTGAACAGCGCGCCATTGGCGAGGATGGGCGTGATGTCCTTGAATAGGATTCCCGGCATGGGAAAATCGGGCACATCGCGCACGGCTTCGCGCAACTGGGTTATCGTATCCGGCATGGAGCGCGCATCGTTGCAGGATTGACGGGTTGATTCAACCCTTATCGCGAGGTATCCATTTGGCTGCCATGGCGAAGAATTTCAGAGACCTCTCCGAGCGGGAAATCCTCGCGCTGGCCGTTTCTCTCGAAGAGACGGACGGCCGCATCTACGCCGATTTCGCCGAGGGGTTGAAAGAGGATTTCCCCTCCAGTTCCCGTATTTTTCGCGACATGGAAACCGAGGAAAGCGAGCACCGCCGGCAATTGATCGAGGATTACCGGCGCCGTTTCGGGGAGCACATCCCGCTCATCCGGCGCGAGGACGTGAGCGGCTTCGTGCACCGGCGGCCCGTGTGGCTCGTGCGTCCGCTGGGCCTCAAGGCCGTGCGCAGGCAGGCCGAGATCATGGAAATGGAGACGCGCCGCTTTTATCAACGCGCGGCGCAGGCGGTCACGGACGCCTCGACGCGCAAACTGCTGGGCGACCTCGCCGAAGCCGAAAGCAAACACATCTCGCTGGCGGAAAGCCTGGAGGAGCAGCATCTCACCCCAGCCGCCCGCTCCGAGGAAGAGACCGCGCACAAGCGGCTTTTCCTCCTTCAGATCATCCAGCCCGGGCTGGCCGGCTTGATGGATGGCTCGGTCTCGACCCTCGCGCCCGTTTTCGCCGCAGCGTTCGCCACGCATCGGAGCCACGACGCGTTCCTTGTCGGGCTGGCCGCCAGCGTCGGCGCGGGCATCTCCATGGGTTTTGCCGAAGTCGGTTCCGACGACGGCAGCCTCACGGGGCGCGGCAAACCGCTCATTCGCGGCGTCGTTTGCGGTTTGATGACGACCGCCGGGGGGATCGGCCATACGCTTCCCTATCTCCTGCCAGATTTCCGGACGGCGACCGCCGTGGCGATCATTGTCGTGGCGATCGAACTGCTTCTTATCAGCTACATCCGCAACCGCTACATGGACACGCCCTTTCTCTCCGCGGCGTTCCAGGTGATAGTGGGCGGCGTGCTGGTGTTTCTCGCGGGGATATTGATCGGCAATTCCTGATCGGGCGCGGGCCTAGCCCCGGGTTAGGCGGCTGATACAGCCGCCTCTACAACCAAGAGCGGATAAAACCGCATGACACGCGGCTCTAAGACGCGGCGAACAAAAGCTGATCCGCCATCCGCAGGCTGTTCAGCGCCTGGCGCAACTCGGCCTGGAGTTCCGCGAGCATCTCCCGCGTCACTTCCAAATCCTCCGCCCGGTGGTTCGCCCATTCGCGCGCGGTCTGCTGCAAGCGCTCGTAGGCGTCTTTGATGACGCTGTGCGTTTCCGTCGGCAGGTTGGGAAGGTCGAGCTTTACCTGAAGCTGCCTTTGCGCCTCCGCCAATTCCGCCAGGAGGATGCGCTCGGAGGGCACGGTCCGCAGCTTGCTGACCAGACCGACCTTGGAAAGAAGCCAGATGGACCACTTCGTCGGGTCCCACTGCCACGGCTTCACGCCATTGCGGTAGTCGTGCTGAAACTCGTGGTGATAGTTGTGGTAGCCCTCGCCAAAGGTGAAGAGCGCCATGAACCAGCTATCCCGCGCGGAGCAGCGCGAGGAGTACGGGCGCTTGCCGACGGTGTGGCACATCGAGTTGATGCAAAACGTCATGTGCTGCACGCAAACAACCCGGAGGATGCCCGCGATGAGGAACGCCCCCAGGGCGCACTGCGCGCCGCCCCAGGCGAAGCCGACGAGGGCCGGCATCACGAAACTGACGAGGAAGGCGAGGAGATGGATGTTGCGATGCTGCCACATGACCATCGGGTCGCGCTGGAGATCGGCGACGTTGTCGAAAGGCGGGTCCGGGTCGATCTTGAAAAGGAGCCAGCCGATGTGCGCGTAAAAGAACCCCTTGGTAATGTCGTACGGGTCGTCGTCGTGATCGACATATTTATGGTGGCGGCGATGTTCCGAACACCAGAGCAGGACGGAATTCTCAAAAGCCGCGGCTCCAAAAATGATCGCGAGCAAACGCACGGTCCAATGCGCCTGAAAGGTGAGGTGCGAAAACAGCCTGTGGTACCCGAGGGTGATGCTCAACCCGGTAAGGCAGGCCATTATCAAAAAGAATGTCACCTGGAAGGCGTCCACACCGAAATGCCATATATAGAGAGGCGTCGCGGTGAGGGCGAGGATGAGCGTGCCGATGAGAAAGCTGCTCGTTTTCCAGTTGATCCGGTCGGTGGGGATTTGGGAGATCATGATAAAAATATAAGGGGGACTGCGGTAATGCGCCCCACACTAATACGGCCAAATGGCTGCCGCCGCAACATAAAAAGCAGAGGACGGCTAAAAGAATTAGCAGGAAACACGCCGTTTTGAATTAAAAGGGTGTGTTTTCTCCCAAGCCGGTGTAGGGAGAGGGTCAATGTCATTTAGAGATCTCGGTTTATCGGACGACGTCATCCGCGGCGTCCAAGCGATGGGTTACGTTGAACCCACGCCCATCCAGTTACGGGCCTTCCCGGTCATCCTCGGAGGAAAGGACCTCATCGGCTCCGCGCAGACAGGCACCGGAAAGACGGCCGCCTTCGCGCTGCCAATCCTCACGAAACTGGGCCGGCACGGCGCATGCCGCTGCCTCGTCCTGGAGCCGACCCGCGAACTGGCCGCCCAGGTCGACACCGCCTTCCGCGACTACGCCCGTTACACCGATCTGCGCATCAGCGTCATCCACGGCGGAGTCGGCTACGGGAAACAGAGGCAGGAAGTGAAGGACGGTCTGGATGTCGTCGTCGCAACCCCCGGGCGCCTGTTGGACCACCTTGGCGAAGGGACGCTCAGCCTCAAGCAGACCAACATCCTCGTGCTCGACGAGGTGGATCGCATGCTTGACATGGGTTTCCTGCCCGACGTGCGCAGGATCATCGAGCAAGTGCCCAAGGAACGCCAGACCTTGTTCTTTTCCGCGACCCTCCCTCCCGAGATCGAGGGCCTCACCAAATGGGTCTTGCGCAACCCGGAGATCATCGAGATCGGCGTCCGGCGTTCCGCGGCCGAAACGGTGACGCACGCCCTCTACCCGGTGGCGCGCGACCAGAAATTCGACCTGCTGCTCGCCTTGCTGGAACGGACGAACTTCGACAGCGCCCTCATCTTCAGCCGCACCAAGCACGGCGCCGACAAGATCGCCGGGCGGTTGAAGGTCGCCCAGCACTCCGTGGCGGTCCTCCACTCGAACCGGACCCAACGGGAACGGGTCGAAGCGCTGGAAGGCTTCAAGTCCGGCAAATACGAAGTGATGGTCGCAACGGACATCGCCGCGCGCGGCATCGACGTGGCGGGCGTCAGCCACGTCATCAACTACGACGTGCCCCAGCACCCGGAGGATTACGTCCACCGCATCGGACGCACCGGGCGCGCCCAGAACGTGGGCGACGCCTTCACCCTCGTCACCGCCGAGGAGTTGGACGCCGTCCGGGCGATTGAACGCTTCGTCGGCCAGAAAATCCCGCGTTTGAAGGTCGATAACTTCAACTACGTCTACACCGCCCTGTTCAACGAAGAGGGCATCGCCCCCGGCGGCGTCGGCAAAGGCGCGCGGACGCACCGCGGCTACTCGTTCGGAAGACGAAGGCGCTGAGCGCCGTTTTTTCGCCGGAAAAACGGGCCAAAAAAATAAGAAATTTTTCATTGCATGGGAATCGGTTCCCGTTATTCTCCGCGCGTCCGCCGGTTTACCGCTCTTGTGAGTTGTATAAAAGTTGTGGACGGGTGCGGTGATTACGGATAAGGCGGCCGTTTGTGCGCGGCCTTTTAAATTTAATTATGGCGGTTTTAGTTCGAAGGTCTGCTCCCCCCCAGGCGGCCTCGGAATAAAACTGCTAGGAACAGGGGAAATCTTCCGGGTTTTTTGTGATCCCGGGAAGAAACAAGGGAAAGGGAACTATGCTGCAACTAAGGGAAGATGGGGGTGGAGGGGTTGAAAGCGGGGCCGCCGGCTCCGCACTGGCCCTCGACGGCGCGACCCGGCTTGTGGCGGCCGGGTCGGTTCTCGGGCAGTCCCGGGAGGATGCCGATACGAATCTCTCCGAGCGGCTCCTGCTTACGGCGCTCGTTTGCGACACCATCGTCGTCGCGGGCGCGCTGGTCGGGTCGTTCTGGCTCCGCTTCCGCACGCCCATCCACGAGATCGGCATCCCGGCGAAGGTCGGGCTGGGCGACTATGCCGGATACATTGGCTGCGGGGCGTTCTCGCTGCTGTACGTCCTGAGCTATCTGAAGGTGTACGACAGCAGGCGGCTGCTTCGCTACCAGCATACGGTCGAGTGCATCATGAAGGCGTGCTTCATCTGGTTCGCCGGCTTCCTCAGCTTTTCGCTCCTGTTCAAGTTCCAGCCGCCCATCTCGCGCATCTTCGTGGTGATCTCGGCGGCGGACGTGACGTTCGGCCTGCTCGGCTGGCGTTACGTTTTTCACCGGTTCCTGCAGCACTCGAAGATATCCGTCGCGTTGCGCCAGCGCGTCTTGTTCGTCGGCTGGAATGAGGAGGCGCAGAAGCTGAACGACAGTTTCGAGGCGGACGCCGTCCATCCCTACGAGGTGGCGGGCTGCGTCTCTTCCTCGGGATCGCAGTTTCACAGGAAGCCGACCGTGCCGGTGCTGGGCGATTACCCGGACCTCGCCAATATCCTCCGCGACCGGTCGATCGACATGGTTTTCCTGAGCGACGTGGATTGCGTGAAGGGCGAGATCGTCGGCCTGGCCAATCTTTGCGAGAAGGCGATGATCCAGTTCAAGATCATCCCCTCCTATTTTCAGATCCTGGTCTCCGGCCTGCATCTGGAAACGGTCAGCGGCGTGCCGGTGCTGGGAGTTACGCAGTTGCCGCTGGATGTGCCTACGAACTTCCTGCTGAAACGCTTGCTCGATATCTTCGGCGCGATCGTCGGGTTGATCTTTTCCGCGCCGCTCATCGCGATCTTCGGCTTCCTGGTTTACCTCGAATCGCCCGGCCCGGTTTTCTATCGCCAGCGGCGGATGGGCCGCAACGGCCAGACCTTCGAGATGTTCAAGATCCGCAGCATGCGGCTGGATGCCGAGAGCGGCGCCGGCCCGAAGTGGACCGTCAAGGACGACCCGAGGCGCCTGCGTGTGGGAACCTTCATGCGGGCGTGGAATATCGACGAGGTGCCGCAGTTCTGGAACGTGCTGGAGGGGCACATGAGCCTCGTGGGCCCCCGGCCCGAGCGCCCGGAATTGATCGAGAATTTCAAGGAGGAGATACCGCACTACAACGCGCGGCACAATGCGAAGCCGGGCATCACGGGTCTGGCGCAGATAAAGGGCCTCCGCGGCGATACGGACCTGGGCGAACGCATCCGGGCGGACCTCTTTTATCTCGAGAACTGGAGCGTCCTCCTGGACCTGCAGGTCATGATCCTCACCTTTTTCCGAAGGAAAAACGCTTGTTAAACAAATGATTTTTCGACGCACATATCTGTCGGCGCTGGGGATGTTCCTTGCCGGAACGGCGGGAATGGCCGCCGAGCCGCAGGCCGCGCCAACCGTCGAGATACGTACGGTCACGCCCGCCGAGGAGCCTCCCCTGCCCGCGAGCGCGACCGAAGTCGCGGCGCCCGGCCTGGAGCCCATCGCCCAAGGGCCGCAGGTGTATATAGACGGGGCAAAAGGAGCCTTGGGGCGGCTCGATATCGTCCCGATCGTCCAGGTGCGCTCGACGTACGACAGCAACATCTTCATCACCCGCACCCACCCGAAGGCCGACCTTTACACGTCCGTCGTGGCGGGTCTCGCGCTCGGTTGGGGCGATTTTCGCGATCAACTGACTCCCCTGGGGGCTTTCCAGCAACAGTACGAGGGGATATTGGACCCGGACTTCGACTCGCGCCAGTTCCTCTACGCGAGCTACACGCCGGGATACACCTTCTTCGCCAACCACACGGGCGAGAACACCTTCGACCAAAACGCGGCGCTGGGCGCCAGGGGTTCGTTCGGCAATCTCACGCTCGACGCCAAGGGATATTACAGGCACTTCTCGGAAGGCGTCGTCGAAGTCGGGACGCGCATCCGGCAGACTCAGTTGGACGCCGCGATCAACTCCCGCTACCAGATAAGCGGCCAGAGCAGCGCGGAGGCCGACCTCAGCGTCATCACCAGCCGTTTCGACCAGCGGCAGGAAGTCAATTCCACGGAGTGGTCGGACCGGAATTACCTGAACTGGCAGATCGAGCCAAAGACGAGCCTCTCCGCCGGGGCCGCGTTCGGCTATATATCGGTCGATAAAGGCGCTGCCCAGACCTACGAGCAGGTCCTGGCGCGCGTGTCGTACGACAGCGGGCGCCATGTGAGCGGGAATCTCTATGGCGGCGTCGAGTTCAGACAGTTCGGCGTGCAGGACGACGTCAACCCGGTGTTTGGCCTGCAGGCGTTTTACTCGCCGTGGGACGCGACGATGATCAGCCTTTCCGCCTCGCGCGTCGTCACCGTCTCCGCCGCGTACGCCGGGCAGGATGTCGTCATCACCGGAGCCACCCTCAAAATCTCGCAGGAGCTTTACGGCAGGATCACGCTCGGTCTGTGGGGAGGCTTTCAGAACTATGACTACGGGCAGGCCGGCGGTTTGCTCCGGCGCAACGACGACGTCCTGAGAATGGAGGTCTTCGCCGCCTTCCATGTGACCCCTCGCGTCTCGGTCAGCCTGGCCTATGACTATTGGCACAACACCTCCAGCATCAACACCTTCACCTTCGACGACAACCGCGCATCACTCTACCTCGACCTCCTGTTCTAACCGGAATGACAACCATGCACAACCCATTCAAACTTGCGTTTTCCACACTGGCCGCGGCCGGTCTTCTCGTTCCCGCCTTGCTCTTTGCCGATCCGCCGGCCCCGACCATGAATGGCGCGGGGTCTTCGCTCGCGGTTGCGGCGGTTCCCGCCAGCCCCGTCGCCCTTCCGGCCACGGGCGCAGTCCCCGCCGTCGCGCCGCCCGCGGCCATTCCCAAGGCGAATTCCGACGACCACGTTTTGATGCCCGGCGACCTCATCGAGGTGAAAGTTTTCCAGGAACCCGACCTGGATACGACGATGCGGGTGGCCCGGGACGGCTCGGTGGTCTATCCGCTGATCGATCGCGTCACGGTAGGCGGCCTGACTCCGTTGACGGCGTCGAAGCTCATCCACGACCTGCTGGACAAGGACTACATCGTCAACCCGCAAGTCAGCCTGCTGGTGATGGAGTACGCCAAGCGCACGTTCACGGTGCTGGGCGAGGTGCAGAAACCCGGCTCTTACGACATGCCCGACCGCGCGACCGTCTCGCTGCTCGAGGCCATCGGCATGTCCGGCGGTTACACGCGCGTCGCGAATCCGAACAGCGTCACAGTCAAACGGAGGGTGAAGAACCGCGAAATGGTCTACCGCCTGAACGCAAAAAAAATGGCCGCCAGCGGAGGATCGCCCTCCTCCTTCGAGATAAAGGCGGACGACGTCATAACCGTGGCCGAGAGCATATTTTAAAGGAGCAACAACCATGCATAAGACACTGAAAACAAAGTCCTCCGGGACATCCGAACCGGCGGAGATGGATTTCGAGAAACTCTTGAACGCCTTTCTCGAAAGGAAATGGATCATCCTGGGCTGCCTGGCCGCGACGCTTCTGCTCGGCATCCTCTACATCCTCATCACGCCGAATACTTACTCGGCGACGACGGTGGTCCAGGTCGAGCAGGAGGAGAGCAAGTTCGTCAAGATCGAGGACATCTCCACCGAGGACCTGAAGCAGACGGAGATACTCAAGACCATCGAGACGAACTTCACGAGTTCGCCCCTCCTGCTCGGCGTCATCGAGCGGCTGAACCTGACGCCGGCGATCCTCGGGATGAAGCCGAAGACCGACGGCTCCGAGATCACCGACGGCGAAAAGGTCGAGGCGCTGAGCAACCAGGTGAACGTGAAGCTGGTGCGCGGCACCCGCCTCATCAACGTCACGGCGAGCAACCCGAGCCCGTCCCTGGCGCAAAAAATGGCCGACGAGATGGTGAAGGAATACGTCCGCATCACCACGGCGCAGCGCGCGGGCCTCTCCGGCGAAGCCAACAAGTTCCTGCTCGAGGAGTCCGACGTGCTCAAGAACCAGGTGCGTATGGCGGAGGAAGACGCGCAAGCTTTCAAGGATGCCCACCCCGACGTCGCCCTGGAAAACAGCCAGGAATTCATGGATCAGAAACTCCTCGCCCTGAACAACAAGCTGAACGATTCCCGGGAGCAGCTCTTCAAGGTCCAGTCCGACTACACCCAGGTGCAGCGCCTCCTGCTCAACACGGACGCCGACAGGACGAGCCAGCTCCTCAGGATCGCCAGCGTCAGCGGCGACCCCGCCGTGCTGGTGCTGCAAAAAAGCGTGGCGGACCAGGAATCGGCCCTCGCGCAACTCGCGAAGCGGTACCGGGCGAAACATCCCGCCTACATCCAGGCCCAGGCGCAGCTCGCCGCGCTCGAGGGCGCCCTCTCCCGCGCGGCGGTGCAGGCCGCGGAAGGCCTCGCCAACACGGTGGAAGCCGCGCGGCAGACCGAACGGAACTTCGAGTCCGACCTCAAGCTGCTTGAGAAAGCGCGACTCGCCAACGACAGGGTGGCGATCCCGTATAACGCGCTGGCCAAGGAGGTGGACTCCAACCGCGAGCTCTATGAGAGCGTGCGCATGCGCTTGAAGGAAACGGAGATAACCCGCGACATCGGCTCGAACCAGATCCGGGTCGTCACCCCGGCCATGCTGCCGCTGACTCCTTCCAAGCCGAAGAAGCTGCTCGTCATCCTGGCGTCCATCATCGGCGGGCTCATGCTCGGCGCGGCGGTCGGCCATGCCGTCTCCGCGGTGGACACCTCCTTCCGGTCCGTTGACGCCGTCGAGTCGCAACTCGGGCTCCCCGTCCTCGCGGCGCTGCCGGACATCCCGAAGGCCGCCGCCGCGGACAGAAGCTTCCTCGTCACGCAGGAGCCGGCCGGCGCGGTCGCGGAAGGCTTCCGCACCTTGCGCACCTCCCTCTCCATCGAGATCGGGGAGACGGATCGCGGCCCCATCCTCTTCACCAGCGCCCTGCCGTCCGAAGGGAAGAGCTTCTGCGCCGTGAACTACGCCATCTCGCTCTCGCAACTCGGGCAGCCGACGCTGTTGATCGACGCGGACTTGCGCCTGCCGACCGTGGCGAAAACACTCCTCAAGACCAACCCGAAGTTGGGCGTGAACACGGTGCTCAACGGCCAGTCGACCCTGGAGGAAGCGGTGCGGAAGGTCAACGACATCCCGAATCTCAGCGTCCTGCCCGCCGGCGTCCGCATCTCGAACCCGACGGAGCTTCTCACCGGGCCGCACTTTGCCGCCCTCCTGGCGGAAGCCTTGGAGAAATACCACTGGGTGGTCATCGACACCGCGCCCATCCACGCGGTCAGCGACACCTTGCTGCTGGTGAAACACGCGAAGACCGTCTGCTTCGTCATCCATACCGGCAAGACGGCCGCGCGCGCCATCCAGCGCGCCTGCGACCTGCTCGAAAACGCCGGTTCCAGGCCCGCGGGCATCGTCATGAACCACATCTCCCAGCGGAACCGCAGCTACTATTACTACTACTCCGGCGAATACGGAAAGGGGGTCTATGGCGCGACTGCCGAGAAATCGTGAGTTCGGCGTCCATACCGCGCCATGAAACCGGTGATCCTCTTCGGCGAATACGAAAAGGAGGGCGGACTCCGCTGGAGAAGCGCGCTTCGCGCCTCGCCCCTGCGCCGTCTGCGGACGGAGAGCAAGGTGCTGGCGCAGTTTTTCGCCAGCGGCGCCCTTCGCTTTCTCGCGCTGGGCTTGAGCGCGCTGAGCCAGATATGGATCGCCCGCTGTCTCGGGCCGTCGAAGCTGGGCGTCTCCGGGATGGTCTCTTCCGTCGTCGCCCAGATCCTCGTTCTCTCCACCTTTAATCTGGACGGCATTCTCGTCCGCCGTTTCAAGCATTGCGATGCGGCGCGCGAGAAGGAAGTCCTCATCGGCGGCTCGCTGGTTCTCCGCGGCGCGCTGACCCTGCTGATCGGCCTCGGCGGCGCGGTCTTCTGCCTGTTCGCAAAGCTGCCGCCCGTCTGGAGCCTGCCGCTCTCCGGCGGTTTCGCGCTGCTGTTCCTGCAAAGCGGCCAGTGCGCCTGGCTTTTGCAAGGCCAGGAAAACGTCCCGGCCCAGTACAGGGCGATGGTCCTCCAGGCCGCGATCGTCTCCGTCCTCGGCTTTCTCTTCATTCGCCCGGCAACCGTTCCCGCGGGCGTCGATCTCTGGATAGGCGCGGCGGGACTTCTCGCCGCCACGGTTTTCTCCTGGCATGTCGCGTTGCGCCGCGGCGAGACGCTTCGTCCGCGCCTTCCCGTTGGCGCCTTCCGCTTTTCCCTCTCGTTGATGCGCGAGGGGAAATGGCTCTTCCTTTGCGGCGTCGTCATCCAGGTTTACACGATGTTCGAGCAGCCGATGCTCGGCTCGCTTTCCTCCCTGGCCGAGCTTGGCCGCTACCGGAGCGCCTGCCAGTTGGGGCAGATCGTCCAGGCCTTCACGCTTCTGCTGCCCGCCCTGCTCTATCCGAAGCTGCTGACGGCCTTGCGCGACGGCCAGAAAGCGCTGTGGGAAGCCCAGAAATACTACGCCCTCCGCGTCGGCCTCTGCGTGGCGGCGATCATCCCCGTGTGCTGGCTGGCGGCGCCCTTCGTCCACCACCTTTTGTTCGGCGCCGCTTTCGACTCCGCCGCCATCCCGTCCGCCCTCCTGGTCACATCCAAGCTCCTCGTGGCCGTCGTCGGGATTTTTGGCTGGGGTTTGATCGCGGGAAAGAAAGACAGGCTGCAATTCTTCATCATGAGCGGCGTGGCGCTCCTGAGCGTCACGGCGAACTGCCTCCTCATACCGCGCCATGGGATGCGGGGCGTCGCCTGGGTCAACCTCCTTAGCGAAATCCTCGTCGGCGCCGCGCTCTTTTTCGCCTGCAGGAAACAATACACCGATTCCCTGAAACCATCCGCCGCCTAGCATGCACGACACAGCCGCCAGCCAGACCATCCCAGCCGCCTGGACGCCCGCCCCCCGGGAGAAAAGCCTCCTGCGCAAGCTGCGCTCCGTGGACTGGAGCACCCACTATCGCAGGCGGCTGCACCCCGGCACCCTGTGGTACCGGGATGTGCGGAGGCGTTCCATCCTGCGCCTGCCGCCGCTCACGGGCCTGCGGGACGACTCCTGCGAAGTCCATCTGCTCACGTGCCGCAAGGAATGGCTGAACGCCGTATGGGCCATCCGCGCCTTCTACCACTTCAGCGGCGCGCGCTTCCGGCTTTGCATTCATGAGGACGGCTCGCTCTCTCCCGGGATGCTCTCCGCCTTGCGCGAGATTTTTCCCGACGCGCGCATCATCCCCGCGCCCGAGGCCGAGCGGGAGATGAAAAGCCTGCTCGCGGGCTTTCCGCATCTCATGGCGGAGCGGGCGACGAACTTCGTCATGATCAAGGTGCCGGACATCCTCGCCTTCGCCTCGACCGGGCGCATCATGATCCTGGACTCGGACATCCTCTTTTTCCAGCCGTGCCCCGAGTTGCTCGAAGCGGTGAGCCTACCGTGCCATCTCTTCAACAGGGACGTCGCCACCGCCTACACCGTGACGCCCGGCCAGGCTTTGGAATGGTTCGGCGTCCGCGTGCCGGAACGGGTCAACTCCGGCCTTGGACTGGTGTGGAAAGACGCCTACGACCTGGCGGAACTGGAACAGTACCTCTCGCGGAAGGAAACGAGGGGGTATCGCTGGCGGGTGGAGCAAACCCTGCACGCGCTGGTGGCGGGCAAGCGCGGTTACCGCCATCTGCCGCCCGCGTATGATGTGAGCCTCGCGCGCGGATTGGAGGGACGTGTGGCGAAACATTACGTCGGCTGCATCCGCGAGGATATGTACCGGGAGGGAATGCGGAGCCTGATTCGAGGAGGCTTTGCCGGGTCATGAGCAGACGCCTATGCATCCTGAGCCTGGACGCGCCCTACCCGGTCACCAGCGGCGGGCGGGCGGACGTGTACTGGCGCCTGCTCGCCCTCCAGAGTCCCGATCTGTCCTTGCAGCTTCACTACTGGTCAGCCGCCCCGTCCGCGGAAAGCGACCGCGCCCACCTGCGATCGCTCGCTTCGGAAGTCCATGAATACCGCCTGCCGCCCGCGGGCGTCGCCTCGCCCGCGCGCATCCTCGCGAAGCTGAATCCTTTTTACCCCGCCTATTGCGCGGCCACGGCCCCGCGAGGGCGCGAACGGGCCTCGTTTATCGCGCGGGTGCGGGAGTTCGCGCCCGACGCCGTGCTGGTGGAAGGCATGCAGAGCTGGGGCGCCGCCTCGGCGCTGCGCGCGAGCCTTCCAAAGAAGACGCGCTTCATCTACCGCAGCCAGAACAACGAGACCGAATACCACCGGAACATGGCGAAAGCGGCGCGCGGCATGCGGCGTCTTTCGCTTGCGTATGAAGCCCTGAAGCTGCGTTTTTTCGAGCCGAAGGCGCTCCGGCGCAGCGACACCGTCCTGCACATCTCCGAACAGGAAGCCGCCTTCTGGAAAACCAGGGGGCTCGCGAACCAGCTTTGGGTTCCGCCGGTCTTCACGCCGGCGGCGGCGGGCGCGGAACCGGCGCCGGGGTCGTACGACGTCCTCTGGCTCGGCAGCCTTTTCGCGACGCACAAGCGGGAGGGGCTGCTCTGGTTCCTCCGCGACGTGGCGCCGCGCCTCACCGGCAGCCTGCGGTGCGCCGTGGCCGGGTCCCACGCCCCGCCGGAGATCGCCGCCGCTTGCCGCGAGGCCGGCGTCCATTTCCTCGGAGAGGTCAAGGACGCCTTCTCGACCATGCTCCACTCCCGCGTGCTGGTGAATCCCGTGCACCGCGCCTCCGGCGTGAACATGAAGATGCTGGAGATGATCGCCGCGCGGAGGCCCGTGGTCTGCACCAGCGCGGGCGTGACGGGCCTCCCCGCCGAGGTGCGCTCCGTGGTGCGGATAAGCGACACCCCGGAAGGCTTCGCCGAGTCGATCTTCCAATCCCTCCGCGACGGCCCCGCGTCGGAGTCGAGCATCGAGCGGTTCCTCGAACAGTTCAGCCCGCGCCGTTACTGCCAAACCATCAGCGCGTTTCTATGAGGATCGTCTTCGCCAGCCACAGCCATTTCAGCCCGTGCATGGTGGTCGGGTCGCACCACCTCGCGCGGAGGCTTGCGGGCGCGGGCCACGAGGTGTTCCACCTCAGTTCGCCGCTGACGCCCGTCCATCTCACGCGACTCGGGCGGAGCCCCTGCCGGGAACGGTTCCACGCCTGGCTGAGGGGCCCGCGCCAGATCGCCCCGCGGCTCACGGGTTACATCCCCCTGGCGCTCGTCCCGTGGCAGATCGCGCGGCGCAGCCTCACCCCGTCCTCCAACCTTTTCGCGGAGTCGATGGTCGCCTTTGAAGCCACGGTGCGCCGCCGCGGTTTCGCCGCCCCGGACCTGCTCCTCGTCGACGAGCCGAGGCTGGCGGGCATCCAGCGCCTGCTGCGTCCGGAGAGGACCTATTATCGCGCGACGGACCTTTATTCGGATTTCCAGCGCGACCCCGCGGTCAAGAACGCCGAACGCATCCTGGCCGCCGAGGCGGACGGCGTCATCGGAACCTCGGGTCCCGTGGTGGAGTGGTTGCGCGCCCTCGCTCCCGGCCTGCCTTCCCTCCTCCTGGAGAATGGGGTCGATTACGCGCATTTCAGCGCGCCGCGCCCATGCCCTTTGGAATACCGGGGGCTGAAAGGGCCGCGTGTTATTTACATGGGCGTGGTGGACCAGCGTTTCGACTTCCTCGCGTTGCGGGCGCTGGCGGAGGCGCGGCCGGATGTCACTTTCCTATTGGCGGGCCCCGTCTCGACTCCGATTCCCGCCGCGCTGCGGGCGCGCGGGAACGTCGTGGCGCTCGGCCCTCGCCGCTACGAGGACATGCCCGCTTATCTGCAACACGCGGACGCCGGCCTGCTGCCGTTCAACAGCCACTCCGCCAACAGGGGCCGCAGTCCCATGAAGCTCTATGAGTACGCGTCCGCCGGCCTGCCGGTCGTCTCCGCCGCCACCGAGGAGATCGTGCGGCGGGCGGAACCGTTTGTCTTCACCTATCCCGCGCCCGCGGCCGCGCCGGAAGCGTTGGAAGCCGCTCTTTCCACGGGTGGCGCCGCGCTGAAGGCGAGGGAAGCCGCCAGAACGAGGGACTGGGGCCGGATCGCGGAGGAGTTGCTGGTTTTTGCCGCCGGAAAGGAGGCGCGTCAGCCCGTTCTTATATGAAGATAGATGTCACCCGCTTTGTAAATTTCTGTTTGAAACCGCACGGAATCGTTCTCGCGACGGTGCTGATGAGCTACGCCGCATGGCAGTTCCCGGGGTTTGGAATATTCCGCAAGGGATTTGAGGAAAGGGAGAGTTTGCTTTCGACCGGCGCCCTTCTGGTCGCGGTGTGGTACGCGCTCATCCTCGCTTCGGCGGCGGCAGGATTCCGCTTCGGGCGCTCGATCCGAACCCGCACCCAGACGGCGGATCAACTCCTCGGCCTGGACACCCTCCCTGCTTACCTGGTGTTGACCTTGATCGGGAGCGTCGGGTTCGCTTATCTGCTGCTCTTTCTCCTCCAGCACATCGGGTTGTCCGGCATCAAGACCTTCATTTTGGAAGGCCAGGGAAATCAACTCAAGGAGACGCTCTATGAAGACTACGCGGTCGGGCCGCTCTCGCTCCGCTACACGGTCATCCTCAGCGGCGGCGTCGCCATTTACCGGATGTTGTCGGGCGTGTCGCGTTCCTGGCTGGAACTGTTCAACCTCGGCCAGTTGCTGCTGACCGGCCTGGTTTCAAGCAGGCTTTCCTTGATCATCGCCCTCTTTATCGGCGTCGGATTGTTTGTCGCGAGCGAACAGCCCATCCGCGTAAACCTCGCGAAGGTTGGAATGCTCGGCGGCGCGGTCTTCCTGGTGCTGGCCATTTATAACGCCTCCCGCAACATGAACTACTACCAGGCTCGCGGGAATGAGGGTTTCCTCGACGCCGGTTTTTCCGAAATGCTCGCTTACACGGGCGCTCCGTTCCAGGGGGCGCTCGCCACGGGCGTCAACTTCCCGGCGATCTCCGCCGGCAGGGAAGTGGCGAGCTATTCCGGCATCGACGAGTCGCTCACCACCAACTCCGCGTTCGCCGAGCTGACCGAGGACATCGGCTCCTGGTCCTTCCCGGTCGCGATCGCGGGCTGCTTCTGCGCCGCCGCGCTCATGGGGGCGCTTACCGCGCATTTCCATAACTACTTCGCCCTTTCCTACTTCGTTCTCCTCTACTCGTTTTCCGAGTTGTGGCGCATCTTCATGTTTCACCGCGGCATCGTCCTCGTCCTGCTGGCGTTTTCGTTCGGGGCGCCCTACGCGCTTCTCTCGATGCCAAGGAAGAGCACCCGCCGCGTCCGGCGCGGGTTCATTCGGGGAAATGGCTGACCTCCCGACCATGAGCCCGCCAGCCGCCGATCTCAAAATCGCCCCGGCCCCGCCGCGGGTCGTGGTCGATGCGCGGATGCTCCGTTTTTCCGGCATCGGCGTTTATATCGAAAATCTCCTGGCGCAATTCACGGCCCTCGGCATCCCGTTTCAATCCGCGGCGCATGAGGGAGAGCCGGATTACGATTTTACGGCGAGAGTCTATTCGATCTCCGAACAGCTCGCCTTTCGCCGCCTGGGCGTTCCCGCCGGCGCCGTCTGGTGGTCGCCGCATTACAATGTCCCGGTTCTCCACCGCGGCGCGCTGGTCGCCACCATTCACGACCTCGCCCACCTGGCGCTGCCCCGGTTCTTCCCCGCCTTGAGCAAGAAGCTCTACTCCCGGTTCATGTTTTCCACGGTCGCCCGCAAGGCGCGCTCCATCATCTGCGTCTCGCGCTTCACGGCTGACGAGATGATCCGGCTGACAGGCGCGGACGCCCGCAAGATTCACGTCATCCACAACGGGATCGACGAGAGCTGGTTCGAGGAATCGCGCGGCGAAAGCCCCGCCGCGCGCCCCTATGTCCTTTGCGTCGGGAACGTGAAGCCTCACAAGAACATCCAGGCCCTCATCCGCGCCTTTGGCGAGATACAATCCGAGCGCGAGGTCGACCTGGTGATCGTGGGGAGAAAGGAGGGCTTCCTTGCGGGCGACTCGGCCGTCCTTGAAACGGCGGGCGTCTTGGAAGGGCGCGTTCACTTCACCGGGCTTGTCTCCGAAGAGTTGTTGCGCCGTTACTACGCCCACGCTGAGGCCCTGGTCTTCCCGAGCTTGTATGAAGGCTTCGGGTTTCCCCCGCTCGAAGCCATGGCCAGCGGCTGTCCCGCCGTGGTTTCCCGCGCCGCGTCGATGCCGGAAGTCTGCGGCGACGCGGCGATCTACTGCGATCCGTTGTCCGTCGAGGACATCGCGGACAAGATAAAGCTGGCCCTCGACCTGCGCGGCCAGGAGCGGGTCCGCTTTCTCGCGAACGCCCGGGCGCACGCGCGGCGGTTCGGCTGGGAGCGGTGCGCGCGCGAAACCTGGGAGGTGCTCCGCCATGCAGGCGCATGAGCTTGCCGCCGCCGTTCGTCCCGCCGCATCCGGCGGAGTCGTGCTCGTCCACCACTGGCTCGTCGGCATGCGCGGCGGCGAGAAGGTGCTGGAGGAACTCTGCGCTCTCTACCCGGACGCGCCGATCTACACCATGGTCGCGCGTCCCGAGCGGCTCAGCGACAGCCTGCGCTCCCGCCGCATCATCACCTCGCCCTTGCAATTCGTTCCCGGCGCGGGCCGCTCGTACAAGAACCTCCTTCCGTTCTTTCCGCTGGCGGTCAACGCGCTGCGCATCCCCGCCGGCGCGCGCCTGGTGTTCAGCACGGACGCGAGCCTTATAAAGGGCGTGCGCGTGCCCGACGGCGTGCCGCACGTCTGTTACTGCCATTCCCCGCCGCGTTATCTGTGGGACTTGACGGAGACCTACCTCAACCGGACCACCGATCTCACCCGCGTCGGCAAGCTTGTCTTCAACGCCGTCATCCCGCGCCTGCGGCGTTTTGACAAGGCCGCCGCGCGGCGTGTTACGCGCTTCATCGCGAATTCCACCTTCGTGCAAGGGCGCATCCGGGAATTTTACGGGAGGGACTCCGTCATCGTGAATCCGCCGGTGGACGTGGATGCGTTCCAATGGAATCAGCCTCGCGAAGACTATTACCTGCTGGTTTCCGAACTGGTTCCCTACAAGCGCGTGGACCTCGCGGTGAAGGCCTTCGCCCGGTTGCGGGACAAGCGCCTCGTCGTCATCGGCAGAGGCCCGGAACTCAGTTCCCTGCGGCGTTCCGCTTCCCCGAACATCACGTTCCTCGGGCGCCAGCCTTTCGCGGTGCTCAAGAGCCATTACCAAACGTGCCGCGCCTTCCTCTACCCCCAGATCGAGGATTTCGGTATAACCGCCCTGGAGGCGCAGGCGGCGGGCAGCCCGGTGATAGCGTTCGCCGAGGGCGGAGCGCTGGAGACGATCGAGCAAAACCGGACAGGCCTCTTTTTCCAGAAACAGACCCCCGACGCGGTTGCGGACGCGATCCTCGAGTTCGAATCCCGCGCGGATTCCTTTTCACCGTGGGCTTGCCGGGAGAACGCCGAGCGTTTTCGCCCGGAAGTTTTCCGTGAGAAAATAACCTCCGTGCTCGCCGAGGTCGCAACCTAGATGATGCGCGCCAACCCGCAATCCCGCACGCGCTTCGACGCATTCACGCTGGTTGAATTGCTGGTGGTGGTAACCGTCATCGCGATTCTTTCGGGCCTGATGCTCGCCGCCATGCCCGCCGTCCTTTGGCAGGGGCGGAGCGCGAAGTGCCAGCATAACCTGCGGCAGGTGACGCTGGCGTTCATCCTCTATGCGAACGACCACCAGTCGTACCTTCCCAACTATAGCGCCGTGAGCGAGACGGCCCGCCTCACGGGGCTTTACTCGGCGGGTTATCTCCCGGACCCGGGCGTCCTTATTTGTCCCGTCAACCAAGCCTATACGCAGCCCTTGATGGCGACATCCCAGGGGGCGCCCTTCAATTCCTACTATATCGCCCAGGACAGAATCCGGACGCAATGGTATCTCGCCTCCGGCCCGTACGTCTTTACGCCCGTCGGTCTCAACGGCACGAATTCCTATCGCATTCCCGTCGTCTGGGACCAGCGGGCCGACACGGACAACCCGATCAATTTCCACAAACCAAACTCGACCACGGCGGGCGGCTGTTTTGGCTACCTGGACGGTTCCGTGAGCTACCTCTGGAAGCCGGACTCCGTTGTAAGACCTTAGAGATGCAGACGCGCCGGTTCTTCCTCACCTTTTTTTGCCTGGCGGCTTTCCGCGTTTGCGCCGAAACATCGGGAGACCCCCTCGCCTCCTTGAAGATCGGCAACCTGCCCGATGCGTTCTACCGGCGGCCCGGCCTGGAGAAGATGCCGCGCGTTGCGTATGAGCAGATGCCGGTCGTTAACGTCCGGGACGAGGGCGCGAAAGGCGACGGCGTCGCCGACGAGCGGCGGGCGTTTGATCGGGCGCTGGACCGCATTCTCCAAAAAGGCGGCGGCGTCCTCTTCATCCCGAAAGGGGTCTATACCTTCCATGATGTCCCCGGGACGGGCGGGCGCATCTGGAATATTGCGCGTCCCGGCCGCGACAAAATCTCCAACGTCCATTTCGTCGGCGAGGGAGAAGGCTCGATCATCCGCTTCACCTCGGAGGTGTACGACGCGCCGTACGGCTGGAACTTCGGGAACGTCGAAAACGTGACCCTGCGCGACCTGAGCTTCACCGCCTTTCCCTACTTTCACACGCGCGGGGCCAATGAATCCCGCGGGTTGTTCCTGTTTCAGTTTGGAAGTTACAAGCCGGGCGAGCAGTTCGCGCGCAATATCGAATTGGTCAACGTCTCCACCGACCAGGGCGTCACCGGGCCGCTCTTCCGCCGGGGGGCGGACGGAGTGTGGATCGTGGATTGCAAGGTCCGCAACACCTCCGCGGACGGCATCCATCTCGACACCGCCCAACGCATCACCGTCGCCTATAACCAGGTTGAATTCACCGGGGACGACGCTCTCGCGAACATCTCGGTGGCCGCGATCAAGAACCCCGCGCTGGACAACCGGTTTCTCTTCAACACCGCGCTTGCATCGCAATGCCGCGGGATCGCGCTCGGCGGCCTTGACACCGTGGCGTCCGGCAACTGGTTCGAGCAAAGCCAGCTTTCCGCGATCTACCTCCACGCCCACGGGCACAGGCCCGTCGAGGGCGACCCGGTGTCTCATCCCATCGTGAGCGGCAACACCGTCGTCCGCTGCAATATCGGCGGGGTTTTCGGAAGCTATCCGGGCGCGCTGCTCGGGGAGTTCAATGTCTCCGACGCGGAAATCACCGGCAACAAAATCCTTGGTTGCGGCGGCGACGGGATCGCCTTCCGCGTTTACCCGACGGCGCTCTACCCGACCGGCGTCGCCGTCCGCCCGCCCGAGCGGATCGCCATAGAGGACAACATTGTTTGCGGGAACAGCGGCTGCGGCGTCGAACTGCTTGCCGGCACGCGGATCGACGGCCTGACTGTCGCGAACAATGTCTTCCACGCCAACGCGAAAGGCAGCATCTTGCTTGCGGGCATTGTTTCCAACGCCAGCTTCCGGCGGAATACAACCGACCATCCGCCCGTCGTCGGAAATCTCGCCCTTCTTACGGACAGGGCGGGCGGCAACGCTTCCCCCGCCGCGGGTTTCCAGCCCGGCCCGGCCGCCGAAGTCTACCCGCGCTGGTATGCCGACATCGCCGCCGCGCCGGACGAAAGCGAGCCGCTCCGCCCGCCATCGCCGCCCGGCGGCGCGTCCGCTTCGATGCGATCGGAGAGCGTGCGCATGTTCGGCGCGCGGGGCGACGGGCGGACGGATGACACCGGCGCCTTCACCCGTGCGCTCGCCGCGCTGCCGCCGGAAGGCGGCGTGCTGGAAGTGCCCGCCGGGAGCTACCTGCTGCGCCCGCCCGCCGGCGGCGGCGGCGCGCTGCCGTGGACGTGCGTGCGCCATCATCTCGCCATCGTGGATCGCGCGAACATCCATTTGCGCGGCGAGGGCCGCGCGGAACTGCTCTTCGACGACCCGGACGCGCAGGGCTTGCGCCTCATCCACGTGCGGAACGCCTCGGTCACCGGCCTCGCCTTTCGCCTCCGTTCCCAGCCGCCGCTGCGGCACGATCGCGCGCTGCTCGACCTTTCGGCTTGCAGCGGCGTCGCGCTCGACGGGCTGACGCTCGAGGATTCCAGCGGCCCGGGCATCCAGATTGACGCCTCGCGGGAAATCGGCGTCACGCGCTGCACGGTCTCGCGCGCGGGAACCGACGGCGTCGCCATCCTTTCAAGCAGCCGGGTCCTCGTCGAAAACTGCGCCCTCGGCGGCGCCAGGGACGACGCCGTGCGGCTGGACGTGACCGGCGGCGTCACGCGCTGCCCCCGGTTCATTCGGATTCTCAACAACCGCATTCAAGGCGTCCGCGAGGGATTCGGCGTCGCGCTCTGCGGCGGCGACGAGGTCGAGGTCAGCGGGAACGCCATCGCGGATTGCTACCAGGCGGGCGTCGCCATCTTCCAGCAGGAGACTTTCCTGCCGTGGCCGCGCGCGCTCACCGTTTCCGGGAACACCCTCGCGCGCTGCAACCGCGGCCCGCTCGGCTATACGAGCGGCGCCATCGCCGTCTTCTCCGTGCAAACGGCGGGCGCAGGGGATTTTCGCATCACCGGCAACACTATCGAGGATACGCCGAAATATGCCGTCAGCATCGAACGCGCGAAGAAACTCGACCGGGTGACCATCCAGGCGAACACCGTGCGCGACGCAAAGCTCGGCGCGATAGGCGTCAATGATCAGCAAAAGCAGGCGATCCATTCGCTCGTATGCACCCCATAAACCAACCCTCCACATCCGGTCTTGCGGCGCGCGCCCTGCGAGCGGCGGGCTGGGCGGCCGTCGAGAGCATGGGAGGGCAGTGCATTTCCTTCGGCGTCTTCCTGGTGATGGCGCGGCTGCTCACGCCCGCCGACTTCGGGACGGTGGCGCTCGCGAACATCTACGTCGCCTTCTCCCAGGCGCTCATCTTCCAGGGGCTGGGACAGGCGATCATCCAGAAAGCCGCGCTTGCACGCGAGGACCTCGAAGCCGCGTTCTGGATCAATCTCGCCCTCGGGATCGCCGCCGCCGGGGCCACCCTGCTGGTTTGCGAGCCGGTGGCGCGGTGGTTCCATTCGCCGCATCTCGCGGATTTGCTGCGCTGGCTTTCGCCCATCTTCATCCTGAGCGCGCTCGCCGACGTGCAGGCGAATCTGCTCGCGCGCGAGTTCGCCTTCAAACCGCTCGCGGTGCGCACCGTCGCCGCCTTCTCCTGCGGCGGCGCCGCCGGGATAGTCATGGCGCGGGCCGGCTTCGGCGTCTGGAGCCTCGCCGGCCAGCAACTCGTCGTATCGGCGCTGAACGCCGCGCTGCTTTGGGCGGCCAGCCCGTGGCGGCCCCGGCTCCGGTTTTCCACACCCCACGCAAGGGTCATGTGGCGTTTCAGCAGCCGGTTGATGGGCCACGAACTCGTGAGCCTCGCGAGCCGCAGGTCGGACCAATTCTTCATCGGGAAATACATGGACGCCGCCGCCATGGGCGCCTATGCCGTGGCCGCGCGCGTCAGCACCCTGCTCAGCGAGATCGTGGTGCGCTCGCTGACGCGGGTTAGCCTCGCCTCCCTCGCCCGCATGCAAACGGAGCCGCAACGGCTCGGCGCGGCGTTCTCGCGCATCCTGCAAATGCAGATGTGCCTCATCCTCCCCCTCGCCGCCGGGCTGGGCGTTTTCGCGAGGGAAATCGTGCTCGCCGCCGTCGGCCCGCAATGGATCGCGGCGGCGCCCGCGATGCGCATCCTGCTGCTCGCCATCCCGCTGGAGTCGCTCTCGGCCTTGAACGCGGCGGCCATCATCGCGCGGGGCAGACCCGGCTGGGTCTCGCTGCTCACGTGTTACCACGCGGCGTTGAATGTGGCGCTCTTCGCCGTTTTCGCCCGCTGGGGGCTCACCGCCGTCGCCGCCGCGTACGTTCTGCGCGCCGCGATTCTCTATCCGGTCGAACTCGTCTGGTTGCGGCGCCTGATCCCCGTGCCGATTTTCCGCTTGTGCCTGTCGCTGCTGCCCCCCTTCCTGGCGACGGTCGTCATGGCCGGCCTGGACATCCTCGTCCGCGCTTCGGTTCCGCCCGGAACCCCGCTTTTTTTAACGCTGTTTTACGGCCTCCTCGCGAGCGTCGCGAGCTATTCCGCCACGCTCGCCATCCTGCGGCGCGACCTTCTTTTTGAACTATGGAACTGCTTGAAAATTCTGAGGACGCGGGCGGTCCCCGCTTAACCGCTTGAACCCCATGGCGATGCGCGTCCTGATCATCAGCAACCTTTTCCCTCCATTCTCGCTCGGCGGCGCGGAGATGGCCGCAAGTTCCCTGGCGGCGCGGCTCGCCGGGGGAGGCCACGAGGTTTGCGTGCTGACCTCCGCGCCGCGGCCCGCCCAGGAAGAATCGAGCCGCCGCGCGGACGGCGTGCGGATCGAGAGGCGTTTCTTCCCGAACAGCTACTCCGTTTTCGAGGCGCGGGCCCGCCCCGTCCTCCACAAGGCCGCATGGCATTTCCGCGACCATTTCAACAGGCATTCGGAGAGCATTTGCCGCGCGGTGGTCGAGGCGTTTCGCCCGGACATCGTGAACACGCACGATCTGCAGGGGATCGGCTACAACATCGTGCGGGAGATCGGGCGGCGGGGCCTGCCTTGCGTGCAAACGCTGCACGATCTCGGGTTCCTCTGCATCAACATGAATATGTTCAGAGACGGCGAAGCGTGCCGGCGGCGGCATGCGCCGTGCGCGGTTTCCTCCCTTCTCAAGGGCGCGTATCTCTCCACCATCAAGACGCTCGCCTTCTGGTCGCCTTCCCAAGCCCTGCTCGAGCGGTACCGCCCGCATCTCCCCCGGCACGTGGAAGCCGTCTCCATACCGCTCCCGCTGCGCTTCTCTCCCCCGCCCGAGGGGATCGAAGCCCGGTCGGCGGCGCCCGTGCGGCTGCTGTACGCGGGCCAGTTCACGGAACCGAAAGGCGTCGGATTTCTCCTCGAAACGCTGGAGCCGCTCGCGGAGGGGAACCGCTTCGAACTGGCGCTGGCGGGCGGCGGCCCCCTCCTCGAACGATTGAAGGAAAAATACGCCGGGAAGACATGGGTCTCCTTCGCCGGGCGCCTGCCTCCCGAGGAAGTGGCCGGGTTCATGGCGCGCGGCGATTTGCTCATGATTCCCTCGCTCTGGTTTGAGAACTCGCCGGTGGTCGCCTACCAGGCGGGCCAACTCGGGCTTCCAATCCTCGCCAGCAATGTCGGCGGCCTGCCGGAACTGGTGCGCGACGGGGTGAACGGACTGCTCCTGCCCGCGGGCGACGCCGAGAGGTGGCGGGCCTGCGTGCGGGACCTTCTCGCCCGGCCCGAGAAGCTGGACCGCCTGCGCGAGGGCGCGAAGGCAAACGCGAAAAACTTCGACCCGGACCTGCTGGGCGGCGCGGTCGTGCGCCTTTTCGAACGAACCTTGCGCGCCGCGTCGGCGCCCGCGCGCGCCGTTTATACGGAGGCGGACGCATGAACGACGGAACCATCGCCGCCTATTCCAGGGACGAGGACTCGGCGCAGAACGCCATGGCGTTCCTCGTCTTTTCAGGCTGGGCGATCACGCTCTCCTACTTCCCGAGCGGCTTCCTGCACTTCTATTTGGGGAGCGCGGTTTACGCGCGCGACCTGCTTCTCGCGGCGCACCTCTTCGCATCCCTCGTCTGGCTGCGCCGCGTCGGGGATATGCGCTGGGTGTTGCGGCAGTCCGCCATCCTGGGGCTTGCGCCGCTCCTGCTGTTGCCGGCGATGGCGGACGGCGAATACCGCTTCGAGGCGTTGCGCACCGCGAAATGGGCTTTCAGTTGGCTGGACTGGATATTCATCGGCCACTTCGCATTCCATATCCGCCGCTGGAACAAACTGCTCCCTCTCTTCATCGCCGCGACGATGGTCGAACTCCTGGTCGAACTGGCGATCGGCGCTTATGAATGGCGGGCTGGCCACTATGTTTTTTCCACGGCGACAACGTGGGAGGAACACACCATTTTCGGCGTCCAGTCCGTGAAGGAGATGAAGCTGCAAGGCAACATCCGCATACGCGGGCTGCAGCGCGACGTGTTCTCCTTCGCGAATCTCATGGCGATGAGTTCCGTGCTCGGGTTCGCCTGGGCCGGCGTCTCCCGCGAGAACTGGAAGCGGGCCGCCGGCTTCGCGTGGGCCGCTGTCTTCGCGGGGATGCTCATGGTCTCGGGCGGGCGCTCGGCGCTCTTCGGCATCCTGGCGAGCGCCATCCTCTCGGGGGCATATTGCATCGACCATCATTTCACGCGCCGCTGGGCCAAGATGTATATCCTCGCCTGGGTCGCCCTGGCTCTCATCATCAGCCTGGCGGGAGTGGGCCAGCTCACGGAAGCGATCAGCGGCGCGTTCTTCGGCAAGTCGCACCTGGGCGACTCCAGCAGCGCCTACATGCGCGATGACAACTGGAAGAACCTCCTGGATTCCTTCGAGCAGCAGCCGATCATCCTCGTCATCGGCGGCCCGTTCGCCGCCCTCCTCGACATCCACATCGCCCCGATGTTCCATTGGGCGGACAACCAGATTCTCTGGGACGCCTATCATCTCGGCCTCGCCGGGGCGCTCGCCATCGCCTTCTATTTCTTCCGTGTGATCCGGATCGGCAAGACCCGCGGGCGTTTGCGAAGCTGGGATGTCCTCGTGCTGTTCCTGCTCTTCGTCATCGGCGAAGGGATAGCCCGGGAATCCCTGACCTTCATGGGATGCATGCCGCTGTTCGTCGCGTGCGGCTATGTCAGCGCCGCGTCGGCGGAGGCTGCCGGGGAAACCAGCAGCCCAATCCCCAAAAACCGTTCGCGGCGGCGAAGCAGGCTCGCGCGGCATTCCTGAAATGAAAGTCCTTCTCCGAATCCGAAGCGATGTCGAGAAATTCCCGGGCGGCGACTACGTCCAGCTCCTGAGGACGCGAGAGACGCTGGAACAGCTCGGCTTCGAGTGCATTGTCGCGCCGGGCCTCGCCCCGATGCCCGCGGGCGTCGACGCGGTTCATTTGTTCAACACCACGCGCATCCACGAAACGTGGTTGCAATACCGCGAGGCGAAACGGCGCGGCCTCCCCGTGGCGCTCACGCCCATCTGGCATTCGATGCGCGAGATGCGCCGATTCTACGCGCGGCTTTACAGGATGCCGCTTTTCCCCGTCTGGCACTACATGGCCGCCAAGGAATTTTTCTACGCGCGGCGGTCCGGCCTGCCGATCCTGCCCGCCGCCACGCTGCGGTACCGCGCCCTCCAGCGGGAAATGGTCGGCGGCGTGGACATGGTCATCCCCAACTCCCGGGCCGAGCTCGACGCCATGCGGCTGGAACTCGGGGTCGAGCCGCGAGCCGCGCGCGTGGCGGCCCCGCTCTTCGACGAGCCGGCCCCGGAGTCTCCCGGAGCGGAACGCCGCGACCTTGTCTGCGCGGGCCGCATCGAGCCTCGCAAGAACCAGCTCTCCATCATCCGCGCCTTCAAATCCCTGGGAGAAAGCGGCCGGCGGCTGCTTCTTTTCGGCGGCATGAGCGGCGCGCACCCCGCCTACGAGCGGGCCGTCCGCCGCGAACTCGAACCGGGCGTTGTCGAATACCGCGGCCACGCGCCCTTTGCGGAACTGGCCGCGGCATATCGCGCGGCGAAGGGAGCCGTTCTGGCCAGCTATTTTGAAACGTGCGGGTTTTCGGCGCTGGAAGCCATCGCCCAGGGCGCGCGGGCTTGCGTGAGCGACACGCCGTACACGCGGGAGTTCTACGAAGAAAGCGGCGCCGTGTTCTGCGATCCCTTTTCCATTCCATCCATCCGAGCGGGCATCGAAAAACTTCTGCACGCGCCGGCGCTTGACTGCAACGGCTTCCTGCGCGCCTATTCGCGCGAGACGGTCCTGAGGGAGACAAAGGAGGTTTACGAATGTCTGACCAGCTAACATCTCCCGGCAGAACCGGGAACATGGGGACGCATCCCGCCGCCATCGCGGCCGGAGTCCTCTCCGTCATCACCGTGACGTACAACTCGCGGCAGGAAATCGCGGCGTGCATCGAATCCATCCCGCCCCAGCTTCTTGGCCGTCCCGTGGAAATAACCCTGGTCGACAACGCATCCTCCGACGGCACGCTCGAATTCGTTCAAGCGCGTTACCCCCATGTCACCGCCTTCTCCACCGGGGCCAACCCCGGTTTCGGCGCGGCAAACAACATCGGCTGCCGCCGCAGCACGGGGGAGTATCTCCTGTTTTTGAATCCCGACACGCGGGTAAACACAGCGGCCCTGGAGCATTGCCTGCGCCGTCTCCAAAACGAGCGGGAGATCGGCATCATCTCCCCCAAGCTCGTCCGCGCGAACGGCGAGATGGACCTCGCCTGCCGGCGCTCGGTGCCCACCATCTGGGACGGCGTGACGCGCGGCACCGGGCTATACAAGCTGTTCCCCCGCGTAAAATGGTGCGCCGGCTACAACCTCACCTACCTGCCGGAGGACGAAACCTACGCGGTCGGCGCCGTCAACGGAGCCTTCATGATGATGACGCGCCGCCTCTTTAACCGCATCGGCGCGTTCGACGAACAGTTTTTCATGTATGGCGAAGACCTCGATCTCTGCCTGCGGTGCAGCCGGGAGGGCTACAAGGTCATCTATGACGGCAGGCGCTCCATCGTGCACTTGAAAGGGTGCAGTTCGAGCAAGACGTACAAAGTGATGTCCCGCGAACTATTCATCGGCACAAAGCGGTTCTACCTGAAGCATTTTAATCCCGGCAACTCGTGGCTTGTCCGATGGAAATACGCGTTCCTATTCTGGATATGGCGCACCGCCTCCGCCATCCTCGCGGTCCTCAAAGGGCACAAAAACGCCCGGCCATCCTGAGCTTCAACGCGCTACGTTTAAGGAACCGCTGGCAGAGATCTTTACCCATGCCGAATCGCGGCTGGTAGTCACACCACGTCAGAAAGCGGATTCCATCAGCCATGGGAATGTATTTCCAATAGCCGCTCCCTTGCCGGATCAGGGAGCGTCGGTCATTCGAGGAAAACTTGAGAGCTGAGGAACGGGCGCCGTCACGCAAATTCCGCTGGGGCCGAAGTTGTGTCCTCCATGCTCAGGTAGCGGTGCGCTTCGATCCAGTCCTCGTGGATCTCGGCCGCCAGCGCACTGCGGATGACATGGGTGCGGCGCTTTAACTCCTGTTTGATGCGCTCCAGCATGTTCGTGCTCTTGAGATGCTTGTGGATGGACGCTCTGAAGAAGAAATTCGGCCCACGTTGGACGTATCTGTGCGCCCCGGCGATCCTGGCTATTCCACTGCCGGTACGCTTTAAAGATGAGGTGATTGATGCGAGCACTATCCGCCCGAGGTCGCACGAGAGCTTCGCCGGCATCTACCCACAGCCAGCAATCGGCAATATCGGCCGCCGCCGATTAAACCCCGGCTCATCGCCACGAGGTTATGCGCCAGCACACAAAACGCCACGTATCTTTCAAATCCCGCTTCTCCTTTGTAGAACGCCCGCTCCATCCCAAAACGGTGTTTGAGCGTGGCGATCCGCGGCTCGATCCCCGCCCGCCATGCTTGTCCGCGCTTGAACCACCGCTTCTTTTCACGGGCTGCGCGCTCCGCGCTTAAAAGTCCTCGACCCGGCAAGACGACCTGGTGGACGCCCATCGCCGCAGCCAGCCGTTCATTCTCCGCGCTCCACTATTCTTCCAGCTATTTAAGGGACATACCACTAGCTCCCCGCGAACCGCTTCCCGACGGCGCGGGAGATCGGCCACAGGGCGAGCAACGCCAGCGCGAAGCCGGTTCCGCCCGGCGTCGCCGCGCAGAATGCCGCCTGGATGGGAAGCAGGAGCCGTATCAACATCCCGATGGCAGGCGGCCCGATACGGCTTCCCTTTGTTTCATTACGGGCGAGGATCGTTACTGTCGCGATGTAGAGCGCGATGACGAGCGCGGCGGGCATGGCTCCGTTATGAAAGACCGCGCCGGATGCTGCCGCGCCGCCGATGAGCACGCTGAAGCCCCGGCACAGCCCCATGTTCACCGCGCCGATAAATGGAATTTTCTTTATTCCCGCGTTGTAGGTGATGATGCAAAGGCCGGCGCATAATCCCGCCCGGAAGGCGCCCGCCAGGGCGCAAAGGCCAAGCCCCGCCGCGCCGAATGCGAAGGCGACCGCCAACGCCGCTCCCTTTCCAACCGCGCCGCCCGGCAGCGGCCTGCCGGGACGATCCCGCCGGTCTTCTTCCATGTCGCAAAGGTCGTTCATCAACAACCCGCCCGCGTAGAGGAACAGGCTTGCGCCCGCCGCCGGGAAAACGCGGCCCGAAATCCCGCCCGCGAGCAGGAAGCCCGCGACCGGATCGCCGGGGACTGTAAAGAGATTCGGCGCGCGGAGAAGTCGCAGCCAGTCGTTGAGAGTCTTGTTCAATGGCTTCATTTTATGGCCCAGGCGCAAAATCTCACTTCCTTTTGGCGGCGACGTTTTTAAAGTAGGCGCTCTGATTAAAATCCCGCCATCCGCCCGCGCCGCCGCATGTCTTCTCGCGTTCTTTTTTCTGCGGGGCGGACTTCCCGGCCAGCCGTCGGATGCCCTGGACGGGCTCCGCAGGCAACTCGCCGCCGCCGAATTGGATACGGAACGGACGGGGTTCTCCTGGTATGCGGTCGCCGATTTGTGCAGGCTCATCCTTCATCTCGCGCCGAACAGCCCGGATGTCTGGGAAAAAATGGCGCGCGCCCAGTTCGAGGTCGGCGACGTGGACGCGTGTGAACGGACGCTGATCTCCTGGGAGGAATCGCTCGCCGCCCATCCTCCCGTCATGGACGCGCTGGCGGGCGACATCGCTTTCGCCAGGGGCGATCATCCGAAGGCGCTGCGACGCTGGAATGCCTTCCTGGCCGCCAAGCCGGACGATGCCGGCACTTTGGATAGGATCGCCTGGAGCGAGGAATCCGACGGTCTTTGGGACGACGCCATCGCGACGCTCACGAAACGGATCGAGGCGAAGAAGACGCCGGGCGCGCTGGTGTGGCGGGCGCGGTTGCATCTGCGCCGCAGGAACTGGGACGCAGGGTGGAAGGACATCCAGGCGGCCAATGCGATGGACCCGGCGGATGAGTCGGTGAAGGCCTGGCTGCCGCGATTCGAGCTGGTGGAAAAATATCTCCCCGAGATCAACGCGCTGGATGTGCCGCCCGGAACGCGCGGCGCCAACAAGCTGCTGGACAGGGCCTCGTTTTTCGCAAAGGCGGATCAGAACGACCTGGCGCTGGAAGACGACGAGGCGGCGATGAAAGCGGCTCCGGATTCCCGCCGCGCGCTTCTCCAGAAATGCGCGACGCTCCTCGCGCTGAACCGGGAGGATGACGCCGCGAAGTTGAATCTGAACATTCTCGAACCCAAAAGGAACTTCGCGGAAGGAGTGCTGATACAGATCGGCGAACTCGACGCGAAAATAGAAGGGAGCCCGAAGGACCTGAACGCCGCGCTGCTCGCCCGCGCTATCAAGTGCAACGAGGTCGACCAGTACACGCTCTCGCTTCTCGACGTCGCCGCGATCCGCAAGAGCGGCTCCGGCGATCCTTCCTACGCCAAGGCGCTGACGGAGGAAGCCTACGCCTTGCAAAAGGCGGGCCTTGCGGAGAAGGCGATGAAAGACCTCGCCGAAGCGACCACGCTCGACCCGAGCAACGCGCTCGCGTGGCGGTTCCGGGGCGAAGCGGAGATGCTGCGGGCGAACTACCCGGCGGCGATTGATTTTCTTTCCCGCTCGCTGGTGTTGCAGGAGGTCGCCCCCGTCCTGCTGGAACGCGCGCGATGCCAGCGGGCGACCGGGCACGTGGAGGAGGCGAACTGGGACATCGAGCGTTACCGCCGCTTGCAGAAATGAATCGCCCCCTCCTGTTCGCGGCGCTGTGGCTGCTGGCCGCCGGCATTTCGAACGCGGCGCCCGACGCGGGGGGCGTCACGCTCGATCCGGGCGAAGGGCGCATCACGGACACGGATTCGTTTCGCATCAGCTTTCCCGCGGCCATGGCCGCCGCGGAGGATATCGACGCGGGAGGAAAGCCTCCGCCTTTTACGAGCGAACCGAAGCTTGACGGCGTTTTCCTGTGGAAAAGCCAGACGGAGGGCGAGTTTACCGTGGACGGCCCCGTCATTCCGGGGGCGGTCTACCATTTCTCCCTCGCCCCGGGTTTGAAGGATCTTTCGGGCAACCCCGTCGCGATCAAGGAATGGAGCGCCGAGTTCAAGGCCGAGGCGTTCCACATCCAGCCTTGGGAAGATCAGCTTTCACAAAAACATCTGGACGCCCTGCCGCGCATCTCCGTGGATACGAATTACGATGTCAGTTTCGCCGAGGCCGCGGCGCACTGTTATTTCCAGGACAAGTCGGCCTTCAAGCGCTTCCCCGCCGAGGTTATCCAGACCGAAAGGAATGACGCGCTGCTGCAGGGGGCGCACTTTGCCGTGCAGCCGCGCGAGCCCCTGCCGCCGGACCGCGGCTACGAACTGGTCTTCAACGGATTGACCGACCTGCGGACGCGCACGCCCCTCCCCTTCCCCCAGGTCTTTCCCGCCGGAACCACCGCTTCGCTCGGGTTGGATTGGCTGGGCGCCTTCAACGCCCCCCTCGACAGGCCGATGATCCGCGCGCACTTCGACGACGCCATCGATCCTGACAGCGTCTCTCCGGATGCGTTCCACGTCGAGCCGGCGGTCAGAAATCTGAAGATCGTCGCGAACGAGGACGAGATTGACGCCCAGGGGGATTTTGACACGGCGCGGCGCTACACCGTCACCGTCTCTCCGGCCCTCAAGGGCAAGCGCGGCTATGGATTGCCCGCGCCTTCCAGGTGGGGCGCGACCTTCAGGCCGAAGCGACCCTCCGTCCTCTTTCCGCCGGATGAACAGATACTTCAACGTTCCGCGCCGGGGCTGCGCTTCTCGTTCATCCAGGTCAACACCGCGCTCCTTACCTGGAACCTCGCGGAGGTACCGCTGGAAAAACTGGCGGCCGTCACCGCGCGCGTCCATGAGTTCACGGAAACCGCCAAAGACCCGCTCACGGGGCGCACGCTCAAGGATCCGAACACCGGCCTCGACAAGAACAAGGAGACCGAGTTGCTGGTCAAGGCGTTCGACTTGAAGATCGTCGGCTCGGGCCGGTTCGACTCGACGGGCGCGGACCAGGAAGTTCTCCGCACGATCACGTATGCGCCCGACGGGACGCCGCTGTCCGGCCCTTATCTCCTGGAGGTCTGCGGCTACGGAGCGGACGGCAGGTTTGTCGGGAACCGGACGGTCGTTTGCTTCAGCGAAATCATGATGACGCAGAAAAGAAGCCGCGACACCGTCACGCTACGGCTCGCCAAAATGTCCGACGGCTCGCCCGTCGCGAACGCGCCGGTCCGGGCGGTATCCGCCGACAATTACTTCCTGGCCCAAGCCGAGTCGAATAACGAGGGCCTGGCATTCTTCACAACCGACCGGCTCTTCCCAAAAAAGGGGCCGCAGGCGCACCTTTACATAGCCGATGCGCCCGACGGCCCCGCCTATCAGTTCGTCGACGCCGCGCCCTACGCCTCCGGCCGCCCCGGCACGAAAGACAAGGAGACGGTTCTCCGCTCATTCATCCTGACGGATCGCAACTTGTACCGGCCCGGGCAGACGGTTAAATGGAAAGGATTCGTCCGCAGGGCATGGGGCGGCGATCTCATCACGCCCGCCGATGACAAAATCTCCTGGTGGATAACCCCGGAAGGAAGCGACGCGCCCGCCGCCGAAGGCTCCGCCCCGCTTAAAGAAGGCGGATGGGACGCCGAATGGGCCGTGCCGGAGAAGACGGCCATCGGCTCGTACGTCATCCATTGCAAGGTGGGCGGCCTCAGCGCGGAAGAGCCGCGCTTCTTCCAGGTGCAGGAATACCGCGCGCCGCTTTTCTCCGTGACGGTGGAACCGGCCAAGGCGGTCGGCCCGCGCTCGCGCGTCAGGGTTTCCTCGGCCTATTTTCATGGCGCTCCCAACGCCGGGGCTCGCATTCACTGGAAAGCGGCCTGGAACGTTTCCCGCGCGGAACAAAGCGAGGAGGCCTTCCAGCGGGAAGATCTTTGGTCGCCAAAAGCGCCCGCTTCCTTCCCTGAGGAGGAGGAGATGGAAGGCGACGCCGTCCTCGACGTCAACGGCATGGCGGAACTCCAGTCGGACGCTCCGTTCGCCGACCCCTCATTGTTTGGACGGTATGAAGTGAATTGGCGCGTGGATGTCACTTCCGTTGACGGGCAGACGATCACCGGCGGAACCCACGCTCCCTTGCAAAGAGTGCCGGCGCTGCCCGGCGTACGGTGCCGCGCGGAAGACCAGGCTTCCGCCGTGAAGGTCGAGGTGGACGCCGTCACCCCGGAAAACGAGCCGATAGGCCAGTTCCCCGTGCGGGCCGATCTGTACCATGTCACTTCCAAGACGGTTAAAGAACAGCTCGCGCGCTCCGTCTATCGCTACCGGAACACGAACCTGTTCGAGAAGGTCGCCTCCAAGATTCTCAGGACGAAGGGAGCCATCGTCTTCGCCGTGCGCGCCACGGGCCGGTATGTCGCCACCGTCACGGGCGCGGAATCCGCCACGCCGATCGTGAGCGATGAGACCTTCGTCAGCGGGGAGCAATACGCCGAGCTGCCGGTCGAGGATGAATCGAGCTTCAAACTCGTCCCGCTGGATAAAAAGCAATTCTACACTCCGGGCGATGTGGCGGCCTTTTCCATCCAGGCGCCTTTTGGAGGCACGGCGTGGGTCACCGTCGAGACGAACGAAATCCTCGACAGCCTGTTCGAGCGGATCGCCGGCAACTCCGGCCGCATACGCCTGCCCATAAGGAAGGAGTTTTCGCCCAACGCCTGGGTCTCCGTATACCTGGTGAAACCGGGCGGCGAGCGCGGCCTGCCCAAGGAACGTTTCGCCAGCGCGCCCATCCTGGTCCGCCGCCCGGACCTGCAACTCGACCTCGCGACAAGCCTCACCGCCGACGCCGTCCGCCCGGGCGAAACAGTCCACGGCGAAGTGGCCGTCACTTCCGCCGGAACGCCTGTCGCTTCAGCCGATCTCACGCTTTTCGCCGTCGATGACGCCGTCCTGAAACTGGGCGACTGGCGGATGCCCGAGATTCCTCCGCTCTTTTATCCGGAGCGTCCCTTCGGCGTCCTCAGCTTCAATGCGCTGTCCCATTACGTCGACTCCATCCGGCGGGAAAATCTCACGGAGAAGGGATTTGTCATCGGCGACGGCGGCGCGGAGGAGTTTGGAAATGTCTCGGTCAGCCGGAAGGAATTCCGCACCCTCGCTTTTTGGAAAACGGATGTGAAAACGAATCTCGAAGGCAAAGCCCCCTTCGAATTCACGGCGCCCGACAACCTCACCAGCTACCGCATCGTCGCCATCGGCCAGACCGCGCAGCATCAGTTCGGCGGCTCGGCGGACAAGACCGTGCAGGTCTCCAAGCCGCTCCTGATCCAGCCCGCCCTCCCGCGTTTCCTGCGCGAGGGGGATGAAGTGGAACTGCGCGCCGTCGTCCGGCAGAACTCCTCGGACTCGGAGAATATCATCACCCGCTGCATCGTGGATTCGAGACTGAAACTCCTCGACGCGCAAGGACCGCAAATCGCGCAGCGCGATGCGCCGGTTGTCTTTCGCTACAAGGCGAAGGTCATCGATCCCGATCTCTCCTCCACGAAGATTCGCTTCGAGGCCGTCTCGAAGTCCAACCGCGATCTTTTTGACTCCGTGGAGAACGTCGTCCCCGTGGGCTCGCCCGTCATCCTTCGGAAGGAAAGCGTCGCGGGCGCCTTCGACGGCCCCGTCTTCAACCCCTCCGAGCACATGCCCGATTGGAAAAACTCGACGGGCCATTACGACCTGACGCTTTCGACCTCCCCGTGGCTGCCGAAGATAACCGGACTGCCGCTCCTCCTCGACTATCCCCACGGCTGCTTCGAACAAATCTCGACCCGGCTCCTTGGCTACAGCCTGCTCGGCTCGCTCCTCGCCTCCCTGCCGGACGCTCAGGCACGGGATGCACATTACCGCGAAGCGATCCAAAACGGCTTGCGGCAATGCGACGCCTCCCTCCTTCCGAACGGCATGCTCCCCTATTGGAGCGGCGAGGACCAGGGCAACGCCTTTTGCACCATTCAGGCGTATTGGGCCGTGACGGAAGCGGCGAAAGCCGGGTTCGATGTCCCTCCCCGCCTGCTTGAAACGTTGCCCAAAGCGGTTCAATCCATCGCGACCGGGACGCGCCCACCCTTCTTAAGGAGCTTCGCCCTCATGACGCTCGACGGGCGGGGCGATTTCATCAAAGCCGCCGAAGCCGTCTATCTCGAACGCAACAAAATGACCGACGAAGGCCGGGCCTTGCTCGCACTGGCGCTCCACCGGTTCGATATTTTGCCGAAAGAGAAGCTCCAACTCCTCAGCGAGATAACCTGGCCGCTTCCCGAGAGGGCGTTTGATCCCGGAACGTTTTCCTCCCGGGAACGCGCCGAAGCCATTTGCACCCTCGCCTTCACCACGATCAATCCTCCCGGCTGGGCCCGGCAAAAAGACCGGGAGAGAAAACGCATCTCCGATCTCATGGAATCCTCCGCCGCCCTCTCGACGCAGGAAAACCTCTGGCTGCTGCTCGTCTTCAAAGCGCTCGGCGGCGCCGCGCCCGCGCCCAAACTGCAAGCCGCGGAGTTGCTGCAAGCCATCGTATCCCGCAACGGCGCATCCGCCTCCTGGAGGGACCAATCGTTTCAGGACCCGTTCAGCATTCGCGGTCTCAACAACGCCGGGAGCTACATCCTGAGCGCCGAATTCACGGACGCCAAAGTCGAGACGGAGCGCTCGGACCGCGGGTTTCGCGTCGAGCGCGTCGTGCGGAACCTCACGGAACCGAAGCGGACAGGGCAACCCGACGCGCCCTTCAAGCTCGGCGACAGCATCCTGATCACCTACCGGCTGGAAACAGCGAAGCTGCAAAACTACGTCGCGCTGGAAGACCTCCTTCCCGCCGGCCTGGAAACCGTCAATCCCGATCTTCCCTCGGTCGCAAAGTTTTTCGAGACGCCCAACAATTCGCGCGACAACATCCTCGCCCTGTCGCATTCGGAGATGCGGGATCAATCCACCCTGCTCTATTTCAACCGGGTCGAGCCGGGATTCAGCGCCTACTCCGTGCTGGCGCGCGCCACCGCGGCCGGGACATTCCGCTGGCCCGCCACGCAAGTCACGCCGATGTACGACACGCGCTTCTCCGGCCTCTCCCCGTCCTCCGTCTGCGCCGTCGCGGGCGATTAGGAGGTTTTTGTCGTAGAGGCGGCTGGAACAGCCCCTACAACCAAGAGCGGGCAAAGTGCGTGACACGCTCTTTGCTAAGGGGAGACTAAAGGCGTGCATCCGGCGTTGCGCGGCGTAAACTGCCACGCTCGCCATGCAGCTTCTACCAGGATTCCGCGACCTCTTTCCCGACGATTGCGCGCGGCGCAATTACATCCTCTCCCGCTGGCGCGAGACGGCGCTCCGCTACGGCTTCGTGGAATACGACGGCCCCGTGCTCGAAAGCACGGAACTCTATCGCAAGAAGAGCGGCGGGGAGATCGTGGGCCAGCTCTTCGACTTCAAGGATAAAGGCGAACGGGAAGTCGCCATGCGCCCCGAGATGACCCCGACCCTCGCCCGCATGGTCATCGCGCGCGAACGCGATTTCCGCAAACCGCTGAAGTGGTTCAGCGTCTCCCAATTCTTCCGCTACGAAAAACAGCAGCGCGGGCGCTTGCGCGAGTTCTATCAGTTGAATTGTGACATCATCGGGGAGGCTTCGCTCGCGGCGGACGCGGAGATTGTGGCGCTGGTCATCGACGCGCTGCGCGCCTTCGGCTTCACCGCGCACGATTTCGTGGTGCGGATAAGCGACCGGGACGCGTGGCTCTCCTTCCTCCAGGCGAAAGGGGTCGACGCGGGCGGCGGCCAGTTCCTGCAAATCATCGACAAGCTGGAGCGCGAAACCGAGGAAGCGACCGCGAGGAAGCTGGGAGAATTTGGCCTTAACCTTGGCGAAGTGCGCGAATTCATCGCCGAACCGGGCGTTCACTTCGAACGCTTCAACCAGCTCGCGGCCGATCTCGATGCGCGCGGGATGGCCGGCTTCTACCGGCTCGATCCGACGATCGTCCGCGGGCTCGCTTACTACACCGGGCTGGTTTTCGAAGTGTTCGACAGGAAGGGAAAACTCCGCGCGCTGGCAGGCGGGGGCCGCTATGACAACCTGTTGCGCGACATGAGCGACGGCGCGGTGAATTTGCCCGCGCTGGGCTTCGGGATGGGCGACGTGGTGCTGGGGGAATTGATCGCCGATACGCCCGCCGCCGTGGAGAAATGGGAGCGCTGGCGCCAATCCGCGGCGGAAATCTACGTCGTCATCGCAAAGGAGGACCGACGTAGCGACGCGATCCGCGCGGTTCAGGAAATGCGCGAAAACGGGCTGCGCGTGGACTATCCCCTCGCCCCCGCGAAAGTGGGAAAACAATTTCAGAACGCGGAACAACTCGGGGCGCGGTTCGCCGTGCTCTTCGGCGACGAATGGCCGGCAGTGAAAATAAAAACGCTCGCGACCCGGCAGGAAACAACCCTCCCGCGCGAGGAGCTTCTAGGGCGCATCCAGCGCCTCGCGCCGTAGCGCGGGCAGCCGTCCGTACACGCGGCCGATGGAGACGGCCGGCGAGCATCCGTCCTCGCCCTGGATGCCCAGCAAGAGGACCAGTTCCGACTCGAAATGCAGCAAGGCCCTGCGGCTCGCCGGTTTCGAGGCGAGGTGCCCGACGGCTCGTCGCAAGAGGCCGAATAACTCCGGCGCGGCGTGTTCCGGCTCGGTGACGAGTTCGATGAGTTCCACGAAGTAGGACGCCATCCGCACGTTCGCGAGATGCCGCCGCACGCCCTCGTTCGCGTTCCGGACCGAGACCTCCCGCAAGGTGTGAAGATCGCTTTTCCTGCCGCGAATAAACTGGATGTCCGCCTCGAAGAAAAGATCGAGCTTGCCCGCGAACGGACTCTTGGGACGCCGCGCCCCTTTTGCGACGGTCCGGATTTTACCGTGAAGCTCCGTCCACCAACCGATGATGAGGCTCGTGTCGGAGAGCTTTGTCTTTCGCAAAAGGATGGCGGGCGTCGTTTCCGTCGCCTTGAGCATTAGCCCTGTTATGCGAAAGTCAACAAACCGTGGGCCTGAAGGAATACCAGAAAAAGCGCGATTTCGCCCGCACCGCCGAACCGAAGCCCTCCGTCAAAAAGTCGAAGGGGAAGCAGCCCCTCTTCGTCATCCAGAAGCACGACGCCTCCCGGCTGCACTACGATTTCCGGCTTGAAATGGAAGGAGTGCTCAAGTCGTGGGCCGTGCCAAAGGGCATTCCTTATGCGCGGGGAGAAAAACATCTTGCCGTCCAGGTCGAGGATCATCCCTTCGATTACGCGGGCTTCGAAGGCGTCATTCCCAAGGGCAGCTACGGCGGCGGAACCGTGATGGTGTGGGACGCCGGAACCTACGAGATGCTCGGCGGCGGCGCCCTGGAAAATCTGAAGGCCGGCAAGATGCACTTCCTGTTGCACGGCAAAAAGCTGGAAGGCGAATGGGCGCTCATAAGGATGCGGACGGAGGAAGAGAACCAATGGCTCCTTTTCAAGAGCGGCGAGGATTTTCCTCCGGTCTCCGCGAGGCGCGACGACCAATCCGTGCTCACAAAGCGCTCGATGAAAAAGATCGCCGCGGACAAGGACGCCGAGTGGCAATCGAACCGGGGCATGGCCGCCGAAGCGCGCGCTGCCCGCCGAGGCGCGGTTTCCTTCGTCGAACCGATGCGCGCCCGTCCGGTCGAAGCGCCGCCCCGCGCCGGCGCCTGGCTCTACGAACTGAAGTTTGACGGATACCGCGCGATAGCCGTCAAGAATGGAGAAAACGTCGAACTCCTCTCGCGCGCGAAGAACTCCTTTACGCAGCGGTTCCCGGAGATCGCCCAAGCCGTCGGCAGGCTCGGCTATTCGCGCCTCGTCCTCGATGGGGAGATCGTCGCGCTGGACGCGGAAGGCCGGCCATCCTTTCAATTGCTCCAGAACTCCGATACGGCGGCGCACGTCCGCTACTATCTCTTCGACCTGCTGAACCTGAACGGGCGCGACCTGCGCGGGCTGCCCCTTTCCGAGCGGAAGGAAATGCTGAAGCAAGCGCTGAAGGGCGCGGGCGACCCCTTGCGCTTTTCCGCGAACATCGAGGGCGGCGTGGAGGATCTCCTGAAGGAAATAAGGCGCCTCGGACTCGAGGGGCTTCTTGGCAAGCGAGCCGATTCCAAATACGAGTCCGGCGAATCCAAAGGCGCGTGGATAAAACTGAAATGCGTCAACGAGCAGGAATTCGTCATCGGCGGCTGCACCCCGCCGCAGGGGCTTCGCCAGCACTTCGGCGCCTTGCTTCTCGGCTATTTCGAAAACGGCCGCCTCGTCTTCGCGGGCCGAGCCGGGTCCGGTTTCACCGCCAAATCGCTCGCCGCCCTCCACAAACAGCTCCAGCCGCTGCGAATCGCCAAATGCCCGTTCGTCAATCTTCCCGCCGAAGGAAGCGTCTCGCGATCCGAGATGAGAACCTGCACATGGCTCAAGCCCGAGCTGGTCTGCCAGGTCAAATTCACCCAATGGACGCACGACGGCCTGTTGAGAAACCCCGTCTTTCTCGGCCCGCGCGAGGACAAGCCCGCTGCGGAAGTGACGCGCCAGGGTTGAAAGACCCGTTCGCTCCGCGTAGCATCCTTTGATGCACACGACCGACAGTTCCCCATGGAGGCACAGCCACGATTTCGCGGGCGAATTCGCGACCGCGGAAAGGAACACGCGTCGCGTCCTTGCATTGACGGCGGTGATGATGGCCGTCGAGATATTCGGCGGCCTGCGCTTCCGCTCGATGGCCCTGCTCGCGGACGGCTGGCACATGGGAACGCACGTCGCGGCCTTCGCGATCAGCGCGTTCGCGTACCGGCTCGCGCGGCGGCAATCGGCGAACGCCCGCTTCACCTTCGGGACCGGGAAGATCGGCGTGCTCGGCGCGTTCACGAGCGCGGTCATCCTCGGCGGCATAGCCCTTTACATGGCGGGGGAATCGGCATGGAGACTCTTCCATCCCGCGCCCATCGCATTCGCGGAAGCCATACCCATCGCGTCCGTCGGCCTCGTGGTGAACGTCCTCAGCGCGCTCCTGTTGAAACACGACGCCCATGACCACAGTCATCATGACCGCCACCACCACCATGACCTCAACCTGAAGTCCGCCTACGTGCACGTCATCGCCGACGCCGTCACATCCATCCTTGCGATCACCGCGCTGACGCTCGGCAAATTCTTCGGCTGGAACTGGCTGGACCCGGTGATGGGCGTCATTGGCAGCGCGGCCATCGCCCGCTGGGCCTCAACCCTCTTCCGCGAGACCGGCCCCATCCTCCTCGACAGCGAACCGGAGGATTGCGACTTGAGCCGGGAAATCCGCAAGGCCCTGGAAACGGGGGACACCGTCATCTGCGACCTGCACATCTGGCAGGTCGGGGTGCGGCAATTCGCGGCCATCGTATCGCTGGTGACGCACGACCCGAAACCGCCCGAAAGCTACAAGCAACTCCTGGCGGAGCATGAAGAACTGGTGCACGTCACCGTCGAAGTCCACTACTGCGAACCGGAGAAACGCCTCGCCGCTTAGCGCGTGTCGCCGGCGGAATGTAGAGGCGGCTGTGCCAGCCGCCTAAAAAGGCCTGGAACCTCCTTGTCGCTTTGACGTTGCGTCCCCCACCGCTCCAGGCGGCTGAGGAGGGAGGGATCTATCGCGCGGGGACGACGACTGACTTCGGGGAGCCGGAGAGTTCGAAGTGCGCCTCCGAAACGGTGGCGCGTATCCAGTGCGCCTTCCCGTCCTTGAAGGCGTCCGGGGTCTGGAGCATGAAGAAATGTTTGCCGTCGCCTTTGCCGGTCTGTTTCAGGTCGCCGCGGAATTCCTTGGCGGCGACAGTGGTCAGAACGGTTGTCCCGTCGCATATGTCCACGGTTAGCGGCTCGTTGGGGCGGGCGGGGTCGTAGACCCAGCCTGCGATCATTTTTCCATCCGCCAGTTCCAACGAACCTTCCGGACCGGATGCCGGGGTTTCCGCCGGAGCTTCGGCCACGGCGGGCGAAGCGAAGGATGGCGCCCCTGTCTTGAATAATTTTTCCGCGCTGGCCATGCCGGCTATTTTTTGAGCCAAAAGAAGATGTTCCTTGAGGCCGGGGAGCGATTTCCTCGCGAATCGCCGTATGGCCGCGTCCGCGGATTCCGAGCCTTTCTCGTAGGTGGCGACCTGTTTCTTCTGCACGTCGATGATGCGCTCCATGCAAGCCTTGTCGAAACTGTCGCCGCTTAGTTTGGCCAGCGCGCGGTCGCTCCTCTTCTGCCGGGGCTGCGCGGGCAGGGTGACGCGCTTCCCGGCGGCCAGTTTCTTCAACGCGTCGCTCTCGGCGGCGTGGTCTTTGAGGAGCGCTTCGCCCAGGGTTTTCACCGGGCCGGTGCGGGCGTGGGTGGCGGCCAGTTCATCGAGGGCGGATTGCGCCTCGTCCTGCTCGCCGGCGTCGCCGAGGAATTGGAGGTCGCTCCCCGTCATGTCGGTGTCGTAAAGCGGGGCGCGGGGGCTCTGGACTTTGGCCGCGGACGCCGTGCAGGCAAGCGCCGCCGCGGTTCCAAACGCGAGCGCGGTTATACGTTTGATCATAGGTCTGCGAGTTTCCTGGCCAGCACTTCTCCCACCATGCCGGGATTTGCCTTGCCTTGCGAGAGTTTCATGACCTGGCCTTTGAGAAAGTTGATCGACGATACCTTGCCCGCGCGGTAGTCCGCAACGACTTTGGGGTTGGCTTCGATGACCTGGTCGCAGAGCGCTTCGATGGCCCCGGTGTCGCTCTCCTGTTTCATCCCCTTTTCGGCGATGATCGTTTGCGGCGGTTTTCCCGTGGCGAACATTTCGGCGAAGACTTCCTTGCCCTGCTTGCCGCTGATTTCTCCGCGCTCTATGACGGCTACGAGTTTCCCGAGCGATTCCGGCGAAACGGGGCACGCTTCGATGGCGCCGGAGGATGCGCCCAGGGCGCTTAGCAGATCGTTCAGAACCCAGTTGGCGACGCTCTTGGGTTTGGCGGAGTCTTTTGAGGCGGCTTCGAAATAGGAGGAAAGCCCGATGTCGTTCGCGAGGACGCCCGCGTCGTACGGGCTGACTCCGTAGTCCGCGACGTACCGGGCGCGCCGGGCGGCGGGCAGCTCCGGGAGGCGCCCGCGGACGGCCCCGACGAGCACATCCGTCTTCACGGGGAGGAGATCGGGATCGGGGAAATAGCGATAATCATGCGCGTATTCTTTGGTGCGCATCAGCCACGTCTGGCCGGAGGCGTCGTCCCAGCGGCGCGTTTCCTGCCGCAAGGCCTCGCCGCGCTCGCAAGCGTCGATCTGCCGCGCGATCTCGTAGGCAAGGGCGCGCCGCACCCCGCTGATGGAGTTCATATTCTTGATCTCGATCTTCGCGCCGAATTCCTTTTGGCCTTCGGGGCGGACGGAGACGTTGCAGTCGCACCGCAACTGGCCCTTTTCCATATCGGCGTCGCTTACGCCGCCGTGGATGAGTATCTGTTTCAAGGCCGTAAGATAGGCGAAGGCCTCCTCCGGCGAATCGATCTCCGGCTCGGAGACGATCTCCATGAGCGGCGTGCCCGCGCGGTTGAAGTCGATGCCGGTGCTGGTCTCGAAATGGAAGCTCTTCGCCACGTCCTCCTCGAGGTGGATGCGAACGAGCCGGACGACCTTGTCGGGATGCGTGATGTTCTTCTGCGCGTCCTTTGGGTAGGCCATGTCGTGCAGGGGGACGCCGCCGCCCGCGCAAAGCGGCATGTCGTACTGCGAGATCTGGTAGTTCTTCGGCATGTCCGGGTAGAAGTAATTCTTGCGGTCGAACTTGCAGACCGGGGCGATGTCGCAACCGAGCAGGAGGCCGGAGAGCGCGGTCATCCGGAGCGCCTCGAGGTTCATGACGGGCAACGCGCCCGGCAGGCCGAGGCAGACGGGACAGGTGTGCGCATTCGGCTCGGCGCCGAACTCCACGGGGCAGGCGCAGAACATCTTGCTGCGGGTTTTCAACTGCACGTGGACCTCCAGCCCGACCGTGGGGAGATACCGCATGCGGCTTATCCTTCCAGGGTGAAGCCTATCTTGACGGTCACCTGCCAATGGTCGATCCGGCCATCGACGATATGGCCGCGCGTTTCGGCCACTTCAAACCACCGCATGTGGCGGACGGTCTTCGCGGCGTGTTCGACGGCGTTCTTCACGGCTTCCTCGATCCCATGGGGGGAAGAGCCGACCAGTTCGATTTTTTTGTAAATATGGTCACTCATGCCCCGCTTTTATGCACCGCGCCGCCCCGTTTCTCCAGCAGATATTTCGCGAGGAAGGCTTCCATCTTTCCGTAGAAATCAAGCCGGTTCTCCGGGTTGGCGAAGCCGTGGCCCTCGTCCATCTTCACCATGTACTCGACCGGTTTGCCGGCGGCTTTCAAGGCTTTGACGATCTGCTCGGCTTCGGCGTGATTGACTCGCGGGTCGTTGAAGCCTTGCGCGATGAAGAGGGGCGCGATGATTTTGTCCGCGGCGAAGAGAGGGCTTCGCGAGCGGAGGAATGCCACGTCGGTTTTCGGGTTGCCGACCCGGCGATACATCACGTCGCGGTACGTTTCCCAATAGGGCGGGATGGTGTTCATGAATGTCAGCAGATTCGAGACGCCGACATAATCGACTCCGCACTTGAACACGGCGGGGCGGAAGGCGAGCGCGGCCAGCGTGGCGTAGCCCCCGTAGCTGCCGCCGTAGACGCCCAATTTGTCCTTGTCGGAGTAACCTTGCGCGACGGCCCAGTCCACGCCCGCGACCATGTCGTCGAGCATCTTGCCGCCCCATTCGCGATCGCCGGCGTGCAGGAATTTCTTCCCGTAACCGGTCGAGCCGCGGTAGTTGACCTGGAGCACGGCGAAGCCGCGGTTGCAGAGGAATTGCGCCTCGGGGTCGTAGCCCCAATCGTCGCGCGCCCAGGGCCCGCCATGCACGACGAGGACGGTGGGGAGATTCTTCGGCTCGACGCCTTTCGGCAGGCTCAGGTAACCGTGGATGGCGAGGCCGTCGCCGCCGGGGAAGGAGATCGGTTTCATGCCGACCAGTTCGTCGGGCTTCAGCCAGGGTCGGGGGCGGTAGAGGAAGTCGGTCTTGCCGGTCGCGCGGTCATAGGCGTAGGTCGCGCCGGGATCGGTGGGGGAGTTGTAAGCGATGATCCAATGTTGCTCGCCGGCGTCGCTGTCGCGGAAGAGAACGTCGCCGTCGTGGACTTTTTCCAGGAGCGCGAGGTCCTTTTTCATTTGCGGATCGAACATTTTGTAAGTCATCCGGTCCTTGTTATAGACAACGCCCAGCAGTTCGTGGGTCTTGTCGCTGATGATCGGGCCGTCAATGTCGTACTCGGGGTCTTCGTCGATGAGCGTTTCCTTGCCGGTCTTGAGGTCGAGCGTCGCCAGGTGCGAGGTGTTCGTTCCCCGGGCGCTTGAGAAATAAAGAGCCGTCCCATCCTTCGTGAAAGCGTGGATCGACGCGTCCTCTTCATCCGTGTAAGTGGCGAGCACGCGGAACGGGCCTTCGCCGCTGTCGCGCACGCGAATCTCCGTCCTGCCGCCGCTGATCTGCGCGGCGGCCGCGCGCAGCACCCCGTTCGTGTCGGTGTGCCAGGAGTCGATGTCGCCCGGGTTCTGCTGGATCATCTTCAACTCGCCCGTGGAAATCCGCAGGCGGTAGACGTCGAAGTAACGCTTGTCCCGGGCGTTGATGGCGACGAGGGCTTCGTCGGGACGTTCGCGCGGGAGATCGACGAATTCCGCGCGCGCGCCCTCCTCGGGCGTCAGGTCAACCGCCGGGGCGTCGGGCTTGGAGGGATCGGCGCGGTAGATGTGGAAATTCTCGTTGCCGCCCTGGTCCTGCGAGTAGAGGACGTATTTGCCGTCGCGCGTCCAGGAGAAGCTCCTTATGCCGCGCGCCTTGTCGTGCGTGATGACGCGGGCCTTGTCGAACTGGCCGGCGGCGCAGACCCAGACGTTCATCCGGTTGTTGTCCGGCGCGAGGAAGGCGTAGGATTTCGCGTCGGGGGAAATGGAGGCGCTGCTTATCTTTGGATTGTCGAAGAAATCCTTGATCGGGATTTCCCTCGCGTTCGCCAGGCTGCCGAAGAGAAGGAGGAGGGGGACGAGGTGTTTCATAGCTTTTGCGATAGAGTGTGACCCGGCGGGAGCCGCGGATGTTCAAAAAAGAAGCCTACTCCCAGCGGCTGTTCCTGCTTCCAATATAAGCAAGAACGAGGCCCGACACCACGTGCGATCCCAGCACCCAGAAGCAGAGCGGCACGGCGGAGAGATGCGTCCGCGTCACGTCCTGGACGATGTCGTAGACGCGCGTGTCCTTCATGCTCTGGAGGAAGCCCGACCAGCTCCAGTAAGCGGCTATGAACGGGCGGGTTATCCATCCTATAAAGCCCGGAAGCGCGAGCACCGCCCCCGAAAGCGGAAGCTGAAAACCGACCAGGTAGACCGATATGAGCGACGCCTGTTCGGCCGTCCTGGCCAGGCTGGATATGCCGAGGCAGACGGAGGTCATGGCCGCGTTGACGAGCGCCAGCAGGCCGAGCTGGCTGACAAAGTCCCCGGGGAAATGGCAGATGACATTCACGAACACCGCCATCCACAGCGATTGCGCGGCGACGAGCGCGGCGAGGAAGGCGGCCTTGCTCATGACGTAACTGACGGGCCGCACCCCGCCGTATTTTTCTTTTTCGAAGACGAGGCGCTCGCCGGCGATTTCGCGCGCGGAGTTGTTGGAACCCATCAAGGTCAGGAGAACGACCTGGAACATCACCAGGCCGGAGACCAGCCCGCCGGTGCGCGCCGCTTCCTGTTGATAGGACGCCTGCTCCGCCAGTTGGCGCAACATGTTGGTCTGCGAACCCATGCTGAGGTTCTTGATCTGGGGCAGGCCGTCCCATGCGAAGATGACGACCAGGCAGGGGAAGCCGAACAACAGCGCGAGGTTGAGGAAAACCTGCCCTTTGTCGCGAAGGAAGAGACGCCACCGCCGCGCGAGGAGGATGCCGAACTGGGTGAGAGAACCGGGGACGCCGCCCAAATCCCCGTGTTTCAACCCTTCCGGCTTTTTGGGCGCGGGCAGCCGGAAGAGCCGGCGCAAGCTTTCCGTGCGCGGCCCCGCGGGCGCCATCCCGGCGGCCGCCCCGAACTTGAACGCCTCCCTGTACTTTTCCCACGAATCATGCCAATCGTCGGGGGAGCGCTCCGCGAGGCGTGGGAAAAGATCGTCGGGATCGTGCACGCTGAAGTAGTGGTAGAGAAGATTCGCCGGGCCATGGTACGCGAGCCGCCCCTGGTGGAGCACGAGAACGCTGTCGTAAAGCTCCGCATGTCGCAGGCTGTGCGTCACGGAGAGGACGATGCGCTCGTCCTCGCTCGAGAGCCGTTTCATCAAGCGCACGATCTCGTCCTCCGCCTTGGGGTCGAGGCCGCTTGTCACTTCATCCGCCAGGAGCAGGATGGGCGATGTCACCATCTCCATCGCCAGGGCCAGGCGGCGTTTCTGGCCGCCGGAAAGAACCTGCACGCGCCGGTCGCGCAATTCGCCCAGGCCCACGTGGTTCAATATCTCCGCCACCCGTTCCTCGCACGCATCGCCGCCGATGGCGACGCGCAGGCGTAAGGCGGACTCCACGCTTTCCCGCACGGTCAGGAGATCGTAGGCGATGCTGAACTGCGGCACATAACCCGTCTCGTGGGGATCGAGATCATGATGGGCCAGGTCCCTGCCTTCCCAATGCAGCGTCCCTTCCGTCGGCTCGCGCAAGCCGGCGATGACCTTCAGCAGCGTGCTCTTCCCGCAGCCGGACGGCCCGATGACCGCGGCAAAATGCGCCTGCGGAAAGACGGTGGAAACTTCATTCAGGAGACGATGCCCTTCCCGTCCAAGTTGCAGGGAGACGTTGCGAAGTTCGAGCACTGATCAAAGATTCATTTAGCAAGCCCGTTTGTCACTGGAATTCGAATCCCGCCGGCCCCGATTGTTCACTCCTCTGGAATTCTTTGGACTTTGCGGAGACGGCATGGGATGAGTGAACGGCATGAAGCGCGGGATGGTTTTTCTTTGGTCGGCGCTCGGGCTTTTCATTTTTATCGTCGTCTGTTTCCTCGCGTTGAAGATCTGGTTCGACGCCTATCTCCGCAGCGACGGTTTTCGGAAACTCATCAGCGGCGTCGCTTTCGGGGCCATCCAGGCAAGAGGGGAGTTCCTTCCTTTCCACTACTCCGGCACGACGATCTATACCGACGGGTTTCAGGCGCGCGGCGCCGGCACGGCCTTCTTCGATCAATTGCGCGCCGACCAGATGCGGGCCGAGTTCAACCTGCGCGGCATCCTGAAACACGCCTGGGAGATCGACGAATTGGAATTGCAGCAACTCCAGATAACCGTGGGGAACCAGAAGAACCGCGAGCCGGCTCCTTCGCCTGCGCCCGGCGCCGGCGGCCCGGGGTGGCTGCCGAGCAAGGTCGATTTGCGCCAGGCGGACATCGAGGACGCCTCGCTGGAATGGGCGGGCGAAACCCGGCGCGCCTCGGTGAAGGGGACGAAACTGACCATCACGCCGGAAGCCGCCGGTTCCATGAGCGGCGAGAACGCCGCTAATCCCGGCTCGTGGAATATCCTGGCGGAGGGCGGGCATATTGCGACCGGAGACCTGCCTGGGTTGGAGGTCAGCAGCGCCAAGCTGCGTTACCGGCGGCCCTCGCTTTTCATCCTCGACTCGGAATTCAAATGCAAAGAGGAAGGGAGCCTCACGGCGAGCGGAGAAATCAATTTCGAACAGTCGCTCGACCTCGAACTCAAACTGAACGGCGTCCCCCTCCGGCCCTTGCTTCCGGTCGATTGGCGAAGGCGGCTGGACGGGAATCTGTATGGCGATATCCGCCTGCTTTCCGCGATGCCGTTGACCGGCGAGCCGGATATGGAAGGCTCGCTAAGCCTCGCGCAGGCGCGGGTTGAAGCCCTGCCGATACTCGACCAGATCGCCCTCTTCACACGCTCGCAGCAATTCCGGACGCTCTCCTTGAGCAAGGCCTCCGGCGACTTCAAGCGGACACAAACCCGGCTCGAAGTGAAGAACTTCGTCGCGGAAGCGGAAGGTCTCATCCGCATGGAAGGAGCGTTCACGGTGCAGGACGGGCGAATCGACGGCGCCTTCCAGATCGGGGTGACGCCTGGGAGCCTCCAATGGCTGCCGGGGTCGCAAGGGAAAGTCTTCACCGATTCGCGGGAAGGGTATCTCTGGACGCATCTGCATCTGACCGGCCCCGTGGAGAGCCCGATAGAAGACCTGACCCCGAGACTGGTCCAAGCCGCTCAAGGCGCGATCATCGACAAGGCGCAAAAGGCGCTTACGGACCCGGCCGGGACGCTCCTGGACGGGGTGAAGTCGCTGCTTCCCCCATAGCGCGCTCGACATATTTCGCGAGGATGTCGCATTCGAGATTCATCGCGTCCCCCGCCCGGAGCGACGCCAGGTTCGTATGGGCAAGCGTGTGCGGAATGATGCAGACCACGAAGCTTCGCTCCAGCAATTCGGCGACTGTGAGGCTTATCCCATCGAGCGCCACGGACCCTTTGAAGGCGACGTAGCGCGCGAACGCCTCCGGCAGCGCGACCTCGAGCCGGTGATCCGTCCCGAACGAAAGCGCTTCGGTCACACAGTCGATATGCCCCTGCACGAAATGCCCTCCCATGCGGCCATCCGCGCCGAGAGCGCGTTCAAGGTTCACGATGCCGCCCTGTTTCAACCGGCCCAGGTTTGTCCGGGCCAGCGTTTCCTCCAGCAGATCAAACCCGAGCATGGAACCGTTGCATTCGATGACGGTGAGGCAGCAGCCGTTCACCGCGACGCTGTCCCCCTCCCGCGTTCCGGGGCCGATGCGCGGCGCTTCGAGAACGAGCCGTTTCCCGGCGGATGCGACACTCCCTGTTTCCTCGATCAAGCCGGTGAACATTTTCGCAAGAGTAACACGGACGGCGCGGGCGGGCGTCTTTTTTATCCGTGCTATCCGTGCTATCCGTGGTTAATTCTTTTTCTTCCATGGAAAAAATGATCATTGTCGGCTCCGGGTGCGCGGGACTGACGGCCGCCATCTACGCGGCGCGCGCGAATCTCGATCCGCTCGTGCTTGAAGGAAAGGAGCCGGGCGGGCAGCTCAGCACGACGACTCTCGTGGAAAACTTCCCCGGTTTCCCGGAGGGGATCGACGGGCCGCAACTCATCCTGAACATGAAGGCGCAGGCCCAGCGGTTTGGGGCGCGCTTCGCCTACTCTTTCGCGAACGGACTGGAGCCAAAGGAGGGTCATCTGCGGGTGAAGGTGGACGATGACTGGGTGGATACGCGGACGCTCATCGTGGCAAGCGGCGCCTCGGCGCGCTGGCTCGGCCTGCCTCACGAGAAGAAGCTCGTCGGCCACGGCCTGACCTCCTGCGCCACGTGCGACGGCGCGTTTTATCGCAACGTGCCGGTGTGCGTGGTGGGCGGAGGCGACTCGGCCTGCGAGGAGGCGACCTTCCTTACCAAGTTCGCTTCCAAGGTTTATCTCATCCATCGAAGGGACACGCTTCGCGCCTCGAAGATCATGGCCGCGCGCGCGCTTTCCAACCCGAAAGTCGAGCCGGTATGGAACAGCGTCCCCACCGAATACCTCACGGACGAAAGCGGCGAAGTGCGCGCGGTGCGCCTGAAGAATACGGCAACCGGCGCGGAAAGCGAACTGGAGGTCAAATGCGTTTTCGTCGCCATCGGCCACACGCCGAATACGGCGCCGTTCCGCGGAGTGCTCGACATGGATGCGGAGGGTTACCTGACCCAGCAACGGGGTTCGCGGACGAATATCGAGGGGGTATTCGCGGCGGGCGACGTGGCCGACCACGTTTATAAACAGGCCGTGACCGCGGCGGGCGAAGGCTGCGCCGCCGCGATGGACGCCGAAAAGTATCTCGCCGAACGAGGTTGACCAGACCGGGTTGTGAAGGTCTGCGATCTCACCCAGTTCTACTCGCCCGTGAGCGGCGGGGTGAAGCGCTACCTTCACGAAAAGGTTCTCTACCTGCACGAACACACCGAGGACGAACACATCCTCATTGTGCCGGGGGAGAAGGACGGCCTGGCGGTGGAAGGGCGTTCAAGGACGTATTCCATCCGTTCGCCGCTGGTCTCGAAAACTTCGCGATACCGCGCGCTGCTGCGCCTCCACGCGGTGGAGGAGGTCCTGGAGAAGGAGATGCCGGACATCATCGAATCGGGCGACCCGTACCAGGTCGCCTGGAAGGCTATCGCTTCCGGCGCCGCGCTCCGCATCCCGGCGGTCGGTTTTTACCACTCGCATTTCCCGGAGGCGTATCTGCGCAGCGTGCGGAAATTCTTCGGAAGCGCCGCGACGGATTTCGCCTTCGACATGGCGATGCGTTATGTCCGCCATCTCTACAACCGTTTCTCGAAGACGCTCGTCCCCTCCCCCGCCCTCGGCAGGCTTCTCGCGGATTGGGGGGTGGAGAACGTGCGGAATATCGACCTGGGCGTAAACACCGCCGTCTTCAAGCCGCAACCCGCCGCGTGCGTCCGGGCGGAACTCGGCGTCCCCGCGGAGCGCACCCTGCTCCTCTACGTGGGCCGTCTCGCCGCCGAGAAAAACACCCGCACTCTCTTCGACGCCTTCGAGCTGTTGACGCGGGAGCGTCCCGGGCGCTTCCATCTGCTGGCGATCGGCGACGGCCTTCAGCGTCCGCTCCTGAAAGACTTGCAGCAAACCACCGGCGCCGTGACGTGGTTGCCGTATTGCGCGGACTCCGCGAAGCTGGCCCGGTTCTATTCGGCGGCGGACCTTTTCGTGCATCCGGGAGTGCAGGAAACCTTCGGTTTGGTGACGCTGGAGAGCCAGGCTTGCGGCACGCCGGTAGTGGGAATCCGGGGCAGTTACATGGATCGGATCATCCACAGCGACCAGGCGCACTGGGCGGCGGAAAACAGCCCCGAAGCGCTGGCCCGGGCGGTCGTCGAGGCGGCTGAACAGGACCTTTGCGCGGTGGGCGCGGCGGTCAGCCGGAGGGTGGCGGCGCAGTATTCGTGGGAAAAAGTCTTTTCCCGCCTGTTTGAAATTTACCGCGAGACCATTCGGGACTATAGAAACTGACGCATGGAAAGGGAATCCAAGCCGGTGATCCGCAATTATACGCCCGCCGACCGGGATATGGTGCGCCGTCTTTGTTGCGACACAGGCTTCCTGGGGCAGCCGATAGACCCTGTATTCGAGGACCGCGAATTGTTCGCGAACTTCCTCACCGGTTACTACACGGATTGGGAGCCGGAGTCCGCTTTCGTCCTGGAACTGGACGGCGAGGTCAAAGGCTACCTGCTCGGCTCCAGGCGCCCGCTCCGGCACCAGCTTTACAGCATCTACCAGAACCTCGGCCTGCTCGTGCGCGGCCTGGCCCGCTACCGGCGTTACAACAGCGCCTCCCGGCGTTTCGTCCACTGGATACTCTACTACGGCTGGCGGGAGGTGCCCGCCGCCCCGAGGCGGACCGCGCACTTCCACGTCAACCTTCTGCCGGAAGCCAGGAGCATCGCCTCGACCCGCGCCTTGATGGACGCCTATCTCCACTATCTCCACGAGCACGGGGAAAAGCGCGTTTACGGGCAGATGGTCACCTTCGAAAGCCGCCGCGGCGCCAAGATGTTCGAGCGCTACGGCTTCCGCGTCCTGAATCGTTCCGAGATTTCCAAATACCGCACCTTGCACCCGCAACCCGTTTTCCTCTGCACCGTCATCAAGAACCTGGATGAGAACAGCCGGCTGTACGCCGCGGAAAAATAGCCGCCTCCGACCATAGTTATCGTTCGGACCGCCCGTGGCGCATGCTGCTGGAGCTTTACTGGCCGGAACGGCGCTGGGTTCTCGCGGGCGAGATCGCCTTTCTCTGCAAGGCCAGCCCCGTCTGGATCCTGCCGCTGGTCACGGCGAACATCATCGACATCATAGCGAAACGCCGGGCGGGCGGTTTCGGCGCGCTTGCGACAAACGCCGGGATAGGCGCGGCGTTCATCGTGCAGAATATCCCGACAGGGTATCTCTTCGCCAAATTCATCAGCCGCGCGATCCGTAACGTCGAGAACCGGTTGCGTTCGGCCCTGACCCGGCGTTTCCAGATGCTCTCCATCGGCTATTACGACCGGGTCAGCGCGGGCCGGTTGCAGACGAAAGTGCTGCGCGACGTGGAATCGGTCGAGCAACTCAGCCGGCAACTGAGCGATCCGGCCGTGGCCGCCGTCGTCAGCATCCTCGTCGCGATCGGCGTCACGGCGTGGCGGATGCCGCAGTTCTTGCCCGTCCTTTTTCTCCTCGTGCCGCTCGTGGCGATTATCCGCCATACGATGTCCGAACGCCTCCGACGTTACAACCAGCTCTTCCGCAAGGAACTGGAAACCATGAGCGCGCAAGTCAACGGCATGATCTCGATGATCCCCGTCACACGAGCCCACGCGGCGGAAGAAGAGGAGATCGCGCGCGTCGAGGGGCGGTTCGGCAAGGTGCGCGACGCGGCCCAAAGTTTCGACCGGCACGCCACGCTCTTCGGCGCGACGACATGGGTGGCGTTCATGCTCTTCAATCTCGCCTGTTTCACAGCCGCCGCGGGGCTCACCTATTCCGGCGTCCTTTCGCTGACGCCCGGTGAGATCGTGCTCCTGGGCGGCTACTTCAACGCCGTCACGGCGGCCGTCATGCAGTTGAACTCGATGCTGCCGGTCATCACGCGCGGATTCGACGCCTTGCATAGCATAGGCGAAGTGCTGGAGGAGCCGGACATCGAGGAGAACCGGGGCAAACGCGCCGTGGTTTCCGTCCGGGGGGCGATCCGCTTTGAGAACGTCAGCTTCGAGTTCCGGCGGGAGGCGGAGGAAAAAACCGCCCTGCGCGATGTGAATCTCGACGTCGCGCCGGGCGAGACCATCGGCGTCGTCGGCCCCAGCGGCTCCGGCAAATCGACCTTGATGAGCCTCCTGACCGGCTTTCTTCGCCCCACGTCGGGCCGCCTGCTGCTGGACGGCGTGGATATGAATTCCATCGACCTGCGCAGCTACCGCCGGCATATCGCCGTCGTCGGCCAGCAGACGATTCTCTTCGACGGCACGCTTCGGGAGAACATCATTTATGGCACGAGCCGCGTCAGCGAGGACTGGCTTCGCCACGCGATAGAAGCGGCGAACGCGGGGGCGTTCATCGCGGAACTGCCGCGGGGACTGGACACGCCCATCGGCGAAGCGGGCGCGCGCTTGAGCGGCGGCCAGCGCCAGCGCATCGCCATCGCCCGGGCCATGCTGCGCAACCCGCGCGTCCTGATACTGGACGAAGCCACCAGCGCGTTGGACGCCGCCAGCGAAGCGCGCGTCCAGGAAGCCTTGGAACGCCTCATGACGGGCCGCACCACGTTCATCGTCGCGCACCGCGTTCACACGTTGAGAAAAGCGAACCGGATCGTGCGATTGGAAAACGGGAGGCTCGCGGAGGAAGAGCCGGGGCCGGGAAAGCTCCGATTCGCGGTTCCCGCGAGGGAGTAACCGTGGCGGCTACTCCGTCTGGTCCTGCACCTCTTCCATGTAACGCGAGATGGCGTCCTGGCGGCTGGCGGGCGGGGCGGCCAATTCATTCGCGGTCTTGAAATAACCGTCGAACGAGTTGCTGCAGGCGTGCATCTGCGTGGCCTCATACCAATTCAGGTAATCGGCGATCTCGTCCACACGGGTTACGATCGTCTCCCGGTACGTGGCGAGGGATTGGAGCCGGGGAGGAACCCTTTTGGTTTTTCCACGGAGGAGGTCCAATGCGATTTCCTGATACTCGGCGATGACCGGGCGAAAGAGCGGGTTCGCCTGCGCCGAGAGAGCCACGAGGTTCTCGTTCATCCGGAAAATCGCGGCGCGCCTTTGCCGGTTGCCCATGAAGCTCTTGAAGTCCTCCAGCCGGTATTCCTTCTCCTCCGCGGTTTTCCCGACGGTCATCTTGACGAACAGGAGCGCCGCAAGCCGCTGCTCGGTTTCCTCCGCGGAAAGGCCCCTGTAGCGATCCGAGGCGGAGAGGCGGGCGATGCCGAGCGTCCACCATTTCTCAAGGCCGTCCGCGGAACTGCCGAGCGCGGGGAAGTTCCGGATAAGCCCCGCGGCCGGATCGCCGCCCGCCGGGAGGGAGCGGATGTAGGCGGCGAGACGCGGACGGCCTTCCGGCAGACCCATGAGAAGCTGGACGAGGCTGAAGGCGCAGGCGTCGTAGAGCGCCAGGGAGGTGGAGTCCATCCCCGCGGGCGCCTCGGCGAGGAAATTCGCGAAGGAGGGAAGCTGGTTCGACGCCATGAGGCCTCTGTAAACGGACGCATCCGCGCCGGAATCGCGCGTTTCCAGGAAGCGCTCCAGCCCGCGCACGAGCCAGGCGGGGGGCGGGTTGTATTCCATCCCCTGTTTCATGAAACTCTGGTCGCGGTACGCGAGTTCCAGAATCAAGGCGCTCAAGAGATGCTGCCCCAGATGCACGCCGGTCAAATCCGCCGCGAGATTCACATCCACCACGACTTTGAGCCCCTGGTTCGCCTCGAACATCCTGACGCTGGCCGGGTTGCTCCCCGCGCCGGGCAGGTTGCGGAGGTTGACGACGATGGGGAATTTCCATTTATCCGGGAGGCGCAGGGCGCTCAGGAAGCCGGATTTTACTTCCTCGCAATACGTTGTCGTCCGGACGCGCGCGGAGTCCTGGTCGCAGACGATGACAAACTGGTGGGAGGAACTGACGCTCTGGCGGGGGAGCGCCGCGCGCGCGGGGATGCAACAAACGGCCAGTGCGGCGAGGAAGAGGAGCCTCATCGCGCGGGACGGGTCGCGACGATGATCCCGGCCTTTGTCACGTCGATGGAGGCCATCTGGTCGAGCAACCGGTGTTCGGGTTTCAGTTTATCCCACAAATCCTGATCGACGACCGCAAAACCCGCCATGAGCTTCGGGTGGATCGCCAGCCGCCCGAAATAACCCCCCACGCAAGTGGCCTGCAATTTGTTATCCACGATGGAGAGCCGGTAAAGAATACTGCCGTAAATCGGGTTGTCCATGAAGCTCCGTTGCGAGACCACGCAGCAGACGCCGTCCTGCAAATGCACAAACGCCCGTTCGAATTTCACCGTCCCGGCCATGCCCGCTTCCCCCGGCTTTATCTTGTTGCCCAGGTAGGCGTTAATTCCGTTCTCGGGCAGGGCGAGCCTCTGCGCCGTGGGCGATTGCATCGCTTCCTCCAGGTCGATGCCGATCTCGGGAGCGTCCAGGATGCGCTCCTTCGGCATCGGCGGGACGGCGTCGGGGGAGCGGGCCATCTGGATAAAGGCCGCGGCTACGATGCTCCAGAACAAGGTCAGGCCGAGATTGGAAAGCTCCCGCAGGATGCGGACGCGCGGCGGGTTGGTCAGCCTTTTTATGCGGTCGCGCTCTTTCTCGCGCGAGACTTCGGGCTTGGTCTCTTCCGGCAGGATCGAACGCTCCAGCTTCGCTCCGCAACTGTGGCAATAGACGCGCTCCGCCTCGTTGACGTGGTTGCATTGTTTGCAGGTTATCTCGGCCATCTATTCGGCGGGGGGTTTGGCGGCCGCGGGTTTCGCCGCCGGTTTTTCCGCGGGCTTCGATTCGGCGGGCTTGGATTCCGAGCCGCCGGCGGCATCCTTCTTGGCCGCTTCCTTGTAGCCCGCGCTGCGGTAGTCGGTTATGTAGAAACCCGATCCTTTGAAGATCAATCCCGCCCCGGTTCCGAGCAGACGCTTCACCTTCCCCTTCCCCCATTCCGATTCCCGGCAAAGATTTTCGGGGCAGATCGAGAAGGCCTCATCCTTCATGGACTGGAAGACATCGAAGTTCTTCTGGCATTTCTCGCAATGGTATTCGTACGTCGGCATAGAGGGAGCAGCCATAGTAGCAGATGCCGGGTCCTCCCGTCAAACGAGTTGACGCCGGGTGGGGCAGACGCTTTATTCCTCCGATTCAATCCCTTCCCAATGCTTAAAGGCCGGCTTTTTTTCTTTTCCCTACTCCTCCTGTTCGCGGGCTGCGCGCAGGACGCCCGTTACAACCGCGAGACCCAATACCTCGGCGGTCTCGGCTCGCGGATCGCTTCCGCGTTCTCGCCAAATCGCGACGCCGATTCCTATTGGGACGGCGACGGGATTTCCGGCAGCCCCTCGATCAGGATCCGCCTGAGCGAGCAGCGCGCCTATTTCTACAAAAGCGGCCAGCTTGTCGGCGTCTCGGTCATCTCGACGGGCCGGGAGGGCTACGGCACCAAGACGGGGCATTTCCACATCATCCAGAAGGATAAGGATCACAAGTCCTCGATCTACGGCGACTACGTCGACGAGCAGGGCAACATCGTGATGAAGGAGATCGACAACACCAAGGACCCGAAGCCCCCGGGAGCGCACTTCGACGGCGCGCCGATGCCCTTCTTCATGCGGATAAACGGGGGCACCGGCATGCACCAGGGATTCCTCCCGGGCTACCCGGCTTCGCACGGCTGCATACGGATGCCGGGCTTCATGGCGGAAGCTTTTTTCCGCTCGGTCTCGACCGGCACGCCCGTCTCCGTGGAGGAGTAGGCGCGGCCGGAATCGGATGGACTGGTACTATGTCGAGAACGACCGGCAGGTCGGCCCGGTGAACGACGGCAACTTCAACCGCCTCCTGAAAGAAGGTACGGTGAAGCCGGACACGCTCGTCTGGCGCGACGGCATGGAGAAGTGGGCGCCCTATTCGCGCATGAGCATCGGCGCCCAGGCGGTGGCCGAAGCCGCCGCCGTCCAGGCCGACCCCGCGCCCGCCGTCGAAAAGGAGGAATTGCACTACGCCGGGTTTTGGGTGCGCGCGCTGGCCCGGGTCATCGACGTATTCCTGTTGTTCACCATAAACATGCTCCTGGCTTCCGCCATAAGCGACGCATTCTCCTTGGACTTTCGCACGTTCGCGGTTTATCAGGGCGTTTCCCTTCCCCTCCTGGGCATGTCGCTGCTCGTGCAGATGATTTACTTCACCCTCTTTCTCGGCCGGTTTGGCGCGACGCCGGGAAAGATGGCCTGCTTCCTGAAGGTCGTCCGCCCCGATGGCGGCCCGCTGACTTACAGGCGCGCCTTCGGACGCTTCTTCGGGGAAATGCTGAGCGGCCTCGCGACGTTTTTCATCGGTTATATTATGGCGGGTTTCGACGGCCAGAAACGGGCGCTCCACGACCGCGTCTGCGACACGCGCGTCGTCAAAATAATCTCGTGAATACGGCCAAGGCCTTTTCCCGGCGGCGCAAGCTCTCCGCGATCATCTGGGTTACGCTCGCGCTCTGCGCGGGACTGACAGCCCTGCAAATGTTCTTTGGTTTTTCCCTGGCGCTGGCGGCGCTGGCGCTGCTGCTCGGCGCGCTGGCCTGGTCCGAACGGCGCGCCCACGGGATGTTCGCGGCCAACGACCCGCGCGGAGGCTGGGTCGGCTTCTGGAATCAACTGGCTCTGGGCGTTCTCGGCTCAGGCTATCTTTTCTGGAGCGCCGCGACGCTGCCGGACTTGCAGGTCGAACTCACGGCCCAGGGCGTCCCGCAGGAGACGGCGGAGATGATTACGCCGCTGGTTCATGAAGCGCTCCTTATTTCCGCGGGGGCAATTCTCCTAAGCCAGATCGTCATCGCCTTTTATGACCTGCGGGTCGCGAAGTTCCCCCGCGATGGCGAATAAGGCTCGCGGCTTCGCTTCGCGCTTCTTTTCCGCTCTCGGCCCGGGACTGGTGACCGGCGCCGCGGATGACGACCCCTCCGGCGTGGCGACTTATACGATCGCCGGCGCCCAGCTCGGCACACAGATGGCGTGGACGGCGCTCGTAACGTGGCCGTTGATGGCCGCGGTCCAGATGATGTGCGCGCGCATCGGCATGGTGACGGGCCGCGGCCTCGGCTGCGCCCTGGCCAGGAAGTTTCCGCGCCCGGTGCTCGTGCTGACGTCCCTGGCCCTGCTCCTGGCGAACGCGATCAACATAGGGGCCGATCTCTCGGGCATGGCCGACGCCGCCGGCATGTTAACCCACGACAACTCCCGCCTATGGATTCTCCTTTTTGGGGCCGGCATCACCGTCGCCACGGTCCTCCTGCCTTACCAGAAGATCGCGGGCGTCTTGAAATGGCTGGCGGCGGTTCTCTTCGCTTACGTGCTGGAAGCCTTCCTCATCAAGCCCGACTGGCGCACGGCGTTGCACGATACGTTCATCCCCGCCTGGCCCGCGGACCACGCCGCCTGGACGACGCTGGTGGCGATCCTCGGAACGACGATAAGTCCGTACCTTTTCTTCTGGCAATCCGCCCAGGAGATCGAGGAGGAGAAAGCCGCGAACCGCTGGGAGCCGGAGCGCCGCGCAAAGGTTTCCGCCGATTCCATCATCGACCGGAAGCTTGACGTGGGAACCGGCGCCTTCTTCTCCAACATCGTGATGTTCTTCATCCTCCTGGCGTCCGCGTCCACGCTCCATAAGGCCGGGAAGACGAGCATCGAAACCTCGCGCCAGGCCGCCGAGGCGCTGAAACCGCTCGCGGGCAATTTCGCGGCGCTGCTTTATAGCGCGGGCATCATCGGCGGCGGGCTGCTGGCAATCCCAACGCTGGCCGGCTCGGCGGCGTACGCCTTTTCCGATACATTCCGCTGGCGGCAGGGGCTGGACCGCAAGTTTCGCGCGGCGTACGCCTTTTACGGGATGCTGATCCTCTCGATCCTCGCGGGGGTGGCGATGAATTTTGCGAATATAAGTCCCGTCAAGGCGATGTACTGGTCGGCGGTCATCAACGGCCTGCTCGCTCCGCCGCTCCTGCTCGGCATCCTCCTCGTGGCGTGCGACGCCGGCATCATGAAAAACCAGCCAAGCTCCATGCTGGGCCGCGTGACGGTCGGGATCGCCACCGCTCTGATGTTCCTGGCGGCGGTGGGGATGTTTATTTTTTGAGAAGCCCCTTACTCTTCGGCCTCCTCCACCGCCTCGGCGCGCGAGAAGGTGTGGTAGAAGAGCCTGCCAAGGTCGAAGACATCCCCGAGAACGGCCAGCAGGACGAACGCCGCGCTGCAATACCGCAGGAGGAAAAGATTCAGGTCCGAAAGCTCCCGGGGCGGGTAAGTCCAAAGCGCCGCGACGAACACCGCGCAAGCCGCGGCGTTCAGAAAAAGCTCCAGCAGCGAAAAGGGAAGGGCCTGGGAACGAAACGCCCCCAGGAGCGGGCGGTACTCCTCGAAGAGCGCCTGCAAGTGGTCGCTCATCACCTTGCGGGGCAGCAGTCTTTCCAGCCGCACGGTGAACGCCGCCCTGGCTTGCGTGGCGACATAGCGAAAGATACCCGAAGCGGCGAGGAGCAGGACAAAGCTGACGTTCATGAAATAGTTGATCGACAATGGCATAGGTTGGGAGGTTTCCAAATGAAATCCGCGACTTTACAATCTTTCCAATCCCTTGTGCGTCCAGGCCGCCGCCAGGGTGCGCCTCCCGTCGCCAGCCGGGGCGTTTTCCACGAAGCCGCCCGCGAAGTCGATGACGCACATCCGGCCGAAGCGCGCATGCGCGCCGCAGGCAATCCCCGCCACGCCAAAGGAACGGTTAAAAATATTCTTGCGATGTCCCCGCCCGCGCACCCCGTCATCCACGATCAAGGTTGCGACGATCCGCTGCGCGTCGGAATATCCATAGGAGATATTCTCGCCCGCAGCCCCCGTCCACTTGCCCACCCCCGCCATCCTGTCCCACGGCGAGCTATGGTCGCTCCCCTTATGCCCGAACGTCCCCGCGCTCCCCTGGTCTTCCACGTGCCGCATCGCGCCGGAAGCCATCGCTTCCGAGAAAGAGAGCGGCTGCAAGGGAGAGGCGCGCCTGAGAAACGCTATAGCTTCATCCAGCGAACGGCCGCCCTCGCGCAACCGGACGCCTTCCATGCATCTGGCCAGCGTCTCGGCGTAGCGCGCGGGCGAAACCCGGGCGAGATTGATCTGTTCCAGCACGGCGGCGGCATTCCCATCCGCGGCCAGAAGGGGCAGATTCATTGAAACCAGGCTTACCAGGATATAAAATAAAGCTTTCATAATAATTATAGAAAGCATGGTTAATGCCACAGTTATAATTATTATGATTTTCACGTCCCGATGAGCCGTCTCCGCTTCTTCGCGACGATGGCCAAAGACCTCGCCCGTCCCGTCCTCCCGGCGCCCCGTCATCCCCATCCCGGAACCTGGCGGCCCGAAGCCGTGACAGCCGCCTGGCTGGGGCACGCCACGGTGCTCGTGAATTTTCTGGGCGTCACGATCCTGACCGATCCCGTCCTGTTCGCCCGGTGCGGCATCGGCATCGGCCCCTTCGTCATCGGCCCCAAACGGCACGTCGCCTGCGCGTTGGAACCGGAGGAACTGCCGCCAATCGACCTCGTACTCCTCTCCCATGCGCACATGGATCATATCGATCTCCGCTCCCTGCGCCGCCTCTCCCGCGACGCCGTCGTCGTCACGGCGCGAGACACCGCCGATATTTTCCGGAACATCCCCTTCCGCGAAGTCGTCGAACTGGACTGGAACCAAACCCGGGAAATCAAGACGCCGCGGGGAAGCGTGACCGTGACGGCATTTAAAGTGCGCCATTGGGGCGCGCGAATGCGGCACGACGACCACCGGCAATACAACGCCTACGTCGTGGAACGGGGCGGGCGGCGCATCTGCCACCTGGGGGATACGGCGCGCACGGACGCCCGCGCGCTCGGGTCGCGCGGCCCCATCGATCTGCTCTTCGCGCCCATCGGCGCGTATAACCCGTGGATCAACTCCCATTCCACCCCGGAGGAAGCCGTCGCGATGGCAAATGAAGCCCGCGCCCGTTACATTATTCCGATCCACCACCGGACTTTTAAACTGAGTTGGGAGCCGATGGAGGAGCCCATGGCCCGCTTTCGCGCCGCGCTCCAGGCCGAGCCTTGGCGGATAGCCCTCGCGGAGATCGGCGAGACGTTCGTCCTGCCCGACTCGTAGAACCTAGAGCGTGTCATGCACTTTTTCCCGCCCTTGGTTGCCTAAAGACTGGAACGGCCTGGCGCTTTGGCGTTGCCTCCCGCTCCCAGGAGGCTGGCCCAGCCGCCTCTACAACGACAAACGACAATGACAACGACGCCGCTCAGGGCGCTTCAGTGCTTGAGCCGGTCTTCGATGCAGTTCATCAAACCCTGCGCGCTGACCGGCTTGGCCACAAAAAACGAGCCGCCGATGACTCCTCCATGCTCGGGCACTTCGTTTTTCCGCACCGTGGCGGTTACGAAGACTACGGGTATGTGCTTCAACGCCGGGTCGGATTGAAGCATGGAAAAGACATCTCCGCCGTCGATCTGGGGCATGACGACATCCAGCAGGATGACATCCGGCTGGAACTGGCGCGCGGTTTGGAGGGCCATCAAGGGATTGCTCTGTTCCCGAACCTCGTATTTCTTCGAGGCTTCCAAAGTCAACTTCACTACCTTTGTAAAACCCGCCTCATCATCCACGATCAATACCTTGCGCTTGTTCATAGACCTTCCCTCAGTTTCCGAATCTAATCGCACCCAGTGCGCCCAAACAAGATAAATGACGCCTCGTCACAAATGAAACTTGGGACACTGCGCCAGGAACCGCTTCGGGTTTTCAAATAGGAGCCGGTCGATCACTTCCGGGGAATGACCGCGCTTGCGCATCTCCAGAGCCGTCCTGGGCACGGCAAGCGGGTCGCTGCGGCCCCAGTCGCAAGCGCTGTTCAGCCACACCCTCTCCTGGCCGTGGACTTCGAGCATGTCGATGGCGCGAGCGGGCGTGCATTTCGACTCCGGGTAAAGCGTGATGCCCGCCCAGAACCCCGCTTCCAGGATGAGCGGGAGGGTGTGTTCCTCCGCGTGGTCGATGATCACGCGCCCCGGGTCGAGGCGGCCATCCGCGGCTAACAAATCAAGGATGAGCCGCGTCCCCTTGAATTTATCTTCCAGGTGCGGCGTGTGGACGAGGATGAGCTGTCCGTGCCGCGCCGCCAGGTCAACGTGTTTCTCCAACACCGCCATCTCATTGCGCGTATTCTTGTTCAGCCCGATCTCTCCGATGCCCAGAACATTGGACTCCTCCAGGAATTCCGGGATCATCGCCAGCACTTCGTCCGCCAGTTTCATGTCCTCGGCCTCCTTCGGGTTGATGCAAAGCCACGCATAGTGCGGCAGCCCGAATTTCGCGGCCCGCTTCGGCTCGTAATCGGTCAATTGCCGGAAGTAATCGTGAAACCCCTGCGCGCCGCCCCGGTCGAAGCCGGCCCAAAACGCCGGTTCACACACCGCCTGGCAGCCCGCGGTGGCCATTGCGGCGTAGTCGTCGGTCACGCGGCTGACCATGTGGGCGTGCGGCTCTATGTAACGCATTTAAGACGCCCCGCACGCCGGGCCGCCGGGAGCTTTGGCGAGTTCCGTGCTCAGGTCGCTGAATGCCAGGAGGATGCGCTTCGCTCTTTCCGGTTGCGCGGAGAGCAGTTCTTCGCAAGCCCGGCGGAATGCCGCGGCGCGGAAATCCTCCTCTCCATCCGCCCGCTCCAGCCTGTCCAGGAATGCGGCGAGGTCGATGAGTTTGGAACGCGCCTCAAGGAAGTAGTGATCGAGAACCTGGTCGCGCCGCATGGTTCTTAAATAACGTGCCTATCGCGTCCAAGCGAAGGCTGGTTCGTGCGGGCGGGGTGTTCCTCGAAGGTCATCGGTTTCGGGGAAAGCTCCGGAATGTCAAACACCGGCAGATTGAGAACCGTAAAAAAGACTTCGTTTATTTCGCGATACCGGGTTTTGGTTATCGCGCCTTCCACATCCGCGAGTTTCAGCGCCCGATCTTTCACTTCCACGGCCATGACAATGGTCCCGTCCTGATTTACACATTCCAAGTCAGCCGCCTGCCCGGACGCTTCATCGCTCGCATTAATGCGGCCGCGGTTATCCCGTTCGTACAAACCAAAATGAGCGCCTGCCGCCTCAAACAGCGCGCCAGCCAATGCGAGGGCGCGATCTCCGCCGGATTTTTCACCAAGAAAACTTCGCGCGGCATCAAGTGCGCTCTTAAGACTGACGCGGGGCGGAACAGGATAAGCAAAACGCAATTGCTGCTGCCGCCGATGGATTTCAAGGATCACTTGCCGCATCACGTTTGCGGTGAAAACAGGCTCGTCGCGCTTCTCCACGGCTTCCAATACGTCGATGAGTCCTTCCCATCCCGCGGGATCTCGCTTGGCGGCGTCTCCGCGCGTCATGTATGGGATACGCATCGCGTTGCCCACATAAGGGTCGCCCGACGTTCCCAGCACATTTTCCTGCCGCGAAATGAATGGGGCTATCACTTTTGAACCAAGGCTCCGCGCATCCCAGGCGCATCCCCGCGATCATCGCGCCTATTTTTTACCACCGTAGTATCCGAATGCTATCATCTTTTCGCGCCGCTTCGTCGCGCGGCCCATTAGCCGGCGGCGATTCAATTCATACTTTACCGGGCGCAGTGTGTGATTTGCAGTCGCTCCGTTTGCTCGGATAGATTCAGGCGAGGAACCAGCCATGCCAAAGCATTACTCGAAAAATTCTCTTTGAACAATGACAGATCGCGCTATCGGTTCATGGAAAACCTTTGGCCGGATGCGCGCGGCGGTTAAGCGTCGGAGAAGAGCGCCAGCGAGACGGTGTAGGCGTGGACGAAGTTCGTCCCGCCGACCGGGCCGATCTCGCCGTTGCAGAAAAACCCGGCGGCGGGCATCGAGCCAAATTGCCCCGCGAACGCCTCGGCGTCGTGGTTCGGCGCGTCGAAAAGGCTCAGGCCGCGCCCGGTGCAGGAGAACATCAGCGCGGCGAACGGCCTCCGGGCCTCGCCGCGCAACGCAAGGAGGCGTTCGCGCAAATCCCGGGCGGCGCTCTGCCGGTCGCGCAACTGGTATTGCAAAGTCTGCCCGACGCGCGGATATGCGGCGATCGTCACCGCGCCGCTCTCCGCATCCGCGCCGAGGATGTTGCGGATGAGGAAGTCGCCCCGCTTGAAGTCGTCCAGGTATTCGGAGGTGGCGAGGCCCGCGAAAAGGTTCCCTTGCGCGCGGCGTTTTTCTTCGTCGGAAAGCGATTCGAACGCGGAGGCGAGCACCTCGTAGGCGGGCTTGCCGCCGAGCGCCAGCAGGGTGTTCTTCGCCGCGCCGGTCACGGCGAACGGATGCCCTATGGGCGTGCACCCCTGGCTGACGAGCGGACGGATGCGCACCCCGCCCTTGAACCCGAGCGCCACCGAGCCGTCGTCGATCAACTCCCGGTCGCGAAATACGAAGACGTCGCCGCCGCTGCCCAGGCCTCCCACGGTTGGGATATTCGTATACGCCTTGTTCCACTCGGCCAGCCAGCGTTCCACCGGGAAGTTGACCGGGTTCGCGAGGAGCATCCAGGCGTCGACGTCCCAGGCTTTCCGGTCGGTTTGCTCGTCGCGAAAAACGAAGGGCGTTACGGTCGTTTCCGGCAGGTGGAGAAAGAAGATCGAGAATCCCTGCGAATGCTCCGCCTCCTGGCTGGCGCCGATGAGGCCCGAGGCGCTGCAACCCACGACGAGCGGAACGTGGCCGTGAACCTGAACGACCTCGACAAACTCCGGGATGAACGGACGGAAATCCGCCGAGACAAACGCAAAAGCGCAGGTGACGGCGCCTCCGACTTCCGCGAGGCATTCGCGCGCGGCGTTGCCCGCCGACTCCTCGGAATACGGGCCAAGGACGAGACGGGACGCCGCGGAATTTGCCATGGGTGTAATGTAGCTATCCCGCCCCATTCCGTAAAGTCGGTGCGGAACGGCGCATACGGGAAGCTATTCAAGGGGCGGCCAAATCTAGGCAGTCCGGATGAGTTCGCTGACGAGGCCGCGCATGCGCAACGCTTTCTGGATCGTCTGGACGAGCTGCCGCGCATCGAACGGTTTCGTGAGGTAGTCGAAAGCGCCCAGCTTCATGGCGCGCACCGCGGTTGGGATTTCATCGTTGCCGGAGACGACCACGATCGGTATATCCGCGTGGCGCCTCTTCATTTGGGCGAGGCGCTCCAGCCCGCTCTTGCCGGGCGCCGCAAGGTCGAGCAGGACGATCCCGACGCCGTCGTTGAGCTTCGCCAGCGTTTCTTCGTCATTCCCCGCCTCTTCCACGTGGAAGCCGGCTTCTTCAAGATGGCTGCGCATCAAGTCGCGTATCCCGGCTTCGTCCTCGGCGACCAATACGGTCTGGCCCTCGCCGGTCCGGTCAACGGGGAACGTTATCGGCGCAATGTTGTCCATAACCGGCGCGGAATCCCGCGGCTGCACGCCCATGAAGCCGCGCAGCAAACGCCTGGCCCAGTGTTTGCTCTGCCCGTGAACGCGGGGATGGCGCCGGATGACGATCTCCGCGGCACGGAAGCCGTTGATGCCGCCGGGCGAAGGACTCATGCGGTGCATCTGGCCGTAAAGCCGGACGTTCTTGATGACTTCCGCGCGGCAGCACTTGAAGCCGCAGCTGTGGTCATGCAACACTTTGTGCCAGGCGTCGTGGCGATTGCTCTTCGAGCCGCTGACGATGTCGTAGCCCTCGTCGAGTTTCTCCAGGAATCGCCCGATCTCCTTCGGGTCGTCCCGCAAATCGGCGTCCATCGTGAAGACGATGTCGCCGCGCGCCGCCTCGAAGCCCACGGCCAGCGCGTGGGCCTTGCCGCAGTTGCGGTGAAAGCGTATGGCGCCAACCTTTCCAGGATGCTCTTCGCTCAAGGCCCGGATAACCGCCCAGCTTCCATCGGCGCTGCCGTCGTCGATGAAAATCGCCTCGAATTGCCGGTTCAGGCCGGTCATTTGTTCGGCGATCCGCTCGAACGTTTCGCGGACGGTTTTTTCCTCGTCCTTGAGAGGAATGACAAAGCTGATAAGATTTTTGATCAGAAGTGGATTTCCTGGGTGTGCGAACCGCATTAACAGAACAGCACTTCCGGCGCCATTTTCCCCAAATGAACCGCCCTGCGCGGGTTTGTCTTGAGTTCCGCAAACGGGGGCGCAATATCCCGGGGAGATCACCTTCCCGATGAACGAGACAGCGGCATCCTTGCACAACCCACCGGCAGGGCTCGGACGCCGCCTTCCAAAGAACGCGGCATTGCGCGCCTGGGTGGAGGAATCCGCCGAACTTTGCCGGCCGGAGAGCGTCTTCTGGTGCGACGGCTCGGAGGAGGAGAACGCGTTCCTCCAGGGACAGGCGCTCGCCCTGGGGGTGATGACGAAGCTGAATCCCGAAAAAGCGCCGGGGAGCTTCATCCATCGCTCGAACCCGAACGACGTGGCGCGCGTGGAGCAAAGCACCTTCATCTGCACGCGGGAACGCGACGCCGCCGGGCCCACCAACAATTGGGCCGAGCCGCGCGAAATGTACGCCCGTCTTTACGGCATGCTGAAAGGCGCCATGCAGGGCAGGACGCTTTTCGTCATCCCCTACCTCATGGGGCCGCCCGGTTCGCCCTTGATGAAGGTGGGCGTGGAACTGACCGATTCCCTTTACGTCGTCCTGAACATGCGAATCATGAGCCGCATGGGCGCCGCCGCTTACGACCAGCTCGACGGCGGCGGCGAGTTCAATCGCGGCCTGCATTCGCTCCTGGATGTGAACCCGGAACGGCGCTTCATCTGCCACTTCCCGGAGGACAACGCCATCGTCTCCGTCGGCTCCGGCTACGGCGGGAACGTCCTCCTCGGCAAGAAATGCCTGGCGTTGCGCATCGGCTCCTACCTTGGCCGCCGGGAGAACTGGATGGCCGAGCACATGCTCCTGCTATGCGTCGAGTCGCCGGAGGGCGAGAAGACCTACGTCGCGGCCGCGTTCCCCAGCGCCTGCGGCAAGACGAATTTCTCCATGCTCATCCCGCCGCCCGCGTTCGAGGGGTGGAAGGTGCGGACGATCGGCGACGACATCGCCTGGATGAAGCCCGGGCCGGACGGCCGCCTCTGCGCGATAAACCCGGAAGCAGGTTACTTCGGCGTCGTGCCGGGGACGAATTCGCAGTCGAACCCGAACGCGGTGAAGATGATTTCGCGCGACACCATTTATACAAACGTCGCCACCACCGAGGAGGGCGACGTCTGGTGGGAAGGCAAGGACGGCCCCGCGCCCGCCCATTGCATCGACTGGAGGGGCCAGCCCTGGCGACCCGGTTCGCCCGGCGCCGCGGCGCATCCCAACAGCCGCTTCACGACTCCCATGGCGAACAACCCCGCGCTGGCGCCCGAAGCCGACGACCCGCGCGGCGTGCCGATCAGCGCCATATTATTCGGCGGCAGGCGGGCCACCACGGCGCCGCTGGTCTATCAATCCTTCAACTGGAGCCACGGCGTCTACATTGGCGCCACGATGGGGTCGGAAACGACCGCCGCCGCCGCCGGAGCCGTGGGCCAGGTGCGCCGCGACCCGATGGCGATGCTCCCTTTTTGCGGTTATCACATGGGCGACTATTTTTCGTACTGGCTCGGCATGCGAAAACAGGTCGCCGACTTGCCGTTGATCTTCGGCGTCAACTGGTTTCGCAAAAGCCCGGAAGGCGCGTTCCTCTGGCCCGGGTTTGGCGAGAACATGCGCGTGTTGAAATGGATCGTCGACCGCTGTCATGGCCGCGCGCCCGCGCGGGAGACCGCCATCGGCTGGTTGCCGCGCCGCGAGGACTTCATCTGGCGGGGCCTGGAACAATTCACCGCGGAAGACTTTGAGCAGGTGCAGAGGATCGACCCGCTGGAATGGCGGGCGGAGGCGGACTCGCAGGCGGAATTCTTCGCGAAACTCGGAGACCGCGTGCCGAACGAACTCCTCCTGCAGCGCGAACTGCTTATCGCGCGGCTCTAGGCAATCCCAACGCGTTTCTCGTTCTTGACGCCAAAATGGCGGGGGAGAGCGCGAGCAGTTGGCGCGAGTTGCTCCTGGATTTGAAGAAGAGAGGCGGGGCGTCTATCGCCATTGGCCGATCTGCTGCGGGAAGAGGCATTCCGCGCAGTCGGAGTTGTCCTTCATGCAAAAGTCTTCGTAGATTTGCATCAAGCCTTGTTGGCGGGCCGCCGTTTTCAGCATTTCCTTCGCTTGGGGCATCCCGCCGAACAGACGGATCGCGGCGGTTTCCACACGGCGATTCACGGATGCGGCGGCCAGGTTGGCATACCCGCTCCATGCGGCGGGCTCGGCCAGGATGGCGAGAGGGTAGAAAACATTCGCGAGCATTTCCGTGACCCGGGATTCGCCGACAAGAGCCATCGGCGCGGTCATCCCCTCGGCGGTGAGGGTGTAATGAAGATCCCAATACTCATCGTGCAACCCGGCAAAGAACGCATGAATCCGCTTCGGATCGAGACTCTCCTTCAATCTCCGAACTTTGCCCCAATGCCTCACGATCTGCGCGAGCGCCGCGACTCTGCGTTGCGGATGGTTCGCGGGCCGCACCCCGCCGGTGCGCCAGCGCTCGGGCTTGAGCGCGAGGCGTTCCCACTTGTCGCGCTCCGGCCACCACCCCTCCCAAATCGCGCGCAGGTAGGAGCGCGTCTCCTGAGGAAACCGGCCCATGCCCGTATGGGGAAGGAAACCGCTGACTCCAAAAAGGAGCGAGTCGACGCGCTCTTTCTCCCGCAAGAGGAGGCGCAGGGGAAGCCGTTGCGTGAGCAACGTGAAGGCGAAGGTGTTTCCCTTGTAGCCGAGTGTAGCGGCAAGCGCCTGGTACAGCGCTTCGTCGGCGCCGTGCGCGTCGGCGGCCCGGGCGATGCGGGCCGCTTTGTTTTGCAAACGGAATTGGGCCGCCGCGTCCAGGATATCGGCGGCTTTCCCGCCCGGAAGGTCGCGCAAGGGCGCCAGGCATCTGCCTGGCTTGGCCAGGGGCGCGGAACGCGGCGGTTCCTCGCCGAGTTTCGAGGGGTCGAGCAGAACCTGGAGGACGTTGCGATTCCGCGCGGTCCGCGTGAAGAACGCGGCGGAGCCTTTCTGAAGGAAGATGTGCAGAATCACGGACTCGTAATCCGGATTCACCGCGTGCCCGTGCCGTTCCCAATCGCGCGCGTCGGGATCCAATTCGACGCTTCCGCGGATGGGCGCTGCGCCGTTGATGGATACGGCGGCTTCAGCGAAGTCGGGACCCGCTTCGCGGTTCCACACGCCGAACTGGACGATGCGGACCTCCTCGCCGCCGGTTGCTTGAAAACGCGTTCCGAACTCCCCCGCGAACCAGCTCGCCTGCAACTCGATTTCCGTCCATTTGCGCGAAGAAAAAAAATCCCCCTCGCCGAGCCTGGAGCGCTCCGGCGGACGCAACGCGGCATAATGAGCGGCGGGCGTCACGGCGGCGTCATCCGCGCGGCGTCGTCGCGGAGGACGCGCAGCGCGGGGGCGTCCGGGAATTGCGCGGCCTCCTTGCGCACCAGGGCCAGCCCTTCCGCGTCTCTGCCGGCGGCGCGCAGGAGCCGGACTTCATGGATGGCGACGCGCAGGATGTCGTCACCGTCCTTATAGCACCGCCGGGCGGCGTCGAATGCGGCCAGGCTTGCCGTCAGGTCGCCCGCGTCTTTTTCAAGAAGACCAAGCCCTTCGAAAATAACTCCGCTGCGGAGCCTGTTTCCAGCCTGTCGCAACGCGGCTTCACCGGCGGCGCGATCCTTGTAAAACCAGTCGCGCACCCCGTCGCGATAGGCCGCCCATTCCTCGTCCGACTTCGGGGCGGCGCCAAAAACGTCCTGGTTTAATTTGAAGGGCCGGTACAATGGGTCGCCGACGAAGGTTGGCATCCAGGAAAGCACGGGTTGAGACATGTAACCACTCTCCGCGAAGGTGAACCCGGCCCGAAGGCGTTCGTCAAAAACGTCAAGATGCGGCAGAAACGGAAGATACGGTTCATAGACATTCCCCATGGATGCCGCCGCGCCGTGCGCCAGCAGCGGGCCGACCCAGCCGGCTTTGGGGTCGCGAATGGTCGCGGCGCTATAGGAATGGATGTGGCATGCGACGGCGCCTTTTGTGAATTGGAAGCTGTCCAGCGTGAAGGGCCCCACGCTGTTCGCGGAATACCAGCCGTAGTACAGCGCGGCGTTTCGCATCGGGTAATCCCGCGCGAAGAGTGCGGGGCCTTCCTGGACAATGCACGGAACTCCCTGCCGGGTTGCATTTTTCTCAATGCGGCGCATCCATCGATCTCCCAAAGCGTAGCCGCCGGTGTTGACGCCCCGCTCGTTGATATAGGCAAAACCCCAGAGGCCGGTCTTTTCCGTTTCCACGGAATCCTCGATCATCCGCCGGACGATGGCGTCCGAAGGGCCGTCCAGCCGGCAGACAAGCATGACCGCGGGCATGTCGGCGGTAAAGATCGAGGTGAAGGAGCGGTAGTAGGGATTATTCAACGCGCCGGAAATGACGCGGCTGTAAGCGCCGAGGACCGAAAGCTCGGAATCAACCGACGCCTGGTTGGTGGAAGCGAGGATTGGCGGCCCTTTCGACGAATCGCCGGGATAATGTTCGGCCTGGCGGATTTTCAACGGCATCCCGCGCATCAGCGCGACGAAACGCACCTTGTTTTGCAACACGCGAACGGGGTTGCCCTCCTTCAGTTTCCACCAGCCGCGCCCGGCGAAGACGCGACGCAACGGATCGGCGATGGTCGCATCGTATTCGTCGCGGGATATTTCCTCCTCCCGCGAACAATCCACGCCCACGATGTTGTCCGGCGGGATCCCACGCAAGCCGGCGTAGAAATTCGCGAGCGCCGGCGAAGAGGGGTCGCGCGTGTTGTATACGACGATGGTCGCCGCGGCGCAGCGGTCAACCGCGCTGCGCGGAAGCCACTCGAACGGCTTTTCCTGCCCGGAGACGGCCGTCGCCAGGCACAGGCTGAACGCCGCGAGGACGACGCATCTTTTCATGGCTCGATTTTCATTCCATCGTACGCCAGCCGGACGCCCGGCGGCAGCGAAGCCTCCGTCGCGGCATGCGGCAACTCGTGGCACATATGGGTAAACCAGGTCCGCGGCGCCTTCACCCGCGCGGCGATCTCCAGCGCCTCGGCGACGTTCAAGTGCGTGGGGTGAAGCCGATGCCGCAATGCGTCGATGATCAACACCCGCACGCCGGAGATCGCTTCGATGACTTCGCGCGACACGACTTTGCAATCGCTGAGATAAGCCGCGAGGGGCGCACCGCCCCGGCTCATGAGGTAACCGTTGACCATCGTCCTGCCGTGCATGACCGGCAGGGGCAGCAACTCGGTTTCCCCAAGCCGGAAAACCCCGGAAACGACGCGGGGCTGCGGCAGCACGTAGCCGATGATGCGGTTCTCCCCGCTGAAGGCGAATTCAAACACCCTGCGCAGACTCCGCATCGTTTCCCCGGATGCGTAGACGGGAATCTCCTTGCCGCCCGCGCAAAACGCCCGGAGATCGTCGAAGCCCATGATGTGGTCGGTGTGCGCGTGCGTGTAAACCACGGCGTCGAGAGAGGTGATCTTTTCGCGGAGACACTGGGCGCGGAAATCGGTTCCCGTGTCGATGACCCACGCGCACTCGGGCGTCTGGACGTGGATGGAAGAGCGGGTGCGGTTGTCGCGGGGATCGGGCGAGGCGCAAACCGCGCAGCCGCAACCGATCATCGGCACGCCGTGTGAAGTCCCCGTGCCGAGAAAGGTGATCGTCAATTCCGCCATGAGTTGAAAAAACGGGGTGATCTTTCCATACTCCTCCCGTGCGCGCAATGCTCTCCTCTCTTCGGATCAGGAACCTCGCCCTCGTGGAAGACCTGGAGTGGAACTTGTCCCCGGGCTTCACCGCCGTCACGGGCGAGACCGGCTCGGGCAAGTCGATCATCCTCGGCGCGCTGAAGCTCCTGCTCGGCGAGCGCGCGGAAAGAACGCTCATCCGCGCCGAGGCGGAAAGCTGCGCGGTCGAAGGCGCCTTCCGTCTGCCGGATTCCGCCGCCCTGGACGCCCGCCTGGCCGAACTCGGCATCGATCCGTGCGCGGATTCCGAGTTGATCGTAAAACGGGTCTTCTCGCATTCCGGGACGAACAGGCAGTTCATCAACTGCTGCGCGACGACGCTCGCGATCCTGAAGGAAGTGGGCGACAGTCTCGTCGACCTCCACGGGCCGCACGAGCACCAATCGCTCCTTTCCGCGGACAACCAGCTCGGCCTGCTCGACGCCTTCGCGGGCGCGGGCGAACTCCGGGCAAGTTACCAGACGCAGTTCCGGGCGCTGGCGCGGCTTGCCGCCGAGCGGGAGAATCTTTCCGCCGGCGAAGCCGCCCTGGAACGCGAAGTCGATCTCCTGAAGCACCAGGTGAACGAGATTGAAGCCGCGGATTTTCAGCCCGGCGAGGGCGAGACCCTCCTGAAACGTTACACTCTGGCCGCCAACGGGCGGCGGCTGGCCGAGGTCTCTTCCGGGATATTGCAACGCCTGGCCGAGGCCGACGACGCCGTACTCAACCGCCTGGGAGAACTGCGGCGGTTTTTCCGCGATCTGGAAAAGCTGGACCCGGCCTCGTCGGAACTCGCGGCGGCCGAGGCGCGCGCGGCGTCCGAACTGGAGGGAATCGCCGGCCGCCTCCGGGAGTACGGGGAGCAACTCGACATCGATCCCGCCGAACTGGCGCGGCTGGAGGAGCGCGTAACCCTCGCGGAGACGCTCAAGAGAAAATACGGCGGCTCCATCGAAGAGGTCATCGCCTTCGGCCAAAACGCCGCGACGCGCCTGCGCCGGATCGAGTCGCGCGGGGAGGAATTGCTCCGCCTTGAAAAGGAGATCGAGGCCGCGCGGAGCCGCCTGCTGGAAACCGGCGCGAACCTCACCCGGCGCCGCGAAAAGGCCGCCCCCGTCCTCGCCGCGGACGTCGCCGGGCAGTTGCGCGACCTGGGCTTCAGGAAATCCGGCTTCGACATAGCCGTCTCGCCGCTGGGAAAACCCTCCGCGCTTGGCCTGGAGAGCGTCGAGTTTCTCTTCACCCCGAACCCGGGCGAACCGCCGATGCCGCTCAAGGCCATCGCTTCGAGCGGGGAAATCTCGCGCGTCATGCTCGCGGTCAAATCGTCCCTCGCAAAGCAGGACAGCGTCCCCCTGCTCGTCTTCGACGAGATAGACGCCAATGTCGGCGGCGAGATCGCCCGCTCCGTCGGCGAAAAGATGCTCTCGCTCGGCGCCGCCCACCAGGTGCTCTGCATAACCCACCTCCCGCAGGTGGCGGGCATGGCCGACGCCCAATTCGTCGTCACGAAGGAATTTGAAAACAACCGCACCGTCTCGCGCCTCTCGGCGGCGGAGGGCGAAGCGCGCGTGGAGGAACTCGCCCGAATGCTCGGCGGGCGCACCGATTCCGCGCTGGCCCACGCCAGGACGCTTCTCTCGTCCCGCCCCGGGCCGGGCGAAGGGGCCAAAAAGAGATTGCTGAAGCGCGGAACGGGGGCATAGGCTTGCCACGTTAAATGATAAACACCCTCCGCAAACATCAGCAGTTCCTCATGGTGTTTGTCACCATCCTGGTGATCATCTCCTTCGTCTGGTTCTATAACGTCAACCGGACGGCGGGCCGCAACGCCGCCGCCGGCGGCGAGGAGATCGCCTCCATCTACGGGCGGCAGCTCACGCAAAACCAGTTGGAGCGCGACTTCCGGCGGTACTACCTCGCGGGGGAATTGGGGCTTTACGAGATGATCCAGTCCCTGCGCGGAGCCGGGCAGAAAACCGCCGAGGATTTTGTCTGGAACTCGATGGTCCTTGAACACGAGGCCGGCGTCCTGCAAATCCAGCCGACCAAGGAAGAGATCATCGCGGAGGAATCCCATCTGCCGGTCTTCCAGACAAACGGCGCTTTCGATCCGGACAAACTGGCGGGCTTCATCCAGGAACAGCTCGCCCCGAAGGGATTCGGCGAAAGCGAGATCGACGAACTCATCGTGAAAGACCTCCAGCTCAAGAAGGTGAAGAAGCTGCTCGCTTCCACCGTGGCGCTGGCGCCGTCGGAAGTCCGGTTCGCCTACGATGTCGAGAATCGGAAGATGGACATCTCGGTGATCCGCTTCCGGCTCGCCGATGTCCCGGTCAAGCTATCCGAGGACGATCTGAAAAAGGCGTTTGAAGCGAGAAAGGACAACTTCCGTTCCGACGAAAAGCGGAAGGTCGCCTTCATCGTCTTCTCGCTGCCGGATTCCGACAAGAAGCTGGCAGGCAAGGATCTGAATGACGCGATGGGAAAACTGGCGAATCACGCCAGCGATTTCGCCGAAGCGATGACGGAGAAGGGAGCGCGGTTCGACCAGGTCGCCGCGAAATTCGGCCTGCAAACGCACGAGACGGCGCTCTTCAGCGAAGCCGAACCGGACAAGCAACTGGCCGGGAATCCCGCGGCCGTCCATGCGGCATTTCAAATGACCAAGGCCGATCCGAACAGCGATCCCGTCCAGGGCCCGAATTCCTTTTATGTAATGCACCTCGAGGACGTGGCTCCGAGTTTGCCCCTCACCTTCGAACAGGCGCGGGCGCAACTCACCGCGCAACTGAAGGACGAGCGCGCCAAGGAGACGCTGAATCTGAAAGCGACCGATATCCGCAACAAGATCGTCACCGCGTTGAAGATGGGAAAATCCTTCCCGGAAGCCGCGAAAGCCGCGGGACAGAGCGTCGAAAGCCGTCCGCCGTTCTCGCTGAGCGACTTGAGCAGCCAGGAGCAACCGGAGACGGGGGCGTTCGCGGAAACCGCGATGCAACTGAGCCCCGGCGAACTAAGCGAGTTCACGCCGTCGGAGAGCGGCGGCGCGCTCGTCTTCCTGGATAAATTCGAGCCGATAGACCCCGCGGTCTTCGCCAAGGAGGAGCATTCGCTCGGCGAGCGGTTCCTGCGGGGCAAACAGGAGATCGCGTTCCGCGACTGGCTGCGTCTCCAGCGGCTTGGGGCGCGGATGCACGTCCTTGGCCAGGCGGGGACATGAGCCGCCATGGCGCTCGAAGAACTCTTTGACGACGCAAACGGCGACCTCGCCGTAGGCGACCTGGAAAGCGCGGTTGAAAAGTACCGGCAATGCGTCGCCGAAGACCCCGCGTTCTTCGACGGCTGGCACGCCCTCGGCATGGCGCTCATGAAAATCGGGCGCTATGAAGAGGCTATCGCCGCCGGCCTGAAATCAGTGGAGCTTCGGCCCAACGACCAACTCGGCTGGTCAAGCCTCTCTCTCTTTTACGTGCGGAACAACCAGATACAGGAAGCCGAGGCCGCGGGCGCGAAAGCGAGAATCCTCTCGTGGGGCGGCAAAGTAAAAAAGGACTCCTGAATGTTCATCACCACCGCCATCGACTACACGAACGCGCCGCCGCACATAGGGCACGCTTACGAGAAAGTGCTGGCCGACGCCATCGCGCGCTACCGGCGGCTGAAAGGCGAGCAGGTTTACTTCCTCACCGGCGTCGACCAACACGGCCAGAAGGTGCAGCAAGCCGCGGAGAAGGAAGGCATCCCCCCGCTCGCCTTCGCCGAACGCATCTCCGCCTCCTTTCTCGCGCTCTGGGAAAAGCTGGGCGTCGAGCCGGACGGCTGGGCGAAGACGACCGATCCCCGCCATGCCCTGGCGGTCCGCAAGATTCTCCAGTCCCTTTACGAAAAGGGAGACCTCTACAAAGCGGCCTATGCCGGGTTCTACAGCGTGCGGCAGGAACAATTCCTCACCGAAAAAGAGCGCGGCCCGGACGGCGAATTCGGCCCGGAATGGGGACAAGTCATCGAGATCGAGGAGGAGAACTGGTATTTCAGGCTCTCCTCCTACGGCGAATGGCTCAACCGTTTCGTCGAAGCCCGGCCCGATTTCGTCCTTCCAAATTTCCGGCGCGCCGAATTGTTGAACGCCATCGGGAAAGTCTCGGGCGATCTCTGCATCTCCAGGCCAAAGACCCGGCTCGCATGGGGCATCGAACTCCCGTTCGACCCTCTCTACGTCACCTACGTCTGGTTCGACGCCCTCATCAACTACCTCAGCTTCGCCGGTTACCTCGCCGAGCCGGACGCCGGTCTCCCCGATTTTTCCGAATTATGGAACCCGCGCGCCCTGCACGTCATCGGCAAGGACATCCTGAGTCCGCCGCACGGCATCTACTGGCCAATCATGCTGCACGCCATCGGCTTCCCCGACGACCGGATGCCGCAACTCCTCGTCCACGGCTGGTGGAACCTCGGCGGCGCGAAGATGAGCAAGACGCTTGGCAACGTCGTCGACCCCTCCGCCCTCGCGGACAAATACGGCGCCGAATGCCTGCGCTACGCCCTCCTGCGCGACATCGCCACGGGCCATGACGCCGATTTCAGCGAAGACCGCCTCCGGCAGCGCTACAACGCCGACCTCGCCAACGACCTGGGGAATCTCCTCAACCGCACATTGAACATGATCCAGCGCTACCGTTCGGGCGTCGTGGTAAAATCAAACGGCGAAGGCCCGCTGTCCGGCCTGGCGGCGCAAATGGCGGGGACCTACCGGCAACGCTTCGACGAGTTCCAGGTCCACTCGGCGCTGGAGGCGATCTGGAGCTTCATCTCCGAGTGCAACGCCTTCGTGGAAAAATCGGCGCCGTGGAAGCTCGCCAAAGACACGGCGCGCTCCGCCGCCCTGGATGGCGTGCTCTACGACCTGGCGGAGTCCTTGCGAATAATAGCCGTCCTGGTCTCTCCGGTTCTGCCAAAAGCCGCGCGTTCGATGTTCGACCAGTTGAGAGTCACGGAGGAACCTTCCCTGGGAAACGCAAGCTGGGGAGGATTGCCGGACGCCCACGCCGTTGGAAGCCCGAGCCCACTATTTCCGCGCCTGGATGAGGACACTCCTCCCCTCAAAGCTTCTGGAAGATGAGGAAGCCCGAGGCGGGAAGGTTTGCCTGGAAACGCCCGCCGGAAACAGGGATGTCCGCGCCGAAATTGCCGACGCCTTTTCCGCCGTAGATAAAGGCGTCGCTGTTGAAGATTTCACGCCAGGAACCGTCCGGAAGCCGCGACGGATCGGTTTGAACGACGTAGCCATTTAAATACGGCCGGTTCGCGAGGCTGGCGACGATCAGCAGCATGTCGTTCCCGGCGCTGCGGGTGAAGGCGATGACGCGGTTCGCGCCGATGGCGTGGAGGATGTCGATCTGCAATGACCGCGCGGCGGGATGCGAACGGCTTAACTTGATGGCTTCCTGATAGAAGCGGAACAGGTTCGCTCCGATCCCGGCGCGATCTCCGAAGAGGTCTTCCCGGTTCTGCATGAAGGTGTCGTATTTATAAAGCTTCCGGGCGCCGATTTCTTCACCCATGAAAAACATCGGCGTGCCCGCGGAAAGGAGGGTGAGGCCGAATGCCGCGCGACAACGCGCTTCCGCGGCGTCGCGGGTGGCTCCGAGGAGCGGGGCGCCGTTGACGGCGCAGACGATTGTCCGCTGGGTGCCGCCCGCGTTGCCCGCCTCGTCGTGCGACTCGTTATAGACGATCTGGTTCAGCCTGCTGTCGTAGAGGACGCCCGCGAATTGTTCGATGGCCAGCGGCGAGTCGTCCCCCGCGCCGGCGTTCTTGATGAGCCGGGCGGCGCCCCCCGCCATGTCGGAATCGCCGATGAGGTTGTGGTAGAAGGCGGCGCACCAGGTCGAGTCAAAGCCAAGCCCCCCGATGTCCGGCGATTGGGTTACGGCGGCCCAGCCGGTGTGATCTTCCGCGATCAACAGGGCGGCGGGCCGGATGAGGCGGATGGTGCGACTCCATTCCTGGAGCATTTTGACGCCGAACAGGTTGGCGTTTCCGACGGAATGGCCGTTCGCGTGCAGGACATTGTCGCGATGGATGGCCTGGGTGAGATCGACGCGCATCCCGTCGACGTGGAATTCCTCGAAGAAGGCGGCCGCGCTGCTGACGAAAAGATGCCGGACGATCTCCTCCCAATAACGCGGGGCGTAGCCGGTCGAGCCGTTGTCGATGTAACCGCCGTCCGGCGAGGCGTACGAGGCCGGATCGCCCTCGTACCAGTAGTAGATATTCTGTTCGGGAGCGTCCGAGTCGTATTGCCATTGGTCGCGCGCCGCGCTGAAGTCGAAGTGGTTGTAACAGACATCCTGCAACACGGCGACGCCGCACCGGTGGCATTCCCGGACGAAGCGCTTGTAATCGTCGCGGCTGCCCGCGATGGACTCTATGACGAAGTAATGGGAATCGCCGTAACCCCAGCCCGCGCCGCCGGAGAATTCGCACATGGGAAGCAACTCGACCGCATTGACGCCGAGGTCGCAGAGATACGGCAGCAGGTCCACGGCGTCCCGCAAAGTTCCCGGGCCGTCCTTGCCGGGGCCGCCGAGGGCGTTGACGTGCAGTTCGTAGATGATGAGGTCCGAAAGCCGCGCGGGGACGGGAAGACCGGAGGTAAACTCGTCTTGCCAGAAATCGGATTCCGGGATGCCATCCACGGTATCGAGGCTGGTGACGACGCTGCAGCTTTTCGAGCCGTCCAGGGTCTCGGGGGTTCCCGTGAAGTGCGCGCCCGCGGGGTTGAACGCGCCGCAGCCGATCTGGTCGCGGGAGAAAAGGTCGGTCCTGTAAACCGTCTCCCCCTGGGCGTTCCGGATGCGATACATATAGGGAACGCCTTGGTAATCGCAAAAGCCGGGAAGGACGGGGCTTTCCCATATGCCGCAATCCCCGCGCTGGAGAGGGATTGGCCGCCGCGAAGGATCGATCCCGTCTCCGTCATCGGCGATGTAGCCGTTTGCCGGCAGTCCGAAGACGACGTCGATGGCGAGGGCGTTCGGCGCCCACACGGAGAACCGGAGACCGGGGTCGGCATCCGGCGCCGTGTAGTATTTGCGGGCCCCGAGGCGGCGCGTATAGGTGAGGTGGAAGTCCTGCAAGGCGGTGTCGCCGCCGAGTTGAAAGGAACGATAGCGATCCGCGGAAGTCGGGTCGTTCACCTGGGTCGGGATGCCCCAAAGATTGGTTCCCGAAGGGCCGTCGAGTTTTACGCCCCACCGGAATTGCGCGCCTTCATCCGCAAGATCCACCGAAGCCGTAAAGCAGGGGCAGCCGTCTTCCGCGACGCCCGGAGTCATTGGCGTCTCGCTCCACGTCGCGGAGTAGCGGCCCGAGTTATCCCACGTGCCGGTAAGGCGGGCGTTGCTGAAAATCGACCGCCTCAGCCCGGTCAAGTACCGGAACCGGACGATCACTAGGCCGCGACGACGTCGGGCGTTTCTTTCTTGCCCGTGAGGTGGCCCTTGCCGACGGTGACGCCATTATAGGCCTTCTCCTCGATATCCGGGTCGACCGGGCCGGGTTTGGGCCTCGGCGCGAAGTTGAACCGGATATTCTTCCAGGTGTCGCCCGGCTTCGCGTTGTCGCCGAGCATCGCGCTCGGTTCGTAGCCGCAGTGGACCATGCAATTCTCGCAACGGGCGTCGCGCGCGACGCCGTTGACGACGCCGTAGTTCTCCCATTGCACCTTCTCGAGCAACTCGGCGTAGGAGGCGAAATGGCCGTCGGTCATGAGGTAGCAAGGCGCCTTCCACCCGCGGATGTTCCGCGTGGGGATGGCCCAGGCCGAGCAGGTCAACTCGCGCTTGCCTGCGAGGAATTCCAGGTAGATCGGCGTGCCGAAAAGCGTGTAGGTCTTTCCCCATTCCTCGACCTTCTGGAATTTCTCGACGGTCTTTTTCCGCGTCAGGAAGAAATTCTCGGGGTCGAGGTTCAGCCGCTTCATCATGTCTTTCTTCGCGGCGTCGTATTCGTAGCCGGGGGAGATGGTGTGCCCGTCCACCTCCAGCGTCGTCAGGAAATCGAACATCTGTTCGATCTCGCCCATGTCGGTTTCCTTGTAGATGGTCGTGTTTGTGGCGACCTGGTACCCCAGGATTTTCGCCATCCGGATGGCGAAGATGCATTCCTTGAAGACGCCTTCGCGCTCGACGATAAGGTCGTGCGTCCGTTCCAGGCCGTCAAGATGGACGTTCCAATACATCCACTTGCTGGGGCTGATAACGGCTTTGGCGGTGTCCTTCGGGCCTTTGCGAACCTCGGCGGCGTCCTTTTCGGAAACAAGCTCGGCTTGAAGGAGTTTTTGCAACGTCGCCTCCGCCGCCCCGCGGTCGCGGACGTATTCGGAGGCGAGGTATTCCCTCATCTTCTTCCGCATGAACATGGCGTTCGTGCAGATATAGACGATGCGCTTCTGTTCGAGCAGCCCCTGGACGAGCGCCTCGATGTGCGGGTAAATAAGCGGCTCGCCGCCACAGATGGAGACCATCGGCGCGTTGCATTCGGCGGCGGCCCCAAGGCAATCCTCCAGGGACATCATGTCCTTGAGGGAGGTTGAGTATTCCCGGATGCGTCCGCAACCGGTGCAGGTGAGATTGCAAGTGTGGAGCGGCTCGAGCTGGAGCACGGTGGCAAACTTCTCCGTCCGGCGAATCTTATGACCGATAATATACGCGGCGATCTTTGCGGTTAAAGGAAGCGGAAATCTCATTTGGCGGACATCATCGCAACGGACGGAGTCCTGTCAACTCCGAAAGGGCGACGGCAGATAATTTCTTTTTTATTTTCGCCCTGAGCGGCGTCGCCAGCCGCCTGGGGCGGGAAGGCAATGCCAAAGCGCCATGCGGCAAGGTTCATCTTTCCAGTTGTTTCCGCAATGCGTCGACTCTTGCCTTCACCGGGTCGTCCATCTTCAGAAGCTCGGGCCACCCGCGCAGATACCCTTCGCCCGGCAGTTTGCGCGTGGCGTCGATCCCCATGTGCGAGCCGATGTTCGGCAGGCTCGGCCCGTGGTCGAGGGAGTCGCACGGATTTTTAATAAAAGTTGTGTCGCGTTGCGGGTCGGTGTTCGCGCAAAGGCGGAAGAGGACTTCGCTGGTGTTGTGGACGTCGCAATCCTCGTCCACGACGACGATGTATTTGGAAAACATCATCTGCCCCATGCCCCAGAGGCCGTGCATGATCTTATAGGCCTGGTAAGGGTATTGCTTGCGGATGCTGACGAAGACGAGGTTATGGAAGACGCCTTCGGGCGGCAGCGCCATGTCGACGATCTCGGGAAAATTCATCCTGAACACGGGCAGGAAGATGCGGACGCTGGCGTCGCCTATATAGAAATCCTCCATGGGCGGGATGCCGACGATGGTGGCGGGATAGACCGCGTCCTTCCGGCGCGTAAGGGCGGTGAGATGAAAGACCGGGTAGGGATCGACGCCGGTGTAGAAGCCGGTGTGGTCGCCGAAAGGCCCTTCCGGCCGCGTCTCGCCAGGCTGGACGTAGCCTTCCAGGACGAAATCGGCGTCGGCGGGCACTTCCAGGTCGACGGTTTCGCAACGAACCAGTTCGACCGATTTCTTCCGGACAAAGCCGGCGAAGAGAATTTCATCCAGGCCGTCGGGCAACGGCGCCGTGGCGGCGAAGGTGTAGGCCGGATCGCCGCCGAGGCAAACCGCGACGGGCATCCGCTCGCCTCTTTCGTAGTAACGCTTGCCATGGCGCGCGCCGACTTTGTGAACCTGCCAATGCATCCCGGTGGTGCGGCCGTCGTAAATCTGCATCCGGTAAACGCCGACGTTGCGTTCGCCGGTATCCGGGTCTTTCGTATGGACGTTGGGCAGGGTGATGAAGCGGCCGCCATCCTTCGGCCAGCATTTCAGGATCGGCAGGTCGTCGAGAGAGAAGTCTTTTTCGATCACCTCCTTGCAAGGGCCGTCCTTTACGCGCTTTGGGCGGGCGTGGAGCAGATCGACGCCCTGTTTCAACAGCGTCCACCCTTCCTTCATGCTCGTGGGCGGCTTGGCCTTGAGGATGAGTTGCATCTGGTGCGCCAACTCCTCCACCTCCCCGACCTGGAGGGCCGCCGCCATCCGCTTTGCCGAGCCCATCGTATTGATTGCCAGCGGGAATGCGGAGGGTTTGCCGCCGATCGTCGGTTTCTCGAAGAGGAGCGCCTTCCCCCCGCCGGGCGATTTCATCTCGCGGTCCGCGAACTCGGTTATCTCCAGTTCCGTCGCGACCGGGATCGCGATGCGCCGCAACTCCCCGGCGCGCTCCAGCGCGGCGAGAAATTCGGAGAAGGAGCCGAACGCCATATTATTTCGCTCCGGCGGGGAAGTGTTCAGCGAGCAGTTCCCCCACCTTTTCCACACCGTGGACGATGGCGGTGGTGAACGATTCCTTTTTGAGATGCGCGGTCATGGCGGCGGTCACTTCCTGCCAGAAACCGTCGCCGCATTTCTCATGCACCGCGGCGTCGCCGATCACCGCGAAGACCCTGCTCTCCGGGGCCAGGTAGATAAGCGCGGACTTCGGCCTCTTGTTCATCCCGAGTTTATCGAACCGCCGTTGCGCGGACGCCACCGCATCCGCCGCCTCCCGGTGCGAAATGTAAACGCGTATATGCCCCGAGGTCTTCTTTTCCGCGTTGGCGATGGCCGAGAGGATGCGGTCGTGATCCAGCTTGCTGACGAAATGGCGCGCCTTCATTTACCAACTGCCTCCCGCTCCTCCGCCGCCCGTGCTCCCTCCGCCGGGCGTAACCCAGCCTCCTCCTCCGCCCCCTCCACCTCCACCTCCAGAAAATCCCCCTCCTCCGCCGCTGTTCATAAGACTGCCGAGAAGCATCCCGCCCGCGAAGTTCGAGAACCCGCCGCTGCTGTAAACCGTGCCGCGCGAGCCTCCGAAAAGCCGGAGCACCAGCGCGATAACGATGAGCCAGAAGACGAGACCCAGCAGCGACGTTCCGGGGCTGGCGTCCTGATGTCCGCCCTGCCGCTGATTCAGCGTCGTGCCGTCGCCTTTATATTCTCCGCGCGCGGCGGCCAGGATTGCATCCACGCCGCCGGAAAGACCCGCGTCATAGTTCCCTTGTTTAAAGAACGGGGTGATCTGGGTGTCGATGATCCGCTTGCACAGCCCGTCCGGCAGCGCGCCCTCCAGGCCATAGCCCGTGACGATGTACATCCGGCGATCATTGATGAATACGAAGAGAACCGCGCCGTTGCTCTGCTTCTTCTGGCCGAACCCCCACTTCTGGAAAACGCGGATGCAGTAGTCGCCGACCGAGGAATCCGACTCCATCTTCGGATAGACGGCGACGATGACCTGGCTGGAAGTCTGCTTTTCAAAGTCCTCCAGTTTGGCGTTCAGGCGTTCCGCCGTGCCGGCGCCGGTTACGCGCGCATAATCGTTGAAATAATGATCCGGCGCGGGCGGGATGACTTCCGCCGCCCGGCAGACCATGGCCAGGACTAAAGCCGCAAGGAATATCCCGCGCTTCATCACTGGACGGGCGGGGGCGTCCCGAAGTTAAAATCAACCTTCGGCGGAGTCTCCGAACCGGCGGTGGCGCTGAAGTACGGTTTCGGCTTGAACCCCATCATCGGCGCGACGAAGACTCCGGGAAACCTCTGGATGCGCGTGTCATACGCCTGCACCGCTTCGTTGAACCGGCCCCGTTCCACGGAGATGCGATTCTCCGTTCCCGCAAGTTCCGCCTGGAGATCGGCGAAATTCTGGTTCGCCTTCAAGTCGGGATAGCGTTCGGAGACCACGAGCAACCGCGAGAGAGCCGAGGAAAGCCCGTCCTGCGCGCGCTGGTATTTGGCAAGGTCCTCCGCGTTCGCGGGAGCGGAGTTCGGGTTGATCTTGACCTGGCCGACCGAGGCGCGCGCCTGCGTTATCTCCACCAGGGTCGATTTCTCGAAGTTGGCCGCGCCCGTCACCGTCTTGACGAGGTTCGGGATGAGATCGGCCCGGCGTTGATAGACGTTCTGCACCTGCGCCCACTGTTGATCGACGGCCTGCGAGCCGGAGACCATGCCGTTGTAAATGCCGATGCCGCTAAGGGCCGCGATGATGACCGCGACAAAAAGAAGGACGACGACGAAAGCGAGACAACCGAGGACTGTTCTTTGCATACGCAGGGAAGATGCAGCACCCGCCGCGAAATTGATAACAAAAATTCGCGGCGAAGTTTTCCCTCTTGCCTCACCCGAGCGATTCCGTTATGCACGTCGCGTTTGAATGGCCGCCCCATCTTTTTTTAATCCAATGAACCGCGCCTCCCTAGGGTTGATCTATTTTACGTTCTGCGCCCTTTCGCGGTTTGCCTGTGCGCAGGACTCCCTCGGCGGTTCCCCCGACGCCGGCGCGGGCGCGTCCAACGTTTCCTTCGGTTCCGCCTCCACCCCGTACGGTTCGCCGCAATACGGAGAGGGCGCTCTGCCGCCGTCGCAGGTTCCCCCGACGAATGAAGGCCCGGTCATTGCGCCCCAAGGCGTCGTCCTGCCCGCCGGCTACGGATTCGTTCCGCAGACGTTCATCCCGGGCGAAGGGCGCTTCGCCCAGCCGCCGTATCGCGTCACGTTTTCGCTTTCGCAGGGATACGACGACAACGTCTACACCGCGCCCGACACGCAGCGGCTCCCGTTCCCGGGCGCCAGGATGACGACTTTGCCAAAAGTGGGGAGCTGGGAAACCTACGGCAACATGGGCGTCCAGATACGGCTGGCCAGCCCGCGATCCGTCTTCTCGCTCGATGCGAACCTCGGCGGCACCTACTACTGGCGCAGGAGCACGGAGAATTTCGACTTCAACGACAGCGTCACCCTCTACTACGCCCACCAGTTTTCGCCGCGCCTGCAGGTGGACGCCGAGGCGGTCTTCGTCATCGCGCCGCAGGAGGACTTCAGCAACTTTAACGCCCCCAACGGCGGAGGCGGCTCCAGCGGCGAATACTTCATCGGGACCTCCAAATTCGATCTCACCTACCAATGGACGCCTCGGTTCCAGACTGTCTCGTCCTATGTGTTCAACACGCTGGTCTATACCAACAGCGCCTTTTCCAGCGGCAACTATTACCAGAACATCCTGGGCAACCAGTTCCGGTTCAATCTCAATCCCCGCCTCGTGGCCGTGGCCGAATACCGTTTCGCCTCCACGGAGACGGATTTTTCGTCGAGCAGTTCCGTCAGCAACTTTCTCCTGGGCGGCTTCGACTACTCCTTCAACCGAAGGCTGAGCGCAACGGTGCGGGCCGGCGCGGAACTGCGGGATTACCAGATGGGCAACTTCCAGGACGCCCCCTTTGTCGAGACAACCCTGCAATATGTTTACGGCCACAACTCGACCATCGTCTGGGATAACCGGTACGGATTCGAACCCGCGGGCCTCGCCCAAACCCGCCAGACCAGTTACCGCACTTCGCTCGCCATCAACCAGGTCGTCACGGCGCGGATCGTGGCCAACCTGGGCTTCAACTACGACCACTTCGACACCGACAACATCGCCAACAACATTAATGTCGACACCGAGGACGACTTCAACGTCAGCGTCGGGGCGACTTACACCCTTAACAAAAACTTCAGCCTGAACGCCGCCTACACCTTCACCGACGTGGTTTCCTCCCTCGCGTTCACCAGCTATACCCGCAACCGGATATTCTTCGGAGCGACCTACACCTTTTAGCCGGGGCCGTTGCGAAGCGGCGCTTCCCGGTATAGTTTGGCCCCGCGTTTTTTTGCCGCCAGCATGAATGAACCCAGCGAAGCCAAGTTACACTTCCTCGACTACTGGCGCGTCATCCGGGTGCGTTCGAGCATAGCCCTGCTCGTCTTCCTGCTGGTGATGGTCACCACCGGCATCTACGTCTATCTCGCGCCCAGGATCTATATCGCCCGCGTCACCATGGAGGTGAAGCCGGACGAGGCCCGCGTCCATATCTTTTCCGATGCGCCGATGCAGGGTTCCAGCGACCCGAGCTTCGCCCCGACCCAGTTCGAGATTCTCAAGACCACGGAAATCCTCTACCCGGTCATCGACCAGATAAAACTCCAGGAGCGGTGGGGCTACAACGGCGTTCCTCTCCTGCGGGAATGGACGCTCGGCAAGCTCAAGAGGATCATGAACGTCAGCGAAGTCCGCGGCACGAACCTGCTGGAGATCGCCGTCAAGAGTCCGGACCCCGCCGAAGCCGCCGAGATCGCGAACACCATCGCCATGGTTTACAAGGAACGGCGCGTGGCGGATCAGGATGAATCCGTGAGCCGGGGCCTCGGGCAGTTGAAGGAAGAAGTGGACAAGCAGCGGGAAAAAGTCCAGGACACCTCGCTGCTGATGGGCACGATACGGGGGCAGGACGGCGTCATCGACCTGAACCCGGAAAGCATGGAGACCTCGGACATACCGGAAAACCGCCAGGTGCTCGGCGACGAGTCGCAAGTGCAGGATGCGAAGGTGAAACTCCAGCAACTCAAGACCCAACTCGCCCAGATAGAAAAGCTGAAACCGGAGGAACTCCTGGTGGCCCTGCACACCTTGGAAATCGACGACCCCACCGTCACCAAGGTTCTCCCTCTTTACCAGGACGCCGTGGCGGAAGAAGCCCGCCTGCTCAACTCCGGCCTGGGGGAAAACCATCCGCGCGTAAAGGCGTTGCGGGCGCAGAAAGCCGTCTATGCCGAACAGCTTGACGAGCAGTTGCGCGCCTTGCGCGACGCGCTGGCGAGAAAAGTGACCCTGCATGAAAACACCCTTGGCGCATTGCAGAACCAACTGGGGCAGAGCCGGAGCAATTTCCAGGGCATCAAGAACAAGAGCGCGGCCTACACGGAGGCCAAAAACAAATACATCAACGCAAAGCGCGTGCTGGAAGCCTCCGAGACGCGCTACTACACCGCGCGGATGCAGCAGAACATCACCATAACCCCGGCGAAGATATGGCAGCCAGCCGAGCCTCCATCCATGCCCAGCGAGCCAAAGGTATGGCTCTACATGCTGGTGGCCGCGGCCGTCGGCGCGGGGTTGGGCGGCGGCCTCGCGTTTTTCCTCGAGTACCTGGACACCAGCGTCAAGAGCCTCGATGAAGTGGAACGGCTCCTGAACTTGCCCGTCCTCGCCGTCATCCCGCGGAAGATCCCCCTCCTCCACCGCTGCGAAGGCGACGCGCCGGACGCCGAGGCCTACCGCATCCTGCGCACCAACATCGAGTTCAACCGCAAGTCTCCCGACGCCAGCACCCTCACCGTCGTCAGCGGCGGCCCCGGCGAAGGAAAATCGACCACTCTCTGCAATCTCGCGTTCACCTGCGCGAAAGGGGGCTACAATGTGCTCCTCGTCGACGCCGACCTGCGGCGTCCGAGCCAGGACAAATTCTTCGGCGTCGAAAACACCGCCGGCCTTACCGACTACCTGACCGGCCGGATGGATTTCGATGAGATCGTGCGTCCCACCGGCGTGGAGAACCTCTCCATCCTCCCCAGCGGAATCCTCCCTCACGATTCCGTCGGCATCCTCAATTCCCAGCGGATGAGCGAACTGATCCAGCATGCCAAGGCGGCTTATGACCTTGTGCTGTTCGATTCCCCGCCCATTCTCGGGGTAAGCGACGGCTCGGTCCTGGCGAGCGAAGTCGATCTCGTCATCATGGTCGTGCAACACCGGCGGTTCCCGCGTTCGATGCTGCTGCGGGTGAAGAGCGCGGTGGCGAACGTCGGCGGCAACCTGCTTGGCGTCGTGCTGAATAACGTGAACGTAAGCCACGACCAGCACTACCAGTATTACACGAACTACCAGCAGTATTATAAAACGCCCCGCAAGCCGGAGCCGGCCCGCGCCGGAGCAGCGCACTCCGAGGATTACTAGACATGAGGCTGTTCGCGCTGCTCTTCCTTCTGCTGGCAGGCGCCGCGCCGCTGTTCGCCCAGGCCACGCTTCGTCCGGGCGATACGATAGAAATCCGGCTGAGCGGCGTGCCGGCGGACGAGATCCAGCAATTCAGCGCCACCTATACGCTGGACGACCAGGGATTTCTCAACCTGCCGTACATCAACCAGGTCAAGGCCGGCGGGTTGACGCAGAACGTGGTGCAGGGCGAGATCGAGAGAAAACTGGTCGCCGAGCGCATCTACACCCACCCGACCATCACCATCATCGTCCAGCCGACGGCCCGCTTCGTGAACGTGGGCGGCGCCGTGCGCAATCCGGGCCGCATCCCCTTCACTCCCGATTTGACGCTGCTCTCCGCCATCAACGCGGCCGGCGGTTTCAACGACTTCGCCGACCAGCGGAAAGTGCGCTGGGTTCACGAAGGAAAAGTGGAGATGATCGACACGCGCAAACTGCGCAAAGACCCTTCGCTCGACAGCAAGATCTATCCGGGCGACCAGATCGAAGTCGCGCAAAGCCTCTGGTGATTTTCCTCCATCGCGCGCCATTCACTTTCCGCCCGCAACGTGGTTGTAGAGGCGGCTGTGCCAGCCGCCCGGAGCGGAGCCCGGGGCGCTTGCAGGCAACCAAAGCGCGGGCGCAAACTGCATGACCTAGACTTAGACTAGCTCGCCGTCTGGATCAACGCCCGGTTTCTCCAAAGGTACCCGAAGCCCGAGTAGAGGGTGAACCCCATGGCGCCCGCCATGAAAAGAATCCCCCCGTAGCGCCACGTCAGCGCCCACCAATGCGCGGCCTCCAGGCGATCAATCTCCCCCAGCGCGAGCATGCCGAGAAAGAAGAGGACGGTGATGATCTGCCACGCCGTCTTGTGTTTGCCCATCTTTTCGGCGGGCAGAATCCGGCCCTTCGTGGCGGCCAGCATCCGCAGGCCCGTGATGAGAAACTCGCGGCTGATGATGACTATCGCCACCCACGCCGGAACCGCATGCATAGCCACCAGGCAGACGAAGGCCGCCGCGATCATGATCTTGTCCACCACCGGGTCCATGAGGGCGCCGAAATCGGTGACCAGCGACCAGCGGCGCGCGATCTCGCCGTCGGCATAATCGGTGATGCCCGCCACGATGAAAAGAAAGAGAGCGGTCGTGTGATTGAACGGGAATGTAGAGCTCAGGCAAAAGACGAAAAGGAGCGTCAGGAAAAAGCGGGCGACGGTCAGGCGGTTGGCCCAGTTCATTTTGATTCGCAAAACATTGCCATAGGGAGCCAACCATAGTTACTCTCAAACTTTGCGGACTCAACCTTAAACCCAAAAGTCGTTTATGAATCAATGTGATCTCGGCCTCGTCGGCCTCGCCGTAATGGGCGAAAACCTCGTGCTGAACATGGAAAGCAAGGGCTTCACCGTGGCGGCGTTCAATCGCACCACCGCGGTGACCGACCGTTTCGCGGAGGGAAGGGCGAAGGGGAAGAACATCGTCCCCACCCGGACGATCGAGGAATTCGTCGGCGCCCTTTCAAGGCCACGCAAGGCGATGATCATGGTGAAGGCCGGCAAGCCGGTGGACGCCGTCATCGCCGAACTGGTTCCGCTCCTGGACAAGGGCGACGTGATCATCGACGGCGGCAACTCCCTGTTCACCGACACGCAGCGGCGCTGCAAGGAACTCGAGGAGAAAGGGCTGCACTTCATGGGCGTCGGCGTCTCCGGCGGCGAGGAAGGCGCGTTGAAGGGGCCGTCCATCATGCCCGGCGGGTCGAAGGAAAGCTGGGAGATCGTCAAGCCGATCTTCACGAAGATCGCGGCGATCGTCGACGGCGAGCCGTGCTGCCGTTACATGGGCATCGACGGCGCGGGCCATTACGTGAAGATGGTTCACAACGGCATCGAGTACGGCGACATCCAGTTGATTTGCGAGGCTTACAGCATCCTCAAGGATCTGCTCGGACTCGGCGCGGACGAACTGGGCGGGATTTTCACCGAGTGGAACGCGGGCGATTTGAACAGCTACCTCATCGAGATCACCTCGCTCATCTTCAAGAAGAAAGACCCCGAGACCGGCAAGCCGATCGTCGATCTCATCCTCGACAAGGCCGGCCAGAAAGGCACGGGCCTCTGGACGCTGCAATCCGCGCTCCAGGAATCGGTCGTCATCTCCACGATCAACGCCGCGGTCGAGGCGCGCGTCATCTCCTCCCGCAAGCAGGATCGCGTCGAGGCGTCGAAGATACTGCCCAAGCCGGAGGCGAAGCCGTTCACCGGCAGCCGCGAGGAACTCATCACCGCCGTCCACGACGCGCTCTATGCGTCGAAGATCATCTCCTACGCGCAAGGCATGGAGTTGCTGGCCGCGGCGAGCGTCAACTCCGAGTGGAACCTGAACTTTGGCGACATCGCGACCATCTGGCGCGGCGGCTGCATCATCCGCGCCCGCTTCCTGAACCGGATAAAGGACGCGTACGAGCGCGATCCCAAGCTGAAAAACCTCCTGCTCGACCCCTACTTCAGGGACATCATCGAAAAGACGCAGAGCAACTGGCGGCGCGCCGTCTGCCACGCGGTGGAGCACGGCATCGCCGTCCCGGCCATGGCCGCCTCGCTGGAATACTACGACAGCTACCGCCAGGAACGCCTCCCCTCCAACCTGCTCCAGGCGCAGCGCGACTTCTTCGGCGCGCACACCTACGAGCGGGTGGACAAGCCGGGCGTCTTCCACACCGAGTGGCTCGAGTAGCCGCTCAGCTCGCGGAAGGGGCGGGCGCGACCCGCACCGTGTAGCCGCCGGATTTCTCGTCGTGCTTCAAATCGAGGAGACCGAGCTTGCGGGCCTCCAGCAGGAGGTCGTTGAATGAGCGGAAGCCGTACGCCCGCTCGTTGAAGCCCGGGTTGCGGCGCTTGATCGTCTGCTTGACGAAGGATCCCCACACCGGTTCATCCGCGCCGCGCTCCTCGGTGATGGCTTCCACCGTGCCGACCAGGAGTTCCATCGCGTTTTCCGGCGGCGGGCCTGCATTTATGTCGTCCCGACGCGCTTTCGACGGCTCGGGCCGGACCATGTCGTCATAGTAGAGGAACTGGTCGCAGTTATTGAGAAAAAGATCGGAGGTCGAGTTCTTCACGCCCACGCCGATGACCGTCTTGGCGTTCTCGCGCAACTTGCTCACCAGGGGTGAAAAATCCGAGTCGCCGCTGATGATGACGAACGTATCGACGTGCCCCTTGGTGTAGCAAAGGTCGAGCGCATCGACGACCATGCGGATATCCGCCGAGTTCTTGCCCGACTGGCGGACATGCGGTATCTCGATCAACTCGAAGGCCGCCTCGTGAAGATCGCGCTTGAAGTCCTTGTAACGGTCGAAGTCGCAATACGCCTTTTTGACGACGATGTGCCCCTTCAAAAGAAGACGCTCCAGGACTTTTTGGATGTCGAAGCTCGGGTAATGGGCGTCGCGCGCCCCCCTGGCGATATTCTCGAGGTCGAGGTAAACGGCCATCGTGGCGTCGGCTTGATCGGTGCTCATGTCTCTTTGTAAGGCCGCCACCCCATTGTTTTCAATACCGCCGTGCGGGCGTCTATCCACGCGTGAAGGCCAAGTTCCTCCGCGGCCCGCCGCGCGCACGGCACGTAACGGGCGATTTCCGCGCCCGGCTCCGGCCGGCGCAGGATGCTGACCTCCAATGGCGGCGTGCGCGTTCCAGCGACAAGCCGGGCCGCATCCGCGATGCTCATCTCTTCCTCGGAACCGACGTTATATGGAACGCGGGCCGCGCCCTTGAAAAGGATCGTCCAGAGCCAGACGGCAAGGTCCGCCGCGTACAAATAAGACCGGCGGGGCGTGCCGTCGCCGCGCACGACGACCGGGCCGCCGTTCAGCGCGTCGCGGATAAAATTGCCGATGGCGAAGTGGACATCCAGCGGCAGATGCGGCCCCACGAACGCGAAGCAGCGGGCGATCTTCGCCTCGACGCCGCTGGTGACGCAAAGCAGCTCGGCGACCCGCTTCCCCTCGCCGTAAGCGGATCGCGGATCAACCGGGTCGAGGCCGCCCATATACGTCTCCGGCACATGGGTAATGTCCGCGGGCTGTTTCCCATAAACCGCGCCCGAACTTGTCAGCAGGAACTTCGCCCCCTTCGCGAAGTCGAGCGTCCGGCGCGTTCCCAGGATGATGTCATCCAGCGCCCCCAGCGGATCGGAGGCCGATTGGTTCGAAGTCGATTCCGTGGCGGCATGGAGGACGAACCCGAACTCCCCGGCGGGGAAATCGAACGTCTTCACATCGCCGCGCAGAAGTTCGACGGAAGCGAGATGCGGCATCTTCGCGCGGAACGCTTCGGGGTTGCGCGTAAGAGCGGTCAGGCCCGCGCCGAGCCCGAGTTCCCTGTTGGCGAAGGCGAACGTCTCGAGCAGCCAGCAGCCGAAAAAACCCGTGCCCCCGGTTACGAAGAACCGGCCCCCGCGCGCTTCCTCCCAGACGTCCCGGGTGTGCTCGAGAAAATGCCGCAGATCGTCCTCGGGCAGCGGGCGCATCCTCAAAATTTCCCGGCGAAGGCGTCGATGGTCGCCACGATGTATTCGAGCATCTTCCGCGTAAGCCCCGGGTAAACGCCCACGAACAGCACCCTGTTCATGATCGTATCGGCGCCGGTGAGCTTCCCCGCCACGCGGAAGGCGCCGGGGCGGTCCAACGCCAGTTGCGTAAAGGCGGGCTGGCGCACAAGGTTTCCGCCGAAGAGCGTGCGATTGCCGATCCGGTGTTCATCGAGGTATCTGCCCAGTTGCGTCCGGTCAAAGGGCGCGCCCTCCTTCACCCGCAGCATGAAGCCAAACCAGCTTGGCTCGGAGCCGCGCTCCGGAATCTGGAACGCGAAATATTCTTCAAGGTGCGCCAGCCCGCGCCGCAGGGATTCCCAGTTCTCCCTGCGCGCCGCGATGAAACGCGGGAGCTTGACAATCTGCCGGCGTCCGATGGCGGCCTGGAGATCGAGCGGCTTCAGGTTATAGCCGAGATGGCTGTAGATGTATTTGTGGTCGTAGCCTTCGGGCAGGTCGCCGAGCTTCCAGCCGAAGCGCTTCCCGCACGTGTTATCCATGCCGCTCGCGCACCAGCAGTCGCGGCCCCAGTCGCGGAAGCTTTCCACGAGCACCTTGAACTTCATGTCCCGGGCGATATTGACCGCGCCCCCCTCGCCCAGCGTGAGGTGATGGGGAGGATAGAAGGATTGCGTCGAGAGATCGCCGAACGTGCCGGTCAGGCGTCCGTTGTAGAGCGCGCCGAGCGCATCGCAGTTGTCCTCGATGAGCCAGAGGCCGTATTTCTCGCAGAAAGCCGTCACCGCGCCGAGGTCGAATGGGTTGCCCAGCGTGTGCGCCATCATCACGGCCTTCGTCTTCCCGGGCGCATACGCTTGTTCCAGCAGTTCGGGGCGGGCGTTGAGGGTCGCGGGGTCGTTGTCGATGAAGACCGGGACGGCGCCGTTCTGGAGGATGGGCGCCACCGTCGTCGGGAAGCCCGCCGCGGCGGTTAGCACTTCATCGCCCGGGACGATGCGCCGCTCCGGGGGGAGCTTCGCGCTCGTCAGCGCGGAGAACGCCAGAAGGTTCGCCGACGAGCCGGAGTTGACGAGGATCGTGCGTTTGACCCCAAGGAACCGGGCGAACTCCCGCTCGAAATCCTCCCCTTCGCTTCCGAGCGTCAGCCAGAAATCGAGGGAAGACCCCACCGCCGCCTCGACTTCATCGGCGTCGAAGACCCTGCCCGCGTAGGGGACAGGCGTTACGCCCGGCTTGAAATCGACCTCGCCGCAATGGCGCTCTTCCGCATACAGCCTCGTGAGGCGGAGGATTTCCTCCCGTGTCTGCTTATCGGTCATCCCGGGCGTACTCCTCGATCTGCTCGCGGGGCGTTTGCGAGCGGTATCCGTTCACCGTCTTTTCCACCGTCTTCTCGAATCCCCAGACCGGACGCCAGCCGAGCAGATGATACGCCTTGTCGATGGAAAGATGGAGCAGGCGGGCCTCATGGGGGGCGGCGGGGTCGGACGTGTCCATCCACTGGCCCGGCCAATGTTTCAGCATTTCCTCGACCAGCTCCCGCACCGTGCGATTGGAATCCGTCCATGGGCCGAAATTGAACGCCGAGCAAACGTCCCCGCCTTCGGGAAGCCGCGCCCCGAGCAGAAGATAGCCGCCCAGCGGCTCGAGGACGTGCTGCCACGGCCTCGTCGAGGACGGATTCCGCACCGGCACGGCGCGCCCGGCCTTCAACGCGCGGATCGCGTCGGGCACGAGGCGGTCAGCCGCCCAATCGCCGCCGCCGAGCACATTGCCCGCCCTCGCGGAGGCGATCCTGACCGCGCTGCCGGAAAAAAAAGAGCGCCGGTACGACGCGACGGCCAGTTCCGCCATCGCCTTGCTGGCGCTGTAAGGGTCGTTCCCGCCCAGCGCGTCCGTTTCGCGATAACCGTGGAGCCATTCGCGGTTCTCGTAACACTTGTCCGTGGTAACGAACACGGCGGCGCAGGCATGCTCCAGGGAACGGAGCGCTTCGAGGACGTGGAGCGTTCCGTTGACATTCGTCTCGAATGTCTCGACGGGCCTGTCATACGAAGCGCGGACCAGGGGCTGCGCCGCGAGGTGGAACAAATAATCGGGTTGGAACGCGCGGATCGCCGCGGACGCGAGGGAAGGGTCGCGCAGGTCGCCCAGCCGGTGCGTCATCCTCTTCTCCAGCCCCAACCGCCCGAAGAGCGCCCCCGGTTCCGGCGCGAGGCTTAAACCCGCGACTTCGGCGCCGAGCAGGAGAAGCCATTCGCAAAGCCAGCTTCCCTTGAATCCCGTATGGCCCGTCACGAATGCCTTTTTGCCCCGGTAAGCGGCGCCCAATGCGGAAACGAAACTCATGAAGCGCTTCTTGTACACGATGCCCGCGAATAAGACAAACCGCGCGCCGGTTTTTTGAATTGCCATCCCCTCATGCCTTTGGAACGGTAGGCTGGTGGGTGAAGACGATACATCAGCCGCCGGACGGTACGAAATCCAGGACGCCATCGGCAAAGGCGGCAGCGGGAGCGTATTCCGCGCGTGGGACAGGCAACTCGGGCGTTTCGTCGCCATCAAACGCATCGACGAGGATGCGGAAATAGAGGCCTCCATCCGCCAGGAAGCGGCCATCCTCGCGGCGCTCCACCACCCGAACATCGTCACGATATTCGACTTCGACTCCGACGAAAACGGCCTCTTCGTCGTCATGGAACTGGTCAACGGCCGCACGTTGGAAGTCATTGCGCCCGAGCATCCTTTAAGCCTCACTGGGTTCTTCGAACTGGCAAACCAGGTCTGCCACGGCCTCTCCGCCGCCCATTCCAAGGGCCTCGTCCATCGCGACCTGAAGCCCGGAAACCTGATGCTGCATTTCCACGAAGACAGGTCTTTTACCCTCAAGGTGCTCGACTTCGGCCTCGCCCAGGCGGACGTGGACGCCGTCGAAGCCGATCCGGAGTCCACCACCGTCGTCGGCTCGGCCTACACCATCGCGCCCGAACAACTCCTGCGCCAGCCCGTCGACCAGCGCACGGATATTTATTCGCTCGGGATCGTCTTCTTTTTCAGTCTCACGGGCCGGTATCCGTACGAAGGCGAGACCATCGAGGAGATCGTCAACGCGCATCTTTACAACCAGCCCGCCTCCCTCCACCTGGTGCGGGAGGATGTCCCGGAATCGCTTTCACTCATCGTCTCGCGGATGCTCTCGCGCGATCCCGACCTTCGCCCCCAGACGGTCGAGGAAGTCCGGACCTCGATCGCCGCCGTCGCGCGCGCCCCCGCTTCCAGGAAGCCGGTCCCGCTGCCCGCGGGGACCGTCCGCCACGCGAGGAAATCGCCCGCGATGTATGTCGCCGTCCCTGTCGTGATTTTGCTGGTCGTCGGGTGCGCCTGGCTCCTCCTCCGGCCCGCGACGCCGCCGCCCGCGCCGGTCGCGTCCGCCGAGATTCCTTCCGGCCCCCCGAAGGTCGATCCGCTCGATTACGTGAGTCTTTCCAAGCACAAGGGCGATACCGTCATCGCGGAAGGCGTCCCCACATCCGTCGCGAACAACAGCCTCTACGCGACGCGCGACCTGAAATTTTCCGAAACCGATTTCAACGCGCTGATCATCGCCTTCCCGCAATACAAGTTTCCGCTGAAGACGGTGCAGACCTACATCGGAAAGCACGTGCGGGTCACGGGTTCGATTTCCGAAGTGGAGGGGCTTTACCGCATCGTCATACAGACCGGCAAGGAGATCCAGGTTTTGCCAAATTGATCCCGCATGCCGACAGATGACCGCGCAACCTTCCGGGACGATCACTTTCCTGTTCACCGACATCGAGGGAAGCTCCCGGCTTTGGGAGGAGCATCCCGAGGAGATGAAGGGCGCGCTCGCCAGGCATGACCTGATCTTGCGCCAGGCCTTTGGGGACGGCTTCATTTTCAAAACGGTCGGAGACGCCTTCTGCGCGGCTTTCCACACCGCCTCCGCCGCCGCATCCGCCGCGGTGGCGGCCCAGCGGGCGCTCCATGCGGAGGCCTGGGACCGCGTCGGCGGGTTAAGGGTCCGCATGGCCCTCCACACCGGCGCCGCCGAGCAGCGGGATGGCGATTACTTCGGCCAGACGCTGAACCGCGTCAGCCGGATTCTCGCGGCGGCCCACGGCGGCCAGATGCTCCTTTCCCTCCCGACCGAGGAACTGGTGCGCGACTCCCTGCCCGCGGGCGTCCGGCTTCGCAACCTGGGCGAGCGCAGGCTGCGCGATCTCTCGCGGCCGGAGACGATCTTCGAACTGATCGCGGGCGATCTCCCCTCCGACTTCCCGCCGCTGCGCTCCCTGGAAAGCGTGCCGAACAACCTGCCGCTGGAACTGACCAGCTTCATCGGGCGCGAGCGGGAGATGGCGGAGGTGCGGCGCCTTCTAGGCGGCGCGCATCTGCTCACGCTCGTCGGCGCGGGCGGCACCGGCAAGACGCGGCTTTCCCTCCAGCTCGGCGCGGAATTGCTGGAGAAATTCCAGGACGGCGTCTGGCTCGTCGAGTTCGCGACCATCGACGACGCCGCTCTCGTGCCCGAGACTGTCGCCGCCGTTTTGAATGTCCGCCAGGAGGCCGGCCGCCCCCTGGCTTCGACGCTCGCGAACTTCCTCCGGGCGAAGACGCTCCTCCTTCTCTTCGACAACTGCGAACACGTCGTGGCGGCCTGCGCGCATCTCGCGGAGGCTCTCCTGCGCGTCTGCCGGAATCTTGTCATCCTCGCCAGCAGCCGGGAGCCGCTCGGCATCGGCGGCGAGGTGGCGTGGCCGCTGCCGCCGCTGAATCTCCCGGCCCATTGGCGTGAGATCGCCTCCGGGCCGGGCGCCGCCGAGCGCATCCTGAAGTTCGAGGCCGTGCGCCTCTTCGTGGACCGCACCGTCGCGGCGCGCCCCTCCTTCCGGTTGACCGACGCCAACGCCGCAGCCGTCGCCCAGATCTGCTGGCGGCTGGACGGCATCCCCCTCGCCATCGAGCTTGCCGCCGCCCGCGCGCGCGTCCTGCGGGTCGACCAGATCGCCGAGCGCCTGGACGACCGCTTCCACCTTCTCACGGCGGGCAGCCGGACAGCCGTTCCGCGCCAGCAAACCTTGCGCGCGCTCATCGACTGGAGCTACGACCTCCTGAACGAACCGGAGAAAAAGCTGTTGCGGCGCCTCTCCGTCTTTGGCCGGGGCCGCTCGCTGGAAGCAATCGAAGCGGTCTGCTCCTCCGACGGCCTGGAACAAGGGGGGATTCTCGACCTGCTCACCCAGTTGGTGGACAAGTCGCTCCTCACCGTAGAGAAATCCGAGGCCACGGGCGGCGTCCGCTACTTCATGCTCGAATCGGTCTGGGACTACAGCCGGGAAAAGCTCGCCGAGGCGGGCGAGACGGCGGCATTCCGGGAGCGGCATCTCGATTTCTTCCTGGGTTACGCCGAGCAAATCGAAGAAAAAATCACCGGCCCCCAACAGCAAACCTGGCTCGAACGCGTCGAGGAGGACGGCATCAATATGCGGTTCGCCGTCGAGGCGAGCATCGAACTGCCGGGCCGTGTGCAGAAAGGGTTGCGCCTCGTCGCGGCGCTCCAGCGCTACGTGGAGGTGCGCGGTTTGTTCAAGGAAACGCGCGACGACTTCGCGCAACTCCTCGCCCACCCCGACGCCGCCCCGCGCAACGCGGCGCGCGCCAACGCCCTGGCCGCCGCGGGCCGCCTCGCGTGGATGGCGGACGACGACGAGGCGGCCCGGCGCCTGCACGCCGAAGCGCTGGAGATTTACCGCGAGCTGGGCGATGCGCGCCGCGAAGCCTTCATCCTCGCCGACATGGCGCTCGCCGCCGCGGACCGCCGCGAGCTCGAAGCCGCGGACGCCATGCTCGCAAGGGCCGCCGAACTGGCTCTCCCTTTCGAAGAAGCCCGGCTCCGGGCGCACATCGTGCGCGCGCGCGGTTTTCAAGCGTCCGCCCGGCGGGACTTCGCGGAGTCGTTTGCGCTTTACGCGGAAACCCTGGAGCTCTACCGCCAGGTGGGCGACGCATGGTTGGTGCGAATCGGTCTCTGGGCCGCGGGCGTCACCGCCGCCATCCTTGGCCGCTACGAGGAAGCACGCGCTTATTTCGAGGAATGCCTCACCAACTTCCGCTCGTTGAGAAGCCCCTGGGGGATGCCGTTTCTGCTCGAAGCCTTCGCCGCACTCGCCGTGGCCGAGGGGCAATATACGCGCGCCGCACGCCTGCTCGGCGCCTCGGAGGCGCTGCGCGCAAGAAT